>Ga0307474_10001503_pt1 | contig 16874 bp, 16 predicted proteins | sample atmos_gasesECM1C_2_FD_203312 | JGI IMG/M metagenome (GOLD analysis project Ga0307474, IMG submission 203312) | Hardwood forest soil microbial communities from Morgan-Monroe State Forest, Indiana, United States - atmos_gasesECM1C_05 | ecosystem: Environmental > Terrestrial > Soil > Temperate... | reverse complement strand
TGAGCGAACGTGTGCCGCGGCTGAAGACCGGAACCTTCGCGCTTAACAAGGTACTGCCTGTTGCGGCCGGGATCGGCGGCGGCTCGGCCGATGCCGCGGCGGCGCTGCGCTTGCTCGCACAGGCCAATGGTCTTGCGATCGGCGATGCACGCATCGTCGAGGTCGCGCGACTGACCGGCGCCGACGTACCGGTCTGCATTCCGTCGCAAGCCTGCGTCATGACCGGGGTCGGCGAAAGCCTGATGCCATTGGCGCTGCCAAAACTCCCGTGCGTGCTGGTCAATCCGCGCGTGGCGGTCGCGACCAAGGACGTGTTCGCAGCGCTAGGCCTGCGCAGCGGAGAGCTGCTCGTCGGTGTCACCGACGTGCTTCAGGCTATCGCCTGGCCGGAAGTGGGAGCTTCGCTGGAGGAGTGGGTCGAGGCGTTCGCTGCCAGCTCCAACGATCTGGAGGAACCCGCCATGCGGATTCAGCCCATCATTGGGGATGTCATCGCAGCCTTGAACGCCACCGACGGCGCCTGGCTGGCGCGTATGTCCGGCTCCGGTGCCACCTGCTTTGCGATCTATGAGAACACTGCCGAAGCCGGCCGTGCGGCAGAGAAAATCCGGCAGGCCCATCCGCAATGGTGGGTGCACGCGGGCACGTTGAGCTAAAGCGACGCGTTACCGCTCAATGCGTTCTTGCGAGGCAGAACGCCACCACCTGCTCGAGTGCGGTCTTCATCGGGGAAGCCGGAAACAGCGCCAGCGCATCGACCGCCATCGCGCCGTAATGCTGCGCGCGGCTGATGGTGTCCTCCAGCGCGCGGTGCTTGGTCATGAGACCAACGGCGTGATCGAGATCGCCGTCGCCGATCTCGCCGCGCTCCAGCGCGCGCCGCCAGAATTCGCGCTCGAGATCGTTGCCGCGGCGGAACGTCAGCACCACCGGCAGCGTGATCTTGCCCTCGCGGAAATCGTCGCCGACATTCTTGCCGAGCTTGGCGGATTTGCCGCCATAGTCGAGAACGTCGTCGACAAGCTGGAATGCGATGCCGAGATTCATGCCGACAGAGCGGCAAGCGGTCTGCTCGTCCTTCGGCCTGTTGGCGATGACCGGGCCGACCTCGCAGGCGGCTGCGAACAACTCGGCGGTCTTGCCGCGGATCACGGCGAGATATTCGTCCTCGGTGGTCGCGGTGTTCTTGGCAGCCGCGAGCTGCATCACCTCGCCTTCGGCGATGGTGGCGGCCGCTGATGAGAGGATGTCGAGCGCACGCAGCGAGCCGACTTCGACCATCATCCGGAAGGCCTGGCCGAGCAGGAAGTCGCCGACCAGCACGCTCGCCTCATTGCCCCAGAGCATCCGGGCCGACAGCTTGCCACGCCGCATTTCACTTTCGTCGACCACGTCGTCGTGCAGCAACGTCGCGGTATGCATGAACTCCACGGAGGCCGCGAGCTTGATATGGCCGTCGCCGGAATAGCCGGTCAGGTTGGCCATCGCGAGCGTCAGCATCGGGCGCAACCGCTTGCCGCCCGATGAAATCAGGTGGTTCGCCACTTCGGGGATCATGGTGACTTCCGAGCCGGTTCGCGACAGGATGGTCGCGTTCACCCGCGCCATATCGGCGGCCACCAGCTCAACAAGCCCCTCGATTGAAGCATCGGAAGGGCTCTCGAAAGGAACAATAACCGCCACGTTCGTCTCCAGATTTGCCTATTCGGCCATATCCTCGCATATAACCATAGAAAGAGCCGGCTTCCGCGGCAAGGCCGCGAGGCAACAACATGTTGTCAGGCCGGCTGGAATACAAGGAGAGGCAAGGTGCGGGAATTGGTTCGAACCAACGACATCGTGCTGGTTTCGGCGATTGGCGCGTTGCTCGACGGCGCCAATATTCATCATCTGGTGCTCGACCAGAACATGAGCATCATCGAGGGGTCGCTCGGCGTTTTGCCGCGCCGGATTCTGGTCCATGAGGATGACAATCGGCAGGCGCGCCAGATCCTGCGCGATGCCGGCCTCGCTCACGAGCTGCGGGCCGATGAGTGAGCTGTTGGACGATGTTACAGAGGACGCCTTCCTTGGCGGCAAATTGCGCCTGCGCCAGCCGAAATCGGGCCATCGGGCCGGTCATGATGCGATGTTGCTTGCGGCCGCAACGCCTGCGCGCACTGGCGATCGTGTCGTTGATTTCGGCGCGGGCGTAGGCGCAGCCGGTCTTGCGGTCGCCACGCGCGTTGCAGGGATCAAACCGGTTCTGGTCGAGATCGATGAAGCGCTTGCCGCGCTGGCTCGCTCCAACGCGACGGCCAATGCGATTGCGACTGAAGTGCTTGCGCTTGATGTCACCGCGGGCGCGGAGACTTTCGCATCAAGCGGTCTTCTTCCCGACAGCGTCGATGTCGTGCTGATGAACCCGCCCTTCAACGACGCGACGCGCCACCGCGCCTCACCAGATCAAGCGCGCGAGGCCGCGCATGTCGCGACGGCGGAAACGCTCGAAGGGTGGATTCATGCCGCGAGGCGTATTCTCAAATCCGGCGGCCATCTCGTGATGATCTGGCGCGCGGACGGAATTGCCGATGTTCTTGCGGCGCTCGGTCGCGGCTTCGGCAGCCTGATGATCCTGGCCGTTCATGCGGACGCGACGTCACCCGCGATCCGCGTGCTGGTTCGGGCCACGAAGGGCGGGAAAGCGCCCGCATGCCTTCTTTCCGGGCTTGTGCTGAACGATGCGGCGTTACGCCCCACGCCTGATGCCCAGACGATTATGGCTGGCGAAACAGCATTGCCGCTGGCAATACCGTAGATTCAATCCAGGGGTTAGCGAGGAATAATCTACTGCGAAACCGGCTTCGAGCCCTGTTTCGGCGCTGACGTGAGATGAATCGCGGTGAAGAGGATACCGAACAGCGTCATCAGCAAATAGATTTTCATCGCGTACTCCGCTGTATCCTGTCGGATGGGGATGCCCTGTAAAGCGATACGATCGAACTGCAAGGGCGTTCTTTCGGTTCAATGACACTCTCGTGATAAGAAACGGTTAATTTGAGGTAAGGGTATGTCCGAACATTTCAGCGAGGCGCGGCAGTGGCCGGCCGGAATCGAGAAGCTGATGAGCTGGATTCCGGCGCGATTGCGGCGGGGCCGGGCCGTCGTTCCCGTGGTCCGGCTATCCGGCGTGATCGGCGCGGTGACGCCGCTTCGCCCAGGTATGTCGCTTGCCGGTGTCGCGCGCACGCTCGAACGCGCTTTTGCCGTCAAGAACGCGAAGGCGGTGGCATTGGTGATCAACTCGCCCGGCGGCTCGCCGGTGCAGTCGCGGCAGATCTACTTGCGCATCCGCCAACTCGCCGAAGAGAAGAAGCTTCCGGTTCTGGTGTTCGTGGAGGATGTCGCAGCCTCCGGCGGCTACATGATCGCCTGCGCGGGTGACGAAATCTTCTGCGATCCCTCGTCGATCCTCGGCTCGATCGGCGTGGTCGGCGGTTCCTTCGGCTTTCAGGAATTGATCAAGAAAGTCGGCGTCGAGCGGCGGCTCTATACGGCTGGCGCCCACAAGGCGATGCTCGACCCGTTCCTGCCGGAGAACCCCGATGACGTGTCGCGGCTGAAGACGCTCCAGCGCGAAATCCACACGATCTTTATCGCGCTGGTGAAGCAGAGCCGGGGCGCGCGGCTCAAGGGGGCCGACGATGTGCTCTTCACCGGCGAATACTGGGCCGGCGAGAGCTCGATATCGCTGGGCCTGGCGGACGCCATCGGCGACCTGCGTTCGACGTTGCGCGCCCGTTATGGCGAGAAAGTCCAGACCCCGCTGATTGCACCCGCGAGCGGCATGCTGTCCGGTCTGCTCGGAAGGCGGTCGCCGGGCGCGGGAAGCGCTTGGGAGACGGCCTCCAACCTGCCGGAGGATCTGATTTCCGCGCTCGAAACCCGTGCAATTTGGGCAAAATTCGGGTTTTAAGCTGAAACCCCGCGCCATTTGGCCCCGCTTTGCGTAATTGCAGGAACGGCCGGCTTGGGCGAGAATGTACCTCTAGGGGCGCGTGACCAATGGACGAGGATCGACCGATGCCACCGCTTGTCGCATTTGCTGGCGCTCTTGGAGGGCTGGCTGTGGTTCGCTGGGCTTACCGGACTGCCATGCGGATCAACCAGGAATTGGAGCAGGCTCGCCTGGTGCGGGCCGAGGAAGCTGCCCGATCGCGCGAGATTCCGACGCTGCGGCGGGACCCCACCACGGGCGCGTACCGGCCGGGTTAGCAGCCCTTCGCCTTGATTCCTCTCACCCCCGCCGATACGGTCCCGCGCGCTTAACCTGCTTCGCGGACCCGATTGGCGATGGATGCCTTGCCTGCGCATATGCGCCCGGAACGCTCGTTCCAGGGACTGATCCTGACGCTCCAGCGTTATTGGGCGGATTACGGCTGCGTGATCCTGCAACCCTATGACATGGAAGTCGGCGCCGGCACGTTTCATCCGGCGACGACATTGCGCGCGCTGGGCCCCAAGCCGTGGAACGCGGCCTATGTGCAGCCCTCGCGGCGGCCAAAGGACGGCCGCTACGGCGAAAATCCAAATCGCTTGCAGCACTACTACCAGTTCCAGGTGATCCTCAAACCGTCGCCTCCGGATCTTCAGGAACTCTATCTGAAATCGCTCGAAGCGATCGGCATCGACTCGCATCTCCACGACATCCGCTTCGTCGAGGACGATTGGGAAAGCCCGACGCTCGGCGCTTGGGGATTGGGCTGGGAATGCTGGTGCGACGGCATGGAAGTGTCGCAGTTCACCTACTTCCAGCAGGTCGCAGGCGTCGAGTGCGCGCCGGTCGCGGGCGAATTGACCTACGGCCTCGAGCGGCTCGCCTGCTATTTGCAGGGCGTCGATCGCATCATGGATTTGAACTTCAACGGCCGCGAAGGCGCCGAGAAGGTCAGTTATCGCGACGTGTTCTTCCAGGCCGAGCAGGAATATTCGCGGCACAATTTCGAGCATGCCGACGTCGAGATGCTGTTCGAGCAATTCAAGATGGCGGAAGCCGCTTGCCGGAAATATCTCGCGGTCGGCTGGAAGGATGGCGGCAACGGCAGAGAGCATCTGATGGCGCTGCCGGCCTATGACCAGTGCATCAAGGCCAGCCACGCGTTCAATCTGCTTGATGCGCGCGGCGTGATCTCGGTGACCGAACGGCAGAGCTATATCCTGCGCGTGCGCGAACTCGCGAAAGCCTGCGGCGAAGCCTGGGTCCACACGGAAGCGGGGAGGGCAGCATGAGCGAACAACCGCATATCGGCGGCCGGGCGCCGCTGCCGGTTCAGGTTACGGCGGGCGAGGAATATTGGTGGTGCGCATGTGGACGGTCTAAGACCCAGCCGTTCTGCGACGGCAGCCACGAAGGCACCGGCCTTGAGCCCATGCAATACATCGCGCCGGAAACCAGGCGCGTGTTCTTTTGTACCTGCAAGCAAACCAAAACTGCGCCGCTTTGCGACGGCTCGCATAAAGAGCTTCCGGTTTAATGCCCGATCTTTTGCTTGAACTGTTTTCCGAAGAAATCCCCGCGCGCATGCAGGCGAAGGCGGCCGACGATCTGCGCCGCATGGTCACCGACAAGCTGGTCGCCGAAGGCCTCGTCTATGAAGGTGCCAAGGCCTTTGCGACCCCGCGGCGGTTGGCGCTCACCGTGCACGGCATTCCGGCGCGGCAAGCGGATTTGAAGGAAGAGCGCAAAGGTCCGCGGGTCGGCGGGCCGGAGGCCGCGATCGCAGGCTTTCTGAAGGCCACTGGCCTTTCTTCGCTGAGCGAGGCGAAGATTCAAAGCGACCCCAAGAAGGGCGATTTCTATATCGCGCTGATCGAAAAGCCTGGCCGCGCCACGTCGGACGTGCTCGCGGATGTCCTGCCCGTGATCATCCGCACCTTCCCGTGGCCGAAATCGATGCGCTGGGGCGCGCGGTCAGCCAAGACCACTTCGTTGTCCTGGGTGCGGCCGCTGCACGCGATCACCGCGACCTTTGGCCTCGAGACCGAAGAACCAGATATCGTGAAGTTTAACGTCGACGGCATCGAGACCGGCCAAACGACGTTCGGTCACCGCTTCATGGCGCCGCAGGCGATTTCCGTGCGGCGTTTTGAAGACTACGAAGCCAAGCTGCTTGAGGCCAAGGTCGTGCTCGATCCCGAGCGGCGCAAGGACACGATCCTGACCGACGCAAAGCAACTCGCCTTCGCGCAAGGCTTCGAGCTCGTCGAGGATCAGGTGTTGCTCGACGAGGTTTCTGGGCTTGTCGAATGGCCGGTCGTGCTGATGGGCTCATTCGACGAAGAGTTTTTGTCGATTCCTGGCGAGGTGATCCGCGCCACCATCCGCAACAACCAGAAGTGCTTTGTGGTGCGCGACCCCAGGACGGAGAAGCTCGCCAACAAATTCATTCTCACCGCCAATATCGAAGCATCCGACGGCGGCGCCGCGATTACATCAGGCAATGAGCGCGTGATCCGCGCGCGATTGGCGGACGCAAAATTCTTCTACGAGACTGATCTGCGAACGCGTCTTGAAGATCGCTTGCCGAAATTCGATTCAATCGTGTTTCACGAGAAGCTCGGTACGCAGGGCGAGCGGGTCGCGCGGATCGAAGCTCTCGCCGCAGAGATCGCGCCGCTCGTCGGCGCCGATGTCGAAAAGACCAAACGCGCCGCGCATCTCGCGAAAGCCGATTTGCTCACCGACGTTGTCGGTGAATTCCCGGAGCTTCAGGGCTTGATGGGCAAATATTACGCGTTAGCGCAAGGCGAAGATGCCTCGGTCGCCGCGGCTTCCGAAGAACACTACAAGCCCCAGGGACCGAATGATCGCGTGCCGACCGATCCGGTGAGTGTTGCGGTCGCGCTTGCCGACAAGGTCGATACGCTGGTCGGCTTCTGGGCGATCGATGAGAAGCCGACGGGGAGCAAGGACCCCTATGCTTTGCGGCGTGCGGCGCTGGGGGTGATTAGATTGTTACTTTCGATCGAGCGTAAAGTGGCGCTTACTCCGATTTTCAATAGTGCGGGAATGCTTGCTCATGCGTTTTTAATATGGGCGGGAGATCGGAGGGCTCAAGAGTACATCGAATCGGTTCCGCCGAGATGGAAAAACGAAGATTTCTTTTTGAATTTCAAAATTGGTTTTGCATCTTCATCTATGCGGGACCAGCGTTGGATTGAGGCTGATCGACGGTCACAAGCTAATTCCATCGATCTCCTTTCCTTCTTCGCCGACCGTTTAAAAGTCCAGCTTCGCGAGCAAGGCGCGCGGCACGATCTCGTGGACGCCGTGTTCGCCCTCGGTAATCAGGACGATCTTCTGATGGTCGTCCGCCGCGTCGAGGCGCTTGGAAACTTCCTCGACACCGACGACGGCAAGAATCTGCTCGCGGGCACCAAGCGCGCGAGCAACATTCTTGCCATCGAGGAGAAGCGGGACAAGCGGACCTTCGAAGGCGAGCCGAATCCGGCGCTCTACAGTCTTGCGGAAGAAAAGGCGCTTGCCGACGCCATTGATCTCGCGAAGGTCGGCGCCAGCGTGGCCGTGATGAACGAGGATTTTGCCAGCGCGATGGAAGCGTTGGCCAAGCTGCGCCCGGCAGTCGATGCCTTCTTCGACAAGGTCAAGGTCAATGACGACGACCCGAAGGTGCGCGAAAATCGCTTGAAGCTGCTCAATGAAATTCGCGCTGCCACGCGTGCGGTTGCGGACTTTTCCAGGATCGAGGGATAGATCTTGGACCGGCAGACGCTCGCGGCTTACGACAGGGATGCCGCAGCATTTGCAAAGGACTGGCACGAGCAGCCGCCGCCAACCGATCTGCACGATATCGTCAAACGCTTCTTCATCGCGAATGGTGCAACCGCCGACATCGGCTGCGGCAGCGGGCGTGAGGTCGCGTGGCTGAATGCGAACGGTTTTGCGGCGAAAGGTTTCGATGCATCGGAAGGCCTGCTCGCTGAGGCGCGCCGCCGCTATCCGCAACTCGACTTTGTCCGTGCCGAGTTGCCCGATCTGAGCAGCATCGCGGCCGACACCTTTAGCAACGTCTTATGCGAAACCGTGATCATGCACCTCGATCGCGCGCGGGTTGCGCGATCGGTTCGCCGCATGCTCGAGATCGTCAAGCCCGGCGGCATCTTCTATTTGAACTGGCGCGTCACCGAAGGCGAGGATCAGCGCGACAAGCATGCGCGTCTCTATGCAGCCTTCGAGCCTTCGCTGGTGCTGTCCGAACTGGCTACGGCGACCACTCTGCTTGACGAGGATGTCGTAAGTGCTTCCTCGGGCAAGCGCATCCGCCGCATCGTGGCCAGGAAGGCGACATAAAAGTGCCCCGCCCGGGCGGGGGGAGCCGGGCGGGGCGACAGTGTCCTGGTTCCGACATTCGCATTGTACTGCCGGCAACCGCGTTTGCGAATGCCGGAACCATAAGGACACTGCGGGATATTAAGTTCTCGTGCGGTTTCGGATTTGGCATTCGTTTATCGCACCCGCGGCAACATTCGTGCGAATGCCAAATCCACCGCACGAGTGTCCGGCAGCCATGACTCCTTGGGCCGGACGAAACGTCGATCTGGTTTAGTCGACCACCTGGACGATGCGGCGCGAGCGCGGTTCGACCAGCACGGTCGAGCCGTTCACCACGGTGTAACGATAGGGCGTGGCGCCGAACGACTGTGGCACATCGTAGAATGTCACACCGGCGTCGGGCAGAATGGCGCCGACCGTGACGCGATCGGGAATGGAGTAGTCGGGCACGCGCTGCTGCACGATGTATTGGCGAAAAGCCGGACGCTGATCCGCGGCGATGCCGATCGCGCCGTTGTCGACGATCACGGTACCGGTGCCCGAGCCGGCAACGCCGACGGTGTTCTGGGCCTGCGCCGCGACGGGTGCGCTCATGGCGGCCACAATCGTTGACATGGCCATTAGGTAGTTCCGCATGCTGTGCTCCTTCGCGATTTGGCGTTTGCATGCCGGCGCGCGGCCGGCGCGCAAAGCCATCCAATTCATCGATGGCGGCATCGTTCCCCAGAAAATTCTCACGAAAATTCTCGCGCAGTGCGTTGTTTCAGATGAATTTTTGGAACGGCCGGGAACCCGTTGACGCCAAAAGCGTCTCCTAGCGTTCCGGTTCTGACATTCGTATCGTATCGCAGCGGGCACTTTTACGAATGTCAGAACCAAAGGAACGCTAGCAAACATTTGATTCTAGTGTGGCTTTGACTCTGACGTTCCTTCGAAGAACTCGCGGAGACACTGAAAGGAACGTCAGGGTCGCCACACTAGCGTGGAACAGGGCAGGGGGCGTTGGTAAGGTGCCGCTCCTCGATTCGAACCCACTCAAGAGGAGATGCGTATGACGCTTACCGTCGCCCATATCTCGCCGGTCATGTCGGTGATCGCGGGCGTTTTGATCCTGATCATGCCGAGGCTGCTGAACTTCATCGTCGCGATCTTTCTCATCCTCAACGGCCTGATCGGGCTCGGGCTTCTGAAGTGGCTGCATATGTAGCCGAGCGGGCCCGCGCGGCTTGCGCCGGACGGCCCAAAGTGGTGTAAGGCGCCCATACTTCCATCTTCAGCGGATCATTTTCTGTCATGGCCAAAGCCCTCGCGAAATCGAAGAAAATTGCTGCGAAATCAAAGCCATCCGCGGCGGCCCGGGCCAAGCCCGCGCCGTCGGCCGGTGCCCGCAAAGCGCTGAAGAAAAGCCCGCTCAAGCCGGCCAAGAAGCCTATGGCCTCCCAGGTCGCCGCAGAGCCGGTCAAGTCAGGCAAGTGGGTCTATACGTTCGGCGACGGCAAAGCCGAGGGTAAAGCGGGATTGCGCGATTTGCTCGGTGGCAAGGGCGCCAACCTCGCCGAAATGGCGAACCTCGGATTGCCGGTGCCTCCCGGCTTCACGATTCCGACCTCGGTCTGCACCTATTTCTACGCGAACGAAAAGACCTATCCGAAGGAGTTGAAGGCGCAGGTCGAGAAGGCGCTCGATCATGTCGGCAAGCTCACGGGCAAATCTTTCGGCGATTCCAAAAATCCGCTGCTGGTCTCCGTGCGCTCGGGCGGTCGCGCTTCGATGCCGGGCATGATGGATACGGTGCTCAACCTCGGCCTCAACGACGTCACCGTCGAGGCGCTGGCGGAATTGTCCGGCGATCGCCGCTTTGCCTACGACAGCTATCGTCGTTTCATCACCATGTATTCCGACGTGGTGCTCGGCTTCGAGCACTCGCACTTCGAAGACATTCTCGATACCTTCAAGGACAGTCAGGGCTACTCGCTCGACACCGACCTCACCGGTGACGACTGGGTCGAGGTGGTCGGCCAGTACAAGGAAGCCCTGGCGCGCGAAACCGGATCGGACTTCCCCCAGGACCCGCATGATCAGTTGTGGGGCGCGATTGGCGCGGTGTTTTCGTCCTGGATGAATGCGCGCGCGGTGACCTATCGCAAGCTGCACGACATTCCGGAATCCTGGGGCACCGCTGTCAACGTTCAGGCGATGGTGTTCGGCAACATGGGCGAGACGTCGGCAACCGGCGTTGCGTTTACCCGCAATCCGTCGACCGGCGAGAGCAAGCTCTACGGCGAATTCCTGATCAACGCGCAAGGCGAAGATGTCGTGGCCGGCATTCGCACGCCGCAGGACATCACCGAAGACGCGCGCCAGGAATCCGGTTCCGACAAGCCGTCGATGGAAGAGGCGATGCCGATCGCGTTCAAGGAATTGACGCGCATCTATACGCTGCTTGAAAAGCACTATCGCGATATGCAGGACATGGAGTTCACCGTCGAGCAGGGCAAACTGTGGATGTTGCAGACCCGCAGCGGCAAGCGCACGGCCAAGGCCGCGCTCAAGATTGCGGTCGAGCTTGCGAATGAAGGCCTGATCTCGAAGAAGGATGCGGTGCTGCGGATCGATCCCGCTTCGCTCGACCAGTTGCTGCATCCGACGATCGATCCCGCCGCCAAGCGCGACGTGATCGCAACCGGTCTTCCGGCTTCGCCCGGTGCGGCGTCGGGCGAGATCGTGTTCTCCTCCGATGAGGCGGCGAAGCTCCAGGCCGACGGACGCAAGGTCATTCTGGTGCGCATCGAAACCTCGCCGGAAGACATTCACGGCATGCATGCTGCCGAGGGCATTCTCACCACCCGCGGTGGCATGACATCGCACGCGGCGGTCGTTGCGCGCGGCATGGGCAAGCCCTGCGTTTCCGGTTGCGGCGCGATTCGCGTCGATTACGGCCGCGGCCTGATGAGCATCGGTTCGCGCACCTTCAAGACCGGCGATGTCATCACCATCGACGGTTCGCTCGGCCAGGTGCTGGCCGGGCGGATGCCGATGATCGAGCCGCAATTGTCGGGCGAATTCGGCACGCTGATGGGCTGGGCTGACGCCGTGCGCAAACTTGGCGTTCGCGTCAACGGCGACACGCCGGACGACGCGCGCACGGCCGTGAAGTTCGGCGCCGAAGGCATCGGCCTTTGCCGCACCGAACACATGTTCTTCGAGGAAACCCGCATCCGCACCGTGCGCGAAATGATCCTCTCCGAGGACGAGCGCGCCCGCCGCGCCGCGCTGTCGAAGTTGTTGCCGATGCAGCGGGCGGATTTCGTCGAACTGTTCGAGATCATGAAGGGGCTGCCGGTGACGATCCGGTTGCTCGATCCCCCGCTGCACGAATTCCTGCCGCACACGCAGGCCGAGATCGAGGAAGTCGCGCGCGCGATGAACACCGATCCGCGGCGGCTCGCCGATCGTGCGCGCGAGCTTGCGGAGTTCAATCCGATGCTCGGCTTCCGCGGCTGCCGATTGGCGATCGCTTATCCTGAGATCGCCGAGATGCAGGCGCGCGCGATCTTCGAGGCTGCTGTCGAAGCCGGCAAACGCACCGGCAAGGCCGTGGGCCTGGAAGTGATGGTGCCGTTGATCGCCACCAAGGCCGAATTCGATCTGGTCAAGGCGCGCATCGATGCGACTGCGCAGGCCGTGATGAAGGAAACCGGTGCCAAGCTGAATTATCAGGTTGGCACCATGATCGAGTTGCCGCGCGCCTGCCTGATGGCGGGCGACATCGCCAAGACCGCGGAATTCTTCTCGTTCGGCACCAACGATCTGACGCAGACGACTTACGGCATCAGCCGCGACGACGCGGCGAGTTTCCTCGGTACCTATGTTGCGAAGGGCATTCTCGAGATCGATCCCTTTATCTCGGTCGATCGCGATGGAGTCGGCGAGTTGGTGAAGATCGGCGTCGCACGCGGCCGCAAGACGCGGCCCTCGCTCAAGGTCGGCATTTGCGGCGAGCACGGTGGCGATCCGGCCTCCGTCGCGTTCTGCCATCAGGTCGGGCTCGATTACGTGTCGTGCTCGCCTTACCGCGTGCCGATCGCGCGCCTCGCGGCCGCGCAGGCCGCGCTCGGCAAGGAAGTCGCGAGCCAGGCGTAAGCCCAGACGATCTTGATACGTTATGCGATGCCCGGACCTGTTCCGGGCATTTTGCATTTTGATTGGAGAAACGCGTTCATCCGTATTGCCACGGAACTCTATCAAAAATTTCTTCATCATTTTCGTTGACGCGATATTTACCACTTCTCTGGAGCGCCTGTTTACCAACGCTCGCAAAGTGATCGCCGAAAAATCCGCAAGAGATTGCGTGTGTCGCGCGCGACACGCCGGTTAACTCCCTCGCAACCTAAATTAGTTACTAACCGAAAAGATCGAATTTCACGGATGTACTGAGTTCGATTGCGTAAGCGTAGTGTTGCGTTGCGTGAGCCTTGAGTATGGGACAGTTGCGTAGCCGGCCGAGGAGCGCACAATTTGCGTTCTTCGGTCTCGGTCTTTGCGGTTTCGCATTGACCCCGACAGAAGTCGGATATCAGGACGTCGCATCGCGGCTGGCGCAGCAACCGGGCGTCGCCGAGCGGTGGCACAGCCATATGTTCTCCGCTGTCGATTCCATTCACATCGCCGCCTACAGTTTCAGCCGGCCGATAGGTACCGCCGCGCCGCAGCCGCCGACCTATCAGCGCGTCGCTTTCAATCCAGGTGCCGAGGTTACTGGCTCGATCCCGCGCAATCCGGCGATCCAGACCCCGCCGCGCTACCAGGCCTCCGATTTTCCGAAAGTTGACCGCACGCTCAAAGGCGACCGATTGATTGTCACGCCTCCGGCTCCGGAAGCCGCCGCGCCTGCCAATGCCGTGCCCGCCAAGCAAGATCCCGCGACGCAAAATTCGCCAGTCGTCAACGCCAAGAGCGCAGAAGCAAAGATACCTGCGCCAGCCGCGCGCGCGCCGCTCGATCCAGAGCTTGCAGCAGCGATGAGCGCTCCGCCGCTTCCGCAATACGACGTTTCGCTGTCGCTTGAGGCGCAGCCGCTGCAGGACTCGAAAAGCTCGTCCGATATGGAGGCACCACCTTTCGAAAGCAGTCCGTCGCGCGACGGCTTTTCGGTGAAGACAGCGAGCCTGTTCTTCGGAACCAACTCGCTCGGTGCGCCGCTCGAAACCATCGAGCGCTGGCAGCCGGGCCAGGAACCTGTCGTCGTGATGTCCGAAGCGCGGGTCGATCCCGACATGAAGGTGATGGCGTCGCTGCCGCCTGCCGCGGACGAAGTATCCAGGACCAACGAGAGCGGTGAGAGCATCGCGCCCAAGGGCGAGGTCAACGCAGACGACCAACGGGAGAAGACGCCGGCGGAGCGTCTCGGCCTGCTTGATGACAAGTCGCGCGCCAAATCGGAAAAATGCCTTGCCGAGGCCGTCTATTTCGAAGCGCGAGGCGAGGCCGTGCGCGGCCAGATCGCGGTGGCGCAGGTCGTGCTCAACCGCGCCTTCTCCGGCTTCTATCCCAATACCGTGTGCGGTGTGGTCTATCAGAACAAGCACCGGCATTTGGCTTGCCAGTTCACCTTCGCCTGCGACAATGTCGCCGACGTGGTGCGTGAGCCCGATATGTGGGATCGTGCCAGGAAAATCGCGAAAGCGATGCTCGATGGCCAGATCTGGTTGCCGGAAGTCGGCAAATCGACCCACTATCATGCCTATTGGGTGCACCCGTCCTGGGTCAGCGAAATGAAGAAGATGTACAAATTCGGCGTCCACACCTTCTATCGGCCGCGCGCCTGGGGCGACGGCAGCGAGGCACCGAGTTGGGGTACGCCACAGCGGACCGCGCAAATTTCGGCGGAGCTTGCCGGGGCCGCCAAGAGCTCGGCGGAAATGTCGGAGAATTCTTCCCGACGCTGAGAGCTTCGACGTTATGTCAGCATCTCCATGACATAACCTCATTCGACCGCCTGGAAAAACTTGCAGGGCTGCCTTGCGGAGTCCAAGTACACCGGGTAGTGCATTTCCGGTTTCATGCACTTGCGTTAACTTGGCGCGGCCGACATATCCACCATCGGCACGGCACCGTTCGCCTGTTCGCAACGCTCGCCGGAGCGCGCTTTGGAGATTTGCATGGCTTCGATCGAAATCGATCAGCGCCCGTCCGCGGCAGGCTGGCGAACGCCGCTGGTGATTATCGTCTGCGGCTGCCTGATCAGCATGCTGACCTTCGGTCCGCGCTCGACGTTCGGATTCTTCATGCAGCCGATGAGCCGCGATTTCTCGTGGGGCCGCGATGTGTTCGGGCTTGCGGTGGCGATCCAGAATTTGCTGTGGGGCATCGGACAGCCGATTGCAGGCGCAATCGCCGACCGGTTCGGTACGGTGCGCGTCCTCTCCGTCGGCGCGTTGCTGTATGCGGCGGGTCTCATCATCATGAGCCATTCCGGAACGCCGCTCGCGCTCGATCTCAGCGCGGGAGTGCTGATCGGCTTCGGCCTGTCGGGCGCTTCGTTCAATCTCATCCTGTCGGCGTTTGGCAAATTGATGCCGTCGGAGTGGCGAGGTGTTGCGCTCGGGGCTGGCACGGCTGCGGGATCGCTGGGGCAATTCCTGTTTGCGCCGTTTGGCGTGGCGCTGATCGATAATTTCGGTTGGCAGACGGCGCTGACGGTTTTCGCCGGCTTGATGCTGCTGGTCCTGCCGTTCTCCCTGGCATTGGCGACGCGCTCTTCTGCCACGGAGGAAGCCACCGCGGTCGAACAGCAGACCATCAAGGGCGCGTTGATCGAAGCTTTCGGGCATCGCTCTTATGTTCTTTTGGTGCTCGGCTTTTTCACGTGCGGATTCCAACTGGCCTTCATCACCGTGCATCTGCCGGCCTACATGGTCGATCGCGGCGTGCCGGTTCAGCTTGGCGGCTGGGTGATCGCCACCATCGGCCTCTGCAACATCATCGGCTCGCTCAGTGTCGGATGGCTGCAGAACAGGATGCCGAAGCGCTACATTCTGTCCACGCTCTATTTCGTTCGCGCGCTGGCGATCGTCGCCTTCATTTCGTTGCCCATTACGACCTTCTCGGCGATTGCGTTCGGCGTCGTTACCGGATTGATGTGGCTGTCGTCGGTGCCACCGACATCGAGCCTGGTTGCGCTGATGTTCGGGACGCGCTGGCTCGCGACGCTTTATGGCTTTGCCTTCTTCAGCCATCAGGTCGGCGGCTTCCTCGGCGTATGGCTCGGCGGGATCGTGTTCGAGAAATTCCACTCCTACACGCCGATCTGGTGGCTTTCGGTCCTGTTCGGTGTGCTGTCGGCCTTGATCAACCTGCCGATCGTCGAGGCGCCGGTCGCCCGGCGTGCGGTCGTGCAACCGGCTTGATGCTTTAGCGATATCTCTCTCGCCGCCCCATGTCGTGAGTGCTAAGGTCACGTCACTCACAAAATAAGCCCCGGGAGATGTTGCGTGGCCAGTTTTAAAGCAATCAGGATCGATAAGGCGGAGAAGGGGACGACCGCCGCACTCGTTCAGTTCGACGAAGCCGATTTGATGGACGGCGACGTCACCGTTCGTGTCGAATGGTCGACGCTGAACTACAAGGACGGTCTTGCCGTCACCGGCAAGGCGCCGGTGGTTCGGCGCTTTCCGATGATTGCGGGCATCGATTTTGCGGGCACGGTCGAACAGTCGTCGCATCCGCGCTGGAAAGCGGGCGACCGCGTGATCTGCAATGGCTGGGGTCTGGGCGAGACGCACCTCGGCGCTTATGCCGAAAAGGCTCGCGTCAAGGGCGACTGGCTCGTGCGGCTGCCGGAAAACATTTCGGCGCGCGACGCGATGGCGATCGGGACTGCTGGCTATACAGCGATGCTGGCGGTGCTGGCGCTGGAGCAGCAGGGCCTCAAGCCCGCAAATGGTCCGGTCGTGGTCACGGGTGCTGCCGGCGGCGTCGGCTCGGTCGCAATCGCGATCTTGTCGAAGCTGGGCTATCACGTCATCGCATCCACCGGACGGATGTCGGAAGGCGACTATCTCAAGGGCCTCGGCGCGGCCGAGGTGATCGACCGCAACGAACTTTCGGCGCCTGCAAAGCCACTTGCGAAAGAGCGCTGGGCGGGCGGAGTGGACAGCGTCGGTTCGACCACGCTCGCCAATCTTTTGTCGATGACCAAGTACCGGGGCGCCATTGCGGCCTGCGGTTTGGCCGCCGGCATGGACCTGCCGACTTCGGTCGCGCCGTTTATTTTGCGGGGAGTGTGTCTGTTGGGTATCGATTCCGTGATGTGCCCGCTCGAACTGCGCGAAATTGCCTGGACGCGCCTCGGCACGGACCTGGAATCCGCAAAACTTGCTGAAATTACTCATGAAATCGGCCTTGGCGATGTCATCGGGACTGGCGCCCAGATCCTCGCCGGCCAGGTTCGGGGCAGAATCGTGGTAAAAATTTCCTGACGATGTTCAGACTTTACCAACCAAGCTGCGCCAATGTTGCCACGGTTAGTATGGTAAGCAGC
>Ga0307474_10001502_pt1 | contig 16891 bp, 39 predicted proteins | sample atmos_gasesECM1C_2_FD_203312 | JGI IMG/M metagenome (GOLD analysis project Ga0307474, IMG submission 203312) | Hardwood forest soil microbial communities from Morgan-Monroe State Forest, Indiana, United States - atmos_gasesECM1C_05 | ecosystem: Environmental > Terrestrial > Soil > Temperate... | reverse complement strand
TGTCGAACGCCCGGATGAAGTCTGCCACGGGGTCTGGCACGCCCACCCTCTCGCTCCCCTGACGAACGCGGTTGCTCGTCACTGTGAGATGGTGAGTGCCATCAGGTGCCACTTTGAACCGCAGGTACATGGCGATCGGGCAGTACAGTGCACTGCTCCTCTTTCCCCTGATGTCCAACTCCATGAGCGTGCGTTCTACCTGTGCTGGAGAACCACCGAGATCCGACAGCGCTTTGCAGATCTCCTCCTTGTTCATGTCAGCGCTCCTCCAGCTCTGGGTAATTGCCTCGATCAAAATCGCGAATGAAGTCCGCCACAACACCTGGCGTGGCCATCAAGTCCGCGCGAGGGTTGTCGGATATGCACGAACCCCCCACTATCATCGTGCCGACGCCGTTCTCCCACTTGAAGCCCTCTCGCCATAGGTAGATGGCGATCGGGCAAGTTCCCACAGACCTACGGGCTCCCTTGACGCCTTTCTCCTTCAGCTTCTCGGCCACCTCTTCGGAGGTGCTGCCCAACTTGTCCAGTGCGGCCCTGATCCCTTTGGTGTCCATCTCATCCTCCTTGCTTCGATAGCTCTCGCAACGCATCGCGAAACCCGTCCTCGTAAGTACCCGGCTCACTGTGCTCGTCGCTCCACGTGCACCCATCAGCCTCGTGCCTTTCAGAAGTCATGGGGTGCCCGTAGTCCTTGGTGCATCGAACCAGGGCCCCAGCTTGCCGCCGGAACCTAGATGGGCACCGAACTAGATCTCTCTGCACCCCTGACCCAAATCGGTACGGGTTCTCCATCATTCCACCAGCTCTGGGAACGCACCGGCATCAAACGCTTCGATGAAGGTTGCGATAGGTCCAGGCGTGTGCATCGAATCCGCACGCCTCGCCCCAACGTAGGGGGCCACGAACGCAGCGCTCACCGCCACCATGATGTCCTTGCTCTTCAAGTACGTGGCGATCGGGCATTGACCCATGTGACACCGGACTCCTTTGCAATTCAACGCCAGCAACTTGGTGGCGATCTCCTTTCCAGAATCCCCCAACTCACCCAACAACTTTGTGATCTTGTCGATGTCCATCTCACACCTCCAGTTCCGGGAAGTCGCCATCGTCGAAGTGATACACGAAGTCGCAGATGGGCTTAGGCGTTCTGAGCAACTCGGGCGACCTTATCGTCAGCGCCTCCTTGGGCCAGAGGCGGATCGTATCTGCGAACACCCTCGCATAGACATCCTGCTTGAACAGGAAAATAGCGATCGGGCAGGAGGCGAGAGAGTTCCTCACACCCTTGCATCCCATCTCCTTCAGCTTGTCGGCGATCTCTTTTTTGGTGTTCCCAAGTTCCATCAGAGAATTTACGATCTTGTCGATGTCCATTTTCAGATCTCTCCGATCTCAAAATGAGGAAGAACTCAAAAGAGCTCTTCCTCTTCTCTTCTCTTATACCGGACTCGTCCATACCATTGCCCCTAGAACGCGTCGAGACCCTAGGTGGCTCCTGGACGCCAGGTGGAGGCCTACCGGCTCTTCCTGGGTCAGCCCCGCGCTGCTCTCATGCCCGCCTCCTTGCACTAACTCCCATGGCCCTCTCGCACTCGTAACACCCAACCGTCCATCTCCTGGGACTGACCACGCGAAAAGTCAGCGACCAGAGAAGCCCGTGCGTGTCGGAGGTCGCCATGTTGGAGAACTGCCTACGTACCCTGCCGAAAGTCTCTAGCCTCGAAAGCGCGTTGAGGACAGCAGTGAACTTGAGAGAGCCCTCCTTATAGATCTCCGTCGAAAACAAGGGGTGGGTGTGCCACGACAGGATGTTGAGTACGTGCCTCTCGTCGAGCTCCTGGCCGGTCCCCTCCTCACTCACGGTTGGCTCTCCACAAGAGCTGCTTCAACCCTCGTGAGCCTTCCACTCGATCTTGAGAAGCGTACACCTTCCCCTCGTGCAGGAGATCGCTCAGGTACTGCCGCACAGCCGTCTCATCGAGATTCGCCATATCATTTGCGATGGTTCTCGAAGTCACACCTGTGGGATAGAGGCCGAGTAGGAGGCCGTAGATATGTTGCCGATACGATCTATCCAACCGCAGGTCGCTCTCCGCCTTCTCGACAGCCTGAGATAGCTCGTGCCGTGCATCGGAGAAGGCCACGGTCTGAAGCAGGTTCAGGGTGTGACTGCCAAACTCACTCTCGAACAGAGTGAGCGCATCAAGCAAGTGCCTGGCCTCGGACAGCTGCATGTTGAGCACGATGCTGCGGTCCCCCTTGTTCTTCTTGGAGTTGGCGTTCATCCTGACTCTTGCTCCCCTGCCAGCTCAATGGCGACATCGAACATATGAAGGATGTCCTCGTGCTTCCTGGCTGGAGAGTCGTTGTACTTGGCCGCGCTCGCAAGTTTGCCTTTCGAACACCTGAGGACCGTGGTCGTCAGAATCTCGCCGACCCTACAGTACAGATCGACATCCTTGAGACCGGTGAGGTACACCGCGCGTATGGCTCCCAAGGCACACCAGCTTACTGCCTCTTGTGAGTCAGGGGTTACAGATCTGCCTTCGGAGTCCACAGCATAGCCCCCTTGGCTCCAGTGCTCCGGGCTGGAGATCTTGTCCTTCGCAGTCCTCAGTATCTCCACCGCGTTCATACTCTTCCCTCCTTCTCCTCAGCGGCGATGGCCTTGTCGAACAGCGCGAGTACTTCCTCGTGAGTACGGTGATCGTTGAAGTCTGCGATACCATCTGCGCTGCCCGGGTTCAGTGCACGTGTCAGGGCCTCGTACGGCGACCCCACGATGCAACCGTTGGGATTTACAACTCGCATTGCTCCCAACGCACACCACCGAACAGCTTCGGGATCGAGAGGGTCTACGCCGACGCCATCAGCGTTCCTGGCGGAATACTCTCTCGTCCATTTATTGGGATCTGTAATCTTCTCGCGTGCAGCTCGAAGAACTCCGACAGTCGATTGCTGCTCCATCATTGCTCTGTCCTTATCCTTACGATCGGTTCTTTGTCCAACAGCACACAGACAACACAGGGCCCGAGGTACCTGATGTTGTCCAAGTTTGACCTCGGCATGGGATCTGTCTTGCCTCCACACACCACACACTCGATGCGCACAGGCTGCGCCTCGTACGCTGCACGAGTGGCATCCACCTGCTCCTGAGTGACGATGGGACACGCCTTTCTTTTACGGGCCATGCTTATTCACGTGCTCCTCATAGAATTGGGCTGTTTCGAGATCGACCCAGGACGTTTCGAGATCGATCCACCAAGAGCCACCGTCTACCCAGATGAATACGTAGTGATGGCAATGGCTCTCGAGCTCGGGTGCGTAGTTCTCACAGTGCACACAAACCCCCTCTGGGTTGCGTACATGATCTTCGTAAAAGCAGGGAGGCCACAGGTACGCCAGCGGAAGCCTGGCATCAACGGCCACCTGCTTGACTAGAGCCTTGAACTCGGCAAGCGACATGGTGTACGGCATGGCGTCACATCTGTCTGATCCAAGTGGCTATGACCCATGCGATTCCAAGGAACGCGGCAGTTGCGTAGCCTGGGTGCTGCAGCGCAAACGCCTGGAGGAATTCAGATCCGCTCATTTCACATGCTCCTTTGCTCCGTGTCCGTACATCTTCTATAGCCCGGTGGCGGCTCGCGGAAGATGCCTGGGTCGGCCGTCCACTCCGGCGTCTTTGCTCCCCAGATCATGACGCCGCACTCCTCGCAGCAACGGCGTTCGCTTCCGTAGGGTTGCCCTCGCTGGGTCTTGAGGTGAAGCACCCGATGCGAGCAGTCACCCAGCTCGTTGCCTGCACATGTTCCATCACACACGAATTTACCCATCGGTCACCCCACCTCTGCCTTCTGAATGGTCTCCCCGCAGATCGCACAAAAGTCATCCCGACTCTGCTCACAAGGAATAGCTTCTGGGTCCTGAGTGCAGAGCCGGTTCCAGAGCGACTCTGGGATGTGCTTGTCACCCCAACACACTGCGAGAAGCGCATTGCAGTCAGCGCAACCCACGCCTCCAGTTTGATCGAGCACCTCGAACCTGAGGTGCTCATGTGCACACGGCCAGGTAATCATGGCCTGAAGGACATGAACTCGATGCGTGCCGGATGGATGGGCCCCGTCGGCTCGATGCCCATCGGGTTGCGTGTGTAGCCCTCGTACCAAGGCGCATTGCTCGGCATCGAGATGCGAATGAACTGGCGCAATGTGTCCTCTTGCATCGGCACAGCCTCGTGCAAGAAATGGCTGTTGCACGAATAGACGCTGTTAGCCTTCATGAGGAACTCGCGATCTCCACGAAGCTCACTGGCCAAGTGCGAGCAGTCCCCGTTGGGCTTGGGCTCTCCCTCAAAGAGCTGACGCCACCCACGACAGCCCACGCGGTTAGCAGCCGTGAGCATGCCCTTGGCTGCCCAGCCCCCACCACCGCCTCCCCAACCGCCTATGCTCCCGTCCTCCACCACGCCATCCACATGAAGCCCTGGTCGACGGTGTGTCTCCCCAGCGCGAACGAATGCCTCGTCAACCGTGAGGTAACCGATGAAATGCTCGTGCGTCATCCAGAGCATCCCGCTCATATCGAGCATCTCATCAACGATCCTCCTATACCCCGCGAAAGGTATCGGAATCGAGCCACGATCGAAGAACCGGAACGGCATCATCATGCAGCGCACACCCTGGTACTCAGGGAATGCGATCTGTCCTGCTTCTGAGCACTGACTTACAAAACTCATGATCTCCTCCTTATATAGGTCACCTCTGGTGGCTTCCTGTTGTTGATGCGCCCCCTGCACGTCCTGCACCAGTACCCACAGCACTCGAAGAAGCCGCTTGATACTGGAAGCAGGCAGTGACAGATCTTCGCCATCGATGGGCACCTTCTGTGCTTCATCCCCCGGACCTGGGCTTGCGGTCCTCGGGCTCTACAATCTCGTGCTCGGTGTCCACCACGGTCTCGGGTACTGGAGGCACGCCGTAGGAGAGCGGCGGCTCGCTCTCCGACGCTGGAGCAGGGGCGGTGGTCAGCCCCACATTCCAGGATGCGTGCTCCTTGACGCCTGTCTCATCATTGGCTCGCGTGATGCCCACGGTTCCTGAACCAGAGATGACCTCCCTGGTCTCCTCGTTGAAAGTGATCGAGCCCCCAAACTCAAGGCTGTCACCGTTCGCCAAGGCGACTGGAGAGGGGAATGGTATGTTGATCACTCTTCCTCTCTGCTCCGCCCTCACCGCCTCTACATCGGGGTGCTCGTCGTGGCGCCCTGGCACCAGCCTCTCGGCCAGGTCCTTGGCGTAGAGAGCCAGCCAGCCGTTGGAGACCTCACTGATGCCCGGCGGGGTCTTCTGCGCCAGGTACCTCTCAACACGAATGGCGTTGCAGACCAGCTGTTCCACCACTCCAGCCGAGAGGTGGTCATGCAGCAGCATGTACAAGAAGCTCACCAGGCGGTCGTTTGTGTCGACGGAGCCACTTCGCTTGCGCAGCTCCTCATGGTCATCGGGTTCTTGTCGGAGGGGTTTATCTTCGCTCATCGTCATTTCTCTCCGTCTGCTATGAGCCCCTTGAAGAGCCCTTGATCGAATGCCTCCACGAACCGCATCACCGGCGCCGGCATGCCCATGCTGATGTTGTCCATCCCCTCCACGGGGATCTCCACGTGGTACACGTGCACCTTGGCTTCTGTGAAGCCCTTGCCCCACAAGTACATCGTCAGGGGGCAGGCAGTGCAACGCTGCCGGCTACCCTTGATCCCCATCGCCTGTAACTTGTCCCCCACTTCCCTTGGTGTATCCCCCAACTTCCTCAGCGCATCCCCCACCGCGAATACCGTAGCGAGATACTTCTTGCTGTACTTCGTGTCTCCAGATTGTCTCATGGAGCCGCCCCTCTAGTAACGATCCATTACGGACCTGACTGATTACGTCCACGCACAGCTGGCAGAGTTACTGCCCTGATTGGATCCCACCCTAATTCGTAAATTCTCCTCCATGCGAGACTGTGTCCAATGCCGTTCTTTGCTGCCCACCAAGCAACAGTTTCGGTCTTCCCATTGATCGTGACGAGTCGACTATTTCTGCGATTGCTAGACTGCTGCGTAGGCGTGGCCCAACGGCAGTTGTCCTTAGTGTACGGACCATCATTGTCTTTTCGATCTAGCGTAGTGCCCTCTGGTCGAGGGCCCATGTCCTCAAGAAAGCGCTTGTAGCCACCCCTACCCAGCCACCTTGGATCGATCGTGATGCCCCGACCTCCGTAGCTCTTGTACTTAGGGCGGTTTGGGTTGAGGCAGCGCTGCCTCATGTCGTACCAAGAGCTGTACCCAGGTCGCGCATCCACGAACTTTTTCTGCGCTGCACTTCTAGCCGCGTGCCTCTCAGATAAGCTTTTCATGGCTCCCTAATGTGAATGGTTCCAACCGATCCAGTATGTTTTGTCCCCTCGCTTTACCTCCTTGTCGTAGCTCCCACAACATCCGTCGGCCTGCTGCTTCTTGTACCGCCTCATCTGCCGTGGCTTGCCCGTGGTTGCTACGCGCGTGTTGTCGTTGAAGTCCGTGTCCGCCTCACGCATCAGCTCTGCCAACTTGGCCTCGAGCCACGCTAGCTCCTCCCCCTCGAAGTAGTCACGCCAGGTTCGCTCGGTCACCTCTGCGTCATAACGTCGCCTCTTCATGCGATCATAAATGTAACGCGTTACGTGCTGAGGGAACGTGTCGTTGAGCACCTTCTGAAACTTCCAGGGGTCGGTCTTGCCTGCCACAAAACCGATCTCTTTATAGAACGCCCAGTAGTCGAAGCGTTGCTGCATGCCACAGATTGGGCAGGTCTCATAGAGATCCCTACTGCCGTCCTTTGCTGGGCAGGCCACCAACCGATAGGACCATGTGCTCTTGGGAGAGGAGTGAGTGCAGGCCGCCTGCAGCTTGAGAATTTGAGTGCGCCTCACTTGCTGCAGTTTGAGGCGCGTCACCTCGTCGGTCATCGCTTCTTGCCTTGCGCCCTCTTCCACTCCACAAACTTCCTGATGTGCTTGGCCACACTCTTGGCCGAAGAGTTGGGTCCAGGCCTAGGACCACGAGGCTTGTCCGTCCCTTCAATGCGCCTACGGTACGGAGAGAAGAGCCAGCAGGCCTCGTCCTGGGAGATGCCGAATGCGTAAGCAGCTGCATAGAAGGGGCTGTTTAGCACCTGATCGTAGATATCACCCGGACTCAAACCATTTGCGGGGGTTGGTTTGATCCCCACCTCTCCAGACTTGTCGAGATGCAAACCCATTCGACGCAACGGCGACATGGTCGTGGCCCAACCAAGGGCACACGCCACTGTTCCACACGAGAGATCTTCCTTACCCATCCATTCCGGGCCTACCCAAACCGTGTAATCGAAGCGCTTGGCCGGCAGCTCCTCGAGCAGATCTGCAAGCTTTAGTAGCAACACGCCTTTCATGTCGTCTCCTTGGGGATCTCTCGCATGTCTCGAATGGCATCTGCGTACTCCCCCTCCTTAGCGTTCCTTTCCCTGATCCCATCAATGTGCTTCTCACAGATGTAGTAGGTCCAGTTGTCCCCGCCATCCGTGCCCCCATGAGCCTCAAAGACTGTTGGCTCCTCACAAGACTCATCCGCTTCATCGACTGCGCAGCAGCAATGAAAGTCAGTCTCGAACCCCAACTCCTTGGACAGCTGCTTGAATAGCTCGAGGGCTGCGGGTCTGCTGAGAAGGGTACGCATTCCAGGCTCACCCACAGTGAGATAACCATTCCGCAACCTATCCACGTACTCGATTTGATCAGCCATTTTCATCCTCTCTTGATCGTCTAGGTTGTCGTAGTGCTCGCTCTATGTCGCTATTCCTCATCCGGTACACGTACGAAAAGAGGATCGACTTCGCGGTGTTTCGCATGAATGCTGTCACCTTCGGCGCCTCGATGCTCAGCGCCTTGACGAGGACATTGGTGTAGAAGTCCCCCTCTTGCTTCTTGATCGCATCCAGCTCCACGGGACTGAGGCCAGTGATGGCCAGCAGAATCTGCATCGATGTGTACTCTTCGTGATCCATACCTAGCTCCTATTGAACGGCCCAACTGTCCAACGCATCGATGATGTAAGCCAGGATCACAGTGAACGCGACGGTTCCCGCAAGAAGCGCCGCTACCCAGACCAACACCCTCTTGTGTGAAGGATAGATCTCCGTGCATTTCGGACAGTTTTCCTCTTCGCTTCCCTGCCAACCATGCTCATGGCAGAGCTTGGTGAGCAGCCCCTTCTGCAGCCACTCCTTCCAGACGAGAAGAGAAAGAGGCTCTTTCTCTTTCGTTTCTCTGCTCTCTTGGCTCATGGGCCCTCTTGCATGTTTTGGCCAGAGCTCATCGAGCTCCCCCCTTCCGAGTTAGTAGCTTCATGACCGTCCACTTGCCCTCCGTCCACTGCTCTAGCTCCCCCACAGTGAACCAGCCTGAGTTGTACAGATGCTGGTCCATCGGGTTGAGCCAGAACATCAGCTTGCCGTCAATGCGCTTCGGGCTAAGCGCAAAGTAGGCCTTGCCGGCGGCCTTGAGCTTCTCCTCGATCCCCGTCGCCTTTGCATCCTCCTTGAGGTGGTACTGCGCTTCGTCGTACTTCAACCAGTCCGCAAGTACCTTGGGAGGCAAGCGCGTGGCGATGGCCAGCACCAGCCCAGGGTTCTGGAAGACCGCCCCTCCCCCAAGCCAGATGGCCACGTTGTGGACTTCGAAGGCGTCATAGAGCTCACGCAGCCTCGAGATGCCCTTCTCCTCCACGCTGTACGCCGCGAACGCGTTCTGAGCCCAGGTCGTGTACAAGCCGTTCTTCCCGCTCACCATCTTGGGCATCCAAGCTTCGCCGTAGTGACTGAGATGGAAGCCGGCGCACTTGACCCGCTTCGGTCGACCTCTGTCCTCCTGCGGCTTGTCCGCATGCCCCTCCATCCACAACAAGAAGCCCTCCGGCGCCTTGGTGATGACCCGGCGCTTGAGACCCCAGACCTTATCGTTGGTGGGCACACCCAACGTATTCAAGATCTCCCTGATGCCTGTCTCGTGCTCAGCTACGTGGTCTGACCCCATGTTGAGGGCGATCAACCCGTCGTCACCGAACTCGAACCCGTTGTCTCGTCCTTCTCTCATGATGGCCTCCCAATGGAACTGCTATCAGTTCCCTTATACCTGATCGCTCTAGGAAGTTTATCGACGAGGATGAGCTCGTAGATAAAAGAGATCTCCCGGGCAGCCCACGCTGCCCAGGAGATTGTTCAGCGAGATGGAGACTAGGTTGCGGGCTGCGCCTGCTTCCAGAGGAGGAACCTGCGGATGTGGGCAGCGACCATGATGTTGTCCGCCAGAACACTGGGGGACTCCATAGGTTCTCCATCCGGACCTTTTACAACCCTGAGCTCTGAATCCGACAGAATAGATCGCGGGATGAAGAGGAAACGCGCCTCCTTGATGGTGATCTCGAATACCCGACTGGCAGCCCTCATAGAGAGATCGTTGGGGTCAGCATCGACATCTGCAGCTTCTGCGGAGCTTAGGCTGTCTCCGATGTATGCAACGATGTCCACGCCACGGTCCCAAGCAAAGAGCTGGAGACCTCGAGCCTGGATGCTGGGAATGGTGGCTGCCCAGCCAAGGGCACAAGCGGTGGTACCGCAGGACAGGTCGAGCCTGCCTTTCCAGCTGCGTCCTACCCACCTGCGGTAATCAAACCTATTAGAGGGCAGTCGGTCGAGGAAGTTGGCGAGGTCGAGCAGAAGGTCGGCTTGCATGGCTACCTCACGCTCCCGACCGCATGCCCCTTCAGGGCGGCCAGGCGGGCCTTGGCTTCGTCCAGTGCTGGGTTGGGGTAGGCGAGGGCACCCAGGGCATGTGTGGCCCCTGGAAGGGCCGTAGGCGCGGGCTGTGACGTGGCCTGGAGGGTGCTTACGATGTCGAGCAGCTGTTGGAGGGCTGCCGTAACGTTGTTGACGAGCCCGGTAAAGTCCGGCTGCGGGGTGGTCTTGGCGTCCGCGGCGGCCTGGACGGCATCAGTCAGGATGCCCATGGTGGAGCTCACCACCGAGACAGCCTTGCCGTAATCCGCCGAGGCGGTCTGTTGCTGGGCGGGGGTGAGGAAGGGCTGGATGATGGCCCAGGCAGCAGCGGCGTCCGTGAGGATGCTGTTGACCTCTTGGGTGAAGGACTGAATCTGCGCCACCGGGTCCCTTTCAAAGCTCTGCCACCAGGCAGCCGCCGTCGCGCAGGAGAGAGTCAGGCAGAGAGGGATGAGCCACAGACGCTTGAGAATGATCATGGTAGGTGCCTCTTGGGGTTGATGGTGGCCATGTTGGGAAAGCGTTCGCTGACGGGGATCGTTTTCAATCCTTCGTAGAGATCTATCAAGCTGCCGTAGACACCATGAGCCATCTTGTACATCAGCTCCGGCTCCAGCTTGGTGCCACCCGGGATGTAGATGAGCAAGGGCTTGCCGGCACCCTGCGCCCAGCCGGCTTCGAGATGCGCGCTGCGACCGCACTCAAGGACCAACACGCAGGCGTCACACCCCCTCAGCGCGTTCATGTCGCTATCGAACCCCCTCTGAGCGATGGGGTGCTTCAGCCCTTCAATGAACTGCTTGGTGGTCCAGTTCTTCCAGTTGGGATCGATCTCCGACCAGTGGAACCCGTGGTCCTCGAAGCCTGGGTTCTTGAAGTCGTACACGTCGTAGCCGCGATCTCGCAAGCCGCCAACGACGATGGGTTGGTGGTGGCAGCGCCACGAACTTGCAACGTAGATCTTCATAGTCATGTCTTCTTTCCCTCTTCCCTCAGTTGCCTCTTCGTGAGCTTTACCGGCCTCGGGATGTAGATCTGCACGATGCTGCCTGATCCCACTGCACCACCGCAGCGTGCGCATGGGGTACTCGAATGCAGGGCGCACAAGTGCACGTCCGTTGGCAGCAGGCAGCTTGCACAGATCCTAAGCCGAACGTTCCCTACGGGAGCTTTGGCTGGTTTTCCTTTGTCCGCCCCGTAGCGAGGTCTAGCGCCTCCTTTACCACCCTCTGCCCGTGATGGATCATGAACTCCAGATAGTTCGCGAACACCTTCTTGGCGTCCCTCGGCAGTCGAAGCAGCGCCGGGTCTCTTGTGCGCTTGGCCACGTTCGCCCTGTAGATTGCTGCCCCTGCGCATTGTGCCCCTTTCAGAACGTGGCATTCGAGTCTGTCCTCCCCGTGCGCGGCGCGCATCCAGTCCTCTCTCGAGGAGCCTCCCAGCCACCCAGGCAGCGAGGTCCTGGCGAATGGGCAGTCGGAGCAGGGATCTCTATGTTGTTGCTTCGCCGGCACGGCTTCGTCGGCCGAGATGAGCTGTCTTTTCATTGATCTTCTTCCACTTGGCGAGACGGCAGGTGATCGTAGAGTAGGCGACGCCCAGTCTCTCGGAAATGAGTCGTTGGTTCAAGCCCTCCGACTTCAGGGCCTCCACTTTTTCTGCGAAGGCCTTGAGGCCCTCTGGCGTAGTCACGAAGTCCTGGGTGAAGACAGTACTCCGCCCCGAAGAACTGGTTCTCATGGTTGCTCCTCGATCAAAAAAGAAGGGCCACCTCGCAAGAGATGGCCCTCCGGTACTGAGTGCTGCTGGTGTCAGCGGTTGGCGATCTTTGCCATGTCCTTGTTGGCCTTGAGGCGCTTGGCAGCCATGGCTGCCGTGCCTCCAGGGAAGAGGCTCTGGAAGTCAGAGACCAGCTTCGCCAGGTCCAGGGGGCTGATGGCGCAGAGGGCCGAGATGGTCGCACCCACTCGAGGGAACTTGGGGGTGACGAACTTGGTGTTCACCACTGCGACTACCGCGGCGGCGGTGACGTACTCGCTAACGATGGCCTGGACGCTCTGAGACATGAGATGGCTCCTTGAAGGGGGTTCCCTTCAGCTTATCCGGCATCCTCTACCAAGCCAAAGTCCTCGAGCTTGAAGATGGAATGTAGGGGGACTCCCTCGAAGGTATCCGTACGGTCCTCCGGTCGACGGCGATCGAGTACAACAAGGAGACCTTTCACTGGGTACGCCGCGTTGGTCAGGGCTTCGATGGCCTTCCTGGAGGAGCCACCGGTTGTGAAGACATCCTCCACCACAATGACGCCTTCGGAGGCGCTGGTGGGACCCTCGCCAGGTGCTGGGGCTTCGACGAGGTTGCCTGTACCGTGTTCTTTTGGTTCCTTGCGTACATAGATCACATCCAGAGGATGGCCGTAAACCGCCGTAGAGAGAAGGGTGGCGAGGTGGCAGCCCCCGAGCACGACCCCAGCAACAGCCCCAGCTTTTGGCATCGCCCTCGCTTCGGTCTTCAATGCCCGAGCCATCTCCTCGACGACCTCCCCACGCTGCGCCGTGCGTTTGACGTCGAAGTAGAAGGAGCTCTTCTTGCCCGAGGCGAGGGTGAAGAACTCACCGGCCGGGGCCCTCTTCAGAGAGTACTTCTCGAATTGATCTCTCAACCAGGTCAAACTGTGGTGCATTGTCCGTTCCCTCAGCGCAGATCGATAGCTGCGCGCACGATGTCCTTCGCCAAGCTGTCCCCATCAAGTCCGTGGTCTGAATCGGAGCCGTTCTCAGCGAGGTCCTCCAACAGGTTCTCGAGGTCCTCTAACTTCGTCTCCAGGAACAGATCTGTCAGAATCAACACCTTCTTCTTCAGCGCCTTCTTGCCCATGGTGCCTCCAATGTTGTTGAAAGACGAAGGCCCCAAACCGCACATGGCGGCCCAGGGCCTTTCGTCAGTGGGTGGCGAAGAGATCTACTCGGTCTCTTCTTCCTCCTCTTCCTCCTCCTCTTCCTCCTCCTCTTCGCCTTCCTCCTCTTCGAGTTCGGCAGGGACCTCGGAGATCGTTGCCGCCTTCGGCTTGAAGCCCTTGGCTTGACCGCCTGCTTTCTTATCCGCCTTCTTCGCGGCTTTCTTGGCGGCCTTTTTCGCCGTCTTCTTGGCGGCCTTCTTGGGAGCCTTCTTCGCGGCCTTCTCGGCCTTTGCGGGCTTCTCCTTCTTGACTCGCTTCGGTTTGCCGGCGTTCTGCTTCTCGGCGTACTTCTTGAGGGCAGCCTTGCGGCTCACCGCCGTGAAGATCAGCTTGTCGGCCGCCTCGTTCTCGGGGAGGCCAGTCTGCTTTGCGTACTGTGCGATGCTCTTGATCGACGCATCGTTCAACTTGATGGACATGCTCTCGTTTCCCTTGCTAGTGGTGGCTGAAGATCGGTAGGGAATCTAGGGATCTACTAGATCTATGTCAAGAGCTTATTCCAGCACCTGACACTTTATTGGCGGAGCTACCTCGCTACGACCTGGACGGTGACTTCCAGGTACATGCGGAGGGTCTCGAACTCTTCCTCCTTTCCCGCAACGATGCGATCTCCCGTGGCTTTCCTGTCATGGATGAGATCCCACACAACCCTACCCTTGCGAAGGAAGACGCGGTCCCCGTAGAGCATGACCTCAGGGGACTCGCGTCCGTTCTTGAAGGACCCGTAGGCCACGAAATCACCATCCTTGCAGCACAACACGGCCCGTAAGGTACCGCCCGCGCCTGCCTGCTTGGGGGAGGGCTGGAGCTCCTCCACCTCCTTGCGCCGTGTCGCTGAGGAGGCCTCAGGCGGCATGGGTTCAATGGTAGGTGCTGATGCCCTTGCCGCAGGACGAATGGCTGGATGGGGCTTAGGGGGTGGATGGACAGACTGCTCCAGGTCCTGCAGGCGCAGGAACTCGAACTGCGTTCGGGCCATGGCATACTCAAGACCCAGCCCGCTCTCGAGAGCTAGGTCCGTCACCAGCTTTTGGACGGAGAGCTCGAGGGTTCTAAGGGTTTCCTGACTGAAGCGCTCTCGACCCAGCTCCTTGAGCAGGGATTCCGCCTGAGTCTCGAAGGTCGTCAGGAGATCTACAAACTCTGAGTGCGGCGGCTTCGGCACCGTCGTCAGCTGGATGCTCTGATTCTCCTCGTTGATGCGCAGTATGATCCGCTGTTTGTTCATGGCGAGCCAGTCCCTCGATTCTCGATGCGCAGGCGAGAAGAAGCTCGCCCATACCAGGGGCATCTGCAGTGAGTCTTCCTGCCAAGATGTCTGCTGCAAGCTGCCGTATAGTAGAGGGATCTGTCAAGCGGGCTAAGACCTCGTGGTCCATTTGCGGTGCCATCTTCGCCACAGACCCCCAAGGTGCCGGCCTCGGTGTCCTGGCGAGTAGCCTCTTGATCACTTTCTTCGGTATCTGGTCCTGCCCACTGACGAAGTCTATCTTGTCCTCAGCGCGCGTCAGACCGAGGGCAACGACGGCCTCTCTGGCCTTGTAGTAGTTCATGTGCAGGGCAGCAGCGATCTTGTTCATGCTGACACCTGCTTCGTACATTTCGCGTATCTTTGTTACCTTCTCGTCGTCTAATTCCACAGCTCTCCTAGGCGGCCCTCTGACACCGGCATCGGGTGGGAGGGCCTAGATGTACTGGACTCCTGCAGCCCTCGCGCAGTTCCCTTGGTCCTCCACACTCAGGACATGGTGCTACTACGGTGCTTGTGTACGCCGGTTTGATCGGGTGCAAGACTTGCCCATTGCGAATGCTTCGGCGTACCCCATCAAAGCGCTTGCGCCCGGGAGGCCTAGGGTGAGTCTTTCGATCTGTTAGATGAAGAGGTCCCCACCCACCATCGTGCAGCTCGCGCTTCGCTTTGTCCTGCCGGCCCTTACGCTGCCCCTCAACAAAGATCTCGATGATTCCTACACGTAGCTCCTCTTCTTCGTACGACACGATCCCTCTTATCCTTCAGGGGGTTGCTAGAGCTAATCGACTCGCCTCGATGCGGCTTCTGGTGAGGTACATGTCAGGCCTGCCACCAAGCAGCACAAGATACCTCTCCCAATGGGAGATCGCCATGAGGTGCTTGCGTAGCTTTGCGTAGGCCTCCCCCAAAAGGAAGTGAGTGTCCTCGTAGTCCGGGGAGACGCGTAACGCATTGACTAGATGACGGACCGCCGATTTCCAGCGGCCTTGCTCAATAGCCGCGAACCCCATGTTGTAGTGTGGCTCTGGACGAGTGGGATCTTCCACAACGGACTCCTTCCAGAGCCGATGGGCGATCCTGGGTCTGTTCATCTTATAGTGAACGGCTGCCAAATTGATCTTGGCGATTGTGAACTCTGGAGAGAGATCTAGAGCCTGTCGGTACAGTTCCAAGGCCTCTTGGTAGCTTGCTGGGTTCTCATCCAACCCAGTGGCGCGCATATAGAGGAGGTAGGCGTGCTGCTCTGGATGATGCAGCCGCAGGACCTTTGCGCCCTCGGGGTAGTTGACCGATGGCTTACGAACAAAGACAGCATGGATCACCTTACCCATTGATCTTCTCCTTCTTGTCCTTCTTGTCCTGGTCTGGCCACCACTTGAGGGACTCCCCGCACCAAGGACATAGGTTGAGCATGATACCAGGGGCCTTGGAGGTCTCGCGATAGAGAAGGCCAATGAGCTTCGTGGAGGGCTTTGGCGTGTCTAGCTCCTCCCAGACGACAAACTCCGAGAGGCCCTTGCCGTGGGGGTTCTGGGCGGACAGGGCCTGCTTCATGGCGGTGCAGTACACCGCATAAGTTTTGGTCACCTGCTTGCACTTCTCGATGACCGGGCGCTGGGAGGATGGAAGAGTGTCACTCATCGATCTTCTCCGGTTTCACTTGCCGACGACGGATGCGCTCATTGACGGCATCCACGATCAGCTTGGCCTGCTCCTTTGTATGCACATGACCTATGAACACATCGCCGATATACAGGGTCAGCCCCAAGGAGCGACCTACCCGCCATTGTTTAGCCAGGTTGATGGGGACGGCGTCATGCCAGCAACGCACCTCCCCAGTGTCATCATCGATCACCATGGGTGCTCCACCCTCATGCCAGGGCAGGTTGGGGTAGGCAAGGCTCTCTACCTCCCCGGTGGCACCAGTGATCTGATCATAAACGCGCTGCCCCTTCTCGAACTTGTACTTGGCCATTAGAGCCCCTCGATCGGATGGAGAAAGTTGGAGAGCGCATCGATCCCCTTCTGAACCTCCTCCCGGAAGGCCTTCTGCCTCTCGCACACCGTGCAGTTCGACAGAGCACACCCGGGGAGGCCATCTAGCTTCTGGTGGCATTTAGAAAGCAGGGTTCGCGTCTCATCCACCAGCTTGACCACGTCGACCACCTTGCGCAGCTCGTTCTCGTCAAGGTGTTCCTGAATCTTCTTCCAGGCATTCTTCCAGACTAGAGCTGCGATAGCCTCTCTAGAGGCCTTGTGGTTGGTCGAGCAGGCGAGGTTGCCAAAGGTGAAGTCGATGGCCTGCTCAAGGCGCTGCTCCTCGCTCATGGGCGGTAGCGCCTTGACCTTCTCCAGAGCCCCAGCCAGTTCCTTATCGAGGTCGTTCACGGTTCTTCTCCCAACGGGCAGGCAGAAAGCCGCCCTTCTCGAGCCATTGATCTAAATTCTGCACCCCTTCAACCAGTTCCATGACGTCATCCCCCTCAAGACCGTTGGCTTCGAGCCCCAACTTAGAGATCTCCAGGAGCTTTCGAAGCAGTTCGTCAGGATCCATCATCTGCTACCTTTCTCTTGGGTGGCTTGAGCGGCAGGTTTTTCAAGATCTCCGGCGTAGGCACTTCCTTGCCCCTAGGCACCTGTCCCGAAGACACAAGGTTCTCATACTTGGGCACAATGCGATCGTGCACCTCCTTCACCCGGCCAGCCTGTGCCACGCTCAGCCACCCTTGATCTGTGTACTGCGCGGCCATATCGGTGAAGGCGTTGAGCTCCCATTCCGAGAGCTCCATCGGGTACTGCTCCAACAGTTCCCGGATCATCTTTATGGCTTCGTCTTTGGTAACC
>Ga0307474_10001501_pt1 | contig 16916 bp, 14 predicted proteins | sample atmos_gasesECM1C_2_FD_203312 | JGI IMG/M metagenome (GOLD analysis project Ga0307474, IMG submission 203312) | Hardwood forest soil microbial communities from Morgan-Monroe State Forest, Indiana, United States - atmos_gasesECM1C_05 | ecosystem: Environmental > Terrestrial > Soil > Temperate... | reverse complement strand
ACCAACGGCAGGTATTTGAAAGTTGGAGCCGACGATCGGACTTGAACCGATGACCTGTCGATTACGAATCGACTGCTCTACCAACTGAGCTACGTCGGCTTGCATTCGATTTTAAATGTGTCCGCAGAAAGCGTAAAGCGCACTGTTGGTGGCTAGTCCTTGAAGCTTTGCGCGAACCGACCAACGCTCTGGATTGCGCTAAAAAGCGTCACCAGGGAATTTCCCGATTGCACCTTATCCGAAGCATTACTTTCGTGACCTTCGAAGGAGTACTCCTTACCGCTACGATCTTCTTAGAACGACATTCGCAGTGGGCTGTTAGGGATGCCGCCGAATAGGAGCAGAATCAGGCGGGGACGCTCTTTCAGACAAGAATGGCCTGCGAGAATCCTTCGCTCGGACCGGAAACAGCCCACATTTCCCGCCGCCCATCACAATTTCAAGAGCTGATCAGTATTTATTGGCTACGCCGCGCGGGCCGCCACCAGCGCGTCGTATTCCTGCTGCGACTGACCCGGCAACAACACCCACAGCGTGTACACGCCGATCGCGGTGCCAAATGGAATATTGAAAAGCGAGATGAATGCCAGGACGAGGGCGAGCACGCGAGCCCAGGCGTCGTGCTTCATCAATCCCCATCCGGCTATAAATCCGCATGCGGCCTTGCCCAGGACGAGAATTCCCAGAATCGTGAAGAGCGAGCTTAAGAAACCGGTGGGAATGTCTGGCGGCATCTTGTCCATCTCATGGAGATGAGGGAATAGCGCAGTGCCTAGAATGAACAGAAAGATGCCTCCCACCGCGTTGAATGCCGAAATTGCCAGCCACAGAATACCGAGCAGATGCGCATGTTGCTGCACGCGTCCGGGATGCGATTGAGAGGCGGCGATGGGACCGACGATTTGCTTGCCGCATTTGCTGCAGAATGCTTGCCCTGATTGAACTGCCGCACCGCATCCATCGCAGAACATGAAGTCCTCCCTGCCGATCCTCGCAATACCGCGCCGCGGTCTTCAAGACTCTCAACAAAGGATACGTAGAGGCTCGTTCTTTGTTCCGTGTTTCGCCTCAGCACTCGAACAGATCCATCCCCGCAGCGCACTTCAAAGGCGCATACGCAAACGAAAAGGCCACCCGGCAACTGGGCGGCCTCTTCTTCAAGGGAGAATAGTTCCAACGGAGGCTTAGATTCCGTCAAAACTTTCTGGCGAAATCTTATGAGTCGAAAAACGGGGGTGTCAAGCGATTTTTACTAAATAAACGCTTTTGTTTTCAATGATTTACAAAGATGATCAACACGGACCGTAAGTGTAGCAAAATGAGACAACAACACCTCGCGATCAAGCTAACCCGATCTTTTTAAGGGAGTTAATAACCCTCAGGCTGACTTTTGCGGGTTCGGACGGCTGTTGTCAGACCCACTTTGAGACGTTCCCGGAGGCACGGTTTCGGCCAGATGGAGCGAGATAAATTCCATTTGTTCTGGACGATCGAAAACCTTGTCGGGGAACCAGCGCTTCATCAAAATGCGGAATCCGCCGAATGCAACTCCGGCAACAATCGCCAATCCTCCGAGAATTGCGCACAAAATCACGACGTTGAGGATGAGCATGTAGAGATCGCGCACTTCGTGCTGATCGGTTGCTTGGTTCCAGGTGACGCTAGCCTCGTAGTTCACCATACCAAGCAGCGATTTCGCATCACTGTCGGAAATGGGGCCGCTGGCAATGGCGATGATCGGTCCCGTGCGTTTATCGAAGAATGGACCAGCGTTTTCGATGGCGGAAATTCCGGATTGTGGCTGCGCCAACTGGTGAGTCGCATCGATGCGGCGCAAGTGGTCGGCTGCGAGTTGCGGCGTGGGATATGAGATCAACATCAGCGTGGCTTCGCCGCTGGGAGTGTTGTAGCGGCCCATTGACACTTCGGAACTCGCAGCAAAGTCGACCAAATCGGCGGAAACTGGCGGGGCTAATGCGGCGAGGGCTGCTGGTCCCATGGCGTATTTCTGTGTATTTGCGATATAGCCGCGGTGTGGCATGAACTCGATGAAGGTAGGCAAGTTGCCGGCGCTTCCACTGGGGCGAGGCAAAGCGCCCGCCAATTCCCGCAACTCCGAGCCTGACATTGGCGATTCCTTGCTGAACAACCCATCGACCAGGATGCTCCCGCGATAAAAGAGCACGCGCTGGCCAAGCGAAGCGCCTTGATCCCCGATCTGTTCTCTGGTCATCTCCGCCTGCAGATAAAACGTGTAGGCCCCGAATGCACCGGAAGCGTCGGCGAAGCGCGCGGCCCGAATTTTCAAAGTACGGCCATCGTCGCGCGTATAGGTCGAAGCCGCGAAATCGGTGAAGCGATATTCCTTGAGAACGGCAGCGTTGGTGGGATCAGCCGAGGTGGGACTGGTGCTGGTTTCTGCAGATCCCTGCCTTTGCCATCCTGCGAACTGCGGCGGAAGGATGGCCGTGGGTTGACCTGACGGGGACGGTGTTTGGGGCGCGGGCTGGCCTGCCGCCGAGGCGAAACCCAGCGCAAACGAAAGTAATACAACGATTCCAACAGAACGGGGAAGACTCATGAAAGGCCTGCAAAGACGCTGTAGTCATTAGACCACAGGGAGGGGTAAAAAGTTTCGGGCTGTCTGCAATCGCTTGATCTGACAGAGACTTGAGGTAATACCGTCGTGCCTGTGGACTACACGTACGAGCCATTCACATCGCGTTCACATGAGGGCAAACTATCTCCAGGTGACCGATGCCAGTCAGTAGTCCGGAAACGAATGCGCGGCGGGGAACCCGTACGAAAGCGGTTCTTCCCGTGAGGATTAAAGGGAAAGACAGCACCGGGAAGCCATTTGATGAGCTTGTGCATACTCTGGACGTGACCGCATCCGGCGTGCGGCTGGGCTCGGTTCGCCGAGAGCTGAATGTTCAGGATGAGATTACGGTTTTCTACCGGCAGCGGAAGATGCAGTTCCGGGTGGTATGGACAAAGCTGCTGAAAGGAACCTCCGAGTTTCAGGTTGGGTTACAGGCTGTGACGCAGGACCGGGAAGCGTGGGTATTAGGCTTCGGCGACTTTCGAGGCGAGCGGGCCGCTGCGGTTCCAGGAGTTGGATAGAAAAAACGGGAGAAAGTATGGGCAACATCCGCAATTATTGGGATCTACTGTGGAAGAACCAGGAAGGTCAAGACGTCGCCGAATATTCCATCATGCTGGCGGTGGTCCTGGTGATCGTGGTTGGGACGGTGCGTCTGATCGGCTCCAATGCTGGAAACATCTTCTCGCAGGTAGGCAGCGCGATTCAGTAGACCCAGAACTCGTAATAGGAAATAACGGTTGGCGCCACGCCTGTCGCGAGGTCCGCGATTGTGTGGGGCTTTTGACTTCGTGGATATTTTTTTCGGTCCCTACTGGCCAGCCGTCCGATCCATCTTGCTGGCGACTTTAACGCCACTCAATCCATTCACATACTTGGCGATGCCACGGTAAAGGGATTCAGCGATTCGCTGGCGGTACTCGCTGGTTTCGAGGCGGCGCTCGTCGCCGGGATTGCTGACGAAGGAAATCTCCGCCAGGATGGAGGGCATGTTGGCGCCGATCAGCACGATGAAGGGTGCTTTCTTCACTCCGCGGTCGCGGATACCTGGGCTCTTTGCCACCAGTCCACTATGCAGGGACTGCTGGACGTCCCCGGCGAATTCACGCGATTCTTCGATTTTCTCTTTCAGTGCGATCTTCTTGACCAGATCCTGGAGTTCATAGATTGATTTCTCCGAGACTGCGTTCTCACGGGCCGCGACTTCCAGTGCTTCCGGGGACGAGGTGAAATTCAGATAATACGTCTCGACTCCGCGAGCCGCGGGATCATGGCTCGAGTTGGCGTGGATCGAAATAAACAAGTCGGCACGCTGCTGATTGGCGATGGCGGTGCGGGTCTCGAGCGGGATGAAGGTGTCGTTTTTGCGGGTGTAGACAACCTCCGCGCCCAGACGAGTCTCCAGCAGTTTGCCCAGTTTGCGCCCGACTTCGAGCACCAGATCCTTTTCTTCCAGGCCGTTCGGCCCGATGGTTCCGGTATCGTGGCCGCCATGGCCGGGATCGATCACGATCTTGCCGATCTTCAGGCCGAGAGCGCGAATCAGCGAGCGGTCGCCGCTGGCGGTTGGGCTCGCTTCGCGAATGTCGGCATCGGGGGAATCGTCCTCTTTGGTGTTGAGCCGCGACGAAGATTTCCCGCGCGCACGGCCGCTTGCCATGCGGGAGCCGAGTTTCTTGTTCGGTTTCTCGTCCGCAAGCAATTCGGAATCCGCGTTACTGCTTTTTGGGGTGTGAGAGGCGGAAACGCCTGTGCCTGGAAGCTCGTCCGCAGGATCAAGCTTCGCCGCCGCTTTGACCGGAGTGTCGTCGTCATCGTCGTCGGCGTCAACTACAGTTTTCGTGACCGCCGGCACTTCACTTTTGACCGAGGCTATGGCGTGCGCATCGCGAGTGCCAGGACTCGATTTCGAGCTGGTGGCGACACCCTTCGGCGTGATTTTGATTCCGTCGCCAACATCTTGACGGTTGACCGGAGCCTTGCCGGCTTGGGCGCGCAGCTCTTCGCCGGTCCCGGACTTGTTCACCACTGCGGCGGTTGAATCCGCCGGCCTGGATTCTTCTTTGGTCGGCGCGGTCTCGGCGTTTTCAGTTGCTGCCTTCGAAGTCCTTGTCCGCGACTTGCGGGCAGAGTCTTTCCCGTGAATATCGATGATCAAGCGGTAGGGATCGGGCAGAAGGAACGCGTCGTAGTCGGAGAGATTATCGACTTCCAAGACCACGCGAGTGCGGCCCGGCTGAAACTGTGCAACGCGGATTTTCTTCAAAAATCCATCGTCCACATCGAAGCTCTTGCCGACGAGCGTCGAGGCCAGCTTGGTGTCGCGCAAATCGAAGAAGATGCGGTCGGGATTGTCGATGCGCTGCGAACCGAATTTGATATCGCTTTCCAGATCGATCGCGACGCGGGTGTAATCGGGGGTGGACCAGTGCCGGATTCCGGTAACGCGCGGCAGGCGCCCGGTAGGGCGCGTCGGTTCAGAGTTGCGCGGAATTGCCGTTGCGGCTGCAGTAGTTTCCTGCTCCTGCGAACTCTTGGCAGCCGAATTTAGGTCGGCCGCTTCGGTCTTCTTTTCTTTCTCCCTCTCTTTACTGCTATCGGAAGCAGTTTTCTTTTCGGTTTCCACCCGTTTGTCGATGTCTGCGATGGCTTGCTGCGCGTCCTCGACGAGGCGATTGTGCGGATAGCGCTGCAGAAATTCCTGGAAGGTTGAGCGGGCCTGTTCGGGTTCGTTCAGGTCGTCGTTGTAGATCTCACCGATGGTGAACAGCGCGTCGCAGCGGTACTTGCTGCCCGGGTACTCGCGGCGGAGGAATTTATATTGGGCGATGGCGGCGTTCAGGATCTTGTCGTCATCGAAGCGCCGGCCCATCTCGACCATGGTTTCGGCGACGGCCACCACGCTGGGATCGGCCTTACTGGAAGTCGGCGCGCCATAATACACGCTGCGATAGGCGTTGATGACCCGTTGATAATCGCGGCGGCTGCGATCGGGCGAAGGGCGGCCGTTCAATGCTTCCCGCATACGCTCCGCGGCGGTGAAATGGTCACGCGCCCAGGCTTCACCGTGATGGGAAGCGGCGTGATGCGTGCGGGCGTACGCCGACACACAGGGCAACGTTGCCAGCCACAGCATCGCTGCCCAGCGCAAACTGCGCTGGCTGAATTTCGCTTTCAAAGTCGTCGGCCCGTTTACTGTCTCGTTCGCCGTTACGGTTGAACTGCCGGTGGTACCCAGGAGACTGCTTAAACAGATGCACGAAACCTAATCGGTGTTGCTGATGTAGAGGACGCCGCGCGCATCCCGTTGAACCCGCACAGGATCCCGTGAAGCGCCGGAGGGTGCAAAATCGAACCCTCCGTAATAAAGGTTAGTAATTCTGCGGACGTAATTTTGCGTTTCAGCGAAGCGTGGAATACCCGCACTGCGAGCCACAGCGCCCGAACCTGCGTTGTAAGCGGCCAGGGTCAGATTCACGTCGCCGCCGTAATTTTCCAGAAGTCGCTTCAGATGCCGCACACCAGCGTCAACATTCTGCTCGGGATCGAACGGATTTTTCACGTTCAGTTGCCGGGCCGTCGAAGGCATGAGCTGCATCAGTCCCATGGCGCCCTTGCGGGACACCGCATTGGCGTTGAAATTGGATTCGACCTTAATTACGGCGCGCACCAGGTTGGGATCGACATTGTGGCGCGCGGCGGCCATTACGATGGAAGCGTCAATTTCCTCGACCGATGCCTGATGTCCGCGAGTGTTTGCCGCTACGATCTTCGCATTCGCTGACTGCGTCGATTCACGCCCGAAATATTGGCTCACTTCTGCAGCGGCGGAACGGGCTGCCTGCATCGAGGCCGCGCTCGCCGACGGCACAGGCTTCCATCGATTGTCTTTGCTGCTCCAGTAAACCAAGCTTGAGCGCTTCGGTTGCGGAGCAGGAGCCTGTCGTGCGCGAACGGGAACGTCTTCGTTCACATAGATCTTGCGGCCGTGATCATCGGTGGTCGTGATGACCTGAGACGGGCCATCACCCTCTGCGGCGCGCAGTGGAGCTGCAGTCAAGAAGAAGGAGGTCGCGATTGCCGAAGTAGTCGTCAGCATCGATGCGATTTTGAGGTGCTTTCGCATATCCGGGCGTTTCCTTTTCACCGAACCTTCGCTGGAAGAGCACCGCGGACAAACTACACCCTTCCGACGTTCTACCCGGAACCTGACGGAGAATCGTGAACCAGAGTACGTCGATTATAGGCCCCGATGGGGCATGGGACAATCTCTCCGAAGGGAGTAGAACCAGCGGAGTAATGGTGGTAACCCCTTGATGGATAAGCTCGTTAGAAGTCCTTTAGATTTGGGCGGGAAGAGCCCTGGTAACCATTTCGAGAGTTACTGAAGGGCAACATTTTCGAATCTGAGCTCAGACACGATGAAGTGCGGGAGGACAAATCTTGGCGTGCACTCTTTCCTGCGATCAATCTTGAGACGGGAACAAACTACTTGTTGTCGTTCCGCGCCTGTGTGGTCGACGTGGTCACGCCCAGCCGGCTGAGCGCCGACTTTGCCTCGGCGAGCTGACGACGAATATCCGATACTTCGTTGTGCCCACTAGAGTCGAGTACGCTGGGGACCAAGCTGCGGACCTCCAAAGCCTTCTCGTCTGCCGAGAGAGCGTTGCGCCACATGCGGGTCGGGTCAACGGTTGACTGCGCGTGTTGCGCAAGCAGTGCATAAGCTCTCCCTAGATCGGAGTAGGACTGGCCCACCTCTTCCGCGTACCAGTAGCCCTTCGAGGAACTGGCCTTCTCGAAAAGAGCAAGCCCATCGCGAATGAGCGGCATAGCCTCTTCTGCCTTGTTCTGATCAAGCAAGTTCTCAGCCATGCCCAGGTCGCTCCATGCGAGGTTGGCACCGGCCATCCTGTTGTTCGGATCGGCGGCGACCAACTGTCTGTCGATGGCGTGCATCTGGCGTAGGAATCGCATCGATCGTGTCAAGTCACCCATCGTCTGGAACACGTCTGCAGAAGCCTGGTAGCTTGCAGCCAAGTCCTCGCGCCTTGGCTCCATCGCGCGAGCAACTCGGTCACGTGGTTGGAAGGAGAAGAGCTCAAAGCCGCGCCGCGCAGCCCAAGTCGGGCCAGTTGGCGAAGAACAGTATCCCGGCCGACTCGCAAAGTGAAGAACCTGCTGGGAGTTAGTGCCGCTTTGCCCTGTACCCGTCAGGGGCTGCTTACTTTTTATCCATGGAGGGTCACAAAGACCTATATCGCTCCCGGCTGACAGCAGGCTCTCGCGAAATTCAACCTGCACTGTCGTTGTCATGGCTCTTTGGAATCTGTGCCTCTCGGAGCAATCTTGCGCCGAGACTCGGCGCAACCTTGGCTCCTTCAGGTAGGAACACCAAGTTTTGGCAGTAGCCATTGCGTTAGGACCACATAGGCGACAAGGAATGCGACTCCCCAAACCCAATTGGGCATGTTCTTTCTCTCCTATCTGTCGAGTCCAAGTTTACGCAGGAACGTCATCATTGGACACCAGTTCGTGAATCCAGACTGAAAGAGATTCAAGCCAACAAAGGCCGTGAAAAGCGCGAACGGGTAGGGCACGCGCAGTGGCGGAGTAAGGGCTCGCCCGCCTGTCAGAGTCGCGCCGGATCGGCCCGAGCATTTCTGTTGGGCGAACGCTTACCTTGAAGTCGCGATTCCCCTAGATTGATCGTACGTGGGCTCCCCTTAGATCACCAGCTGAGGCAGGCGCTCCGACATTGCCCTCAACCCGACATTGCTCGCAGCAAAGCATATGCCGTAAATTCAGCAAGCTCAGTGAAGAGGGCCTCGGCTCGCGCTTCTTTTTCATCGCGAGTTAGAGCAAGGTGCTGTTCGATTTTCGTCTCGAGATCTTGCAGGTCGGAAGCAACCACATTTCCGGACAAGGATTGAAACAGCAGGTGGTGCGCATGCTTGCGCTCCATGACCTCCAGGCCATCAAGGATCTGGCGATGCGCAGGTCCTTCCCAAATCGCCAGGATCATTGCCTCCCGCAGCCAGCGTTCAGCACGGTACTCGTGCAGCGTGCCCAGCCCGCCATGGACTTCCATCGCCCATTTAGCGGTTTGCACGGCGATCTCTGCTGTCCAGTACTTGGCCAAATGGGCCACCAGCCGGAACAGGTGATAACGCTCTGAATAGGGAGGCCTTTCCTGCCACACCTCGTTCAAGAGTGTAAGTGCCTTCCAAGCCAGGTGTGATGCCGCTCGGACCTCCCGAAGGCGATGCTCAAATTGACGTCGCATCAAAGGTTGGTCGATCAGGGGTTTGCCAAAGACCATTCTGCTTTGGGCAAAGGAGAGAGCGTCGGCCATGGCTCGCTGGGCGAGGCCAATGCTTCCCATACTGTTCGCCACTCGCGACACGTTGAGAACTTCAAGGATGAGGTAGATCCCCTGGTCCGCCTGACCCAGAAGCCAGGCTTCACTGTCACGCAATTCAATCTCTCCGGTCGGCACTGAGCGGGTGGCAATCTTGTCTTTGAGACGGCGGATGAAATAGTTGAGTTGACCATCGTGGCGACGGCGAGGAACCAGGTACAGTGCTAATCCACGGACGTTTCGAGGAGCGCCTTCAGGTCGGGCCGCAACCACTGCGAGTTCAGCGCCGGCATTGCTGGCAAAATACTTGTCGCCGGTTAAGAAGAACTGGCTCCCGACTGGTCGAGCAATCGTTTCGACCGTCGCGCCCAGGTCGGAGCCGCCCTTGATTTCGGTCATCCATGTTGCACCTTGCCAGACCGCTTCATCTTTCTGGAACAACTTTGGCAGGAGCTGATCCCGAAGTTCGGCATCGCCATACTTCAGCAGTGGAACGATCGTGCCCAGCGAAACCGTATAGGGGCACGCCAGACCGGGGTCATAAAACGAAGTTACATAGATTCCCAGACCGGCTGGAAAGAGAGTGTTCTCCTCGGGCACTCGCCAGAGCAGCCCAGTCTGATAGCCGTGCTTGAGCATGCGCCAATAGTCGGGCGGGTACAGAATCTCATCCACTCGCATCCCGGAGAGATCAAACATTCGCAGCCACGGCGTGCCCATACGATCAGTGGCGTCAGAAATATCCTGGCCTTCTTTCTCCCACCAAGATTGATATTGCTGCAACCAGTCCGGCAGGTGGATATCAGTCAGAGTGGATTGCAGAAAGCGAAGCGGTGACTGCAGTGTTTCGAGGCTCACGGGAGAGTTATGGATCCTGTTCAGTTGGGGTACCAACGAACTCCTGATTCTGAATTGGTTGCTGCGATAGTGCTGCTTTACCGTTGATCAAAGCAAGACGTCAACGTCACTGCCTTAACCCGACCCTGCCAAGGCAATCACTGGGATGCCGGCAAGGAGGAGCAAATTGCCGGCCACGGCCCATGCGGCCACTCGCGAGCCAGCGCCCTGCCATTCCCCGGTCAACCATCCCCAGGCATTCGCCGTCAGCACGATCGCAGCCATAAAGATCGGCCAACCCAGGACAAGCCCAAGCGAGCCCATGCTGCGGGCGCCCGCACCGTAGGCAAAATTGCTTCCCGACCATAACACCGCCATTGCCGCAACGAGAGCAAAGTTTCCCGCCACGCCTTTTGAAAAACATCTGACATTGCGCCGGCGAATGACCAGAGAAATACAGTAGGCACCGTTGATGGCGAATCCGCCGCAGAGCAGCACAGGCCAAACAGCGTTCAGGGATCGCGCCGATGGGGTACCCAAAGCCTCCGCAGCGCCATAGATCGGCTGCGCGCGGTTCAGAGCGATGCTCATCACAGTCGAGCCCAAGCCAGACAGTATGCAGATGACCAAGCCGACGATGAATGAACTCGCGCCAACTTGCGGTGCGACTGTCGCCTCCCGAAGGACACCAGCCCGCGCGCAAGCCGCGACTCCAGCAGAAACGATGACGACGCCGCCGAGCATCAGTGCCCCGACGGTGGAAAAAAGCTGATCGCGGTGCAATTCGACAAACGGAATCACTGCGCCCAAGGAGGCTGCGGTTCCGAGGATGATTCCAAAGCCCAAGGCAAGTCCAACTCGGGTGACACCGAGGCCGAAAGCAACGGCACCAGCACCCCACAGCATCCCGAAGAACGCCGTAAGCACGAGCGATCCCACGCCAGCCGCGCGGTATACCGCGGTCAGGTTCGGAACTGTCACGACGGCGACGGCTAGTGGAATGACGATCATCGACAGGAAGGACCAGACCAGCCAGGTATGTTCCCACTCCCAGCCGTGCACACGTTTCATGGGCGTGGCAAAGCTTCCGTTCATTCCACCAGCCATCAGTACTAGGGCGAGAGCCGCGAGCATGAGCAGGCTCTCAATGCGTGCCGATCGGAAAAGCGGTAATCCACGCCTTGGCATTTGACCAGTGGTCGGTGCGCAGCGTATCGGGATTGAAGCCGCGCGCGACGCCGCGATAGTAGCCGAACATCTGGAAGACGAGCGTCAGGGGAATCGGTGTTAGTAACTCGTCAAGGCCGCCCTCTAGTCGAATCACGTGATCGGCGTGAGATGCGATCGAGTCGTTGCCGTCGAAGACGACCGCGATGGTGCCGGACTCAGCGGCCCGGGCTACATCGAGACAGTCGGCGATGCGACCATTCGTGGCTTTATTGCCCGCGATTGCGATCGTGCAGTTCGTCGGCCCAAGGATGGAGATCACATCGTGGTGAAAGTCACCGGGCCGGTAAGCTTTGCCGACACAGATGCTCTCTTCCTCGATCTTGAGTGTTCCTTCGCGGGCCGAGAAATAGTTGGGGCCCGTGCCCACCAGGAAACATGAGGAGACATCTTTAAAACGTTCGGCCAGCGAACGAACGTTCTCCTCTTGTGTGCGCAGAAACGCTTCGCCGATGGGTGCGCAGCGCTCGAGGTTGGACTGGAGAGCCGCGATCTGGGCGTCGCCGCGTCGCAAGCCTTGTCCAAGTTCGAGCCCGAGAAGTGTCTGCATGACGACTCGGGTGCTGATCACGCTGATACAAGGGCCGCAACCTTGCGCTGTCTCATAACAGAGAGAGCGCTCCGCGATTGTTTCGAGGGGGCTGCCTGGCGTATTGACCATGGAAATTGTGAAGCATCCCAGATCGCGGGCTTTCTGCAAGGCATCGCGGGTTTCGATGCTGCCTCCAGTGCCAGAGTGAGCCACGACCGCGGTGTGCGCCGGATCGATGTCAGGGAAGTAGTGCAGGAGTTCGAATGACTCCACGGCCCGGCATCGGATGCCTGACAATCGCTCAACCACAAACTCGCCGTGGATTGCAGTAAAGAAAGCCGATCCACAGCCGGTGAAGAGAATCTCCTTCGTCCCACGCGCGACCATGGTGTCGGCGAGCTTCGCGATCTGTTGCCGGAGCGACGCTAGAATTTCACGCCACTGGCCCGGCTGTTTGCGGAGTTCCTCGATCAATAAATAAGGATGAGCGTGTCGAACTTCTTTGGCTTCGCGGATGATGTACCACAACGGGGTCTTCTCGACCTCGCCGCGAAGCCACTCCGGGACAACTCCGGCCGCCGGAGGCTCGCTGACCCCGTGTTTTTGCATAAGTGCGACAGCCCAGCGTGGCATTTGCATCGTCATTTCCTTGGTCACTTTTATCTCCTTATTATTATTCCTGTTACATTCGGCTATCCGAACCTATTTCGTGAGCGGAAGAATATCCATCGCCAAAGCCACTCCACCCAAAACACCGGCGGCATCCCCTAATGCCATCGCACGGATCTCGGTAGCGCCGGGTGGCAGGAAGGCAACTCGCGTCACCACCTCTCGCCGGATTGTATCGACAACTTCCGGACGGTGGGCGATCAGTCCGCCTCCGATCAGAATGACATCAGGATCGAGCGCATAAATAAGGTTAGCGACGAGCACCCCGAGCTCACAAATCATCCGATCGGCAAGGCGGCGAGCGAGAGCGTCACCAGACTCAGCTGCATCGAAGAGTTCGCGAAGTCCGGGCTCTTCCCCTCGGGCGAGCGATTCGGTCAGCACTGATGGTTCACCCGCCGCGAGCGCCTTGCGCAACTGGCGCAAGATTCCACTCAGAGAGGAATGCTCCTCGATGATTCCAGTGTTTCCAGATACGTGCCGAGGTCCGGCGGGGTCGATTGACATGTATCCAAAATGGCCGGTTGCCCAATTACGCCCGCGCACCATACTCCCACCCACCACCAATGCGCCTCCGATACCAGTACCGACAGTGATCGCAACGACATTGCTCTGGCCGCGGCCTGCGCCGAAGCGCATCTCGCCGGCCAGGATCGCGTTCACGTCATTGTCGCAAGCAACGGGACAGCCCAGTAGGTCCCCGAGACGTGAGGCCAGTGGGATTCCTTCGAGGAACTCAAGTTTACTCTTCAGCCAAACGACGCGACCGGAGTTGAAGTCGATCCGTCCCGGGCAGCCGATACCCGCTGCCAGGATCGTGACCGCACCGGCATTCGCCTGGGTCGCGATTTCGTTAGCGACTACTTCAAGAAAGGTGTCGGCATCGTGGCAGTGATGCGTCTCAAGCATTTTGCTCGAGAGCAGGCGGCCGGATTCGTCCGCCAGGCCGACCTTGATTCGTGTTCCGCCCACATCGACGCCGGCGAAAACCCTTCCCATTCGGAGCGTCCCCCCTTTTTCCGCTCGTTAAGCATAGTCTTCTAGCCAGCGGTCTGCACATAGCGCGACAGTTCCGCTGAAGATAGTGGCGATGTCTTGCTCAAGCCGATACACCTGTACGCAGCCAAGGTATCCCGCCGACGAAAATGGTCAACATCGACAAGCAGAATGCCAACCCAGCGAGGTTTTGACCAACAGGAATGGACTTGCGGAATGGTCGAAAGGGAATAGTCGGAGAGCCGAGTTCTAGCACATTCAGAAGTGGATTGCTTACTTCAAGCGCACCGCCCCCTCTGCGAAAGAGATCCCTCTCACTCTCCCGCCGAGCACTCGGATAACGGGGCGATTCCATTGGCAGCAATCCACGGCTGCAGCTTTAAGCGCATCTCAGCTGAGAGATTGAGAAAACGGAAGCCGGCTTGTCTGGCCTGCTCCCATATCAACTCACAGTCCGCTTCGAAATCTCCGTTCCCCGTGAGCCGCGCCCGCCGCGGACGCCCAGTTCCGGGATCGAGTGGTAGTGCGGTCTGCATGCAAAATCCGGCATCATTGATGTCAAGGAGAATTCCACCGTTTTCTTCTCCAAGACTGACATAGGCGAGGCAATCGACCAAGGTGCGCGCCCGGGACCGCCGCTCCGTTGGCAGCGTTGCGGCTCCGGATGTAATTCCGGGAAGTGGTTCAGTGGCCTTGGGCGACGCCGGAGTTGCTGGAATGGATTTCGCGGAGGAATTGGCTGGCGGTGCTGGCTGTGGCTCCGAGCGTCCTTGCCCTGCTGGCGTCTCCGATGCGGGGATTGCCATCGAACTGACAGAAGAGACGACGTTGGCTGTTTTCTCCTTGATCGCTGGTCTAGAGTTCGAAGACACCAGAGAGTTCGGCGGTTCGCTTTCGTTCTTGCGCGGAGGCTCGGTGGCGGCACGACGTTCTCTCGAATCGGCGGTAGATGTGTTGCCGTTTGCTGGCCGCAAATCAGACAGTAGGCCTCCGACCAAGCCAGCGATGAACTGCAGAGAGACGACGTGGCTTACGGTGAAATGATTCTCATCTCGGGAAACCACTGCAAAAAACCCGAGCACTTCACCTTTTTTAACCATAGGAACAGCAATCAGCGACTTTATGCCGCGCTGACGAACAGCCGGATCGACACGTAGGTCCATCGATACATGATTGCTGAGAAATGCCTGGCGCGACTTGAGGCAAGCACCGGGGAACCCAGATTCGAAAGCCACGCGCGCACCGACGGGGGGAGCGTCTTCCCCCACGTTCATTCGATAGGTGAATTCTGCTCGGCTGAGTGCGGCTAGGGCAGCACCATTGGCCTGTGCAATCTGCCGTGCAGCTTCACAACACACTTTTAACAAGCTTTCGAAAGCTGCCTGCTCTGGCGCACGTGCGTATTTTCCGTATGCGAGCAAGATCGGCTCCGTCCATGTTCCGAGCAGACGACGGAAGCGTTCCAGGTGTGCTGCGAGCTGCGGGTCCACTGGCTTTTCCAATGTCCCAATGGAGCCGCTGCGGGGAACTGCTCCACGATTTTGCATGTTATCTTGCACGCCAGATTTCCTTCGCGCTCACCTTCACCATTTGCACCTGGGACCCGGTTCTTTGTTCTGATTGGGCAGGGAGTGCTGATACTCCGGTGCATCTGCCCCCACTGCCAAACGAGGAATAAAGTTAATTAGCCGAAGCACTCAATGGGCGCTCCAGGTCATATTGCTTAATTTTGTAAAGCAGGGCCTTGTAGCTGATGTCGAGCAGCTCAGCAGCACGTTTCCGGTTCCAACGTGTGCAGTTCAATGCCTGAGCAATCGCAATGGCCTCAGCCTCGCCCATCGCCGAACGCGCGACCGACTTCAGGTTTGCAATCCCCTGATCAGGCATGGAATATACCCGCGCCGGAGCGAAAACCGCGCTGTTGCCATTGTGAGGGCTGGGCGTCATGGAACGTTTGCTGCTGGATGTGCTGAGCTCGGCGATTGCAAGCTGCTCGTCGCGCAAAACCAACAATCGTTTTGCGAAGTTCTCAAGTTCGCGCACGTTTCCCGGCCATGGGTACCGTTGGCATGCGTCCAGAACAGCAGGACTCACGACAATGGGCTCGATATTCCACTGCTTTGCCTGTTGGCTGGTGAAGTACTCGAGCAGGAGACCAATCTCACCTTTGCGCTCACGCAAAGGCGGCATGGGCACGACAAAGGCATTCAGACGGTAATAGAGGTCCTCGCGCAGTTTGTGAGTGGCGAGCGCCTCCTGAATATCGATGTTGGTTGCCGCGAGGATCCGGACATCTACTTTGATGGCGGTACGGCCGCCCAATCTTGAGAATTGTTGATCCTGTAAAACATGCAGTAGCTTCGCCTGCAGGTTCGTCGGCATTTCGCCGATTTCATCGAGCAGAATGGTTCCCCGGTCTGCCTGCTCGAACTTTCCCGGCTTCGCATGCGTCGCGCCGGTAAAAGCGCCGGGCTCGTAACCGAATAACTCGCTCTCCAGCAAGTCTGCCGGCATCGCCGCACAGTTCACCTTGAGAAAAGGACGCTGCGCGCGTGAGGAGATCTTGTGAATCAGGCGAGCGACCACTTCTTTGCCAGTGCCGCTCTCACCTAAAATCAAGACGGGCGAGTCTACCTTGGCCACAAACCCGCAATAGGAACGGATCTTGGACATAGCCGGACAGGAGGTCACCAGGAACCGACCTTCGCCGACATCCTCGATCTCGCCCCGATTCTTGGCCGCCATGGCCCGGACTGGCCCCAAGCAACGGGCCACAACGGTTTCGAATTCACTTTTGGCGAATGGTGTCACCAGGCATTCTTGTGCACCCAGCCGCATTGCCTCGACTGCCTGGCGTGTGTCATCACTATTAGAAATCGCGATCACTTTGATGTGCGGATAAGTCTGCTTGAGCCGCACCAGCGTATGCAAGCCATACGCTGCTGCAGGGCAAAGTTCCAGGAACACCAAGTTGGGATTCAGACCTGTACTGAGCTTCTCGATGGCATCGTTGTCAGTGGCAACCGTCGTAATCTGGCAGCCCTCGAAGCTGGAGTATACGTGGCTGAGCAGATTGGGTTCGCTGGCTATCACCAGAACCTGATTTGTACTGAGCATTAGAATTACCTACCTTAGGGATAAATTCGTAATCGTGCGTTTGAGACACTACTCCCGCATCACCATCCAGGGGTTATTGCAATTCGATTAATCGAACCTGGAGTTGTTATCCGTTTCGACTCGGGGCCGGAACATCAGTAGTTGCTTCCCTTGGTCCGACTACTGGTTCGCAAGTTCCTTGCCTTGGAGATATACCCGGTGGTGCTGGACTTGAAACTTTGGGGGACGTATGTTTCAAGTGTAAAGTCATCATTCTTGTTTTGAGGCGAGTAGCCTGAACTCGTCCACAATGCTGCTCAATTGTGGAATAACTTTACCGTTATTGGGAGGACTCGTAAATAGCCCATGCGTGAGGAATTCTAGCCCGATGGTGCCATTTTTTGTCGATTTCGCCAGGATTCACGCCTGTAACAATCTTGCAATGATAGGCCGCTGTGAGCTGAATTTGCGTTTGGCGCGGCACCCAGCGCCCTGCGAATCGAAACCTGCCAAGAGACTTCAAGACGACCCTTACTGGCGTGACTTGGTTTTGTTCTATGAATACTTCCACGGCGACGCCGGTGCGGGACTAGGCG
>Ga0307474_10001500_pt1 | contig 16917 bp, 18 predicted proteins | sample atmos_gasesECM1C_2_FD_203312 | JGI IMG/M metagenome (GOLD analysis project Ga0307474, IMG submission 203312) | Hardwood forest soil microbial communities from Morgan-Monroe State Forest, Indiana, United States - atmos_gasesECM1C_05 | ecosystem: Environmental > Terrestrial > Soil > Temperate... | reverse complement strand
GGAATCTAGTATCCTCACGGAGTATGCGTTTTGTACCACGTGGAGGGGACGTTCTTCGCTCCGGGGAGTGCAACGCCGGTCAACTTGAGCTTGCCCTGCTGCGCCTGGTGATAGAGCTCAGCGAGGATGGCAATTTTGATGGAGCTGGCGGTGGGTAGGACTTCGTCGGCGTTCAGGAAAAAAGTGCGCCCGGTGGAGAAATCGAGGATCGCGACGCCGAGCACTCCGTCCAGCTTGCGGTCCTCGTCTTGGATCGTAGCCTCGAGTTTCTGCCAGAGGATGAGTTCCTTTTGTGTAGGAGGCTGCTGGGCGGACACGGTTTGGGTAGCGAAGGCGGCGAATAGAGCCCAAGCGATGAAAGGTTTAGTCACTTCTGCAACCACCCTTGCAACTCCAGCCAATCGGCGAACCTGTCGATCCAATGATCCGTAGGGAGGTTCTGCTTTCGCATTCCAAAGCCGTGGCCACCCTTCGCGTACATGTGCAGCTCGGCCGATTTGTGAGCGCCGGTCCACTTTTCGTACAAGGCAACGCTGTCCGGTGCGAGTCCGAGTTGATCGTCGGTGGCAGCAGCAAGAAACATTGGCGGAGCGTCGGCTGGAACGGGAGCCTCTTTAAACCTCCCGGCGGCCGCATAGATCGGAGCTACGAAGGCGGGCCGACCTTCTGGCTGGTAACCGAAGGCGACTCCGGCAGTGACCGATCCCCCGGCGGAGAATCCGATAATGCCCACGCGGTCGGGGAAAACTCCCCAATCGGATGCGTGCTGTCGAACGTAGGTGACCGCCGCTAATCCATCGGAGATCGCCAGCGGGACGACTTTCCCCACCGTCTCTTGAAATTTCGGCCTATCTTTTTCATACAGCGCGGTAAATTCCTGTGTGGCGTCCTCGCCGGTGTGCGCGAGGCGGTACTTCAACACAAATGCGGTCACGCCTTTCGCGACCAGATATTTTGCGACATCGAAGCCCTCGCTGTTGATGGAGAGGGCCATAAAACCGCCGCCCGGGCAGATCACTATGGCCATGCCATTTTTCGATTCCGGAGAGGGTTTGAAGACTGTCAGAGTCGGCTTGGTTACGTTAGCGACGACTTCGGTATTCCAGACTTTCGAAAAGTACTCTTTCTCCGGATAGTTTTCCGGCGTGGAGCCAGGCGTCGAGCCCGGCGCACCGGGGTAGAGAGGAATCACCTCCTGCGCGGACGCAAGGGTCGCCGCGAACACGAATAGGCAGAGGGTTCGAACGAATAAGGTTTTCATGGGCGCATAGTCTAGCAGAGAGTTCGCACAGAATTAGCCATCGCCATCGTTTTTGCTAGCGGATTTCACAGGCCAGAGGCCCTAGTGGATATGGCGGGTTTTGCGCTGCATGAAATCCATTAACAGGTATTGGCCGAGGTTTTGTGGAGTCGTGAAGTAGGCTTTGCCACGGCACATTTGCGTGATTTTCTGAACAAAGTTGACCAGCGAATAGTCGGTGGCGAGCATGAAAGTATTGATCATGATGTTCGCGCGCTTGCACTTGTTTACTTCCTCGAGCGTTTCGCTGACTACGAACGGATCGAGTCCGAAGGCATTTTTGTAGATGCGGCCGTCTTCAAGAGTGAGAGCGGATGGCTTGCCATCGGTGATCATGACGATCTGGCGCATGTCTTTGCGTTGGCGCAGGAGAATGCGTTGTGCCATGCGCAAACCCTCGCGCGTGTTGGTATAGAACGGGCCGACTTGAACGCGGGCCAGTTCGTTGAGCGGAACTTCTTCCGCGCTATCGTGGAAAAGAACCAGATGCAGCGTATCGCCAGGAAATTGCGTTCGAATCAAGTGCGACAGCGCCATGGCCACGCGTTTGGCAGGCGTGAAACGGTCTTCTCCATACAAGATCATGCTGTGCGAGCAATCGAGCAGCACAACGGTCGCGCAGGATGATTGGTATTCGCACTGATGCACCATCAAGTCCTTGTAGCCAATTTCGATGGGGACTTTGGCGCCGTCACGCCGCACCGCGTTGAATAGAGTTTCGCTCACGTCCAGATTCAAGGTATCGCCAAATTCATAGGCACGCGAGGCACCACTGGTCTCCACGCCGGTGGCCATATCGCGCGTGTCGTGGCGCCCGAAGCTGCTTCTTCCCAACGAGCCGAGAAGGTCGCGTAAAGTCTTGAAGCCCAGAAAATCGATCGTCTTGTCGGTGATTTCAAAACGCGCCTCTGTTTTACGTTCCAGCGGGTCGCCAATTGCTCCCCGGGCGGACGCCTGGTTCGGCGGAACAATTTGCGGTTGCTGTTGGGGATTGATGAAGCCTTCATTCGAAAGGCGTTCAATCAATTTGTCGAGCAGGTCCTGAATTTCCTGATTGTTCGAAGCGTCGGAACGGTTCAGCAGCTTTCGTAATTCTTCGCCAAGCTTGTCGTCAGAAAGCAGATCGCCTTCCTGCAAGGCGCGGAGAATTGCTTCGCGCAAGGCTTCCATCGAACGTTCAGGGTCGAATTCAGAGATGCCGTAATATTGCGATTCGAAGCCGCTGCGCAGGAAAAAATCGCCGAGGCGCTTGACCAGTTCTTCGAGATCGACGCTGTCCGCCGGTTCGCCCGCGTATTTGGTGAATTTGGTGAATTTCATCGTCGTTGCAACTCTATTTTACGCCTTTGCTGCGTCCCTTTGTCATCTTGAGCGCAGCGAAGGATCGCGACGTACGATTCGTGACAAAAAGTCGCGTCTGCTCTCAGATCCCTCGTCGCCATGCTCCTCGGGATGACGGCGCTTCGCCGGGCCGTCAATTATAACTCCGACGCGGCGGACGGTTCGGACTCTCACGCGGCTCCTGCTGCTTCGGCTTTTCCGCAAAAAAGCCGCGTTCCTCGCTGCGCCCAATGCGGCGATGCGCCCAAAGCCCTTCGAGAATCATTTCCGCGGCGGCCGCCACGTGCGCGTGGTCCTTTTTATCCTTTACGCCCAGCCGATCCACGTGATCGATCAGATCCTTGATATTTGCCAGCTGTTTGTAACGATCGGAGCTGGAAGCCAGCTCGGCAAATTTCAATTCACCACCCAGTTCGAACCACTGCACGACCGGCTGAAAATTAACATCGGCAAATCGCCGCGAGAACACGCGGCCAACCGCCGTTCGAATCAACTCGCGCGCAATGTTGTCAGCGCCCTTCAATTCGCCCTCGTATTCGAGCTCCAACTTGCCAGTGACCGAAGGTAAAGCGGAATAAATATCCGCAACCCGCGCCACGGAATTCCGTTCGGTGGTGCGTGCCGCACGCTGCTCCGCATTGCTTACGACACTTTCCAGTACCGAAATCGGCAGCCGCTGGCTGACGCCGGACCGCTTGTCCACTCGCTTATCATCGCGCGCCTGGAACGCAATCTCTTCCACCAGTTCGCGCAGATAATCGGGCACTTCCACGCGATATCCGGAATCGCGCCCGGTCCACGCTTCCTGCCTGGTAATCGAAATACCTTCTTCGATCGTTGACGGATAGTGGGTGCGAATTTCCGCGCCGATGCGGTCCTTCAGCGGAGTAATAATTTTTCCACGTGCCGTGTAGTCCTCGGGATTGGCGGAAAACACCAGCAGCACGTCCAGCGGCAGGCGCAACGGGTAGCCCTTAATCTGAATATCGCCTTCTTGCATAATATTGAACAAGCCGACCTGAATTTTCCCCGCCAGATCCGGCAATTCGTTGATGGCAAAAATGCCGCGATTGGCTCGTGGCAACAATCCATAGTGAATGGTGAGTTCGTCAGAAAGATCGCGGCCACCCCGAGCGGCGCGAATCGGATCGACGTCGCCGATAATATCCGCCATGGTCACATCAGGAGTAGCGAGCTTTTCCACGTAACGAAGGTCCCGCGGCATCCATGCAATCGGCGTATTGTCGCCGTCAGCGGCGATGCGGTCGCGGCACATGCGGCAAATCGGGTGCAGAGGGTCGTCGTTAATTTCGCAGCCGGCCACCACAGGGATTTCCGCATCCAGAAGGCTCGCAACTCCCCGCAAAATGCGGCTTTTCGCTTGGCCGCGCAGTCCCAACAAAATAAAATTGTGCCGCGAAAGCAGCGCATTTACGATTTGCGGAATCACCGTGTCTTCGTAGCCCTGCACTCCGGGAAAGAGCGTTTCGCCTCGCTCGATCGCGCGCAACAAGTTCGCACGGATTTCGTCTTTCACGGAACGTGACGCGGTGCGAGCGTCGAAATCCGGAATACGGCGCAACTCCCCGAGGGTCGCAGGTCTCGCCCGGCCTCCCGCGGAGTACGACGATGCAGAAGCAGTCATTTAGCCCCCAAACACCGCTGTGAACGCGGCGAATTCTCAGTTAGATGCAGGTGCTGCTAAATCGGTCGGCTCAGTTTAATGCGTGGCCGTTGCCTGCGGCTTGCGCGCGCAGAGTGTCTTCCTTCTGTAGATGCGGCGCCCATTCGCGTAGGTACGCCACCAGGCGCTCCTGCCTTTCGGCCTCCGAGCGCAATTCCAGAACGCGCTGCTTCCAAAGCAGGTCCATGGGAAGCCGTGCCGCGATTCGATAAGACATCTCCGTTCCGGCCGATTCATCGAGGTTCCTCGGGTAATCGTCAAAAATCAGCGTATGGCACGTTTCATAGAGTTCAATCAACGCGTGCGAAATCCGCGGGTTCACAGGCACCGATCGGTCTTCCAGAAAATCAACCGTCCCGCGCAGCAGCGGTTCATCTGAAAAAAGTTCGACAATTCGAAACGGCTCACGCCCCACAGTCAAAATGTCGCAGCGCCCGTTGTCATAGCGGCTAGTCACTTCCAGAATTTCCGCCGTGCAACCGGTTCCCGCCATTCCGTTCGGCAACGCAAGCAGCATGCCGAAGAGCGACTTCGCTTCCAGGCAATCACGCACCATTTGCCGGTAGCGCGGTTCAAAAATGTGCAGGGGCATATCAGCGCCGGGTAGAAGAACGACGTTCAGGGGGAACAGCGGTAGCCGAACCGGTAACATTGATGACTTCCAGTCAAGAGCATAACAGAGCGACTGGCGGAAAAAAATCCACGTGTGCAAACGAACTAGAGTTCGTTGAGCAGCGCTTCCATCTCCGATAAGGCGTGGCCGTTTCCGGCCTTCGCGGCTGCAGAAATTCCTTGCTGCAAGATTTCGCGCGCATCCTCCGGTCGCGACCGCTTCACCAGCATTTGCGCGAACATCAGATAAGCAGGAACATAGTCGCCATTACGCTGCAGCAGCTCTCGAAAGTGACTCTCTGCTGCGCTGGTATCGCCCGTGTTTACGCATTCCATCGCCAGGCCGTAGCGTGAAAACGCATCATCCGGTTTTTGCGCAACGAAGGCTTCCAGCAACTCCCGCCGCGTTTTCTTTTGGTCAGCCATGGTGAGCAGGTAGTATAGCGGCTGGGCGCATAACGCCAAAATCGCACCCGCCCGAGGGCCGCATGCCGAACCGTAAGAAAAATCCGCCACCGAGCGATGCCGGACTAAAGCCGAAACCCATCAGCGCTTCGCGCTCCGAAATGGCGGAAGTCGTTTTGCCCGCCCTTACCAACCCGCTCGGGAAATTGCTTGGTGGTCACGTCATGCATCTTGTCGACATTGCCGCAGCCATGGCTGCCAGCCGTCATTCGAACAGTTACGTCGTGACCGCTTCGGTGGATTACATCGATTTTCGCAATCCGATCAACGTTGGCGAATTCGTGATTCTGAAATCTCAGGTGAACCGCGTTTTCCATACGTCGATGGAGGTCGGTGTAAAAGTGTTTTCTGAAAACGCCCTCACCGGCGAACGCAAGCACACCACCACCGCCTACGTGACATTTGTCGCCATCGACGCGATCACTCGCCAGCCTCGCGCGGTAGCTCCACTGATCCTGAAAACCGCCGAAGAAAAACGGCGCTGGCGCGAAGCGGGCGCCCGCCGCAAAGCCCGCCTGGCCCTCAGATACAAGAAAAGCCGAGAGAAAGACTAGGTTTTGTAGCGGCCGCCTTCCGAGGCAGGCGCACTCGACTCGGTCCTCTATTTTCCCGCCACCGCACCGACCCAAATCGGCGTTGTCGTAGGCTGTGGACTCCCGCCCTCAGGCTCCACCGTAATCGCCAAGGCTTTGGTCCCGCCTGATGAATCCGGCGGATTTGCAACCAGCAATTCGAACTTCCCATCCGCATCCGGTCGCACCGTCAATGACGGTTCCGGCTTCGCGCCAGGAGCCTTCGGAATCAGCCACAATTGCAGCGTGCGATTGCCCGAAGGTTTGGGGACTTTTTGACCGGTGACCACAAGGCCCAATTCCCGATTCCAGCTAGCTTGCAAAACCGGTAAATCCTTATTCGCCGAAGGCATCGAAATCCTGATCGATTTCGGATCGGTCAAAATCAGCGCTTCGCGCCGTGCAACTGCCAACTGCCGCGCCGATTCCTTTTGCAGCTGAATCTGCTCCTCCAACGATGCGCGGGTCCGTTCAATCGCATCTTTCGTTACGCGCGTCTCATGGGCATTGTAGAGCGCGAAGAGTAACGCAGCTGCAACCGCGCCCCACATCCAAACGGGGATCATTGATTTAGAAGCAGTAGAGTCAGACCGCGTCTGCGACCTTGCGATTGCTGCCTCTGCGCGCGCTGTTTGCATCAATCGTCCTCGCAGCATGTCCGAAGGAAGAGCTTCCGGCGCGAGATACGCCAACTGGCTCACTAGCCATTGCGCTTCTCGCAAAGCCGCAGTGCACTCGGCGCAGCCCGTCGCAAGATGCGCGGCAACCGCTGCGCGCTCTTCGGAATCGAGCGCGCCAAGAGCGTAAGCTTCGATCAGCTCACGAAAATCATCCCGAATTTGGTCGGAGCCGTTCACGACGCAGTTTGCAAGCCTTCCTTCAATCTTAAAAGTCCATTACGAATCCAACTTTTTACCGTGCCCAGCGGCTCCTTCAACGCGTTGGCAATTTCCGAATGGCTCAAGCCTTCGAAATAGGCCAGTTCGATAGCTCGCCTTTGCTGCGGATTCAAAGAATTCATGAGTTCGCGCACGCGAGTCGCACGGCGCTTTTCGTCGAGCGAACCTTCAAAATCGGGAATTGCGACCACCGGAGGCAGTTCATCGGTTTGGTCTTCCCGCCTCCGCTGCCGTTCACTCTTCAATCGAAGCTGATCGAGCGCCCGGTTGCGTGCTATCGCGAGCAGCCACGGTACAAACGGCCCGCGCGAACCGTCATACTGCGCGGTATTCCGCCACAATTGCAGAAAAACATCCTGCACTACTTCCTCGGCTGTCGTGGCTTGTTGAAGTATGCGCAGGACCAGCGCATATACGAGACGGGAATGGCGGTCGTACAACTCCTCGAAGGCGCTCACGTCCCGTTGCAGAAGCCTCCGCACGAGCGCCGCGTCTGGCGACACTTCGCTGGAATCCGACGGTGTGAAAACCGCAAGGAACACGTTCGGCTGCTTCATCTCCTACAGAGATATACGGAAGGAGCCGCGGTTTGGATGAGACCGCAAAACGCTCCGGGACGTCGCAAGCGTTCTAACCGATTCGAATCTCCTCCGCAACCGCAAGTGAATGCTCGATACATGCGCCGATTGCCGGACCTTTCCAATAATTTCCAATTGCCCACAGTCCGGGAATCTGCGAGAGGTCCCTACGGACCGCGTCCAATCGCTTTGTGTGGCCCAAATTGTATTGTGGAATCGCTGCCCAGTAGGGAGTTACTTTGCTCGCGGCCGGCTCTCCCTTGATTCCCAAGATCATACTAACTTCGCGATGTACCACGGTCGACAATTCTTCTGGCGGCAGAGCGAGGGCATTTCCATCTTTCGCCCCGCCGATAAAGCTGGTCATCAGAACATAATTCTGCGGCGCGCGGCCCTCGAAAAGTGATGAATTCCAGACCGTACCAAGCGTCCGGACATGAGCCGACCGGGGAATCAGGAACCCAAATCCCTGCAGCTTGGAGCCGAGCTGATCCTGACGGTATCCGTGAGACACAACTGCGACTGGCGCGTACTCAATGCCGAATAATTCGCTTCCGGCCGACGGCGCAACCTTCGCTAACAATTCTCGATGCGCGAACGCCGGCGTCGCGAGAACGAGCTTGTGCGCCCGCAGACTCTCGTTTCCTTGCGAGCCGGTTACTTGCAGACAAAACCCATTCGAGTCGCGCTCGATTTCCGCCACAACGCTGGTTTTGCATCGCAGGGCATCACCCAAAGATCCCGCCAGCGCTCGAATTAATGTTTCATTGCCCTTTCGGAAGCTGTACAGGCCCGATCTATGGCTTTGCTGAGTTTTTGGCTTTTTTTTTGCCAACCTCAGGCTGCCGCGAACCACGCTGCCACTTAGTCTGTCCGCCTCATAAATCTGCGGGAATGCCGCGCGGAGGCTTAGAAATTCCGGATCGCCGGCGTAGATTCCGGATACCAAGGGGCCAACCACGCGGTCCAAGAGCTCTGGCGTAAATCTTGCGCGGACGAATGCGGCGACCGATTCATCGGACTCGGGCGATTTCGACGTTCGCAGAACCTCCGCAAGCATGGAAAGTTTTGTGCGCCAGCTTAAAAGCGGGGACGGCAAAAATGCTCCTGGCGAGAACGGTACCGGGACAAGTTTCCCGTCAACCAGAATGTAGCGTGGCGCACCGCGCGGGGCTTCGACAAGTTCGCCCGATATCCCAAGCTCGTCGCACAGTTTGAAGAGTGGTTCCGCACCGGAAAAACTCTGCGGCCCAAGTTCAAAAAGATAGCCATTTTCCGTAACCGATTGGATCATGCCGCCCGGCCGCGCGGACGCTTCCAGCAGCAAAACATTTTGTCCGGACCTTTTGAGAGCGTAGGCGCAGGTCAGGCCGGAAATTCCCCCGCCAATCACGATCGTAAGAGGAGCGGAAGCCACGACTCAGAGCGTCTTCGAGAAGAGCGGCTTGGCGTTCAGTTGCTGTTGTTCCAGGTAGGGGTCGAAAAGCATCGCTAGGTTACGAATGAAAATGCGGCCGAGCCAAGTAGCGCGAATCTCGTCGCGATCGATCGTTAGCAAGCCATCCTCGCGGGGAAGTTCCAGGCGCTGCAACTCCGCGGCAAAATGTTCATCGAAATCGATTGCAAATGCCTCGCTGATTTCGCGCTTTGGAATCACCGTGTGGCACAGCAGCCGGCTGATCACTTCTCGCCGTAAGCGATCTTCTGGCGAAAGATGGTACCCACGCATGGTCGCGATGCCGCGCTCGGCAACTGCCTTCTCCCATGCCGCAAGCTCGCGAAAATTTTGCGCATAAGCGCCGCGAAATCCACTGATCGCGGTAACGCCCATTCCGTAAAGGTCCGCGCCGGCCTTAGTTGTATAGCCCTGAAAATTTCTGTGCAGGGTGCGCTTGGCCTGAACGGTGGCGAGTTCGTCGCCCGGCTTCGCGAAGTGGTCCATCCCGATGTAGAGATATCCCGCTTCAACGAACTTCAGCAAGCCGGTTCGAAAAATCTCAAACTTCTGCATGCCTTCCGGTAAATGCGCCGCGAAAGAGCCCTGCTGTTTTTTGAGCCACGGCACATGCGCGTAGCTGAACAGCGCGATGCGATCCGGCGCAAGCCCGATGATTTGGTCGACCGTGTGCGCAAAAGTTTCCGCCGTCTGATATGGCAGCCCGTAAATCAAATCCACATTGATGCTATCGAAGCCGAGCCCACGCGCCACGTGAATCAGGTCGCGCGTCATTTCGTATGGTTGCATGCGATTGATTGCCCGCTGTACCGGCTCGTGAAAATCCTGGATACCCATGCTTAGGCGGTTGAAGCCCAGCCGCCGCAGCGTTTCCAGATGCTCGCGCGATGTGACTCGCGGGTCTACTTCGATCCCAATTTCGGCTTCCAGCGAAAAAGTAAACCGCTCCTTCGTATAGCCGAACAAATCCTCCAGCTGTGCCGGCGGCGAATACGTCGGCGTCCCGCCGCCCCAATGAAACTGCACCACTTCGCGCTCGCGCGAGACCGCTTCGCTCACCCGGGCAATCTCTTTTTTCAAAACATCGAAGTAGGAAATTGCAACCCGCTTGTCTTTCTGAATGATTACGTTGCACGCACAAAATAAACACAGGCTCTCGCAGAACGGCAGATGCATGTACAGCGAAACCGGGGTGCGCGCCGCGTCCGCAGCCTGATGCGCCGCCTCTAGGTCCACCGCGCCAAATGCATCGTTCCACACCGGCGCCGTCGGATAGCTCGTATAACGCGGCCCCGGCCGGTTATACCGCGCAAGAAACTCTCCGCTGACGCGAAGCTCTTCTCTCATCTGTTCCAGTGTAGGTTGCGGAATCATCTTTCGCCAAAACTCATCCAGCTATTTCGCCGCCAATTTTTCCGTAAACAAAAATTGTTGTCCCGTCGTAATAAACGTCTGTGCATTCTCAACCGGGGTCGCCGGCAGAATTCCATGCCCCAAATTCAAAATATGTCCTACTCCGCCAAGCTGCAGCAAAATTTCCGAGGTGGTCTTTCGAATATGCTCTTGCGGCGCAAACAAGACCGCCGGATCCAAATTCCCCTGCAGCGCGATCTTAGGTCCGATCGCTGCCCGCAATTCCGCCAGATTCACGCGCCAGTCCGAGCTCAATACGTCCGCGCCAGATTCCGCTGCAGCCGGAAGTAAATGATGCGATGCCTTCGTGTAATAAATCACCGGAACCGTTCCACGCACCGCCGAAATCACTTCCTGCACCGTAGGCAGCGCGAACGCCCGATACTCCGGCAATGCTAGCTCGCCGCACCACGTATCGAACAATTGCACCGCTGCCGCCCCGGCCGCAATCTGCGCTTTCAAATATCCAATCGTCGCCTGGGCAATCCGGCTCAACAATTCGCGAAATGTTCCCGGCTCCGCGTACAAAAACTCTTTCACCTTCGCGAAGCCTTCCTTCGTCCTGCCTTCCACCATGTAGCAAGCGAGCGTCCACGGCGCGGCGGCGAATCCCAGCACTGGCACATCCGGTCCAGCCGTTCGAACGATTCGCCGGATCGCCTCCATCAAAAACCCCGTCTCGGTCTCCGGATCGAATTGCCGCAACCTCCGCACCGCGGCGAGCGAACGCACCGGCTCCGGCAAGTTCGGTCCGGCATCGCCAAGCTCCAGCGGCAGCCCCATCGCCTCCGCCGGAATCAAAATGTCAGAAAACACAATAATCGCGTCCACTCCCAGCCGCCGAAACGGCTGCAGCGAGACCTCCACCGCCAAATCCGGCGTCTTGCAAACTTCCAAAAACGCATGCTTCGCGCGCAACTCTCGATATTCCGGCAAATAACGCCCCGCCTGCCGCATCATCCATACAGGTACGCGCTGCAGCGCCTCGCCGCGACACGCGCGCAGCAAAAGTTCTTTGCGGTTTACCGAAACAGAGGTCGTGGACATGAGTTGTTCACAGTTGAGGATAACAAATTGCGCTCTGCGATGCCCGTGGCCGGCTGGCAGTGCCGCGGCACGGTGGCTAAGCTATACTCTGAACAGGGGTTCGCGGTAAGCGGCGAAGGAAAAAAATCGCCAATACCGCATACGCCCGTGCCAATGAACCATCTCTTTTTCTTACTTACACTTGCCGCCTACCTGGGTAGCTTTGCCGCCTATATCGGCTATCTCGTCGCCGGTCTTGATTGGTCCGGTCGCCTCGGCTCGCTGCTCCTCGCGGGCGGTCTCGTAGTCCATTATTTTGCTCTACTCGAACGCGCTCGTGGCCTCCACACTGTCCCCTACCACGATCTTTCCGGCTCCATGTCGCTCTTCGGGTGGCTTCTTGCGCTCACCTACCTCAGCCTGGAACTTTTCCACCGCCAACGTTCCGTCGGAGCTTTCGTGCTCCCATTCGTTCTGGCATTTTTCCTGTTCGCGCAACTCTCGCCCCAAGACCGTCTCGCCGCTCCGCCCGCTACCGGCGTCATCTTTGCGTTTCACGTAACCCTCAGCATCCTGGCCTACGCCGCGTTCGGCCTCTCCTGCGTACTCAGTCTCATCTACCTCGGCGAACAACGCCTGCTGCACGAGCACCGTGTGGGCGATGTCGTCTGGCGGCTCCCATCCCTCGATCTTCTCGATCGCATGAGCCAAAGCAGCGTCCTGGTGGGTCTCATCTCGATCGCCATCGGCACCGCACTCGGCTTTGTCTGGGTTGATCGCCTCACCGGCAATGTCTGGCATTACGATCCCAAATACGTCGTCACGCTGCTGGTTTTAGCGGCTTACGTTTTCTATTTGCGGTTGGCCCGCAATCCCAGTTGGCGCGGAGCACGCGCCTCGCAGCTGTGCATTTTTAATTTTGCCATCGTCATTTTCAGCTTCACCGTAGTGAACCTGTTCTTATCGCACGCGCATCGCTATTTCTAGAAGTTGTCAGGAGCATGCAATCGGCGCCATGGAAATTGTGCTTGTTGGATTGAATCACCGGTCAGCGCCCGTCGAGGTGCGTGAAAAGGTGTCTTTCACCAACGATCAAGCACGCCAGGCGGCTGAAGAGCTTCGCGCCCGCGGCATTCTGCATGAGACGCTCGTTCTCTCCACTTGCAATCGTAGCGAAGTTTATGGTGTCCCTCCAGAAACCGCGCGCGAGTCCGCTGCCGCCCTTTCCAGCTATCTCTCCAGTTTCCATTCTGTTCAGCTCGATGTTCTCACCCCGTCGCTCTATCACCATTACGACCGCCACGCCGTTCGCCATCTCTTTCGCGTCGCGTCCGGCCTCGATTCCATGATGCTCGGCGAAGCGGAAATTCTCGGCCAGGTCCGCGAGGCCTATCGCATCGCCTACGAACAAGGCGCCACCGGGCCCGTGCTCAATCGCCTTTTTCAAGGCGCGCTCGAAGTCGGCAAGCGCGTCCGTTCGGAAACCGAACTCGGCACGCGTCCCATGTCCGTCGCCTCCGCCGGCGTCAAACTTGCCGAACGCATCTTCGGCAAACTGCGCGAACGCACCGCTCTAGTCCTCGGCGCCGGCATGATCAGTGAACAAGTCGTCGCACAGCTGCGCGACCGCAACATCGCTCGCCTCTTGGTCATGAATCGTTCTCTCGAACGCGCCGACAACCTCGCGCGTCAATTTGCCGGAAAAGTTATGGCATGGGACGATTGGGAATCCGCGCTCACTCTCCCCGACGTCATCGTATCCAGCGTTTCCGCCGAAGAGCCCGTACTAATGCGCGCGCATCTCGAAAAAGCCATGGCCGCTCGCGGCAATCGTCCGCTCTTCCTCATGGACCTCGGCGTTCCCCGCAACATCGATCCCACAGCCGCCAGCCTGTACAATTTTTATCTGTACAACATTGACGACCTCACGCAGATCGTTCAGCAGAATCGCACTTCCCGCGAAGGCGAAGTCCCGCGCGCCGAAGTCATTGTAGACGAGCACGTATCGAAGTTTCTTACCTGGCAAACCAGCGTTGAGCTGATCGGCGTCGTGGAATCCCTGCGCCACAAACTGAAAGCCGATCGCGCCGAGTTTGTTCGTGAACGCGCGGAAAGCGTCAACGGCCTCACGCCAGAACAGCGCGAACAGGTCGAAGCCTTGATCGACGATCTCCTCGAAAAAATGCTGCTCGACCCGGCTCGCCGCTTGCAAGGGGAAAAAGATCTTCGCCGCAAGATTCAGCAAGTCGAAGCCATTCGCGAACTTTTTTTGCCGGACCGGGAGCGCCGGCAGTGAAACCCATCCGTATCGGCACCCGCGGCAGCATGCTCGCCAAATGGCAAGCCGAATTTGTCCGCAAAAAAATTCTCGAAGCCACTGGGGTGGATGCGGAAATCGTCATCATCAAGACTGCAGGCGACAAGTTGCAAACCGCATCCTTCGCGCAAATCGGCGGTAAAGGCGTCTTCATCAAAGAACTCGAAGAAGGTCTCCTGAACGAAGAAATCGATCTTGCCGTTCACAGCGTAAAAGACATTCCCACAGAAGTTCCGTCGCGCCTCTGCTTCCCGGTAATTTGCCGCCGCGAAGACACTCGCGATTGCCTCGTTGCCACAAAAAATGAAACGCTCCCTACTCTTCGTCAAGGCGCGCGCGTCGGTACCAGCAGCCTTCGCAGGCAGGCGCAAATTCGCCACGTGCGGCCCGATCTCGATTTGCGCGAACTCCGCGGTAACGTGGATACGCGCCTGCGCAAAGTCGAAAGCGGCGAATACGACGGCATCCTCCTCGCCAAAGCCGGACTCGATCGTCTCGGCTGGAGCAATCGTATCAGCGAAGTTCTTTCTCCCGATGTTTGCATGCCCGCCGTCGGTCAGGGCGCGCTCGGCGTTCAAGCACGCTTGAAAGACCATGAAATCGCTGACGCACTCGCACCGCTCGACGATTTCGAAACTCGTCAGTCCATCGTCGCCGAACGCTCTTTACTCGCCGCTCTCGAGGGCGGCTGCCAGGTTCCTCTCGGCGCTTGGGCCCGCTTCGAACGAGGAGAACTCGCCATCGATGCCGTAGTCTGCTCTCCAGACGGCGCGCAATACGTCCGCCAACGTGCGACCGCTCCGCCGGATCAAGCCCGCGAACTTGGGGCACGCGTCGCCCAGCTGCTCATCGATTCCGGTGCACGCGAAATTCTCGAAGAGGTTTACCGCCAGCGTGGCTGACCACTCTCTATCGCCCCTCGCAGGAAAGCGCGTCATCGTCACCCGCGCCGAATCCCAATCCGCCACACTTGCAGCGGCCCTCCGTGGAAAGGGTGCTGAAGTAGTCCCTCTCCCTCTGGTTCGAATCGCCGCGCCACTAGATTTTGCGCCGCTCGATTCAGCGCTCCGCGAACTGACGAATTTCGATTCGCTCATTTTCACCAGCCAAAACGCCGTCGCCGCCGTCGCCGCTCGCCTCGCCGCTCTACAGGATTCGAAAGAAATCCCCGCACCGGTCATTCCGAGCGCAGCGAGGAATCTCTCTTCCTCTTCGCGATCGCTCCACATCGCCGCCGTTGGTAAAGCCACTGCGGAGGCGGCACAGCTGGCCGGTTTCAGTGTCACCTACGTCGGCCATGGTGGCACCGCAGCAGAACTCGTCCACGAATTTGCCGACGATCTCCGCGGCAAACGCGTCTTGCTCCCTCGCAGTGATCGCGCTGCGGCCGCTCTCGTTGCGCAACTCCGCGATCTAGGCGCCCCAGTCACCGAAGTCATCGCTTATCGCACCATCGCCGTCGCTTCCGTCGACAGAAACACCAGGGAATCAGTTTCCAGCGCCGATGCGATTCTTTTCTTCAGTCCCTCCGCCGTGAACGCCTTCCTCGCCTTGATCAAATCTGGAGTACTCTCATCTCTTCGTACTGACACAGCAGTCGGAGCGATCGGTCCCGTAACGCACTTCGCTTTGCGCGAAGCGGGACTTCGCTGCGATTTCGAAGCGCCAGAGCCAAGCGTCAACGGAATCGTCGCTGCTTTCGCGGCACATTTTGCGAGAGCGAACGTTTCTTCTGTTTCGGGAGTCAATTCACGATGAGTTTCCCCGTTCACCGTCCGCGCCGCTTGCGAAAAACTGAACTCCTTCGCGGCCTGGTTCGCGAAACGCGACTTACGGTTGCGAATTTCATTTACCCGATGTTTGTTTGCCCGGGCGCGATTGTTCGCCAGGAAGTCAGTTCCATGCCCGGTGTCTTCCAGCAATCCGCCGATAAAATTGTCGAGGATTGCCGCGAAGTCGAGTCCCTAGGTATCCGAGGTGTAATTCTTTTCGGCCTGCCCGAAACAAAAGATCCACGTGGCGCAAGTTCACTGCAAAAAGATGGCGTCGTGCAGCGCGCCATCGAAGCCATTCGAAAAGCAAAACTAAATCTTATTGTGATCACCGACGTGTGCCTCTGCGAATACACTGATCACGGCCACTGCGGCGTCATCGAAAATGGCGAGGTCGCCAACGATGCCACTCTCGAAATTCTCGCTGAGCAATCCTTGTCTCACGCGCGCGCCGGCGCAGATATCGTCGCTCCGTCCGACATGATGGACGGTCGCGTTGCGGCCATCCGCAAAAAACTCGACGAAAATAAGTTTGCGGATTTGCCCATTCTCTCCTACGCGGCCAAATATTGTTCCAGCTTTTACGGCCCGTTCCGCGAAGCCGCCGACTCCGCGCCGCAATTTGGCGATCGGCGCAGCTACCAGATGGATTCCGCAAATTCCCGTGAAGCGCTGAAGGAAGTTGCGCTCGACCTCGAAGAAGGGGCCGACATGATAATGGTCAAGCCCGCGCTGCCGTATCTCGATATCATCACGCGCGTGCGCCGGGAATTCTCCGTCCCCGTTGCCGCCTATAATGTCAGCGGTGAATACTCCATGGTCAAAGCCGCCGCGCAAAAAGGCTGGCTCGATGAAAAACGCGCCGCGCTCGAAATTCTAACCGGCATTCAGCGCGCCGGTGCCGACGTCATTTTGACGTATCATGCAAAAGACGCCGCGCGCTGGCTCAAGTAGCCTTCAGTAGCGCAGCCACTCTTGGCTGTGCGTGATTCGCCGAAATGATCGGGTTCGGGAAAACGTCTCATTGACAAAAGAAACAGGGAACTCAAAAAATGATCGCCACTCAGACATCGCCCCGCCGCAACAATCGCCGCTCGCGCGAAATCTTCGCCGAAGCAGAAAAGGTTCTCGTCGGCGGAGTCAACTCTCCCGTTCGAGCCTTCCGCTCCGTCGGTGGAGAACCTCTGATCATCGAACGCGGCCAGGGTCAATATCTTTACGACGCCGACGGCAACCAACTGCTCGATTTCGTGTGCTCCTGGGGCGCCATGCTTCTCGGCCACGCCCATCCCACCGTTTCCGCCGCCATCGCCGATCAATCGCAAAAAGGCACCAGCTACGGCGTAACCACCGAAGTCGAAGTCCAACTCGCGCAACGCATTCGCCGCGCTATTCCGTTCATGGAAAAACTTCGCTTCGTTTCCAGCGGCACCGAAGCCACCATGAGCGCGTTGCGTCTCGCGCGCGGTTTTACCGGACGCG
>Ga0307474_10001498_pt1 | contig 16926 bp, 14 predicted proteins | sample atmos_gasesECM1C_2_FD_203312 | JGI IMG/M metagenome (GOLD analysis project Ga0307474, IMG submission 203312) | Hardwood forest soil microbial communities from Morgan-Monroe State Forest, Indiana, United States - atmos_gasesECM1C_05 | ecosystem: Environmental > Terrestrial > Soil > Temperate... | reverse complement strand
CGGCATCGGCCGCTCGTAGCGGAAGATCGCGGTTTGTGCGTCGGGCGTGTCGACGCCGGTCAGGAAAAGCTGCAGGGTCGAGCCATAGTTGAGGATCTTCTTCCACATGTTCATGGCGGTGAATTCGACATCCGCCGAGGTAAAGGGCTTGCCGTCGTGCCAGGTGATGCCCTTGCGCAGCTTGAAGGTGATGGTCTTGCCGTCGGGTGAGGCTTCCCAGCTCTCGGCGAGCACGCCCACCGGCTTGCCCTCGCTGTCGAGGTCCACCAAATTCTCCTGGATCTTGCCGCCGATGATGTACACGCCGGTTGAGGCCTGCAGGCTCGGGTTGAGCTGCCGCTGTTCGGCACCATAGTGGACGTTGAACACGCCGCCCTTGCGCGGCGTCTCCTCCGCGAAAGCACGCATGGGATTGACAACATTTGCGGCAATCGCAGCCGACGTGAGGAGCGCCGTGCGGCGACTGATTTCAAGGCGCGTCAAATCCATGGAGTTTTATAACCTCTCTTGCTGGTAAGGCCGTGCGAGCCTGCGGCGGGCAGCGGGCAATCTACGATGCAATGAAAATCGAGTCATTTTTTTATTGGCGGCAGGGTGCCAAATTTTGTCTCCAACTGCCCGGTTGGAGGGCGCTTTTGCTGTTGAAGTCCGTTGTGCTAATACCCGCTCATGACGCGCGAAACAGTAAGGCGGCCGCCGCAGTTCGATGCGGCCTTCAGGGCGCAGTTCGCTGAACTCGTGCGCTGGCGGCGCGACGTGCGGCGCTTTCGCACTGATGCAGTCGACCCGAAATTGCTGGAAGAACTGCTCGCACTCACCGCTTGTGCGCCCTCTGTGGGCTTGAGCCAGCCTTGGCGCTTCGTGCTCGTCGAAAGCGCGAAGCGGCGGCTTGCGATCCGCGACAATTTTTCGCAAGCCAACAAGTCTGCGCTCGAAGGCTATGGCGGCGAGCGGCAGGCGCGCTATGCGCGGCTCAAGCTCGAGGGGTTGTCGCAAGCGCCGGTCCACCTTGCCGTCTGCGCTGATGAGACGACGACGCAAGGCCACGGCCTTGGGCGACAGACGATGCCCGAAACCGTCCGCTATTCAGTGGTCGCCGCCATCCAGACATTGTGGCTCGCCGCGCGCGCCGAAGGGCTCGGTCTTGGCTGGGTCTCGATCCTCGATCCTGATGCGGTCAGATCAACCCTCGACCTGCCGCCGGAGTGGACCTTCATCGCCTATCTCTGCCTAGGCTGGCCGGAAGAGGAGCATGACGACCCTGAGCTGGAACGTCGCGGCTGGCAGCAGAGGATGTGCGAGGAGTCAATCAAACCGCTCAAGCGGTGAGGGCTAAAGCGTGGCGATTTTTGGTTGAATCGGTCAAGCCGCGAACTCGGTTCACCTCTCCCCGCTGGGGAGACGTGCACCTGCGGCGACCAACTGAATCTCATCTCATCATGCTTTAGCCGCCTCGCATCACAGGGACGCAGTGCTGCAGCCTTGCTCCGTCGGGGCTTCCTCGGCATTGGGATCGCCCGGTGCCGTCGCCCAGGCGAGCTCGACCAGTGTCACGATCCGCCGGCCGGCGCCGTCAAGCTGGCAGACGATGAGGCCCTGCTCCTCGATGTAGTTTAGGAGACGCTGCGCGCGGCGCAACGAGTGTGAGCCATAGGCGCGGGCGATCGCTGCATCGCTCGGGCAGGGCCAGCCCTCCTTGGCCGCACGGGCGATCATCATGAAGACGCCCTGCATGTCCTCAGGGAGGAGGGAGGCGCGGAGCGACACGTCCTGCCACGCACCGTCCTCGGCCAGATCGGAGCCGAGCCCGGCGCGGGCGTGCGCCAGCATGCGACGGAAGTCGCCGAGGTCCGGCACCACCGAACCGAGGCCCTCTATGCGGCAGCGGACCACGAACTCCTGATAGAGGACGCCGATGGCACGGAAGGGCGCGTCGGGCTCCGCCAGCACCGCGCGCAGAACACGGTCCATTCGCTCACGCCGCTCCGCAAGTTGCTCGGCGCCGAGCGGCTGCTCGACCGCCTCGGAGCTGTTCTCCAGCGCCGCCGATTTCGCCGCCATGAGCTGGTTGAGGAGATCAGGCGACGGCCGGCGTGGGGTGCGGACGGTCTCGGGCGGCGCGGCGGCCAGGATGATGGCGCGTGCATCCTCCGGCGTCGCTTCCGGCAGCGGCAGAAGACGCGGGATCGCATTGCGCGGACTTGTATCCGTCGGACCGATGCGCAGACCCAGCGGGCGGCGGGAGAGGGCCGGGCCCAGCGCCATGAATTGCCCGCGCTCGAGGTCGCGGAAGGCGTCCGCCTGTCGCCGCTCCATGCCCAAGAGGTCGGCGGCGCGCGCCATGTCGATATCCAGGAAGGTTCGGCCCATGAGGAAGTTGGAAGCCTCGGCCGCGACGTTCTTGGCGAGCTTCGCCAACCGCTGGGTTGCGATGACCCCCGCAAGCCCGCGTTTGCGGCCACGGCACATCAGGTTGGTCATGGCGCCGAGCGAGAGCTTGCGCGCCTCGTCCGAAACGTCGCCCGCGATGGCCGGCGCGAACAGCTGCGCCTCATCCACCACCACCAGCATCGGGTACCAGTGGTCGCGCGCGACCTCGAACAGGCCGCCGAGGAAAGCAGCGGCACGCCGCATCTGGTTCTCGGCATCGAGCCCCTCGAGATTGAGCACCGTGGAGACGCGATGGATGCGCGCGCGCTCGCCGGCGACCTGAAGGCTCCGCTCGGTATGCTCCTCGGCATGGATCACGAGATGACCGAAACCGTCGGCCAGCGTCACGAAGTCGCCTTCCGGGTCGATGATGGTCTGCTGCACCCAGGGCGCGCTCTGTTCCAGCAACCGGCGCAACAGATGGGATTTGCCGGAACCCGAATTGCCCTGCACCAGGAGGCGGGTCGCCAGCAATTCCTCAAGGTCGAGACCAGCCGGGGCGCCCGCCGCCGTGAGTCCCATCTCGATCGCAACCGTCATGTCCCGACTCAAACTCTCTCCTTGCGGAGGAGGGGCTTATCAATCCGATCGCAACCCGTCGAGCGCCCTATGGCCGACCGCTTCGTGTTGCACACAGCCAGGCGGGTGAACCGGACGATGCGCCAGTCGCCACCGCCGAGGCCGGCGGCGCGCGCCGGCTGGTCTTAGTGGGACTGACGCAGTGACCTGAAGGCGGCGCGAACTTCAGTGCTGAACAGCGCAGGCTGCTCCCAGGCCGCGAAGTGGCCGCCTTTGTCCACCTCGTTGAAATAGATCAGCTTGGGATACGCCTTCTCCGCCCAGCTCCGTGGCGCCTGATAGTTTTCGCCGGGAAAGACGGTAATAGCGGCGGGGATCGGGACGTTGGCGGCCACATAGAGGTTGATCTTATTTTCCCAGTAGATGCGCCCCGCGGACACGCCCGTGTTCGTTAGCCAATAAAGTGTGATGTCGTCGAGCACGTCGTCGCGCGTCAGGTCGCCGGCCGAGTGCCCATTCACCGTACGACCGAGCACGGCGGAGGTGATCGACGCGGCCGGCTGGGCATAACCGTCACCGTGATCGACCAGCCAGGACGCCAACGCGACCGGAGAATCCGCCAGTCCGTAGAGCGTCTGGGGGCGCGTCCCCATTTCGAGCGCGTAGGCCCGGCGCTTGGTGAATGCGAGCTTGATCTGATCGAATGCGCGCCGTTCCTCGGCGGACAGATCGGATGGCGGCGGGTCGCCGGCCGCGATCAGTTTGAATATCTCGGCGGGAACGGTGCCGGGCAGGTTGACGTGAATGCCCAGCAGTTCCGGGGCTTCCAGCTTGCCCATCTCGTTGCAGATCGGCGAGCCCCAATCGCCGCCCTGGGCCACAAAGCGCGCATATCCGAGGCGCTTCATCAGCACGATCCAGGCCCGTGCTATGCGCGGCGGATCCCAGCCGGTCTCGGTTGGCTTGCCGGAAAAGCCGTAGCCCGGCAACGACGGAATCACCAGATGGAATGCATCGGATGCGCTGCCACCATGTGCGGTCGGATTGGCCAAGGGGTCGACGATCTTCAACTGCTCGATGATCGAGCCGGGCCAACCATGCGTGACGATAAGCGGCAGTGCATTGTCGTGCCTGGAGCGAACGTGAATGAAATGAATGTCGAGCCCGTCGATCTCGGTGATGAACTGCGGCAAGGCATTGAGGCGTGCCTCGACCTTCCGCCAGTCATAATCGGTCTGCCAGTGGCGCACGAGCTCGTGCATGGTCGAAAGCGGCACGCCCTGGGAATCGTCGGCAACGGTCTCCCTCTCGGGCCATCGGGTCGCCGCCAGGCGGCGGCGGAGATCGACAAGGTCGTTCTCCGGTATTTTGATGCGGAACGGGCGGATCGCCTCGCCGGTGACGGCCTTTACGGCAGATGCAGGAAAAAGGCTTGCGGCGCCCGCTGCGGCGACGCCCATCGCAACGGTGGTCAAGAGCTGGCGACGGTCCTGATTGATAATTTGAGATACCACTCTCGTGCGCATGTTGAACCTCCCTCCTTGAACTTGGATCGGGCTCTCTCTTGGTGCATGCGGCGCTTTTGACCGCACGGGAGAATTTCGTCAGCCTCGACCGAGTTTATTTTCTGCTCGCAAACGCGTGAAGGGACTTCGTCGGCCACGCGCGAACGAAACAAACGACCGCGGGGTGAAACCATTTCCCGGAAACCATGAAGTTACGGCAAAGCATGAACAAGTCCATTATTGGGGTGATAGTTCTTGCACAGGGAACGCTATCGATGTGGCATGATCAGAATCTCACCACGCCAGTTATTTTCCTGTGTTTCGCGGCTTTGAGCATCGCGACCCTTGTGATGGTTGGGGCGTGGTGAGGCCGATGCCGACAGTACAATGCGTGAAAGTAGTGCCATGCGTGAAGAATTCGCATCTTTTGCCTTTCTGGCCGTTACGCTCGCGGGCGTCGCTCTGCTCGGTTCCGGCCTGCTGGCACTGGTAGTCGCGGGCTAGACCACTGACATACGTTGTCGGTGCCACGTTGGGGTGCGGCGCACCACCCAAACACGCGCGCTGCCGGAGACATCCAGGCATTGCCTGGCGCTCCCTTAGCAACATCGCTAATCTGCCACCTCTGGCGCGCTTGCCGATAGCGTCCCACGTTCCGAAATAAGAGCCAGAAAGCGTAGGTGGGAGACCAAAATGGATGATCGAACCGTGCGGCTGGCGTTGGAGCGCCATTGGAGTGCTTCGGACGCGAACGATTTCGATGTCGAGCATGAGATCTACCGCGAGGATGCTGTCCTTCACTATCCGCAATCCGGCGAGCGGATCCACGGCCGGCGCAATATTCAAGAGAGCCGATTCGTCCAGCCGAACAAGAAGCGCTTTACGGTCCAGCGAATTATGGGGAGCGGCGATCTCTGGGTCACCGAATTCGTTCTTGCCTATGACGGTGTACCATCATACGCGGTGAGCATCATGGAATTCCGCGAAGGACTGGTGGCCCGCGAGACGCAATATTTCGCCGATCGGTTTGACCCTGCACCCTCGCGTGCGCATCTTGTTGAGCGAGCAGGCTAGCAACGAGCTCTATCTTCTCGACCTCGACGGTTTTATTGCCGACGCGGCAGTCTATGTTTTGGCGGGTCTTCGCTCTCATTGCGAGGAGCGCAGCGACGAAGCTGTCCAGAGTCGCACGCGTGGCTCTGGAGTGCTTGGCTATCGTTCGCAATGACGGCGGAGTGGCTGGTTCGCGGCCTATTGACCCGCAGGCGCCGAGATCGCGCCGCCTTCAAGGTGCGACAGCAAATAGCTGCAGTCCGGATACGAATAGGACCGAACATAGGAGCCCCGGCAGCGATAGGCGTAGGGATCTTGATAGGGCTCACCGGCGACCGGCGCCGTGCGATAATAGGCCCTCGCGTGATGTCGCTCGTGTGCCGTGGCCGCGCCGATCGTCGCGCCAGCAAGCACGACGGAGGCCAAAACTGTCAGGACGGTCTTCTTCATTGTGCGTCCTCCCTGAATTCCGCGCGCAACCCGCGGGCCTTGAAGACGAGTGCGGATCGGTGCTTGCAATGGCAGATATGGACGGCCTCTGCCGAATATTACGCCACTCTGCATCACGAAGAGGCGAGCAAATTTCCTGGTCAGGCGCCAGTTTCGGCTAAATATTCGGCATTCGCGGCAACGCCTGCTGATAGACTTCGATCGGGCGATCCGGTTGAATGCCGGGAACCTTGGGTTTGTGAGCTAAAATCGATGAAGAAACTGCTGCTGGCACTGCTTCTGTTGACGTCTTCCGCCGCGGTCATCCCCGCCTCGGCGCAGACCAGGTTGACGCCCAAGGAAGCAGGCAAGGCAACGACGGCTGCGCGCGTCGACAATTGTGCGCCGATCGGTCGCACGGCAAATGGCGAGTTCGTCTATTCCATGAAGTGCGACAACATCCCGGCACCGCTGCCGCCGACCGCGCCGCCTCCGCAGGCCGAGGTCAAGCAGGCGCCGCCAGAGCAGGAGACCCAGCGAAGCGGCATCTTCGGCTGGTCTTTCGACCGGCGGCAGGAGCAATAAGCGTTGCCAATAGGGCAGTAGTTGCCCGCCGCGTGTCGTTCCCGGAATGGTCCTTGCTTCCGCCAGCGCGCGCTGCAATGGATGCCGCAGAGAACACCATCGACCACGAGAACGATCCAGAGAACCATCCATGAGCAAACTGATTATCCGTGCCGGCGACTTCACCTTCGACGCCCGTTTCGAGGACCAGCTGGCACCCAAGACCTGCGCCGCCTTCAAGAAGCACATGCCCTTCGAGAGCCAGGTGATCCATGTGCGCTGGAGTGGCGAGGGCGTGTGGATGCCGCTCGGCGATCTCGACTTCGGCGTCACTTACGAGAACCACACCAGCTATCCGGCGCCGGGCCAGATCATCCTCTATCCCGGCGGCATCAGCGAGACCGAGATCCTGCTCGCCTATGGCGGCGTGCATTTCGCGAGCAAGATGGGTCAGCTCGCCGGCAACCATTTCATCACCTTGACCTCGGGACTGGAAAACCTGCCGGCACTGGGCAAGAGCGTGCTCTGGCAGGGCGCGCAGAAGATCCGCTTCGAGATGGCGTGATGGCGGACGCCCCCTATCCCCGCGATTTGCGCGGCTACGGCCGCAACCCGCCGCATCCGCACTGGCCGGGGAACGCCCGCATCGCCGTTCAGTTCGTGGTGAATTTCGAGGAAGGGGGCGAGAACAACATCCTGCATGGCGATGCGGCCTCGGAAGCCTTCCTCTCCGATGTGCTCGGTGCGAAGCCCTGGCCCGGCCAGCGCCACGCCAATGTCGAGTCGATGTTCGAATACGGCTCGCGCGCCGGCTTCTGGCGGCTGTGGCGGATGTTCACGGAACGCGGGTTGCCGACCACGGTGTTCGGCGTTGCGACCGCGTTGAAGCGCAATCCCGAGATCGTAGCGGCGATGAAGGAGGCCGGCTGGGACATCGCAAGCCATGGCCTCAAATGGATCGAGCACAAGGACATGTCGGAAGCGCGCGAGCGCGCCGAGATCGCGGAAGCCATCCGCGTGCACCTAGAGGCCACCGGCGAGCGCCCGCGCGGCTGGTACACTGGCCGATCCTCGATCAACACGATCAGGCTTCTGATGGAAGCCGGCGGCCTGATGTATCTCTGCGATTCCTATGCCGACGATCTGCCTTACTGGATCAAGGGCCCGACCGCGCCGCAGCTGATCATCCCCTACACGCTCGATGCCAACGACATGCGCTTCATCAACGCGCAGGGCTTCGGCGGAGGCGATGAGTTCTTCACCTATCTGAAGGACAGCTTTGACGTGCTCTATGCCGAAGGCGAGACGTCGCCCAAGATGATGTCGGTCGGGCTACATTGCAGGGTCGTTGGCCGTCCGGGCCGCGCCGCATCGCTGATCCGCTTCCTCGATTATGTCCAGAAGCATGAGCGGGTCTGGGTGCCGACCCGGCTGCAGATCGCCGAGCACTGGCACGCAAATCTCGCGCATCTTGCCGAAAGCGCGCCAAGCATTGGTTAGGACGCTGCATGTCGCAAACAACGCTTTCGGAGCTGAACGCCCTAAGCAAAAGTGACTTCGTCGCGCAGCTTTCCAACATCTTCGAATATTCGCCGTGGATCGCCGAGCAGGCCGCCTCGTTCCGGCCCTTCGCCGGGATCGTCCAGCTATTCGATGCCATGAAGGCAGCCGTTGATCATGCGCCGCCGGAGCTGAGGCTCGCGCTGATCAAGGCGCATCCCGATCTCGCTGACAAGACGCAGCGCGCCGTGGGGCTAACCGCGGAATCCAATGCCGAGCAGAACAGCGCAGGCCTCGACCGTCTGTCGGATGCCGAGTACGAGGCCTTCGAGCGCGTCAACAATGCCTACCGCGCCAAGTTCGGCTTTCCCTACATCGTCTGCGTGCGGCGCCAAACCAGGGACTCCATCCTGCGCGACTTCGAGCACCGACTGACGAACGATGCCAAGACCGAAACGCAGCGATCGATCGAGGAGATTTTTCGCATCGCGGCGCTTCGGCTCGATCAGCTTGTGAACGCGGACGATCGGCTGAAAGTGCACGGCCGGCTCTCCACCCACGTGCTCGACAATCACAACGGCAAGCCTGCTTCCGGTATCGAGATCGTCCTGACGGAATTGTCCGAACTCGGTGCCAGCCGTGTGGTGACGCGCGCGATCACCAATTCCGACGGTCGCACCGATACGCCCTTGATCGGAGGCCGCCCGGTGCCGATCGGCCGTTATGAGCTGAAATTTGCCGTCGGCAAATATTTTGCCGCACGCGGCGTGCCGATGTCCGACCCGCCCTTCCTCGACGAAATCCCGCTGCGCTTTGCCGTCAGCGAGCCGGAAGGCCATTTGCACGTGCCGCTTCTCGTCACGCCCTGGAGCTACGCGACGTACAGGGGAAGTTGATAGAGGTTTCCTTCACCTCTTCCATCGAAGTCGGATTTATCCGACTTCGACTATTCTTGATGTCCAACTCGGGTAGACCCGAGTTGGGTGGGAGAGGTGAGCGCGTGGCAACGGCTCAATCTAAACATGCCGCGTCGAGGCCGCGGCAGCATCGCCTTGTGCTTACGTTGCGTCCCCGAACTTTTCCTTCAACAGCGGAAACAGCCGATCCGGCTTGAACGGCACGGAGGTGAAGCGAATGCCGGTAGCGTCGGCGAGCGCGTTGCCGAGCGCGGCGGCGACCGGGTTATACGGGCTTTCGCTCATCGATTTGGCGCCCATCGGGCCCAGCGCATCGTAAGTGTCGGCGAAAAGCACTTCGGTGCGGGGGACGTCTGCGAATTGCGGCAGATGATAGTCGCGAAAGCGCGGGTTGATGATGCGCCCGCCATCGTCGACGACCATCTCCTCGTATAGTGCAGCGCCGAGCGACTGTGCGACCCCGCCCTCGACCTGGCCGCGGCATTGCATGGGATTGGCGACACGGCCGGCATCGGCCGCCTGCACGCTCTTCAAGATCTCGACCTGCCCGGTGCCCTTGTTCACCGCGACGCGAAAGCCCTGCACGTTGAAGGCAACCGAGCGCGGCGTGCCGCCGGAATTGCCGGTGGCCATAAGCGTCGTGCCCTGTTGTCGCGCGCTCGTCGCGATTGCCGCATAAGACATTCGCTTGCCGCCGCAGACGGCGGAATCGCTTTCCAGCTTGCAGGTCGCGACATCGGCTCCCATCGCGGCCGCTGCAAATGCCTTCAGCTCACCGGCGAGATTGTCTGCGGCGTCCTGCGTCGCGCGTCCCGCAACGAAAGTGCCGGTCGAGCCGTAGGCGCCGGTGTCATGGCCGCCATTGGCGGTGTCGGATTGCCGCAAGCGAAACTGGTCGACGGTCGTCGCAAGAGCAGAAGCGGCGATCTGGCGATGCACTGTGCTGGTGCCGTTGCCGAACTCCGCCGTGCCGACCGTCAGATCGAAGGTGCCGTCGTCGCGGAGCGCAATGGTCGTGTCCGCAATGTGTCCGTCGGGCGGCACGGTATTGATCATGGTGAGCGCAATGCCTTCGCCGACCAGCCAATCGGGCGAGAGATCGGCGTTCGGCGTCTCCGCCTGCATCGCGCGTTCGACCAGATCGATGCATTGGTCGAGGCCGTAGGAGCCGTAGAGCACGTCGCTCTCCCGGTGGCCCGGCGACAGCATGGGATCGCCGGGTTTCACGACATTGCGCCGGCGGATGTCGTAAGGGCTGATGCCGAGCTGCTTTGCCAGTTCGTCAATCGCTGCCTCGACGGCGAACAAGGTTTGCGGCAGGCCGTAGCCGCGGAAGGCGCCGGCTGGCACCGTGTTTGTGTAGGCGACGACGGCGTCGATCTTTTTGTTCGGGCAGTTGTAGACCCCGACGCTCTCTCCGCAGGAGTGGAACAGCACCGGGCCTGCGTGGTTGCCATAGGCGCCGGTATTGGAGAGCACGTCGAGATGCAGCGCCGTCAGCTTGCCGTCCTTGTCGGCGCCGGCCTTGACGGTGACCCGCATCGGGTGCCGGGTCGAGGTCGCGATGAACTGCTCCTCGCGCGTGAGCTCCAGCTTGACCGGCCGTCCCGTCTTCAGCGCGGCCAGCGCCAATATGTCCTCGACGAACATCTCCTGCTTGCCGCCGAACCCGCCGCCGACGCGCTCGCAGAACACGCGGACCTTGTCCGGTGCGAGGTTGAAGATTTCGGCCAGCGCCCGGCGCGTGAGGAACGGCACCTGCGTGCTCGAGCGCACGTTCAGGACGCCGTCTTCGCCGAGCCAGGCGAGGCCGCCATGGGTTTCCAGCGCGGCGTGCTGCACGCGCTGGGTGGTGAAGGTGCCCTCGAATGTTGCGGCGGAATTGGCAAGCGCGGTTGCGACATCGCCGAATTCACCATGCGTCTCGGCTACGATATTGCGTGCGGCGTTCGCGACACGTTGCTCCGTGGTTCGGCCGGGATGAATCACCGGCGCGCCCGGCGCGATGGCCTGCGCGGGGTCGAACACGGCCGGCAGGATGCCGTAATCGATCGCAAGTTTGCGGCAGCCTTCCTCCGCCGCGGCCTCGGTCTCCGCCACCACAGCAGCCACCCGCTGCCCGATGAAGCGGACGACGCTGTCCAGCAGCAGGGTGTCGTCCGGGTCCATCCATGCCTTCTCATGCCGCGCGGTGGAGAACAGCCGGCTCGGCGAGTCCTGGTAAGTCAAAACCGTGACGACACCCGCTACGCTCAGCGCGGCCGTCGTGTCGATCGATCTGATCGTCGCATGCGGATGCGGCGAGCGGGCGAGCTTGATGTGCAGCAGGCCTGCGATTTCGGTATCGAATGTGTAGCGCGCCGCACCCCGCACGACCAGCGGGCCGGCGGGCGCGGGCAGGCTGCGGCCGAAGGCTTCGCCGGCCTCGACCTCCTCGATATTGGTCTTGCCGTCGAGCGCGTCCTCGATCGCACGATAGCCGGTGCAGCGGCAGATATTGCCTTTCAGCGCCGCGTCCAGGTCTTGGCGCTGCGCCTGGTTCAGCGAGGCGCAGGTCAGGATCATACCGGCGGTGCAGAAGCCGCATTGAAAGGCCTGGGCATCAAGGAAAGCCTGTTGCATCGGATGCGTGTTGCCGTCGGAGGCGAAGCCCTCGATGGTGGTCACCGCACGTCCCTCGGCGCGATAGGCGGGAATGACACAGCTATGCACCGGCTCGCCGTCGATCAGCACGGTGCAGGCGCCGCAATCGCCGGCGTCGCAACCCTTCTTCACGCCGAAATGGCCGAGCTCGCGCAGAAAGGTGCGCAGGCACTGGCCTGCGCGCGGCGTTTGCGAAAAGCATTTGCCGTTGATCGCAAAGCTCATGGCCGCGCCCCAACGCTCAAGAGCTCGGTGCGGATTTCCTCGGCGAGCCGCAAGGTCATGTGCTTGCGCCAAAATGGCTTGCCATGGATGTCGTCGTGGTATTCGTCGTCGCCGATGCCCTGCAGCATCGCCTCGCGCAACTCGCTCCGCTCAGGCATCTGGGCGAACGCAAACCGCACGGGCCGCTTCGTCGACGCAGTCACCGTGAGCAGCAATCCGCCATCGGCCGCGATGCTGCCGATCAAGAGCGCGGCCGAGCGGCCGACCGGCGCGAGCGAGATCTGCCGGAAGGCGGAGCGCCGCTTTAACGCGTCTAGCGGAATATCGATCCGTCGCAGGAGCTCGCCGCTCGCCAGCACGTTGCGCTGGTTGCCGGTGACGAAGTCGAGCGCGGCGACCTTGCGCTCGGTGCCGTCGGCGGTCCAGATGGTGCAGATACCGTCAAGAGCCGATGTCAGGGAGATCATGGGGCCGGCCGGCAGCGACATGCAGAGATTGCCGCCGACGGTCGCGGTCTTCCAGATCTTGAAGGATGCGAGGAATGCCCGGCAGCATTGGTCGATCAGCGGCGCCGCCAGCCAGTCGGGTGGGCAGGCCAGCGCGTCGAGCTGCGCAATGGTGCAGGTCGCGGCGATCGCTAGTCCGGTCGCGTTGACCTCGAGCGGCGGCCATTTCAGGTCAGTGAGGTCGATCAGCCGGCTCAAATGGGCCTGCGGCTCCGAGAACAGCCAGGTCCCGCCCGCCAGCCACGCGTCGCCTGGCGTCCAAACAAGCAGCTCGGCCCGCGTCCGCGGCCGGATGATCTCGCTTATCGTGTTCAGGTCCATGGAAACTTCAATGCTTTCAACCTGATCCCTATGCCTGTAACAGTCTTGCAAGACCGGCGCCAATCTGGGGCTGGTCCTTGAATTGCAGGGAGTAGTTGGCTCCGTCATGCCGGGGCGCCTCGAAGAGGCGAACTATGGTGCGCAATTGCGCACCTGAGAATCTCGAAATTTTCAGGTGTGCAACCGTGCACCAGAATTCGATGCTTGCGCATCGCCCCGGAATGACGGTCTGTTGTTAGAGCTTAATCGAACAGAGATACTGAGCGCCATGGAGTCAACGCAAGCGATCTGGATCAAGGATCCCCTGGGCATTTTCGCCGACGGCGCCGAACGTGGCGTGGTGGTGAAAGGCGGCAAGATCATCGAGTTGGTGCCGGCCGGCGGCACGCCGGAGACCCCGGACATTGTAGCATTCGATGCCGGCCAGCATGTGGTGCTGCCGGGGTTGATCAACACTCATCATCACTTCTACCAGACGCTGACCCGGGCGCTGCCAGCCGCGATGGATCGTGAATTGTTCCCATGGCTGCAGGCGCTCTATCCGGTCTGGGCGCGCCTGACGCCTGAGGCGCTCGATCTCGCCGTCACCGTGGCAATGTCCGAATTGCTCTTGTCCGGCTGTACCACCACGACCGATCATCACTATGTGTTCCCGGCCGGGCTGGAGCATGCGGTCGATATCGAGGTCGCCGTGGCAAAACGGCTCGGCATGCGGGTGCTGTTGACACGCGGCTCGATGAACCGCTCGCAGCGCGATGGCGGGTTGCCGCCTGACAGCGTGGTGCAGGATGAAGATACCATTCTGGCCGACAGCGAGCGCGCGGTCGCAAGGCACCATGAGCGCGGCGAGGAGGCGATGGTGCAGATCGCGCTCGCACCATGCTCGCCATTCTCGGTGACGACGTCCCTGATGCGCAGGACTGCAGAGCTTGCGCAGAAGCTCGACGTTCGGCTGCATACGCATCTCGCCGAGACCGAGGACGAAAACAAATTCTGCGAGCAGATTCACAATTGCCGGCCGCTCGACTATCTCGAGCAGTGCGGCTGGCTCAATTCCCGGACCTGGCTTGCGCACGGCATCTTCTTCAATGCGGATGAGATGAAGCGGCTTGGCCGTGCCAGGACGACGATCAGTCATTGCTCCTGTAGCAACCAGCTGCTCGCATCCGGCTGCTGTCCGGTCTGCGAGATGGAGAAGGCGGGTGTCGGTATCGGCCTCGGCGTCGACGGCTCGGCGTCGAACGATGCATCCAATTTGATGCAGGAGGTGCGGGCGGCGTTCCTCTTGCAGCGGGCGCGCTATGGCGTGCTCAAGGTCAGCCACAAGGATGCACTGCGCTGGGCGACCAAAGGCTCGGCGGCTTGCGTCGGCCGGCCCGAGCTTGGCGAGGTTGCCGTCGGCAAGGCCGCCGACCTTGCGCTGTTCAAGCTCGACGAATTGCGCTTCTCAGGCCACGGTGATCCCGTGGCCGCGCTCGTGCTGTGCGGCGCGCATCGCGCCGACCGGGTGATGGTGGCCGGGAAATGGGTGGTGACGGATGGCGCCATTCCCGGACTTGATGTTGCCGACCTGATCCGCCGGCACAGCGCCGCAGCGCGCGCGATGCAGGCGGGCTGAAAGCTGCAAGCGGGTAAAGCGAGAGGCCCGGACGTTGCCGTCCGGGCCTCTGCTCTTGGAAGTAGAAACGCGCGGGTGACTTACTCAGGCTTACTTGCCCGGAATCTTGTCGTCGACGCCCTTGACATAGAAATTCATGCCAAGGATCTGGCCGTCGTCCAGATGATCGCCGCCCTTGCATTCCACATCGGAGCCATCCTGCGCCTTGATCGGGCACTTGAACGGATGCAGTTGGCCGGCGGTGATCGCAGCCTGAGTGTCCTCGGCGAGCTTCTTCACGTCGTCGGGCATGTTAGTGTAGGGCGCCATCTCGAACATCTTGCTGTCCAGCCCGCCCCAGGTGTCCGTGGACTTCCAGGTGCCGTCGAGCTCGGCCTTGACGCGGGCGATGTAGTAGGGCGCCCAAGTATCCATGATCGAAGTCAGCTGCGCGTTCGGCCCGAACTTGATCATCTCAGAATCCTGACCGAAAGCGAATTTGCCGCGTTCGGCGGCGACCTGCATCGGCGCGGGGCTGTCGGTGTGCTGCATGATGACGTCGGCGCCCTGGTCAAGCAGCGCCTTCGCCGCATCGGCTTCCTTGCCCGGGTCGAACCAGGAGTTCACCCAGATGATCTTGACCTTGATGTTGGGGTTGATCGTCTGCGCGCCCAGCATGGTGGCGTTGATGCCGGAGACGACTTCAGGGATGGGGAACGAGCCGATATAGCCGAGCACGCCGCTCTTCGACATCTTCGCCGCGATGATGCCCTGGATGTAGCGGCCCTGATACCACTTGGCCGAATAGGTCGACATGTTGGCGTCGCGCTTGTAGCCGGTGGCGTGCTCGAAATGCACGTTGGGATATTTCTTCGCAACCTTCAGAGTCGGATCCATGTAGCCGAAGGAGGTGGTGAAGACCAGCTTGTTGCCGGCTCGGACGAGCTGCTCGATGGCGCGTTCGGCGTCGGGGCCTTCAGGCACGTTTTCCAGATAAGTGGTTTCGATCTTGTCGCCGAGCTCCTTGACCAGCGCCTGGCGGGCCAGTTCGTGCTGGTAGGTCCAGCCCAAATCGCCAACCGGGCCGAGATAGATGAACCCGACCTTCAACTTGTCGGCGGCGTGGGCCGCGCCAAAACTGCCCGCAAGCAGGAGCGCAGCAGCGGCCGCCAGAATCGTTTTCCTCATGATCGATCTCCAAACGTTCGGGGTGGACCTTTATCAGCTCCGGACATGGCGCCCCCATCGCGCAAGTCCGAAAATGGGTGTCTTAACGGTCGGGCACAAAAACGGTACCGAGCGCGGCAGGTGCGGTGGAGCCGCCGGTGCGGGCGCGCGACAACAGCACCAGCACGATCACGGTCGCGAGATAAGGCAGCGCCGACATGAATTGCGAGGGGATGCCGATGCCCGCGCCTTGCGCATGCAGTTGCAGGATGGAGACCGCGCCGAACAGATAGGCGCCGATCACCAGGCGTCCCGGCAGCCAGGATGCGAACACCACAAGTGCGAGCGCGATCCAGCCGCGTCCCGCCGTCATGCCGGGAATGAAGAAGGGCGTATAGGCGAGCGGCAGATAGGCGCCGGCAAGGCCCGCGCAGGCGCCGCCGAACATCACGGCGAGCAGCCGGATCCGAAGCACGGGGTAGCCGAGCGCGTGCGCCGAGATGTGATTGTCGCCGCAGGCGCGCAGCACGAGTCCTGCGCGCGTCCGATACAGGAACCAAGACACGCCGACGATGAGCGCGATCGAGAGATAAACAAACGCGTCTTCTCCGAACACGATTCGTCCGATCAGGGGAATGTTGGTCAGCAGGGGAATGTAGAGATGCGGCGCAGGCTGGATCCGCTCGCCGACAAAGCCAGCGCCGATCAGGCCGGAAAGCCCGACGCCGAGGATGGTGAGTGCGAGACCGGTCGCGACCTGGTTCACGGCCAGTCCAAGCGTCATCATGGCGAAGATCAGGGACATCGAGACGCCGGCGATGATCCCGCACAGCGCACCGATGATGACGGACCCGGAGAGCCACGCGCCCGCAAAGCCGCAGGCCGCGCCCATGATCATCATGCCCTCGACGCCGAGGTTGAGCACGCCGGAGCGCTCGGTCACGAGTTCACCGGTGGCCGCGATCAGAAGCGGCGTCGATGCCGCGAGCACCGAAAGGATGATGGCCTCAACCAGTTCCACTTCGCACCTCTCTTGACACCTGTCGTGATGTGGAGATGAGCCGGAAGCGGTAGAGAATGAGGCTGTCGCAGGCGAGCACGTAGAACAGCAGAATGCCTTGAAATACCTTGGTGACATCAAGCGGGATTTTCATTGCAATCTGGGCCTGCTCGCCACCGATGAAAGTGAGCGCGAGGAAAAGCCCTGCAATTAGTATTCCAATTGGGTTGAGCCGGCCGAGGAATGCGACGATGATCGCGGTAAAGCCGTAGCCCGGCGAGATGCCCGGCTGCAGATGGCCGACCGGCCCTGCCACCTCGATGATTCCGGCGAGCCCCGCAAGCGCACCCGATATGGCGAAAGTCAAAAGGATCAGCTGGCTGGCATTGAAGCCGCCGAACCGCGCCGCGCGCGGTGCTGCGCCCACCACCCGAATCTCGAAGCCCTTGATGGTGCGCCCGAGCAGCACGGCCGCAGCTGCCACCACGATCAACGCAATGATGGCGCCGAGATGCAGGCGCCCGCCCTGGATCAGCACCGGGACGGTTGC
>Ga0307474_10001497_pt1 | contig 16926 bp, 18 predicted proteins | sample atmos_gasesECM1C_2_FD_203312 | JGI IMG/M metagenome (GOLD analysis project Ga0307474, IMG submission 203312) | Hardwood forest soil microbial communities from Morgan-Monroe State Forest, Indiana, United States - atmos_gasesECM1C_05 | ecosystem: Environmental > Terrestrial > Soil > Temperate... | reverse complement strand
GACCTTCGCAATGGCTCCCGTTCGATCAAGGAAATTGTCCAGTTTGACGACGAAGAACTTACTGAAGAAAAAATCGAAGCGAAGACCAAGGCTACCCTCAAACAGATTGATGGTGTAGCCAAGCTTTACCTGCTGGCTCTCAAACAAGCCGCGAAGCTCGAAAAAATGGCGAAGTCGAAGAAGCGTCCTTATCTTCGCGCCCGGCATATGCTGGCCCGCACGCGAGTGGAAATGTCCATTCGCATGCGCGAGCTCGAATTCAACCTGCTCGAGAAGAAGCGCCTGATCGAAAAAATCCGGCATACGGTCGAGCGGGTCCACTTCCTCGAGCGCGAAATCATCAAGCTCGAACGCCGGGTGGAAGCTTCGAAGGCGGACGTGCAGGCCGAAGCACGCAAAGACCTGAAGGCCCGCAAGCAGGAACTGGCGGAAATCGAACTGGCCAGCGAAGTAAGCCCCACCGAACTGAAGCGTGGGCTGCAGGTGATTCTTCGCGGCGAAGCCGAAGCGGAACAGGCCAAGAAAGAACTGATCGAAGCCAACCTTCGTCTCGTCGTTTCCATCGCGAAGAAATACACCAACCGCGGCTTGCAATTTCTGGACCTGATTCAGGAAGGCAACATCGGTTTGATGAAGGCCGTCGACAAATTCGAGTGGCGCCGCGGATATAAGTTTTCGACCTACGCGACCTGGTGGATTCGCCAGGCCATCACCCGCGCGATCGCCGATCAGGCTCGCACCATCCGCATTCCGGTGCACATGATCGAAACGATCAACAAGCTGGTGCGCACCCAGCGGCAGCTGGTTCAGGAGCTGGGGCGCGAAGCGACCTCTGAAGAAATCGCGAAGCGCATGGACATTCCGGTCGCGAAAGTCCGCAAGATTTTGAAAATCGCGCAGGAGCCTATTTCGCTGGAAACTCCGATTGGCGAGGAAGAGGATTCGCATCTTGGCGATTTCATCGAGGACAAAGCGGTGGTGTCGCCTTCGGATGCGGTCATCAACCTCAGCCTGAAGGAACAAACCTCGTCGGTGTTAAAGACGCTGACGCCGCGCGAAGAGAAGGTCATCAAGATGCGGTTCGGTCTGGATGACGGCAGCGAGCACACCTTGGAAGAAGTGGGCCAGTCGTTCGCGGTGACCCGCGAACGCATCCGGCAGATCGAGGCGAAAGCGCTGCGCAAGCTGCGCCATCCTTCGCGCTCGCGCAAACTCCGCGCCTTCCTGGAAGGCTCGGCCAACGATTACTAAGCCTTAAATCGTGGGGCGGAGGCCCCGCCCCACGATCGTTTCTCTTCTGTTCCCGCGCTGGTCCTGCAACATTTCATCTGCATCGGCTCCGAAGATTCGTACCTTCGTTTCTCCTTTAGAAATAATCCGATAGTTAATTTTGTCTTCGCTAACGTCGACCACGAGGTCTCGTCCAAGAGCGCACGAGTTGGTCCTTGGGGGTTTAATGAATTACAAGTTGCGAGTGTGCGCCTTGGTCGTAGCGGCAATTGCCATCATGGGGCCTCTGTGCCGGGAGGGCCGCGCTCAAACTCCCGCTGGATCACTGCAGAAAACCCAAATCGCAGACGGCATCTATCTTTTCGCTTCTCCCGATATTGACGACATCGAAGTGGACGGGAACTCGATCGCGATCGTTGGCGCGCAAGACGTCCTGGTCTTCGACACCAACGTGCTGCCCTCATCGGCGGCGCGCGTGCTCGCCGAAATTCGCAAGATCACCAGCAAGCCGGTGCGTTACGTGGTGAATTCGCACTGGCATCCCGACCATTGGGACGGGAACGAACTTTACGCCCGGGAATTTCCTGGTGTGGAAATTATCGCGACCGCCGAGACGCGGCGATTGATGGAACGAACCATGCACGTTTACGGCAAGACCATCGAGAAGCTGGCCGGCGACGGCGCGAAACAGATGCAAGAAATGTTGCAGACGGGGAAAAATTCCGACGGGTCGGCGCTGAGCGATAGCGACCGCAAACAAATTACCGATGACCTGCGGATCCAGAAAGACTTCATGGCGGAATACAACGCAATGCATCCGGTCTTACCCACGCTGACGTTCGATGAAGAAATCACCCTGCATGCCGCGTCGCGCGAATTGCGCATCAGGCATTTGCCAGGGAATACCACGGGTGATGCAGTGTTATACCTGCCCAAGGAGAAAATTCTGCTAACTGGAGATCTGCTCACTTCGCCGGTTCCGTTCGGCGCGGATTCACATCCCGCACGCTGGATTGAAAGTCTGAAAACACTGGCCCAACTCGATGTGGATGTGATCATTCCGGGCCACGGCGCGGCGCAACACGACAAGGCGTACCTGCGCTTGATGATGGATGCGCTGCAGTCGGTGGAAGATCAGGTGCATCAGGCTCTGGCGCAAGGCATGACGCTCGAGGAAACGCGGAAATTCGTGAAGTTTGATGAAATGCGCGCCCGATTCACGCATGGAGACGCAAACCTGAACGCGGAATTTGATGCAAATTTCGCGCAGCCCATCGTGCTGCAGGTTTACGACGAGGCCACCGAAAGACTGGAGCTATATCAATAGGAAGGGCAGCGAGCTTTGGCTTAACGGCTTTTTGGTTTGTGCAGCATTGGATCGGTAGCTGGGTCGCGCTCCAGCGCTTTGCGGTCCCATTTCGCCAAGTTCGCCGCCCCCTCGTAAGTACTTTGCAAGAAGTCGAGGATCGCATCGTCCGGGGAAGTCGCGGTGCGTGCGTCCTCGTACTTCAGCAAGAACTCACCGAGTTTCGGATCGAAGTAGCCGGCACGCGGCCCAATCGACGTTTTTTCCAAGCCCATGGGTGAAGGCGCGGCGTAACAATAGAACGCCGGTTCGCCGAAGCCTCCATTCCCGGGCCAAAATCCCGCGCTGATCACTTCGTGCGAGTACGCTTCCCGCGTGACCAAATCCGCGCCGGGGCGCGGCGGTGCGGGACGCCCAGAAAACCGGGTCACCGCCAGATCAAAACTGCCCCAGAAAAAGTGAACAGGGCTGATCTTACCCAGGAATGGCGTCGAAAATTTCTTGAACAAACGGTCCGTAGCCGAAAGAATCCGCCAGAAGCGGTGCACATAATCGGCGTCATACGAAGCATGCGTCCGGTCTTCCGCGAAGGGAATCGGATCGGGAATTTCCACCGGCAGCGGATGAATTTCCACCGAAACACCCAGCGCCTTCAGACAGACTAGAAATTCCTGGTAAAAATCCGCAACCGACTGAGGCCGCAGGGGGACCGACAGGTTCGCGCCAGAACTGATCCGGAAATGCAGATCATGGCTCACGAAGTCGAATTCGATGTCGAGCAACGCGCCCTGGTAAAACATCGCCGAGGTGGTCAGTCCGCGCGCGGTCAAATAGAGCGGCACATTCCACCAGTGATTCTGCAGAGGCGTCAACGCCAGCCGGGTCTTGCCCACGATCTGCGTCCACATGTGCAGCGTGGATGCCGTTGGCTCCCATTCTTTCCACGGCAACGGCGGCCAATTTGCCGAGATATTATTTTCGTGGGTCATTGGTTGTCCCGATTCCCTGATTCGAATGGCCTTTTTCAGCCTCTTCTTCAGTTTTTTGGCGTCAGTTGCGATTCCAGGCGGTTGAGCGCCTCGAACCAATACATTTTCATTTTGGCGCACTCTTTCGAACTGGATAGCTTCATGTGATCCACCGCCGCCTGAGCTTTGCCGGCGCCTTTGGCGTAAAAATTCACGCTTAGCCGGCTTTTGCCATCGTCCCACTTCGCTCGCAGAGATTTATTGTGTGTCGCCGTGGTGATTTCCATTTTGGCGTCGGGTAGCCAACGTTTTCGCAATTTCTCATCGGTCCACGCTTCGTACAGCTTGCCCATGGGCACGTTGAGTGTCCGGCCTCCCGAAGCAGCAAACTCGCCATCGCATTTCTGAAATTTCTGGCGTATTCCGCGCGCGTGTTCGTACGGTACCGAGATCATTTGCGTCCACCAATCACCAACCTGGTGAGCATCCGCGAGGTACGCGCATATCTCATGATGCTGCCACTTCTTCGCGCCCGCCTTATCCAGAATCTTGAACCATTCCGCCCACATTTTTCCGGTTTTTTCCTTCACGGCGTCGTCGCTCATTTGTTTCTGCGTTCGCGGCTTCTTCATGGTCGTTCTCCATCGGCTGCGCTCCAACCCAAGGCCTTCTTATAACAGGAAAATGCGGTTTCAAAGTAAAATGCCCGGACGCGTGGCCGAGGTTTCACGCCGCTCGATGGCGGGCGGACTCGATAAACGCCGAGGTCAAAACTCAATGCCCATTAAAAAATCGCGGAAGCCTCGAGCAGCGGAACGCGATTATTCCCATCGGTTGTTGGTCGATAAGCTTGGCATCAAGGCGGGTCAGCTCATTTCGATCCTCGGCGTCGAAAGCGCTGAATTCTTGGTCGAACTGGCCGCTCGAGTCCCAGAATATTCGCGCGGCCGGCTGACGAAAGACGCCGACCTGATTTTCTTCTCGGCCGAAGCGACAAAAGATTTGAGCCGTCTCGGCACACTGGCCAAGGCAATCCAACCGAACGGCGCCGTCTGGGTGGTCTATCCCAAAGGCCAAAAGAATATTCGCGAAATTGATGTAATCACCGCCGCAAAATCCGCCGGCCTGGTCGACAATAAGGTTTGTAGTTTCTCGCTGACCCACACGGCGTTGCGCCTCTGCATCCCGGTCGCGAATCGCTGAGCGGAAGAAACGGCGCCGCGACCCCTTATCTTCTCCACGAAACACCGCGCCAGCAAATCTCCCTAAATCCAGTTCGCGACGATTATCATGCCTGGGTGGACCCTATCCTCGATGTCCGCGGCCTGACCGTTGAATTGCCGACGACGTCCGGATGGATTCGGCCGGTCAACGATGTTTCGTTCACGCTGAACCACGGCGAAACGCTGGGGATCGTCGGGGAATCCGGGTCGGGCAAGACGATGTTGTCGCTTGCTTTGATGGGGCTTGAACCGCACGGTGCGCGACATTCCGGCGAGGCGTGGCTCGCCACCAAGAGCGGCAATCAAAATATTCTGGCATCGTCGCCGGACGAACTGCGGGCGATCCGCGGCCGGGACATCGCCATGATTTTCCAGGAGCCGATGACCGCGCTGAATCCGGTGCTGCGCGTCGGCGAGCAGGTTGCCGAGGCCATTCGGGTACACGAACCGGGCGCCGGCGAAAAAGAAATCCAGAGGCGAGTGCTGCAATCGCTGGAACGTGCCGCGCTTCCCGATCCGCAGCGCCGCGCGCGCCAGTATCCACACCAGCTTTCCGGAGGCTTGCGCCAGCGGGTGATGATCGCCATGGCGCTGGCCGCCGGCCCGCGCATTTTGATTGCGGATGAACCCACGACTGCGCTGGACGTCACCGTACAGAAACAAATCCTGGAATTGTTGGCGAAATTGCGGCGCGAATTGCAGCTTTCGCTGCTGTTCATCACCCACGACCTGGGCGTGGTGGCGCAAGTCGCGGACCGCGTGGCGGTCATGTACGCCGGCCGCGTGGTCGAGCACGGGCCGGTCATGGAAGTCCTGCGCGCGCCTGGTCATCCATATACCGCGGGACTGTTGCGGGCCGCTCCCCGCCTGATCCGTGAAAAATTGATTCCGATTCCGGGTTCGGTGCCTTCGTTGACTTCCTTGCCACCGGGGTGCTCGTTCGCGCCGCGTTGCACACTCCACGTTCCCGATTGCGATTCCGCCATGCCGCAACTTCGCGCGATAAACAAAAACCACGACGCCCGGTGTATTCTGATCCAGTGACCGCCAATCCCGATCCCGGCCAAGCCACGCCGCAACTCAGCGATCAAGAGCTGAAAGCTTTCGTCCGCGAACGATTCACCAAAACCGCGGAAGTTTTTGGCGATTACGCCGTTTCCCATCGGGTCACCGAGGCCGAGACGCTGGCGCGCATGGTGTCCGCCAACGCCAACGACCGCGCGGTAGATCTCGCCTGCGGTCCCGGCACACTCGCCTTACGTTTTGCGCGGCACGTACGCTGGATTTGCGGTCTCGATTTCACCCCAGCGATCCTCGAGCGCGCCCGCCACACCGCCGCGAACGAGGGGCTGCTCCATAAACTGACCTTTGCGATTGGGGATGCTCAGGCTCTCCCTTTTGCTGATCAGTCCCTGGATCTCGCCGTCACCAGCTACAGCCTGCACCACATTTCCGATCCAGCTCGAGTGATTTCCGAAATGTCGCGCGTGGTTAAGACGGGCGGCCGCGTGGGGATCATCGACATCGAAGCACCGGAAGATCCAAAAATTCGCGAGCTCAACCACCGCATCGAATTCATTCGCGACCATTCCCATTCCCGCTCGCTTACGCACCCTGAATTCGAATCGATGTTTGTCGGCGCGGGCCTGCGGATCATTGAGCTGGAGCACAAGGGTCATCCGCGGACTTTCGAGCACTGGATGCATGTGGCCGGATGGAAGCCGAGTGATCCGGAATACCAGGAAGCGCATGCCCTAATGGTCGGCTCGATCGAAACGAACTCCGCAAATTTTTCGCCGCGCTTCGAGCCTGCCGATGTCTGCCAGCCCGGAAAGGCGCCCGATCTATACATGTTCAATCCTGGCATTTACATTGCCGCCGAGAAAATTTAGGAATGCCTGCTGAAAATCTTCTCGAAGCACGAAACCTGCGAAAATCCTATCCGGTTTCAGGCGGAATGCTGGCCGGCTCCGGGCGTCAGGCAATGGCCGTCGATGGAGTGAGCTTTTCCGTGGAGCGCGGTGAAACGCTGGGAATCGTCGGCGAATCGGGTTGCGGCAAGACCACGCTGGCGCGCATGTTGCTGCGTCTGATCGAACCGGATTCCGGCGAGATTTATTTTCGGGGCGAAAATTGGCTGGGCGCGCGCGGACCGGAGCTGCGCAAACTGCGTCGCCGCATGCAGATGATTTTTCAGGATCCAGTCGCCTCGCTGAATCCGCGCATGACGATCGCCAGCATTGTCGGCGAGCCACTCGCGATACATGAGAGCCAGCTGACCGCGGCCGACCGACGCGCGCGCTGCGTGGAAATACTTGAAGCGGTAGGCCTGGATCGTGAAACGCTCGATCGTTATCCACACGAATTTTCGGGCGGCCAGCGTCAACGTATCGGAATCGCCCGCGCGCTGATTCTGCGCCCGGAATTGGTCATCGCCGACGAGCCGGTGTCGGCCTTGGACGTCTCGGTGGGGGCGCAAATTCTCGATCTGCTGGTCCGCCTACAGCAAGAATTCGCGCTGACGCTGATCTTTATTTCGCACAGCCTGCCGGTGGTGGCCCAACTCGCCTCGCGCGTGGCGGTGATGCAAGCGGGCAAATTGGTCGAACTCGGCCCAGCCGCGCAGGTGCTGCAATCTCCTGAACACCCTTACACCCGGGCGCTGCTCGCAGCAGTCCCGGAAATTCCCGCATAACCCCGCCTTCCACCGTGATTTTGTTGCATTTCAGCGCTAGAAAAAGGTAAGACTGCTCTGTAATTTTACGGTTTCTCCGGCGTATTGGAACACAGCGCACTGAGCGCGATACTGACAACAGAGGAGCACCGAATGGCCAGCACTACGACCCCCTCCCAGACCGCAACTGGTTCCGATAATTCCTTCGCGCGGATTTTCGGCGCGATTTTCAGCCCGAAACCGACTTTCGCTTCGATTGTCCAGCGCCCCACCTGGGTAGTGCCGGTGATTCTGGGCTGCATTCTTTTCATCGCTGTTGTTTTTGCTTTCACGCAGCGAGGGGGCTGGCAAAGCTTTTTTCAGAAGCAGATGGCGGACAATTCCCGGATAGAACAGATGACGCCGGAGCAGCGCGAGAACCTGATGGAGAAACAACTGAAGTACGCGCCCATGTTTGGCTATTTCGAGGGTGTGGTGATCCCGCCGGTCGCCGCGCTGATTACCGCTGCCGTGCTGCTCGGCATTTTCAATCTTTCCGGCGCGACAAAGACGACTTTTAAAGTTGCGCTCGGCATTGTCGCTTTCGCCTGGTCACCATGGCTGATCCATGGCCTACTGAGTATTCTGATCATATTCCTGAAAGATCCCACGACCATCGACTTGCAAAATCTGGTGGCGTCCAACCCGGGCGCGTTTCTGCCGGACGGTTCGGCAAAATGGCTGGCCTCATTGCTGGGTTCCATCGACCTATTTGCCATCTGGACGCTTATCCTGCTGGCGATTGGATTCAGCGCCACCAATCCCAAGAAACTTTCATTCGGTAAAGCTCTCGCGCTGGCCGGAGCCGGCTGGCTGGTATTTATTCTGCTTAAGGTCGGGCTCACCGCCGCTTTCGCGTGATTCGTGGCCGCCTGATACACTCGACGGGATGTCCTCAGGTCCCGAAAATCCAGCCGCTGGCTTTAAATTCGAAGTGCTCGCCTCCGATCCTACCGGTGCGCGGCTGGGACGGCTTACCACTCCGCACGGGGTGATCGACACGCCGGCATTCATGCCGGTGGGAACTGCTGCGACGGTAAAAGGGCAAACCCAACAAGACCTCGAAGACCTTGGCGTGCAGATCCTGTTGTCGAATACTTACCATTTGTATCTGCGCCCGGGCCACGAACTGATCCGCAAACTGGGCGGGCTGCACGAATTCATGTCCTGGCCGGGCGCAATTCTCACGGATTCCGGCGGTTTTCAGGTTTTCAGCCTCAGCGAATTACGCAAAGTCACCGATGAAGGCGTGACGTTCCGCTCGCATCTCGATGGTTCCGAGCATTTCCTCTCACCCGAAAAAGCGCTCGAAGTGGAAATCGCGCTGGGCGCGGATATCGTCATGGTTCTGGATGAATGTATCGAAGCGCCTGCTCCCGAATCGCGCACTCGCGACGCGGCCGCACGGACTTTGAATTGGGCGCGCCGGTCGAAGGAATATTTCGCGCGGCACGGCGATCCGGCGCGGCAGATGATCTTCGGCATTGTGCAGGGCGGCACCCATGGGGCGCTTCGCCGCGAGAACGCCGACGTGCTGGTCGACCTGGATTTTCCGGGCTATGCGATTGGCGGGCTCGCCGTCGGCGAAGCGCATGCGACCACCTGCGAAATGGCTGGAATTGCCGCGTCGCGCCTGCCGGGCGAACGTCCGCGATATTTGATGGGCGTCGGCAAGCCCGAGCAGATTCCCGATTACGTCGCGCTGGGTATCGACATGATGGATTGCGTTCTACCGACGCGCAGCGCGCGTCACGGCTGCCTGTTCACTTCGCAAGGGCGGCTGCTTATAAAAAACGCAAAATATATCAGCGACGAACGTCCCATCGACGAAACTTGCGGCTGCGCGGCGTGCCGACGTTATTCGCGCGCGTACTTGCGACATCTTTATGCGTCGGGAGAATTTCTCGCAACCATCCTAAACACCCATCACAACATCTACTTTTACCTTGACATCATGCGTAAAATTCGCGACGCTATCCGTTTTGGGAAGCTCGAAAAGTTCCGCACTGACCTTCAGGCTCGTCTGAAATAGGCAAACCGAAAAAGGTATTGGGCGCGGTAGCATGCGGAGCAGACTTTCGGAAATCGGGTTTCCGGCCTGCCTTCCCCGGGTAGGTACGGCTCGTCCTGGCGGGTAGCAGCACCGGCGCTGCGGTGAAAAGCGCGGGTGAAAAAAAGGCGCAACGATCGTGAACTCTGAAATTTTGTCGGCGGGACTTTTGTCCCTAGTAGCTCAAGCTCCGGGCCAGCCGAATCTGATGGGCTTGCTCTTGCCCATGGGCGCCATTATGGTGGTTTTCTATTTCATGATGGTTTTGCCCGCGCAGCGCAAGCAGAAGCGGATGACCGAAATGCTTCAGAGCCTGAAGAACGGCGATAAAGTGATTACCAACGGCGGAATCTATGGCACTATTGTCGGCCTTGAACCGGACGCAGTTCAGTTACGTGTTGCCGACCAAGTGAAGATGAAAATCGCGCGAAGCGCGATCGCCGGACTCCAAGCCGAACCACCGAAGGAGAATTAGGCAGCCGCATGAATCCCCAGCTCAGATGGAAGTTCATTCTTATCGCGATCGTCATTCTCCTATGTATTTATGGCCTGATCGGCATTCCATTTCCCACGTCTTTGGCGCAGGTGAAGCAGAATCTGGCCGATCGCATCAAGCTGGGCCTGGACCTGAAAGGCGGCAGTCATTTGGTTTTACAGGTTCAGGTGGACGAAGCCATCGGCCAGCGTTGCGATCAGGCCGTTGACCAGCTGACCAAGCAGCTTCGCGAAAAAAACGTGAACGTCGGCGATATTCGCCGCCTGGATGACACGCATATTCAGGTCAATAACGTGGAGCCTTCCACATCCAGCACGTTTCGCGACATCGTCACCAACCAATTTACGGACTGGAACATTTCTCCCGCGGCGGGCGTGGTGAACGGCTATTTGCTCACTTTGAAGCCGTCGGTTATTGCCGATCTTCGCCGCGACACCATGGACCAGGCGCTCGAAACCATCACCCGCCGTATCAACGCTCTCGGTTTAACCGAGCCGACCATCGCGTTCACCGGGCGAGGCGACAATGAAATTCTCGTGCAGCTTCCCGGCGAAGGCGATCCCACGCGCGCCAAGGCAGTCATTCAGGCTGGTGGGCAACTTTCGCTGAATCGCCTTGCGGACGATCAGACTTATCCCTCTGAAGCTGCGGCTCTGGCAGCCAAAGGTGGCGTGCTTCCTCCTGGAACGATCATTTTGCCGGGCCGATCTGACTCGGCGGCCGGGCCAACTGCCGCGCCGGTCTATTACATTCTCGATCGCGCTCCGGCAGTGACCGGAACGGATTTGCGCGGAGCGACTCCCGCACCGGACACGAACAACCCTTCGCAGTATCAAGTTCACTTTGAGCTTTCCACTGCTGCGGCCGCGCGATTCGGTCCTTTTACCGAAGCCAACATCGGCCATCGCATGGCCATCGTGCTCGATCATCAAGTGTATTCAGCGCCGGTCATTCAAGGCCGCATCGACGACAACGGCGAAATCACCGGAAATTTCAATCAGGATTCAGCGCATGACCTGGCGCTGGTGCTGCGCGCCGGTGCGCTGCCCGCGTCCATCAAGTATCTAGAAGAGCGCACGGTCGGTCCTTCGCTCGGCGCGGATTCTATCCGCCAGGGCGTCCGCGCCTCGATCGGCAGCATCGTGGTGGTGATGATTTTTCTGGTGTTCTATTACCGCCTGAGTGGTGTCAATGCAGTTGTGGCCCTTTTTCTGAACCTGCTGATACTGGTCGCGTTCATGGCCTTCGCCGGCGCGGTCCTTACGCTGCCCGGGATTGCCGGCGTGATTCTGACGATCGGCATGGGCGTCGACTCCAACGTTTTGGTCTTCGAGCGTATTCGTGAAGAATTGCGTAACGGAAAGACGCCCGCCGCAGCCGTGGAGCAGGGATTCGACAAGGCGTTTCTGACCATCATCGACACCCACGTGACGACGATCGTATCGGCGATCTTTCTATTTTTGTTCGGTACTGGGCCGGTGAAAGGTTTCGCCATCACCCTCGTAATCGGTTTGCTGGCGAACGTGTTCACATCGATTTACGTTTCGCGCGCGATTTTCGACTGGAATTTGTCTCGCCGGGATCGCCAGGAAGCGTTGAGTATTTAGGGCGAGCGGTCAACCTAAGTGCTTACGCTGTATGGAGCTAGGAAGTAGCGGTTTCCCGCTGATGTGGTTTGGAAGCGAAGGCCGAATCGGGAACATTAATGCGGCACACGGTGTCAAACAAAGGTGGATAGGTATCTGAATGGAATTTTTTAAAAACGTCAACGTCGACTGGATGGGCAAGGCGAAGTATTTTGTCGCCCTTTCGGCAATTCTGCTCATCGCCGGCTGGACCGCCATCCTGAAGAACGGCGGCATCAAGTACGGAATCGACTTCCGCGGCGGCACGCTGGTGTACGTGCGATTCGCCGGTCCTGCGCCGGTTGACCAGATTCGCAAAGGATTGGCCGCAGCCGGACTGGCGGACAGCTCGATTCAGACGATTAGCGACACGGTTCTGGGTTCCGGAACGCAGAACGATGTCGTGATTGGTTTGGATAAAAAAGGCGAGGGAGACGAGTCGCTGGACGCTGGGAAGCAGGCGATTCTGGACGTGCTGCACAAGACATTTGGCACGGCCGCGGACGGCAAACTCGATTTCAATTCGGTTACCAAGGATTCGTTGGCTGGCTACCTGATCCAAAAAGATCCTTTGCTGCTGGGGTCGACGGCCGCTGATCGCTACAACCAATTGGCGCAGCGCCTGCTGGCGGTGCGCGACACCGAGCACAGCGGAATCCTCACCAATTTTGATGAACTCAAAAATGTGGATGGCGCCAGTCCCGCGGTGATCAGTTCGCTGAACAGCGGATTCGTTCTGGGCAATTTTTCGATTCGCAATGTGGAAGTCGTCGGGGCCAAAGTTGGCGGGCAATTGCGGCGGCAGGCTTTCTTCGCGACCCTATACGCCCTGGCGGGCATGCTGGTGTATATTGCCTTCAGGTTTGAGTGGGTTTACGGCGTGGCGGCGGTCATTGCCGTGTTTCACGATGTGCTGATTACCCTGGGTTTCTTCGCGCTGTTTCATTACGAAATTTCGCTGACGGTCATCGCGGCTTTACTGACCCTGGTCGGTTATTCGATGAACGACACCATCGTCATTTTCGACCGGGTTCGCGAGGACCTGCGATTGATGCGCAAGGACTCCTTTCCGGACGTGGTGAACAAAGCGATCAACCAGACGTTGTCGCGAACCATATTAACCAGCGGCTTAACCTTCCTCACCGTGCTGGTACTTTTCTTGCTGGGCGGCGAGGTTTTGCGTCCTTTCTCTTTTGCCATGGTGGTAGGAGTTGTGGTAGGAACGTACTCCAGTTTTGGTATTGCCGCACCCATCGTGGTCTGGTGGAACAAGTATCGGGGTCAGGGAACTGCCGTTAGCGTCGGATCCGCAGCCGATAAGCGCGTGATGGCAGCAGCTAGGAGGTAGGTGCCATGTTTAACGATCTGGTGATTTCAGGCGCGAATTCAACCAAGACGAATAAGTCCTGGACAGTGCTAGTTTCCACGATTATTCAGGCGGCCATTCTGGGCGTCTTGATCTTGATTCCGCTGATCTATACGGAAGCGTTGCCGAAGGGCATGCTCACGACATTTATTGTCCCTCCGCCGCCCCCACCTCCTCCGCCTCCTCCGGCTGCGGCTATCCAGCGCATCGTCAAGCCGGTAGTGCACTTGATCAAGAACGGGCAGATGATGGCTCCGACCGTCATCCCCAAGAAGATTGAAATGATTAAGGAAGAAGCTGCGCCCCCGGACGTCGGTGTTTCGGGTGGAGTCGTCGGCGGCGTGGCCGGCGGTTCGGCCGGCGGCGTACTCGGCGGCATCATCGGCGGCGTCGGCGGAGCACCACCGCCTCCACCACCTCCGAAAGCCAAGGGACCGCTGCGCGTCGGTGGTCAGGTCCAAGCCGCGAACCTGATTCGTCAGGTCCAGCCGGTTTATCCGCCGATCGCCAAGACGGCGCACATCTCGGGCACCGTGGTATTGCACGCGATCATTTCAAAGGAAGGCGCCATCGAGAAACTCGAATACGTCTCCGGACCTCCGCTGTTGATGAAAAACGCCATGGACGCGGTGAGCCAATGGCGCTACCGGCCCACCATGCTCAATGGCGAACCGGTGGAAGTGGATACTACAGTTTCTGTTGTCTTTACTTTAGGCGGTTAGTCAAAAAGAATAGCTGGGCTTGGTTTTGAGGTGGTTCGGGTCTGCTGCCGGCTGGGGTGGATTCGAAATAAAATCCGAACGGCAGACTATACCTGCCGCAATCGTTTCGCAGGAATGGAGGAGCAAAACATATGCTTTCGACTTTGACGTTGTCGGCCTTTGTGACTTTGTTTCAGCAGCCATCGGGTGAAGTTGGCTGGGATTTGCTCACCATGTGGCACAACATGGGTATTCCCGCCAAGCTGGTCGTCGGCATTCTCTTCATTATGTCGGCCTGGTCGGTGGGTATCATGATTGACCGCGCCCTGATGTACAGCGCGGCGCGCAAGCAGTCCCGTATTTTCGTTCAGCAAGTGGCCGGCGCCCTGAAGGACAACAAGCTGGACGAAGCGATCTCTATCGCCGAGCGCAACAAGAAGAGCCATATCGCCAAGGTCGTCGCCACCGGACTTTCTGAATTCCAGGCGGCCTCCGCGCAAGTCGGCGATGAAGAAGTGATCGAAGCGGCCAAGCGCGGCCTGGAACGCTCCGTAGCCATCGTGCATGCGGAAATGAAGCGCGGCCTTTCGGGTCTCGCGACCATCGGTTCCACCGCCCCGTTCGTCGGGTTGTTCGGCACCGTGATGGGCATCATCAACGCGTTCAAAGGCATCTCGGCTTCGAAAGCGACCGGTCTGTCGGCGGTCGCCGGCGGTATCGCTGAAGCTCTCGTGACCACCGCGCTCGGCTTGCTGGTTGCCGTGCCGGCCGTGTGGACCTACAACTACTTCACCAACAAAGTGGAAGCCTTCGACGTCGAGATGGACAACTCCTCGATGGAGTTGATCAACTATTTCATCACCCGTCGCGGCGGGAAGAAGTAAGCCATGCCGTACAAGCCCAAAGCACCTCCCATAATGGCGGCGCCCAACGTCATTCCCATGGCGGACATTATGCTGGTGTTGCTGATCATCTTCATGGTGGTCACTCCTATGTTGCAGAAGGGCGTCTCGGTGGACATGGCCAAGGCTGATAACGCCCAGGATATGCAGGACGCCGATAAGGATGACGCGATCATTATTGCGGTCACCCGCGACGGCAACCTATACCTGGGCAGCAGCAAGATTCAACTCGATGAGATCACCGGCAAGGTCAAGGACCTCATCTCCAACCGCCTGGACAAGACCGTTTTTGTGCGCTCGGATTCGCGAGCCAAATACGGCGATGTGGTTAAGGCGGTCGATGAAGTACGGTCGGCCGGCGTCGATCACCTCGGGCTGCTCACAGAAAAAATCCGTGGGAAAGGCACAGCCGCGCCTCCTCCCCCTCCACCCGCCGATTAACCGCACCATAGCGGGCGCAGCACGCCGGGCGCTGAGGTATTTTTGGCGCCCTGAGCCGGTAAACGATCAGCAAAGGAGTTTTCCATGGGAATGGCCGTTGGAGGCAGTAAGGGTTCGATGTCCGAACCGAACATCGTTCCGTTGATTGACGTGTTGCTGGTACTGATCATTATTTTCATGGTTATCACGCCCACTACGCCACAGGGTCTGGACGCGCTGGTGCCGCAGCCGACGCCGCCGAACCAGAAGCCGGACAATGATCTGCTATCGAAGACGATCGTGGTGCAGGTGACTTCCAACGGCAAGGTGCTCATCAACCAGGAGCAAGTGGCCTGGGATACGCTGGGGCCGCGGCTGGAAGATATTTTCAAAGAGCGCGCCGAAAAAGTGGCGTTCATCAAGGGCGATGATTCGGTCGAATTTGCTCAGGTCGCCAAGGCCATCGATATCATGCGCGGTTCGGGCATCGACAGCGTCGGCCTGATCACTGCAAAAATCGAAGCGGGCCAGTAGTTTCGAGCCGGTGGTTGCAAGCAGTGATTGAGGTGCTTTATGGGAATGACGGTCAGCGGCAGTAAGGGATCGATTTCAGAACCCAATATCGTTCCGCTGATCGACGTTCTGCTCGTGCTGATCATTATTTTCATGGTTATCACGCCGATCACGCCGCAGGGATTGGAAGCCCGCCTGCCACAGCCATCGCCGCAAGCAGAAAAGAATTCCGATCCATCTCAGGCGATTGTGGTGCAAGTAGCTTCGGGAAATAAGGTCCTGATTAATCAGGAAAACGTTTCCTGGAACGATTTGGGTTCGCGCCTTGAGGATATTTTCAAACGGCGTGCTGAGAAAGTGGCTTTTATCAGGGGTGACGATTCGGTCGAGTTCGTGGAAGTCGCTCGAGCCGTTGACATCATGCGCGGCGCTGGGATAGACAATGTGGGGCTGATCACGGCCAATCTTCCAGCCAGCGATAAATAGTGTCTATCCAAGGAGAGCAAGGAATGCAGCGGAAGCGCCAAACAGTTTTTCTTTTCGCCATGGTAATGGTTTCGCTCGTCGCCGTTTCGGGCTGCGACAAACTTCGCGCGCGCGACAAGCTCAATAAGGGCGTGCAGGCCTATAAGGGCGGCCAGACGGATGCGGCCATTGAGGACTTCAAGCAAGCCACGCAATTTGATCCGGACCTGCTGAATGCTCGCCTGTATCTGGCGACGGCGTATTCCGCACAATACATTCCCGGCGCACCCTCCCCGGAAAACATCCGCAACGGCGATCAAGCCAAGGCGGAATTCCTGACGATTCTGCAGAGCCATCCGGACAATCTTTCGGCGATCGATGGCATCGGTTCGATCCTCTACAACATGGGTGGCACGCCGTTTGATGCTGCCAAAATGGAAGAATCGAAGACTTACCATCAGAAACACATCGCGTTGAAGCCCGAAGATCCAGAACCCTATTACTGGATCGGGGTAATTGACTGGACCTTGGCATTTCGCGGCAATCACCAGATGCGTGAGGAATACAACAAGACCGCGAAGAAGACCATTAAAGACACGGATCCGATGCCGCCCGCACTGGCCACCGAGTTCCAGCAGAAGTATGGAGCCACCGTCGACGGCGGCGTGGAAAGCCTGAAAAAAGCAATGACCCTGCGCCCGGATTATGATGACGCGATGGCCTACTTGAACCTGCTGTATCGCCAGAAGGCGGATATGGAGACGACGCCCGAAGGTCGCGACGCGGACATCAAGGCCGCAGATGATTTGGTCGATCAGGTCAAAGCGATCAAGCAACGCAAGATGTCAGCTCCGGCGCCCACTTCGTAGTTGTCGTTCTTAGATACTTGACCTTGTGACGGCGGGCCTTGCGGCCCGCCGTTTTTATTTGCGGTGCGCTTCGTTTCTT
>Ga0307474_10001496_pt1 | contig 16927 bp, 15 predicted proteins | sample atmos_gasesECM1C_2_FD_203312 | JGI IMG/M metagenome (GOLD analysis project Ga0307474, IMG submission 203312) | Hardwood forest soil microbial communities from Morgan-Monroe State Forest, Indiana, United States - atmos_gasesECM1C_05 | ecosystem: Environmental > Terrestrial > Soil > Temperate... | reverse complement strand
AGGCGATCTTACCCTCGCAATGACTGATGATGTCGACAGGCTACAGCGCTCGATCCGGCTCCAGCTGGATTGCGGCAGCGACCTCATCCTCTCCCAATTCCGACGGCAGGGGATAGATCGCGCAAGCAGCCACTGCGGGATGCGACAGGATGGCTTGCTCGACCTCCCACGAGGACACATTCTCGCCGCGCCGACGAATCGAATCCTTCATGCGATCGATGAAGCGGTAGTGACCGTCCGCGTCGCGGACGACGCGATCACCGGTGTGGAACCAGAGATTCCGCCAGGCGTCGACGGTCTTCTCCGGCATGCCAAAATAGCCGCTGGCAAAGGCGAAGGGCTCTTTCGAGCGGAGCACCAGCTCTCCGGCCTGTCCGTCGGGAAGCTCCGAATCGTCGGGGTCCACGATCCGTGCTTCGACGCCGTCGACCAGATAGCCCATGGTGCCGGGACGATTCGAGGGGATCTGGCCTGCGAACACGAAATTGGTCTCAGTCGATCCATAGCCGTCAACCAAGGGCACGCCGAAGCGTTCGAGGAAGGGCCGGTGGAATTGCACCGGCACGCCGCCGCCGAGCGCCACGCGAACGCAGTGTGAGGAATCTTCTGCGCTCGCGGGTTGAGCCAATAGCATCGTCGCCATCGCTCCGAGAAGATATGCGACTGTCGCGTCATGCCGCCTGGCGGTGGTCCAGAAACCGGAAGCAGAGAATTTCGGCTCAAGAACGTAAGTGCATCCGTTCAGAACCGCCTGATAGAACGCGTTCAGCGCGTTGGTGTGGAACAGCGGCAGGGTCGTGAACAGCACGTCGCTCTCGCGGATGCCGAGCGCTCGCGCCGAGTAGATGCCCCACCAGAACAGCTGGGCCTGCGGGCAGCACACACCCTTGGCAGGCCCGGTGGTGCCGGATGTGTAGAGGATGGCGACGGTGTCGCCGGGCCGCACTGCGCCGGCCGGGGCGCCCGCTCCAAGCGGCGGCAACGGCACGAGCGCACCCGTCGCGCTGCCTCCCTGCGTGACAGCTCCGATGATCCAGGTTTGAGATGGAAGCTCGACGTCCGTCTCCACAGTCTCGATCGCTGCGAGATAGGGGGCTTCGACGACGAGAAGAGCGGGCCGCGAGTTGCGAAAAATGTGCGACAATTGGAAGCCGCGCAGCGCCGTGTTGATGGGCACCACAATGGCACCGAGCCAGGCACAACCGAGATAGACCTGGAGGAATTCCGCACGGTTCGAACACATCAGCGCGACGCGATCGCCGGGCCCGATTCCAGCGTCGATCAGGGCTTGCGCTGATGCCGCGGCGATCGTGGCGGTCTCCGAATAGGTCCAGCGCGTCTCTCCCGCCACAAGCAGGACGCGGTTGCCATAGCGCTCCGCCTGTCGCGTCAGGATGGAGGACAGGATGCGGTCTGGCGGCGGAAATTGCGCAATGGCATGCGCCCATGTCGGCGACACACCGCCCTGCCCTGCCGCCTCGCTCGCATTTGCCTGCACGTCAGCCTCCGTCAAGCGCGTCGGAACAACCCGCCCAGCGATGACTTTGGTCCTAAAGTCATCGACGATCGCTCGGATCACGGCAAGAGCTTGTATTTGCCATCTTCGATCTGGACCAGGACGCGCGAACGGCCGTCGACGCCGTGTCGATCGGCGGGGGTAAACGTGTAGACGCCCTGTGTCCCGACCACCTCTTTGGTCGTGAAAAAGGCCTGGCGTAGCGCGCTGCGGAATTCAGGCGAGCCCGGCTTGGCGCCGGTCGCGATTGCGCGTTTTGCGGCATCGACAAGAACCAGCCAGCCGTCGAATGAATAGGATGAGAACGAATCCGTAGGCGCCTCGCCGTTCGCCTTCTCAAAAGCCGCGCGAAATGCCAACGCAACGTCCCGGATCGGATTGCTACTGGGAAGCTGTTCGGCGGCGGTGACCGGCCCGGTCGGGCAGATGATGCCGTTGGCGGCCTTGCCTGCAAGTCGCAGGAAATCGGCGCTGATGAGTCCGTGATTGCCGTAGAGCGGTCCTTTGTATCCACGCTCGGACAACGCGATGACCGGCAAAGCACCGGGAGTTCCGGTGCCGCCCAGCATGATCGCATCCGGATGGGTTGCGAGCGCGCGGAGCACCTGGGCCGTCACCGACGAGTCGGACCTTGCGTATCTCTCATTCGCGACGACCTTGATGTCGGCGGCCTTGGCGCTCTGAGCGAGCGCATCGTACATCAGGTCTCCAAACGCGTCCGAAAAGCCGATGAACGCGACCGTCTTCAATCCGCGCGCCTTCATGTGGTCCACGATGCCCTGGACGAGAAGCGGCGTCGGCTGCGGCGTTTGCACGACCCATGGCCCGCCATCGCCGGCGGGAACGGGCGCAATCGGGGAGACGGCGATCATCGGCACTTTCATTTCGATCGCCGCCGTCGCCATCGCCAGCGTTTGCGGTGCACCTGAGGTCCCGATCAGGATATCGACTTTATCCTGCTCGACGAGCTTGCGGGCATCCCGCGCCGACGCCGCCGGATCAGATCCGTCGTCAAGCTGAATGACGCGCAGCTTCTCGCCTTCGATCTCGCCGACATAGCTCTCGCCCGCTGCGATCCCCTTGGCGTTCGGAATCCCGATCGAAGACACTGGTCCGCTGAGGCCGGTGACGAATCCGATCAGAATTTCGGCCTTTGCAAATTGCGGCACGGCAAAAAGCAGCGCGGCAGATGCCAGCAGGCTCTTGATCAAGTTCATGGTAGCTGTGTTTCTTAGCAACATTGTTCTGTCACTCACGTCGATGAGACCAAGGCGATCACGCGAAGTGGGCTGCCGGAGCCGTTCTGAATCTTCAGTGGTGTGGCTATGACGATGGCGCCGGTCGCGGGAAGCTGGTCCAGGTTGCAGAGGCACTGCAGGCCATAGCGTCCTGCACCGTGCAGGAAATGATGCGCTGGATATGGCGGATCGAGATGGCCGGCCTGTCCGGCATCCGTGCCGATCGTCTCGGTGCCGAATCCGATGATGCCGCGTTCCTCCACGAGCCACTTCATGACCGCCGGGCTTGGACCCGGCGTGTGAGCGCCGTCATCGCCGAGATTGGAATAATCGCGCCATCCCTTCTTGGACCAATCGGTCCGCAAGAGAACCCAATGTCGCTCCGGGATTCGTCCGTGGCGCGCCTCCCACGCTTCCACGTGTGGCACCGTGAGCAGGAAGTCGGCATCCTGCGCGGCTTCTGCGGAACAATCGATCACGCAAGCCGGGGCTACCATGTCCCGCGTCGGCATGGTGTCCACGGAATTGTTGGCCAGATTCTTGCCGGTGTACCAGTGAATCGGCGCATCAAAATGTGTGCCCGTGTGTTCACAGAAGCTCACATTGTTCCAGTACCAGGCGGGTCCTCGCGCGTCGTAGCGCGAGACCTCCTGGATCCGAACAGGAGCCGCCTGGGCCAATTCCGGCGGAAGCACGATGACCGGGAAGTCCGGACTGAGCGTAAACGTCAGGTCGATGACGCGCACCTCGCCGGACGAAATCGCACCTGCCAGTTCCAGGAGGCTACTGCTATCCATCCTGACGTCCTCCCGGTTGATACCGAATCTCACCTGTCGAGCTCGCGCTCGAGCGCCTTCGGATTGGCCGCGAGGCGCTGTCGAATCTCTTCGGCGACGTCTCCGACATACATCTCCTCGAGTCCATTCCGGAGCGCCGACACGATCGCCTGCGCAACAGCGCGCGGCGCGACTTTCGGCGGCGGCACCGTCTGGAACCATTCGGTGTCAACGGGCCCGGTGAACAGATTGACCACCTTGACACCGCCTGGCCGCAATTCTGCACGCAGGCAATGGGAAAGTGAGAGGCACGCAGCTTGCGACGCCGAGTAGGCGCCAAAGGCAGGCCAGCTCGCAAGCGAGTAGACCGATAGGATATTCACCCACGCAACACTATTATTAATGCCATCGGCGCCGCGCATCCGCATTGCGGGCCCAAAGGCCTGAGCGAGGTTGATGAAGCCAAGATAGGCTTGATCGATTTCGTCGCGCGCGATGCTCGTGCCCTTGCGATCCAGCAAGCCGCCCGAGCGAACATACTCCGTCGTGTTGACGAGAATGTCGACCTTGCCGCCGATGTCGGCGGCGAGATCCGCCGCGGACTTTTCATCGGCTACGTCGAGCGGAACGATCTCAACTCCGTCCTGCCCGCGCAAGAGCTTCTCGCCGGCAAAGGGCCGCCATGGCTCGGCGACGCCGACGAAGACAGTCTTCGCGCCCGCCACCTTCAAGGCGGTCACCGCCTCCTGTCCGATCATGCTGCGGCCGTTGGTCACGAGCACCCGCCTGAACTTCGGATCGGCGGTCATTTCCCGCCACTGCTTGTCGTCTGCCATGTTGGGAGTCTCTCCCTCGGGTCGGGCAAAGGCCACCGCCTGGCCACCCTTGTCCAGTTGAAACGACATGCGGACCGGCGCGCCCTCTGCGCATTCGGCATGGAGATGAGCCACAACCGTCGGACCGCAATCCATCTTGACCAGGCCGACGCGCCACGGTGTTCGCTCGCGGAAATACACATCGCTCGGCACGCGCCCAGTCGTCTCGGCAAGCAGCGTGCCGCGGCGTGGCGCGTCGACGAACGCGAGGCCGAATGACAGGCATGAGGGACAGGCTTCGCGCGCCGGATAACAGAAGGTTCCGCACGACTCGCAACACTGCAGCATGAAGCGCCCTTCGGCCGCGGCACGCGTGAACCCGTGCGACTTCCTGCTACGCGGCTTCGGCGGCGAGGTAGGAAGCCGCGTCCGCAGCAGCGGGTTCTTGCGCTTGGGCGGCCGGATGGGATCGATCATAGGGACGGCCCTGCGAAGATCGCGGCACCAGAAGCGAGACCACGATCATAGTTGATCATCCCGAACCCCGAAGCCAAGGCGAAGCTCGCGCCCTTGACCTGGGTAGGCCCTGCAGTCCCCAGGACCTGCCGCAGCCCTTCGACCAGGCCGAGATAGGCGCCCGCGGCACCGGCCTGTCCGACCGAGAGTTGGCCACCCGACGTGTTGTGCGGAAAGTCGCCGTCGATCGTGAGATCGTGCTGGCGCACGAACTCGGCCCCCTCACCCTTCTTGCAGAACCCGAGGTCTTCGAATTGCATCATGGTGATGACCGGGTAATCGTCGTAGGTCTGCACAATATCGAGATCATCGGGGTTCACGCCTGCCATAGCGTAAAGCTCGCCCGCGTCCATCGCCCATCCGCCACGCACCTGCATCGGATCCTCGGCGAACGCATTGTGTCGCTCAATCGTCGACAGCAGTCTCGCCGCCGGCAACCCGAGCGAGGCTGCCGTTTCGTCCCGCATGACCAGGAAGGCCTCTGCGCCCGCGCAAGGCATCACGCAATCGAACAGATGGATGGGATCCGAGATCGGTCGGGCAGATAGATATTGCTCGATCGTCAGCGGCGTCTTCATCAATGCGTTCGGATTGCGCAACGCATTGGCCCGTTGGGCCACCGCGATCCTTCCGACATCCTCGCGCGTTACCCCGTAGGTCCGCATGTAGTTGCCAGCAATGAGAGCGAAGCTCGAATTGGCTCCTCCGGCTCCGTAGGGATAGACCGCGTCCTGATTGAAACGCGAGAAATTCTCGAGTGTCAGCCGGAAGGAATCGACGTGGTTGGTATCACCAGCCACACAGGCCACGATGTCAGCATCGTGAGCCTGAACGGCGCGAGCTGCCCGTCGTAAGGCTGCGATCGCGCTGGCGCCACCGAGCGGGATCGTATCTAGCCATCGTACGCAGAGCCCGAAGTGCTGCGTCAAGCCGATCCCGCTGTCGGGCCCCATGGTGAAGCTGGATACGCAGAGGCCGTCGATATCCGACGCTTTGATACCCGCCTGCGCAACAAGCGCGCCGAGCGCGCGACCAATCCACCACTGCGCGCTTTCGATCGAGTAACGCGCATAGGGGATCGTGACGGGAGCGGCCATCACGACTCGGTCGTACGGTATGCGCAGGGAATTTTTCACCGATCGTCCGCCTCGGCTTCAAGCCATCAGATCACCGTCAGCTTCACCTCGATATTGCCGCGCGTCGCGTTCGAATAGGGACAGCGTTCGTGCGCGCCGGCAACGACGTCCTCGGCCACGGACTTCTCGACACCCGGCAGGTTCACCTTTAATTCGACAGCGAGCGCGTATCCGACGGGAACCGGACCCATGGCGACCTTCGCCGTGACGGACGGCTCCGCTGAGGGTGTAATCTTTCGCGTGCGCGCCACGAGCTTGACCGCGCCAAGAAAGCATGCGGCGTAGCCGGCGGCAAAGAGCTGCTCCGGATTGGTCCCCTCACCACCAGGCCCTCCCAACGATTTCGGCAGGGACAGGGACACCGAGAGCAGGCCGTCTGCGCTCGCAGCCTTGCCGTCCCGGCCTCCAGTCGCGGTCGCTTCCGTCTCGTACAAGATCTTCTCGGGCTTCATCATTTTCTGTTCTCCAAGAGTAACCTGAGTAACCTCGGCTTCCTCGTCAGCGGCCGTTGCGGGCGAGCAGCGCGCGGAAATCGCTGCGGGCAACAGCGCTCGCGCGCCGGAAACTTGGCCCGCGGCTCGGCTCAACACCGTTGAGCTCTCTGAGCTGGACCCACATCTCCGCGCTTTTCAGCGCTATGGCGGCACAATTGACGACCGGCGCGTGCCCGATTTTCAGGCCGTGTTCCCGGCCAATCAGAAGGCCGGGAAGGACACCGGCGGGGATCACGACGTCGGCGCCTCGTTCGACGAGCGGCAGAGCGCAGGCCTTGAAGCCCCCGATCATGCGTGCGTGCGCGGCCTGATCCCCAGCGAATGCGCCTGTAAAGTCCTCGGGCTTGCAGCCCAAACCGGTCACGTGGATGACACGATCGCCAAGGCCGTACCGCTCAGCCTGTTCATAGTGCATGATCTCGAAGACGGGGTCGAGCGTGACCAGGCCGAGGCGGCGTCCGAGCTGCGAGGCCGCAAGCAGCGTCGACTCGCCCGCCCCGATTACCGGAATGTCCAGCGCCGAGCGAAGCTCGTACAGACCGGGATCCTGGAAGTGCCCCATCACATAGGCGTCAAATCCACGCTCCTCGGCCTCGATGCCATTGTCGATGGCCTGAACGGCGCAGCGCAGTTCGGCCAGCCGCCCGAACTCCCGGTCCGGCGGCGAAATTCCCTCGACATGAACGGTCGTCCCAGGCGCGGCGATCTGGTTGAGATACTCCGAAAGGCCGGCCATGTAGGGCGCGTTTGCGCTCGCGTCGACGAAGCTCTGCCAGAAAATGCGCATCGCCTGCTCCTCAAATGGTCACGAGAGGACAAATCCTCGCCCGCCGATCGAGATATTTCAATCATAAACTAATTGCTTCGTCAAATGCCCGCGACGGCTTGCCGGCAGGCCTCGCCGGCAGATCGTTCATCCCACCCCGGGAACGGCTCCGACCCTGCAAAAGGCGATGAAAGCTCTCCCTATCCTCCGCGGAAATTATTTTTGAGGCGCCGGCCATACGGTGTTGACGCGCACCTCCAAAATACTTTAGGCTTTAAGTAATTGCCGACCCGACGGATCAGGCGGCCAGAAAAACGATGTTGCAGGGCACGGATTTGGATGAATTCGATCGCGTGGACAATCGTCTGGCTTGGACAGCCCATGGCAAAGTCGCCTGCTGCGCATTGTATCAGCGCCAATCCCCATAAATCCGATGCGGAGACGGCCTTCGGTTTCGAGGCCCAATGTTTTGGCGGGAAGCGCCACCATGGCTGCTGACGCCCGACCAAGTGGACTTACCGCGGCGGCGCCCGGTGTCCGCTGTCGCAGACACACGCTCGGTCAAGATGTCACCCACCTCCTACATCCAAACAGGAGAACGCAATGCGCAAGACTCTCAGTCTACTCGCACTAGCCGCCGGCGTGCTCGCCGCTCCGGCGGCCCGAGCCGACGTCACCATCGGCTTTGTCACCTCGCTGAGCGGCCCCGGCTCATCGATTGGCATCCCCTATGGGAAGGGCATCAATGCCGCTTATGAATACAAAAAGGCGATCAACGGCGAGAACATCCGCCTGATCCAGCTGGATGATGGGTCCGATCCGTCTGCCGCGACCCGCAATGCGCGCAAGCTGGTGGAAGAAGAGAAGGTCGACCTGTTGATCGGCACGGCTACCGCTCCCTCGACCATTGCCATGGCGGCGGTGGCGAGCGAGCTGAAGGTGCCGATGATCGCTCTTTCACCGATCGGCAAACTTCCGGAATCGCCAGAACAGTGGGTGGTCTCGGTGCCGCAGCCAGCCTCCCTCCTCGTGAAGATTGTCGCTGACCGCATGAAGCGCGATGGCATGAAGAACATCGGCTACATCGGCTTTTCCGATGCCTGGGGTGATCTTGTCTATAATGGAGCCAAGGCAGTCGAGGACGCTGACGGACTCAAGGTGCAGACCAACGAGCGCTATGCCCGAACCGACACCTCGGTGACCGCGCAAGTCCTCAAGGTGCTCGCCGCGCGACCGGACGCTGTGCTGGACGGCGGCTCGGGCACGCAGGGCGCGCTGCCCCTCCTGACGCTGGCAGAGCGGGGCTTCAAGGGAAACACCTACGGCACCGTGGCGCTCGTCAATCCGGATTTCGTGCATGTCGGCGGCAAGGCGGCCGAAGGAATTCAGGTCTCTGCCGGCCCCGTTATCGTCGCCGAACAGCTTCCAGACGACCATTTCGCCAAGAAGCTCGCGTTGGATTTTCGCGAGATCTATCAGAAGGCAAACGGTGTGCCGACAACCGATGGGTTTTCCGCGTACTCCTTCGATGCCTGGCGGATCTTCACCTCGGCCGCCGAGCGCGCAATGAAGACCGCAAAACCAGGGACCGTCGAATTTCGCACGGCGCTGCGGGACGAGATCTTAAGTACCAAAGAATTGCCGGGCGTGCATGCCGTCTACAATTTCAAGCCAGGGATGGTGACCGGAGTAGACGAACGTGCGCTCGTCGTCGTGCGTTTGACCAACGGTGCGTGGAAATACGCGCCTTGATCGGCAGCGAGAGGATCACCAGCAACGGGGAGCTGACATCCGCATGACCAGTGATATCGCGGCGATCCTTGCGGTCGACGGAATCGCCACCGGCGCAATCTATGCTCTGGTGGCGATCGGAACCGTCCTCATCTTCACCGTCACGCGGGTCATCTTCATTCCGTTTGGAGACATCGCGGCCTTCACAGCCCTGACGCTCGCAGCTCTCGATGCGAAGCAGTTTCCGGGGACGGGAGGATTGGTCGTTGTGCTCGCTTGCCTGGCGACCCTCATCGAGATCGCCTCGCTGGCGCGCGCCGGCGAGCTCCGTCTCGTGCCGCGCGCGCTCCTCTTCTATCTCGCGCTTCCGTTGGCAACCGTCGGCGCAGTCTGGCTCATTATGCGGTTAGATCCGCCTCTCGCCGTCAGGCTCGCGCTCGCTTTGATGCTGATCACGCCGATTTCACCCCTTCTCGACCGGATCGTCTTCCGCCCGATCGCCGACGGCTCGGTCCTCTTGCTTCTGACAGTGTCAGTCGCACTGCATTACGCGCTGGTCGGGCTGGGTCTGTTGTTCTTTGGCCCTGAAGGGGTCAGAACTGAACCGCTTACATCCCTCTCGACCGAGATCGCGGGCGTCCAGATTCCGGGACAGACCGTGTTGATCGTCGTTGCCGCCCTCGCATTCAGCGGCCTTCTTTACCTGTTCTTCGACTTCACGCTGATCGGCAAGTCGTTACGCGCAACGGCGGTGAACAGGACTGGCTCGCGGTTGATGGGGATCCGACCCGCACGCGCCGGCACGGTCGCCTATCTGCTTGGCTCGCTTATGGCCGGCGTATCCGGAATCCTGATCGCACCCGTAAACACCATCTTCTATGATTCGGGGTTCCTGATCGGTCTCAAAGCGTTCGTAGGCGCGATCGTTGGCGGCATGACCAGCTATCCCGGAGCAGCGATCGGGGCTGTAGGGGTTGGGATACTCGAGAGCTTCGCTTCCTTTCAGAGCAGCGCGCTGAAGGACGTGATCGTCTTCTCCCTGCTGATCCCGATCCTGATCTGGCGATCCCTCGCCTCGTTGCATTCCGAGGAGGAGATCGAGGAATGACGCGCTTCCAAATTCGGCTTGCCGGTGCGGTCGCAGCGCTGTGTCTTGCCCTCGCCCCCTCGGTCCTGAGCCCGTTCAGCATCACGCTGATGAATTACATCGGCATCTACTCCCTCGTCGCGATCGGCCTTGCGCTGCTTACCGGTATCGGCGGAATCGTGTCCTTCGGGCAAGCGGCGTTTGTCGGCGTCGCGGCCTATGCGACGGCCTGGGTATCCGCATTGAACGGACATTCGCCCTGGCTTGGCCTTGTGTTCGCTATCGCATTGACCTGCAGCGTCGCCGCCATTCTCGGTCTCGTCACCCTGCGGCTGCAGGGCCATTTTCTCTCGCTCAGCACCGTCGCATGGGGGCTGGCGATAGGCTTTCTCTTCGGCAATGTCGACGGGCTCGGCCGCTTCAACGGGATCTCGTCGATCCCGACCATCAGCATCGGACCTTTCGCGCTGGTCAGCAGCACTCAGATCTATTTCCTGATCTGGGGAATCGTCGCTGCCGTTCTCCTCCTTGGCTACAACCTCCTGGACTCGCGGCTTGGTCGGGCCATGCGCGCGCTGCGCGGCGGCAACACGCTGGTCGAGAGCCTCGGCATCGGCGCGTTTCAGATCAGGCTCCTGACGTTTGTGATTGCCGCGTTTCTGGCCTCGCTGTCCGGATGGCTCTACGCTCACATGAGCCGCTTCATCAGTCCGGGTCCATTCGACGCCAGTATGGGCATCGAATATCTGATGATGACGATGGTCGGCGGAGCGGGCAGCCTGCTTGGCGGTGTTGTCGGGGCTGCCATCGTCACCCTCTTGAAGAACAGCGTGCAGGACTATCTGCCTCTGCTGGCCAAAGGCGCGTCCGGCCAGCTCGAGATCGTCGCCTTCTCGGCCTTGTTCATCCTGTTCCTGCAGTGGGCGAGGCAGGGCATCGTCCCCTTCGTGGCCCGTTTTCTGCCAAAGGCAAAGCACGAGCGGCCGCAACCAGCGCCGCCCCTCGCCCGGCGTAAGCAACCGACGCCGGGCGAGCTTCTTCTGAAGGTCGATTGCGTCCAACGCCGGTTCGGCGGATTGGTCGCCGTCAACAACGTCAGCTTCGAGGTGCGGTCCGGCGAAATTCTCGGCGTGATCGGCCCGAATGGCGCAGGCAAGAGCACGATGTTCAACTGCCTGACCGGCGCGCTTCGGGTCAACAAGGGCGAGATCATCTTTGCCGGCCGGCCGATCACGCGCGACGCGCAATCCCACATCGCCAGAGCGGGTATTGCGCGCACCTTCCAGCATGTGAAGCTAAGGCCGCGCATGAGCCTGCTGGAAAATGTGATGCTCGGGACCTATGCGCGCACCCACTCCGGCCTGTTTGCCGGAGCCTTTCGCTTGAACCAGCGAGAGGAAGCAAGCATCCGGTATGAAGCGCTCACGCAGCTGGAGCGCGTCGGACTTGGTGAAAAACCGTTCGAGCTCGCGGGCAATCTGCCACTCGGCAATCAGCGCGTCCTGGAGATCGCGCGCGCGCTCGCCGCAGATCCCGCCCTGCTGGTGCTCGACGAGCCGGCAGCGGGCCTTCGTCGCCAGGAAAAGCTGAGGCTTGCCGAGCTCTTGAGATCGCTTCGTTCAGACCATCTGACGATTCTGATCGTCGAGCACGACATGGAGTTCGTCATGTCACTTGTCGACCGCATCGTCGTGCTCGACTTTGGTTCCAAGCTCAGCGAGGGCGCGCCGGCGGCAATACGCAGCGATGAGCGAGTCCAGGAAGCCTACCTCGGAGGCATCGCGTGACCTCCATGTTCTCCATGACGGACGTGACCGTCTGCTATGACAATGTCGAGGCCGTCCGCAACGTATCTCTGTCCATTGAAGAAGGTCAGATCGTCACCGTCATCGGCCCGAACGGTGCGGGAAAGACCACGCTCCTGATGGCGGCTATTGGACTGCTCTCCTCCAGGGGGCGCATGGTGTTTCAGGGCAGCGACATCGGCAGAGTCTCCGTGGAAGGCCGCGTCGAGCGCCGGCTATGTCTCGTGCCTGAAAAGCGCGAGCTGTTCTCGGAGATGTCGGTCGCCGATAACCTGCTCCTGGGCTCCTACAGCTTGCGCGACCGCTCGGGCGTCCAGAAGGCGCTGAATGAAGTGTATGATCGCTTCCCCCGGTTGAGAGAGCGACAGCGCCAGGCTGCCGGCACGCTCTCCGGCGGAGAGCGTCAGATGCTCGCCCTTGGGCGCGCGCTGATGTCCAGGCCGAAGCTTCTGATGCTCGACGAGCCCAGTCTGGGGCTCGCGCCGCTCATCGTGCGCGAGATCTTCCGCACCATCGCATCGCTGCGCGAATTGGGTGTTTCAATTCTGCTGGTCGAGCAGAACGCGCGTGCCGCGCTGGAAACGGCGGATTTCGGCTACGTTCTTGAGACGGGGGAAATCGTGCAGTCGGGTGCTGCGAAGGACCTCATTCACGACCCCAGGCTGATTTCGGCCTATCTCGGCGGCCACTAGAGCGCTTTCGAGCGAAGTGGAGACCGGTTCGCGTGAAGAAGTCAAAACAAGAAGCGAGAGCTTCGCTTCTGAGGGCCCGCCGGCCTGACCGTCCTCGTCAGCATCGGAAAATGCTTGTTTCCGCCGCTGAACGGCGGGAACTGAACGAAGTCCGCGCGCATGCGTTTGATCACGTCGGAGGTCAGCGCATGCGAGAGCGCTTCCGGACTGTCGAATACTAGTTTGTTGCGCTGCATGTACTCGACACGTCGCGACGGAAGCCGGTCCACCCAATCGATGCGTGTATAGATCTCGATCTGGCGAACACCGGGGAACGTCCGCATCAGCTGTGGGTGGTGCTCCAGGTAATGAAGGTGCCACGCATTCAGATCTTCGGCCGGCCCGGGATAGTGCACCAGATAGCTGCACGAGTTTGCCGCACCATCCGGTTGCTCAGCGACGTCCACAGGGAATGAACGGGTCACCATCACCTGGTGTGTGGAGTCAAGGTCGGCGAGACTGGACAGGCCGGCGCCGCTGGCGAGCTTGGCAAGAATGCCGGCACGGCCCGCGGCAGCCTCGCATCCGAACAGATCGGCAAAACGCAGTTGAAGCGCCAGCACAGGGCCACGCCCGTCGTCCATGTAGGGATGTTCGACCTGCCGTTGCAGCGGAGTGAACAGCAAGCCCTCCGTCAAGCTTGGGATCGATTCCACCATTGCGGACACGGCCGCGAGATCGTCGGCATGAATCCGCTGCTCGCCAGCGGGATCGACGAATGTCAGGAAGCACGAGATCGACATAAAGGAATACTCTGCTTTCAACGATGCCAAGTCTTTCAACGATGCCAAGTCCTTCAACGATACCAAGGCGAAACCGCGTTCCCGCCTGCCCGTTCGCCGAGCCTATGGGCGTGATGTCCCCAATTCCATTGCTTGAGCCTCGTCGTCGGCTTGCACATGTGCAAGCAGCGCCCTGCGAATATCCTCGGGCCATGGGATGGCCTGATGATTTACGAGGGAAGTCGCGACGACGATCTGCTGCGCTCGCCAACGCATGCCGTCCGAACCCGATACGACGTGTGTCAGATGGAGGGACGCCCGGCCGACCCGACCTATTCGCAACTTGAATCTCAGCAGATCACCAAAAACCGACGGCCTGGAGAAGTCACAGGTCAGATGAACCGTGGGCGTTCCGATCTTTCGAGCTTTTATCAACTCGGGCCAGGGAAACCCGATTGTCGTCCAGAACTCTTCGACGACTCCATTGAGAATATTCAGATAGGACGGGAAGTAGGCGATAGCCGATGGGTCGCAGTCCCCAAACCTCAGTTCGCGATGAAACGGAAACTCCGTCATGTCTCTGCGTCCGCCATGGCAGTCATGTGCGATCCCTTCAGATCGCGATCACGGGGTGTCGGATGACACCGATCCCATCGACGCCCGCCTCCACCACGTCTCCCGGCCATAGCCATTCCTGAGGATTCATGCCGGCTCCGACCCCTTCAGGCGTTCCCGTTGCGATGATATCGCCCGGCTCGAGCGTGATGCCCGATGATATATCGGCAATCAGGACCGGGATATCGAAGATCATATGTTTGGTATTGGAGTCCTGTTTCATCACTCCATTCTTCGTCAGCCAAAGCCGCAAGTCGTGCGGATTTGGAATCTCGTCCGCGGTCACGATGCACGGGCCGAACGGGGCAAAGGTGTCCATGCCCTTGGAGAAGATCCACTGGCCAGCGCGGCGATTGTCGCGCGCGGAAATGTCGATCATCACGGAATAGCCGAACACGTGGTCCATTGCCTTTTCGACCGGGACGCGCGTGGCGGTCTTGCCGATGATGACGGCGAGTTCGACCTCCCAATCAAGCTGCTGCGTCATCTTTGCGTTGTGCTGGATCGCAGCGCCCGGACCAATCACGCTGGTCGGCGGCTTCGAGAACACAACCGGCTGTTTCGGTAGATCCCTGTCGGTGTCCAGACTCTTCGCGGACTCCGCCACATGTGCCCGATAATTGAGCCCGATGCCAAATATGTTCTTCCGCGGACGCGGAATCGGCGCTTGCAGCTTCACGTCCTCGATCGGAATGGCGGAGCCGACCGGCAAGCGTCCATTCGTGCTGTCCAGGCAATTCTTCAGCGCCGGCAGCAGAGTGACGCTGTTATCGATGAGCCTCAGTATGTCGCTTGGCCATGCCAGACCAGTGGCAGCGCCGAGGCGCTCAACGTCCACAACCAGGTCATTGACGAGAACCCCGAGGCGAGCGCCACTGGCACCCGACGTGTATGTGACAAAACGCATAAAAGCTGATCCGACTCTTTCGGGTTGAGGTTCTAAGGGCGGCGGAATGAGTACACCTGCCCAAGGGGAAACATCATGCCGCGAGCACCTGGTGGCCGGCATTGTCGCCGTAAGCCTCTTCCCGATAGAGGCCGAGGCCTTCGATAACCGGCAGATCGTTGAAGCAGAACAGGCAGGCGTCATCGCTTTCCGACGAATTGCCGTGCTCGTGCCATGCCCAGGAGGGGACACAGAAGATGTCGCGCTCCTCCCATTCGAAACGCTTGCCGCCGATCACCGAATAGCCGCGCCCTTTGGCAACCTGGTAAATGAAGCTTCCGGTATGCCGGTGCGATCTTCTCTTTTCACCCGGCCGCAGCAACTGCATGCTCGCGCCGATCGTCTGCATCACATGTCCGCCCGTGATCGGATTGACATAATTCATGAGGATGCCGTCATAGGGTGATCCTTCGGTCGCGGCGGCGTATTTCCGCAAGGAGTCATAGGTCGGCTCCCACTCGTACTTGAACATGGGAGAATAGCCCTTCGACCAATTCGTGGACGCCGGTCGAAGGCCGGGATTGCCCCAGGTCTTGGTCATGTCGTCCACGGGATAACCAGACGGTTCCTGCTGAACCTTTGGATGCACTGCGAAGAAATTGGCTTCCAGCGCATTGACGAGCGGGATGTCGAGCCCATCCTGCCAGATGCAGACCGAGCCATCCGCGTCGACCCCGTGCTCGTGCCAGGTGCCATTCGGCGTCAATACAAAGTCGCGTGCGCCGAGCGTCATCTTGTGACCGTCTACTACGGTGTAGGCGCCCGAGCCTTCCATGATGAAGCGCAGAGCAGATGCCGAGTGCGCGTGCGCCGAGGCGGCTTCGCCTGGATGCATCACCTGAAGGCCGGAATAGAGCCAGCCGACAGCGGCCGACACCTCGCGGCGGCCGGGATTATTGAGGTAAACTACACGCCGCCCGGCCTTCTCCGGCGAAACCAGTTCCACCGAGCGCAGCACGTGTTCACGCAGATCGCTGTATCGCCACAGAACGGGAACGGACGCCGACTGCGGCTGCCACGGCTCGATCTTGTTGGCGACCGTCCATAGCGCGCCGGCCTCGTATTTCTCGAGATCCCTGTAATAGGCTTGCAGCTCCGGCGTATCCTCGACATTGGCCCGGCCGATAGCGTCTTCGCGCATGTTTTCCTCCAAGTCTTGTCCTCGAAGTCTATGCCTCCCGGGTGGCGTCGGACCGACGCTTCCCCGAGCCATCAATCCGGTTTGGCCGGAATCGACGAGAAGACCGCCGCTTGGCCGGCCGCCTCACCGGCCTCGCGCTCTCCGTCCTGCCAACCGAGCGGTGCGAGCGGACGACGATTGACTCGCAAATCGAAAATATCGAACCGGTTGTAGTGCCCGACGATGTCATGCATTTGCTTCGGCTGGATGCAACGATTCAGGTCGATATCGGCATAGACGATGCCCTCATCGTCGATCAGCGGCTCCCCAACCACGCGGCCGTCCGGCCCGATCACACCGGAAAATGCGCTCGACTTCCGCTGCAGCCGCGCACGCGCATCAGGAACCACGGATTCCATGGCCGCAATGATCTCGTCGGATACGGTCGAACAGGAGACGATCGTAAAGATCTTTCCTTCAAAGGAGTGGGCAATCGCGCGCAACTTGATCGCCTCCGCCATGTCGTAGTCGGGTGGCGCAACCGGCAGCGAAATGTAGCTTGCAACATGCACGAGTTCGCCCTGCCCCAACAGGGCGAAACGTGCGAGAGTATTGGTGTTCTCGCCGCACGCCAGCGCTCCGAGTCTTCCGATCTCGGTCTCATAGACTTTGAGGCTCGATCCGTCACCGCCGGTCCAGGTCAGCTTTTCCGCCCAGGTCGGCACCAGTTTGCGATGCTTGCCGAGCAGCTCGCCATCCGGGCCGATGAAGACCAGCGTGTTGTAGATCGCCCCTAGCGAGATCGGGCTGCGCTCGTTCACGCCAAGGACGACGTAGCAGCCGCTATCGCGCGCCGCTTTCCTCACAATATCGACCTCCGGCCCCGGCACCAACACCTTCGCGAGCTTCTCGA
>Ga0307474_10001495_pt1 | contig 16937 bp, 16 predicted proteins | sample atmos_gasesECM1C_2_FD_203312 | JGI IMG/M metagenome (GOLD analysis project Ga0307474, IMG submission 203312) | Hardwood forest soil microbial communities from Morgan-Monroe State Forest, Indiana, United States - atmos_gasesECM1C_05 | ecosystem: Environmental > Terrestrial > Soil > Temperate... | reverse complement strand
AAAAGAATTGTGACATGACAATGTTAGCCGACGATGAGAGGGCGCGCAAATTTGCAAAAAAATAGATCAGCGACCGGAGATCAGCGAATAACGGCTGTCGGCGGTGAACAGGCGGGCAAACTTCGAACGTTGAGATCCTTCGGCGACTCCTGCCTGCGGCAGGCAGGCTCATCGGATCGCCTCGGGACGACACACGTTTTCTGTTAATTGAGTGGTAAGGATGGAGCCTAGCGCGTGGGGCGGCTTAGGTCGATGTCGAAATACATGAGATTGCGATCTTTTTCTAGCGCGGTGAGTTCGGGAATGTAGAGATGCGCGTTGCGCAGAAGGTCAAATTGGTTTTGCAGATCGAAATAGAGAAGGCCTTCAATGGAGGCATGCGGAGCCACTACGCTAGAGTGCAAGCCGGCGTCTTCGGCGAGTTTTTTGTATTCCTCCCAGTGTTTATCGCGTCCGCCGGGTGAGGAGGGAATCGGAAGAGGCACGCGGGGACGGGAAGTGCCTTTTAGTTTTGGCTGCAGAACGGCATCTGCGAGTTCTTCGGAATTGAGAGCGGGGAGGTCCTGGCGATTATTTTCCTCGAAGTTCAAGTTGAGGCGGATGCGGTTGAGGCCGATCCTGATACTGTCGTCGGAGTCGTTCCGGAACGTGACTTTAATTGCCAGAATGCCAGCGCTGTAGGGAGACTTTTTGGGAAAGGTTGACTTGTAGCGTTCGGCGGAAAGCCAGGGATCGGCGGCGACAGTGAGGCCGTCATGGGAGTCGAGCGAAGATGTGGTGATTGGCTTTGTGGTCGATTGCTGTTGCGAAGTGGCGGGCAGAGGAAAGAACGCGGGAATCGGTACGAGAGCGAGCGGCAGGAGAAATGCGATAGGAAGGCGGTAAGTGTTCGCAATCCAGTTATAATAAACTTTTTCCATCTCGACGCCTTCGATTCCCTGGGATTGTGCGGGGTTGCCCTGCGCCCAGCGGGTCAGACCGGAGCCTTGCTGAGTGTATCTCGTTTATAGCCTACTGATGGGGCTGGCATTGATATTGTTGACGCCGTATTGGTTGATTCAAGGGATTCGTCACGGGAAATATCTTTCCAACTCAAAAGAACGGCTTGGGTTGGCGTTTCCTGCGCTGCAGAAATTGCCAGTCGATCGGCCAGGCGCAATCTGGTTGCATGCGGTGTCGGTTGGCGAAGTACTGGCAGGCTTAACGCTGGCGAAGCGGTTGAAGGAGGAGCTTCCGGAGCGGCCGCTGATCGTTTCGACTACGACGATTACCGGACAGGCGCTCGCGAAGGAGCGGATGCCTTTTGCGGATGCTGTGATCTATTTTCCGCTGGATTGGGCTTTTTGTGCGCGGCGTGCGCTGAACGCGGTGCGACCGGCTCTGGTGGTGGTGCTGGAGACAGAGATCTGGCCCAATTTTTTGCGCGAGGCTGCGCGGCGCAACGTGCCGGTGATTTTTGTTAGCGGACGAATTTCCGACCGGTCGTTCGCGCGGTCGCACACCTGGTTGAGTCTGGCGGGATTTTATCTGCGGCCGTTCTTGAAAGATGCGCTGGGGCGCGTAAGCGGCTTCTGGATGCAGAGCAAGAAGGACGCGGAGCGCGTGATCGCGCTGGGAGCGCCCGCCGAGAAGGTGAAAATTGGCGGAAATCTGAAATACGATTTGGAATTGCCGCAGGGCACTCCGCTGGCGGAGTGGTTGGAAGCGGAGTTGGCGCGGTCAGGACGGCGGCCGCTGATCGTAGCCGGGAGCGTTGTGGCAACCGAAGAGCCACTGGCGCTGATCGCGTTCGGCGTGGCGCATGGCGAATATCGCAAGGCACTAATGGTACTGGCGCCGCGTAAGCCGGAGCGGTTCGAAGCGGCGGCGGCATTCATCACGGAGTCGCAGCGGAAATATGTGCGGCGATCGAATTTGCAAGTGCCATCGCCGGGCGGGCAGGTTAATGGCGGAAGCGAAACACAGATCCCGGACGATGTGACAGTCTTGTTGTTGGACAGCATTGGAGAGTTGGCTTCTTTATATCGCTTGGCCGATGGAGTATTCGTTGGCGGGTCGCTGGTGGAATCGGGTGGACACAACATCCTGGAGCCGGCGGCATTTGGAAAAGTGCCGGTGTTTGGCGAATCCATGGAGAATTTCGCGGAGATCGCGCACAGGTTTGTGACCGCCGGGGCGGCGTTGCAGGTTGCGAGTCCTGAGGATGCGGGTGTCTCATGGATCGAGCTGCTGCGTAATCCGGAACGGGGAAAAAAAATGGGAGAGAGCGCGCGGCGGCTGGTGGATGACAGCCGCGGCGCTACGGAACGTGCAGTGGATGCGATTCGGACGTATATTGCGAGCGGTACGAAGTCCAACTAAATGAGCATGCCGTTGCCATACAGACTGATTCTTTCGCCGTTCTCACTTGTGTATGGCGCGGCGGCGCGCTTGCACGCGTGGTTGTACGCGCAGGGGATCTATACGACGAAACATCTGACAACACCGGTTATAAGCGTGGGGAACCTGACGGTTGGAGGCACCGGCAAAACGCCAATGGTCATTTGGTTGACGGAGAGATTTCTCGCGGAAGGAAAGCATGTAGGAATTCTCAGCCGCGGCTATCAAGGCTCTGGAGGGACCAGCGATGAAATAGAAATGATGAAAGAACGGCTTGGCGATCGAGTGGTCTTTGGTGTTGGAGCAGATCGCTACATCGAAGGACGGCGCATCGAGGCCGAGGAGCCAGTTAACGTGTTTTTGCTGGACGACGGATTTCAACATTTGGAGCTGGCTCGCGATGTGGACATCGTGCTGGTGGACTCGACGACTTTCGATTCCACAAAATGGCTGTTGCCGGCCGGGAGCATGCGCGAGCCGCTTTCCGCGCTGCGGCGCGCGAGCGCGGTCGTGTTAACACGGATGTCGAGCGAGCCTTCGGATTCCACGGCCGGGCAAGCAATTCGTAAAGTTGCTGCCGACTTGCCCACTTTTTGCGCCGAGACCAAGCTGCTTGGTTACCGATGTGTGAGCAACGGCCGGAACGGACAAGCGGCGGAGGAAGATGAATTACCGCCGCAGCCGGTATTTGCGTTCTGCGGAATTGGAAATCCTTCGGCATTTTTTAGCGATCTAAAGAGGTGGGGCATAGTTGTCGTTGGTCAACATATCTTTGCGGACCATCACTCGTATACGGCACACGACCAGAAAATACTTGAGGCCCACGCGCAACGCGCCGGAGCCAAGGCGCTGATGACGACGGAGAAAGACATTCAGAATCTTAAAAAAGTTCATTTCGCCGAGCTGCCTCTTTATTGCTGCCAGATTGGGCTCGAAATAAGAGACGAGCAAGCACTTTGTTTGCTGCTGAAGAATAAAATTGCATCTTGCAAGCGGGTGGCGGCGTGAAGCTGTTGATCCGGGCAACCAACTGGGTGGGCGATGCAATCATGGCGTTACCCACGCTGCACGCGGTGCGCGGCCGATTTCCAAAGGCGGAGATTGCGATTTTGGCTCTGCCGTACGTGGCGGATATTTATCGTGGGCAAGGCATTGCGGATGAGTTAATCGGATACGACCGGAACGGCGAGCACGCTGGATCTCGCGGGCGAGAAAACCTGGCTGCCGAGCTACGAGCCAAGAGGTTCAGTACAGCTTTGCTGCTGCAGAACGCATTCGATGCAGCGTGGATTGCGTGGCGCGCAGGGATTCCGGAAAGGATTGGCTACAATCGCGATGCGCGTGGCTTGCTGCTCACGAAGCCGATTGCTGTTCCGCGAGCAGGCGAAATTCGGGCGCATGAAAAGTTTTACTATTTGGAGTTGGTGAAGCGGGCAGGATGGATTGACGCCATTCCCGATGTTTCGGAAATTTCACTTTTGCTGACCGAGGAACAGTCGCGTCGCGCCGAAGAAAAATTGCAGAGCTTTGGGTCGAAGCGAAGCGCAGTGCGAATTGCAGTCGGCGCAGGGGCCGCTTACGGTTCGGCGAAATGCTGGCCACCAGAACGATTTGCGGCGGCGATCAATCAACTGGTGAAAACACGCAGGGCAGAAGTAATTTTGTTTGGCGCGGCGGGCGAGGCCGCAGTTTCGGCGGCGATTCAAGCGGGACTGGACCAACCGGCGCTGGACTTAACTGGAAAAACAGAGATTGCTGAATTGCCTGCGCTGCTCTCGCGGTGCACGGCGTTCCTGGGAAATGATTCGGGAGCCATGCATGTTGCGGCAGCGGTGGGCTTGCCGGTGGTTGCTGTGTTCGGTCCGACGGATCCACACGGGACCGCCCCGGTAACGCCGCGATGCACGACAGTTCAACAAAAGCCGTACTGCAGCCCGTGTTTCCTGCGCAGATGCCCGACCGATCACCGGTGTATGACTGCGATTGCTCCGGAAAGAGTGAGCGCAGGAGTGTTGCAGGCGCTGGCGGAGGTGGCTGCTGGCTAATGGAGCTGCTCGTCCCGCGGTATTTCTGGATCGCGACGGAACAGTCAGCGAAGAGGTGGGCTATTTGAATCACCTGAGCCGGTTCCGGCTACTGCCTGGCGCTGCGGCGGCAATACGCAGATTGAACGAGGTGGCGCTACCGGTGATCGTGGTGACCAATCAATCGGGGGTCGGGCGAGGATATTTTCCCGAACAACTGGTGCGCGACGTTCATGATCGAATGAACGCAGAGCTACTGAACGCCGGAGCGCGGCTCGATGCCGTGTACTATTGCCCGCATGTCTCATCGGACGAATGCGAATGCCGCAAGCCGAAGACCGGGATGCTGCAAAAGGCGGCGCGGGAGTTGGGATTGGATCTGAAGAAATCGTTCGTGGTGGGAGACCGGCATAGTGATGTCGAGGTCGCGCACTGCGCTGCCGCCCGCAGCATCTTAGTAAGAACTGGCTTCGGAGAGGGCGAGCTAGCGTGGCACGCGAAAAAGTGGGCGCATCAGCCGGAGTTCGTGGCCGCAGATCTGTTCGAGGCCGTTGAATGGATTTTGCAGGAAGTGCAGCGATGAGCGCTGGTGAGAAAAACGCGAGCGAAGTTTCCATGGATCTGGCGGCGCTGGGCGACATCGTAGGGCGCTTCGCTGGCAAAAAAATAATTTTGTTTGGCGACTTCGTCGCGGATGAGTTTCAATTCGGTGAAATTTCACGCGTATCGCGGGAAGCGCCGGTGCTGATCTTGCGGCATCGCGGGACGCATGTGGCACGCGGCGGGGGAGCGAATGCCGCGAACAATCTTGCCGCGCTTGGCGCGAAGGTTTATCCCATTACGGTTGTTGGTGAAGATGCGGCAGGCGATTCGCTGGCGGAGTATTTTCGCAAGATCGGCGTGGATACGAGTGGCATCGTACATGCGAAGGATTGGGTTACACCGACGAAAACGCGATTTCTTGCCGGGTGGACGCATACCGTGGCGCAGCAAGTGCTGCGTGTGGATCGCGAGCCCACGGAGCCGCCGGCGGAGAAAATTCTCGTCAAGATCGCTGCGAAACTGCAAACAAAGTTGCGCTCCGCGGATGGAATGGCGATTTCAGACTACGGATTCGGCGTGGCATCGCCAATGGCGGTAAAACAGGCGCTGCGCAGGGAAAGTCCAGCAGGTGTGACCACGCTTGACGCGCGTTACCGGTTGGATGCGTATGCAAATTGCGGGATTATGGCGGCGACGCCGAACGAAGCGGAGCTGGAAGCGTTGCATCACAGCATCATCGGGCGCGATTTGAATGAGTTGGAGAGATGCGGCAAGTCAACGCTTAAGAAAATGGGTCTGCAATCGCTGTTGGTGACGCGCGGCAAAGACGGCATGGCGTTGTTCGAACGCACGGGGAAAAAACTGACGCGAATTCCAGTGCATGGAAGCGATCAGGCGGTCGATGTGACCGGAGCTGGAGACACGGTGCTGGCGGCATATACGTTGGCACTTGCGTCTGGCGCTACGGCGCTGGAAGCTGCGCAAATCGCGAATATCGCAGGAGGATTGGTAGTGATGAAGCGCGGCACGGCGGTTGTTACGAGCGCGGAGTTGCTCGGCGCGATTCGCGCAGAGGTTTCCGGTGGTGCAGGCTGACGCGATGCGCGCGACTGAAGCAAAAGTAATTTCGCGCGGCGACGCATTACGGATTGCCGCAGAGTTGCGTGCGCAAAGGAAACGCATTGTGTTCGCCAACGGCTGCTTCGACATATTGCACGTGGGGCACGTGCGATACCTGACTGGCGCGCGGGCGGAAGGAGATGTTCTGATCGTCGGGGTGAACAGCGATTCCGGGGTGAAGGGACTGAAGGGGCCGGGACGTCCGGTACTGGAAGAACGAGCGCGAGCTTTGCTGGTGGCGGCGCTGCGCGTAGTGGATTACGTGTTAATTTTCCCGGAGTCAAGCGTAGAAACGCTGCTCGCTGAATTGCGCCCGGACGTACACGCGAAAGGCACGGACTATACCTTGGAGACGGTTCCGGAAAAAACTACTGCGGACCGCCTGGGAATTCGCGTGGCGATTGTTGGCGATGCGAAGGAACACTCCACGCGCGAATTGCTGCAAACGACGCGCAAGGCTCTGCATGACTGAGCCGAGATTTCTGGTGGTACGTCTCGGTTCGCTCGGCGACATTGTGCACGCGTTCCCCGCGGTGAGCGGCCTGCGAACATCCTTTCGAAATGCCGAGATCATCTGGCTGACGCATCCCAAGTGGGAATTCCTGGTGAAGACCAGCGGGCTGGCGACGGAAGTTTGGGCGGTGGACACTAGAAACTGGGCGGCTGTGCGGGGCATCCTCGCGCGCATCCGGCAGCATCGATTCGCTGCAGCGATCGATTACCAGGGCTTGTGGAAGTCGGCGGCAATTCCTTTTCTCGCACGAATTCCGCGCCGTATCGGATTTTCTTCGGAAACCGTTCGTGAAGCGGGTGTTCCGATGCTCTACACGGACCGAGTGAAAGTTTCAGCGGAGCGACACATAGCGGCTCAGAATATGGAACTGTCCGCGCGAGCGGGTGCACGCGTCTGTGCAGGAGATGTAAACCTGCAGGTTCCAGAGGACGATGAGAAAATAGTGCGAGCGCGAATCGCGAAAGATGGAACGGATGAATATATCGTACTGAGCCCAGGAGGTGGCTGGGCGTCAAAATGCTGGCCAGCCGAACGTTATGGATTGCTGGCGGAAAAAATCCTCGAGCAGTTAGGATTGCGCAGCGTGATTAATGTTGGACCAGGTGAGGAAGATCTGGCCGCGAAGGTGGCGCATGCTGCGGGAAATTCGCAACCGATACAGTTCAAGGGCAGCGTTGGGCAGTTGATGGCATTGTTGAAAAATGCCAGCGCGGTTGTTGCAGGAGACACCGGGCCTTTGCACCTCGCAGATGCTTTAGGCGCTCGAGTGGTTGCGATTTTCGGTCCGACTGATCCCGCGCGCAACGGACCCTACCGGAGATCGGGAGTTGTACTCCGCTGGGAGGGCGCCGCGACAACGTATAAGCGCGAAATGGAACCAGACGAATCATTGCTACACATCAGCGTCGACGAGGTGACGAGCGCAATACGCGGGCTGCGTGAAGCGGCATGAGTAATGCCGCGGAGGTGTTTGCGCGGTGGCGAGTGCGCCTGGGATATATTTTGGCGGTGTTTGTGCTTTGGTTTGCTCGGCCAGTGCCCGAATATGTGGCGATTGGCGCGGCAATTGGATTGGTTGGATTGTGGTTACGGGCTTACGCAGCGGGATATTTACACAAACAAGAAAAACTGACGGTTACAGGCCCTTATGCGCATACACGCAATCCGCTCTATTTGGGAAGTGCGATATTAGCATTGGGCACTGGTGTCGCCACGAAGTCCTGGATTTCAGGCGCGATACTGCTGCTATATTTTGCTGTGGTTTATAGCGTGGTAATGCGGCGTGAAGAAGGTGAATTACTGCGTCAACATAGCGCGGCGTTTCAGGCGTACGCCGCGGCGGTGCCGCTATTTTTGCCGAGGATGACTGCGGTGAGGATGCCGGGCACGAACGAGGGGCAGTTTTCACTCGCGCAGTATAAGAAAAATCATGAATACCGGGCGGCGCTCGGTTATTTATTGCTGCTGAGCGGTCTGCTGGTCTTGTGGCGCCTGCGGCTTCGCTGAATTGATCTGAGCCGTGATTTGCGGGCATGCCACAAAGCACGAAACCTCAACATTTGTCCCATCGGTTGGAATGTTAGTCGCGCCGTTGGTGTCGGTGCGCAGGATGGGAACACCAGCTTGCCGCAGGCGTGCGATAAGTTCTGGGCTAGGATGTCCGTTATGGATCGGCCGCGAAGTAGCTTCGCCGCAACAACAGCAACTTTAGAAGTCAGCGGCTTCACACGGCGCGCAGGTGATTCACGAGCTGCCAGGAAACCATTTTGATTTTGACGGACGATGACTCGCTGGTTTTCCCCGTCGCGTTCCGCTCCCGCAGCTTTCTTCTTCCCGGCGATGCGGCAGCAAAGACTCGACTATTCCGGACTTCATTGCCGCCGTCCAGCCACGTCTCGCGGTTGTTTCTTCCGGCGAAGGATAAAGTATTCACCATGAAATTGGCGAAAATCGCCGTGAGGCCGCCGATGTGGTCCTGATGAGCGTGTGGCGGCGCTACCACGTCGATCCGCTTGAATCCGCGCGACCATAAATAGGTTGAGACGCTTCTTCGTCTGGATCGGGTCCATACGTTTCGCCGCGGTGCGCCGGATCGCTGAATGAACCACCTCCCATCAACCAAATATTGTGTGCCCGCGAGCAAAAACGAGAAAAAGTGAGTCGTCCTGGCCAACATCGAGAAACGTTTAATTCGAAGAAATCGCGCTGTTGATGCAGCACGAAGGAAAACGTGCGATGGCAAGCGGCGCGGCGAGCAGAAATGTAAAGCTGGCTCGCTTGATCCACTTTACCGGAATCGAGGACGCGCGTAACGCTATTGCGCTGCGGCTATTTCGGCGAAAGCGAATCCTCGTGACGAGGGATGATTTGCGGCTACCGGCCAGAAACCAATCGCGTTGCCAGGGGCAAAAGCAGTCGCGATGGCAACGGCCGGGAGCTTCATTCCACGCGCCGTAACCGCACGAGAACTTCGATGTGATAGGTCTGCGGAAAAAGGTCGAAGAAATCCATCGAAGCGATTTCATAGCGATGCGTGCCTGGAGCGGAGTCCGCAGGCTTGCGCGGCGTTTGCATCAGGATCGCCAGATCGCGCGCCAGTGTTGATGGATCGCACGATAGGTAAGCGATTTCTTTGGGACCGAGGTTCGCGAGTTTTTGTGCGGAAGTTTGGCCAAGGCCGGCGCGAGGCGGATCGAGTACCACGAAATCCGGCGCTTCGCTGGCGGTTTTCAGAAATTCCTCGGTTTGCATGTGCTGCGACACGATGGAGGTATCCGCGGTATCGGCATTTTCACGCAGATTGCGTGTGGCGGAAAGGTTGGCGTCCACGCTGACCACGCGCTGAAAAGTTTTGGTCAACGGCAGGGTAAAAAAACCAACGCCGGCATAGAGATCGAGGGCGAGGTCGCCTCTCGCGTCCGCAATTACCGTTCGAAGCAGGTCCTCCACCAAAAACCGATTCACCTGGAAAAACGAAAGGTGACTCACACGAAATAGGTACCCGGCTGCTTCCTGAATTAAGTAGCCGGGGCCAGAGAGATCGAAGCGGTTTTTCTTTTGATCTAATAGCAGCAAACTGTGCAGAGCAGGGACAGTATCGTGGAAGAGTTTGGTCAGTTCCGAGACCGGGTTCTTGAACTCCTTGAATGCGACGTTGAGCGCAATCTTCGCGTCGGACGATTCAACGAACGCTTCAATTTCCAAAACTTCGGCGGGTAGAGAGCCGCTGCGTGTGATTTCCTGCAAGCGCAGAAAAGTGTCAGCCAGCGTTGGCGACAGTACATCGCAATGATCGATGGGGACAATCGTGTTGCTCTCTGGCAAGTAGTAGCCGAGCGCGCGCGGATTGGCGTTGCTTACGGCCCACTGCGCACGATTGCGATAGTGCAGCGGTTCTGCCGTATGCGTTTTAATTTCCTCGCTCCAATTCACTCCGCCCATGCGTGAGAGTGTTTCGCGAAGGATGTCGACCTTGAACTTTACCTGTGCCTCGTACGACGCATGCTGATAGTGGCATCCGCCGCAGGTTCCAAAGTGCGGACAGAGAGCCTTCACGCGCGCAGGATGCGCTTCCAGAATGTCCAACGGCTTGGCCCACACCAGCCTTTTCTTGCGCGAGATTACTTCAGCGCGAATTTCTTCTGCCGGCAAAACGTAAGGCACAAAGACTGTATTTCCGGCAGCGTGCCCCAGCCCGTCCCCTCCGTATACCAGCTTCTCAATCAATAACTGTAATTCTTCTGACATAACCGTTCCTATTCTCCATGATTCGCACAAAAACACACCTTTGAGTCGTTCGCTTAGGTGAGCTTGTCGAGGCGGTAGCAGCACTAAGAAAAAACGTTACGAAAGATAGAAAAGACTCAAACGCGGAACGCGAAATTCCTCAAGCAGTCTTTTTTGCAAAAATTGTTTTTCCACCAGCGCCAGCTGCGCGGCCTTCATTTTGCGCCGGTACGCCGATAGCGCGCCGTCCATCTCGCGGCGCAATCGCAACAGCATTTCTTCGCTGGCATGCAGCAACATTCCTGCGTGGATTCTTTCGTCGAGCAAAGTCAAGCGGCGCTCAAGATCCTCGACGTCCAACGGTCCAGGTGAATCGACCAGCACTATGCAGGACTGTAGCGCGCGCAAGGCCTCATCCCATAATGTCACGAGTTCAGTCTTTTCCGTGTGTGTATTCGCAGCGAGTCGCAACATTTCGGAATTTCTCTGGAAATATTTGCGCAACTCGTCGCGTCCGAACGGTGACGGCTTGGCCGTGGAGTTCGCTGGCGCGCGTCCGGCGGCGGCTTCGTTCGCTTCTTCGGCTGCATCCAGCACCGCGTCGGTGCAGTACGCGAGGCTCTTCAGCGGCTTTCCGGCACCGCGCCGCGATCGGCCGTAACTTTCGAAGGCGCTGTCAATCCCTTTGAACACGGCTTCAAGCGGAACTCCTGCTTTCTGCCACGTTTCCATGATCGCCCAATCGAGTGGAGACACCAGCAGATGCGATCCGCGCTTCTTCCAGAAATATTCTTCGATTTCCGTGAAATAGTTGAAGTAATTCCACGCTTCCATCGCCCGCCTACCGGGCAACTTTCGGCTCGTGTTTTTTCGCAGCGTCGGCGGGCTGATTTTTCTCCCAGATGATGCGCAAACCTTCGAGCGTTAGAAAGTCGTCTGTGTGCCCAATATGTTTGGAGCCTTTGGCCACCAGCTTCGCCTGGCCGCCAGTTGCGACGACTTTCGGCTTGCCGCCGAGTTCCGCTTTCATTCGCGTGAGCATGCCGTCCACCATGTCTACCGCGCCGTAGTACAGGCCCGCCTGCATGTGCGTCACCGTATTTGTGCCAATGACTCTTCCAGGATCCTTGATTTCCACACGAGGGAGTTTTGCAGCGCGAGCGAAAAGCGCTTCGGACGCGATACCCAGTCCCGGCGCAATCACGCCGCCAAGGTATTCGCCCTTTGCGGAGATGGCGTCGAAGGTGATGGCGGTGCCGAAATCTACCACGATGCACGGCCCGCCGTATTTGTGAAACGCCGCGACTCCATTGACAATACGATCGGCGCCCACTTCGAGCGGATTGTCCACCAGGACGGCCATTCCGGTTTTCACGCCCGCTTCCACGAACATAGCTTTCTGCCCAAAATAAATCTTCGCCAGTTCCGACAACGTCCAGTTCATCGGCGGCACCACCGAGCTGATGATTACGCCGGTGACTTCCTGCGGATCGAGTTCTTTTAAAGTAAAAAGATTGCGCGTTAGTACTCCGTATTCATCCACCGTCTGCATGCGCGCAGTTGTCAGCCGCCAGTCGGCGACCAATTCTTTGCCGCGAAAGACGCCGAGAACAGTGTTGGTGTTGCCTACATCGATCGTCAGGAGCATGAATTCATTCTCGCCTACCTGATTTCCGCCACGTCGCCCGCGAAAACCGTGACCACTGCGCCATCTTCGCGCTGTACTTGCAGCAGGCCTTCAGGCCGCAGCCCGGCGGTGACTCCAACGTAGATCTCATTTCCATTCGTTACCCGAACTTTCTTGCCTAACGCATAGGAAGAGACTTGCGTGAAGCGTTCCGTTACCGAACTAGAGCCCTCGCGCAAGAGACGATTGTAATCGGTCTCAAATTCACGGAGCAACCGCACCAACAACTCCAGTCGAGACTGATTTTTTCCGGTTTCAACACGTAAGGAAGTTGCAACACGGTTCAGCTCGCTCGGAAACGTTTCTTGATTCATATTGATGCCGATTCCAACGATTACGAAGCGCACTAAAGTTGGCTCTGCGTGCATCTCGGTCAGGATGCCGCCGACCTTTTGACCGTTCAAAATCAGGTCATTGGGCCATTTCACGTCCGGCTGAAGCCCGGTCTGCGCTTGAATTGCCGCGTGCGCGGAGAGGCCCGCCATCATCGTCAGGAGCGGAGCTTGCACCGGCGAAATCTTCGGACGAAGCAGCAACGTTACGTAAATTCCCGCCGCGCGTTGAGAGTGCCAGCTGCGCCCAGCGCGCCCGCGTCCAGCAGTCTGTTCTTCGGCCAAGACTACAGCGCCTTCTGGTTCGCCCGCATATCCCAATTCCATCGCCACTCGATTCGTCGAGTCTGTGCGGAAAAAATGGTGAATCCGTTTTGCGAACATGCTGCCCTTCAATCGTTGGCGCAGCATGTCCGGCGTAAGAATGTCTGGAACCTGTTGGAGAAAGTAGCCGGTGTTTGGCTTGCCTTTGACGCGCACGCCGGCTTCGCGCAAGCGTTCGACCCAGCGCCACACCGTCGAGCTAGAAACGCCGATTTCTTTCGCGATGCGCGAGCCGCTGATGGCGATGGTGGCGTTGTCCGCAAACAAGGTAAGCAGGGAAGCCAGCCGCCGGTCGGTGGTGCCAGGAAGGGAAGTAGGAGCCATGGAAGCTGAGCGTAGCTTACTTGTCCTCGATGGAGTCCACAAGCAAACTGAGGTTCGCTGCTGGCGCCGAGTGGGTCAGAGTGCCGGAAGAAAGAAAATCCGCTTCGGTCTCGGCGTAGGCGCGAACATTTTCAAGAGTGATGCCGCCGGAAATTTCGACGACGCAATCCGGGCGAATCTGGCGCGTTAGATCAACACGTCGTTTGGCTTCGGCGGGCGTCATGTTATCCAGCAGGATGGCTTCGGCTCCAGCAGAAAGCGCTTCGCGCAGTTCGTGTTCGTTGCGAACTTCAATCTGAATCGGCAAAACGGTGTCCGATGCGCGTGACGGAACAGCTTCCTCGTAAGCGGTTAGCGCGTCCGGCTTGGAATGCAACGCCGCGTACGAGTGCGCCTGATCAAGAGCCTGCCTCACGCCCCCAGCCAGCGCGATGTGATTCTCTTTTAGCAGGATTGCGTCGTACAGGCCAATGCGATGGTTGATCCCTCCGCCCTTTTTTACCGCGTACTTTTCCAGCAACCGCAGTCCCGGCGTGGTTTTTCGGGTATCGCGAACCCGCGCGCGGGTCCCCTGAATCTTTTCCACGAAGCGATGGACCATAGTCGCGATTCCGCAGAGCCGTCCTAGAAAATTCAACGCAGTGCGCTCACCAGTAAGAATTGCGCGTGCTTTTCCGTCGAGGCGAAGTAGGACCGTTCCTTTGTTCACCAAATCGCCGTCGTGAACGTGCAGCTCCATTTTCATCGCCGCATCGAGCGCGCGAAAGACTCGCTCGGCCATCGGCAATCCGGCGCAAACCAGGTCTTCACGAGCGATGATGCGAGCCTTACCCGTAGCGCGAGCGGGAATCGTCGCTAAAACAGTGGCGTCCCCGGCGCCAATGTCTTCTTCGAGCGCCGTTTGAACTAACCGCTGAACATATTCAGAATCCCAATTCACGACCGTAGCCTTTTGGTACTCGTCTTGCCCGCTGCTGTGTAGGAGCGCAGCACCCTGCGCCCCAGCTTGCCCGGACGTTCAATTCAGCGGTCATTTCCCCGATTCCAGCTCTTGTATTCTTGCCGTCACCTTTTGCAGCTCGATCCGCCGTTCTGCCAAGGTCGCCTGTAGCCCCAGGATGATTTTCTCAGGCGCGCGGCTGCGAAACGTTTCGTCTCCGAGTTGCCGTTCTTTTGAGGCAATATCCCTGGTCAATCTGTCCCGTTCTTTCCTCAATCGCACAAGCTCGGCCGCGACGTCAACGGTCTCGACATGCGCAACCCGCAGATCGAACAGCGAAGTTGAACGCAAGCCACCGCCGGATTGCTCAAGCTTCGCGTCGGTGATGTCCAGTTCGCTGAGCAGCGCCAGCCTTAGGATACCGTCCAGATTCGCAGCGATGGTCTCACGAATGGCTGCACTTTCGCTGGAAAATTCCGCGGCCATGCGTTTTTTCGGGTCAAGCTTCATGTCCGCGCGAATCGCGCGGACAGACTTGACCACCTCTTGCACCAGCTCAAACTCTGCCAGCGCAGCCGCGTTCCGCCAGCTTTCGCGCGCCTCGGGATAACGCTCCAGCGCAATGGATTTCACTCCAGGACGCTGCGGCAACTGATGCCAAAGCTCCTCAGTCAGAAACGGCATGACCGGATGAAGCAACCGCAGCGCCGCTTCGAATGCGGCGAAAAGATTTTGCCACGCAATCGTCGCCCGCTCGCGATTCGCGCCAGTCAACTCGGGCTTGATCCACTCGATATACCAGTCGCAAAAATCATTCCAGAAAAATTGGTAGATACTTTGCACCGATTCGTGGAAGCGCTGCGTTTCGAACGCGTCGTTCACTGTGTCCAAGGTCCGGGCTAAACGCGCGAATAGCCACGCGTCAATCAGCGGAAGTCTCCCCGCAAAAGAATACGGCGCCCTTTCGCGAATTTCAGGAGAGGCAAGCTCCTCGAGTTTTGCGCCACCTTCTTCAAATTTATCCAAGTTCACGAACACGAATCGCGAAGAATTCCAGATTTTATTTGCGAACGAGCGCGCGCCAAGCAGCCGGTCGTCGGACAAAACGATATCGGTTCCGGGTGCGGCCATCGACGTAAGACAAAAACGTATGGCGTCGGTACCGTATTTCTGATTCAGCACTACTGGGTCGAGCCCCGTGCCTTTCGATTTGGACATCTTTTCGCCGCCGGTGGTGCGCACCAAGGCGTGCAAGTACACGGCGTGGAACGGAACCAGGCCGGTAAAGTGGATGCCCAGCATAATCATCCGCGCCACCCAGAAAAATAAAATGTCGTAGCCGGTGATCAACAGGCTGGTCGGATAATATTTCTCGTAATCTGCTGTTTTCTCCGGCCAGCCGAGCGTCGAAAAGGGCCACAGCCCTGAGCTAAACCAGGTATCCAACACGTCCGGATCTTGCTCGAGATTCACAGATCCGCACACTCCGCACTTCGCCGGCGCCTGGCGCGCCACTGTGATGTGCTTGTTTTCCTTGCAATACCATGCGGGAATGCGATGCCCCCACCAAAGCTGCCGCGAAAGCGTCCAGTCGCGGATATTCCGCATCCAGTTCAGATATTCCTGACGTCGGTTGTCCGGAACGATCTGAATTTCCCCGCGCTCCACCACCGCAATTGCCGGCTCTGCTAGAGGTTTCATCTTGCAAAACCATTGCGTCGAAATCCGCGGCTCAACGATGGTCTTGCTTCGCTCGCAGATCCCGATCGCGTGCGTATGCTCACTAATTGTTTCAAGCAGTCCGTGCGCCCTTAAGTCTTCTACAACTTTTTTCCTTGCCGCAAAGCGCTCCAGCCCTGCGTACGCTCCCGCGTTCGCATTCATATGTCCATCTTCGGTCATCACATCGATTTCAGGCAGTTTGTGCCGCCGTCCAAGTTCAAAATCGGCAGGATCATGCGCCGGTGTAATCTTTACCGCGCCGGTTCCAAACTCGCACTCCACCATCTCGTCGGCAATGATTGGGATTTGTCGGTTCAGCAACGGCAAAAGCACGTTCTTGCCAAGCAGGTGTTTGTAGCGTTCATCCTCGGGATGCACAGCAACCGCCGTGTCGCCCAGCATTGTCTCCGGCCGCGTTGTTGCCACCACTACAGATTCACCGCTGCCCACCACCGGATACTTGATGTGCCAGAGATGCCCCTGCCGTTCCTCATGCAGTACTTCCAAATCGCTCAGCACCGTCAAACAGACGGGGCACCAATTGACAAGCCGAGTTTCGCGGTAAATGAATCCTTCTTCATACAAGCGCACAAATACTTCGCGCACCACGCGAGACATTTCCGGTGAGAGCGTAAACTTCTCCCTCGACCAATCGCAGCTCTCGCCAATGTCCTTCATCTGCTGCGTAATCTGGCTGCCCGCTTCTTCTTTCCACTTCCAAACCTGCTTTTCAAACTCCGCGCGTCCCAGCTTCCGGTAGTCAACGCCCTGATCCATCAGGTGTTTCACAACGACACGCTGCGTGGAGATACCTGCGTGGTCAGTGCCCGGGAGATACAAGGTGTTGTATCCGCGCATACGGTGCCAGCGCGTGAGAATGTCGATCTCGGCATGCTCCAGCATGTGGCCGATGTGCAGCGAACCGGTGACGTTCGGCGGTGGAATGACAATCGAGAAAACCGGACCAGGCGCGTTAACATCCGCGCGGAACAAATTGTCCTGTACCCAGAACTCCGCCCAGCGCGGCTCAATCTGCTGAGGGTCGTAGGCCTTCGCGATCTCCCGAGGCATCCCGAATGATTCTCCTGAAATAAGGGTTAAAGAGTTGTGCTTATAAACCCTGAGTTAATAAGACATCAGAGTTTGTGCTTACCAACCCTGGCATGAAAATGTGCATTCCGCCATGTGCAGTGCAAACTTTGACTATAAGGGGAGCCAAGCAGAGCCGTCAACGCAGCGAGCGAATAGCCAAAATATCCGTAGTTCGAAACGGCGTGCGGGGGAACTACTTTTTGTTGAGCTC
>Ga0307474_10001493_pt1 | contig 16965 bp, 16 predicted proteins | sample atmos_gasesECM1C_2_FD_203312 | JGI IMG/M metagenome (GOLD analysis project Ga0307474, IMG submission 203312) | Hardwood forest soil microbial communities from Morgan-Monroe State Forest, Indiana, United States - atmos_gasesECM1C_05 | ecosystem: Environmental > Terrestrial > Soil > Temperate... | reverse complement strand
TGCGCGGTAGAGACACCGGTTTGATCGCTAGCCTGCTGAGCGGCCTAAATTTGCAGTGCGGGCGCACTGCGCACAGCACTTAAGACGGGTCGAAAGCGTGGCTGTAGAAGGCTCTGCGAGTAGGTTGTCAGTCCGAAAGGCGGCATCTGGGCTGCCGCACTCCAAAGAATCGCCGCGATCAAGAATTGCTATCCCTATGGACTGGCTTTGCTGCGCTTCGTTCTTGGAGCTGACCTCTTTCCTATGGACTTCAGACGAACCGCCCTGGCCTTGCGAGAATTACCGCTGCCGGGGTCAAGCTTGCTGCGTTTGCGCTTTAGTTTTGGTGGGCCGATTTTGTTGGTGGCGACGTAGCCGGCTTTTTCGAAGGCGCGCCACATGTACCACGAGGCCACGGTGCGGTAAGGGCGCCAGCGTTCGCCGAAGGCGAGAAGTTCCTTGGGGCGAGGCATGTGTTTTTTGTTGTAGGCGACGGACCAGCCTTTTTTTACGCCGAGGTCGTGGATGGGGAGGACGTCGGGGCGCCCTAAGCGGAAGATGAGAAACATTTCGACTGTCCAGGCGCCGATGCCGCGGACGGAGATGAGGCGTTCGACTAATTCCTCGTCGGAGAGCTTCAGAGCTTCTTCGTGAGTTGGGACGATGCCGTCGATGGTTTTTTGCGCGAGGTCTTTCATGGCCCGGATTTTTGCGCCGGAGAGGCCGGCTTTGCGCAGGGCTTTTGTCTTGAGTTGCAGTATCTCTTGTGGAGTGGGGACTCTGCCGCTCGGGCTTAGCGCCTTGATGCGGGCGAAGATTGTGGCAGCGGCTTTGCCGGAGATGGATTGGTAGGCGATGGATTCGAGGAGGGCTTCGTAGGGGGATTGGGTGTGGTCGATGTTGGGATCAAAGGCGGCGACTTCCTGGACGAGGCGGGCGATGCACGGGTCGCAGTTGGAAAGATGGGTTACGGCGGCGGCTAAGTCGAATGGAAGTTTGGGTACTGCGGACATTGCCTCAGTAGAATAGAGCAAGTGCGCGGAAAAAAGAAAATCGAAGGAGCTAAGGATAACAGGGAGACGCAGAGTACGCTGACGGGCGCGGAGGAATCTAGCAAAAACGCCCGCCTCAGAAGGCGGCCGCTACCAGGGCGGGCAGTACGGGTGTGCTAAACTTTTTCGCTTATGCAGACGGGAATTATTGGACTACCACAGGTTGGGAAGACGACGTTGTTCCGGATTTTGACCAAGGCGCATGTGGATCCGGCGAAGGGCGGACAGGAGACGCGGGTCGGCGTGGCGAAGGTTCCGGAGCCGCGGCTGGTGGAGCTAGCTAAGCTTTACAATCCCAAGAAAATTACTTATGCGACGGTGCAGTACGTCGATCTGGGCGGGATGCAGAAAGAGCGAATGCGCGAATCGCTGGCTTCTTTGCGTGAGGTGGATGCGATTGCGCATGTGATTCGAGTGTTCGACGATCCTAGCGTGCCACAAGCGGAGGGCACAGTCGATCCGCTGCGTGACGTGACGAATCTAGAGCTGGAGCTGATTTTTTCCGACCTGGAGCAGATCGACAAGCGTCTGGAGCGGCTGGAAAAAGACTTGAAGAAGAAGGCCGACAAGCAATTTGAGTTGGAAAAAGTAGTCTTAGAAAAGTGCAAAGCTCATCTCGAAGCGGAGAAGCCGCTGCGGGAGTTGCCGTTGACCCCTGAGGAAAGGAAGCCGATTGGGGGATTTTTGTTTTTGTCGCAGCGGCCAATGCTGTTTGTGCTGAATCTGGGGGACGAAGAAGCGGGGGAGTTGGATACGGCGGTGGAGCGGCATAAGTTGGGCGCGTTGCAGGGGCGGCCAAATACGGCGGTGGTGGCGGTTTGCGGACGGCTGGAAGCTGAGCTTGCCGAGATGAATGACACGGAAGCGGCGGAGTTGCTGGCTTCGTATGGATTGAAAGAGCCAGGGCTGAACCGGTTGATTCGCGCTACTTACGATTTGATGGGGCTGACTTCGTTTTTTACGGCGGGCGAGCCGGAAGTGCGGGCGTGGACGATTCACAAAAATACGAATGCGGTGAAAGCGGCGGGCGCGATTCATAGCGATATTGAGAAGGGATTTATTCGCGCGGAAGTGGTGCGCTGGAACGATTTGTTGGCGGTTGGGAGTTTGGCAGCGGCGCGGGAAAAGGCGCAGGTGCGGTTGGAGGGGAAAGAATATATCGTGCAGGAAGGCGATGTGATTTTGTTTAGGCACAGCGGGTAGGAAGAAGTAGTGAGATAAAGACGTAAGCAAGTAAAGAGAGAGAAAGACCCACACGCGACATCGGCGTGCGGGGCACCCCTGCAGCCTGTGGAGAAAAATAAATACGAGAGTACGGATTAACACAGAGGACGCAGAGACCGGATACCGAGTTACACCAGGGAAGAGATGGCGGGAAAACAGAAAGCGGCAGCGCGAGCGGATGGAAAACACAGAAGCGGTGAGGACGGGGTTGGCGGCGGTCCTGGGGCTGGTGGCCGCGAGCGGAAATTTGCTGGGCGGTTATTTTGTGGTGCGCAAGGAGTGGCCGCGCAATTTTTTGCAGTATTTCTTGGCGCTGGGCGCGGGGTACATGCTGGCGGTGGCGCTGATGGACATTATCCCTGAGTCGGTGAAACTTGGGGGGCAGAATGCGTTTTTGTTTGTGCTGGCTGGATTTTTCCTGATTCATTTATTCGAACACACCATTGCTCCACATTTTCATTTTGGCGAAGAGACGCATGCGGAGGAGTTTGCCAAGGGCAATGCGCGGCGAGCGGTCTTGCTGGGGCTGGCGATTCATGCCTTTTTTGACGGCGTGGCGATCGCGGCGGGGTTTCTGGTTTCCACCTGGCTGGGAGCCGTGATCTTTTTTGCCGTCTTCTTGCATAAACTGCCGGAGGGTTTTACGGTCGCTTCGATGGTGCTAGCGAGCGGACAGGGACGGAAGAGTGCGTTGCGGGCGGCGGCGGCTCTGGGTGGCGCTACTTTGCTGGGTGTGGCGTTGACCAGCGTGATGCAGGCGCAGTTGCAGTTTGCTTTGCCGTTGGCAGGAGGGGTTACCCTCTATGTGGCGGGGACCGACTTGCTGCCGGAGGTGAACCGGGAGCCGAATTGGCGGCTGGCGCTATTGGTGTTTGCCGGAGTGGCAAGTCTCTTGATATTGCAGAGGCTGGTGGGGGTTTAGCGCAAGAATCACTCGCCGGGGCCGGCGAAGGTGGCATTCTGAGTACCAAACTTGGGTGCGTCGGGTTAGTTTGGGTGAAACCGGCAGCTGGGCGGCCCCGACAAGAGCCAGGGTAAATCGCTCTCTAAAAGAGACGGTAGATATTACCGTTGGGTGTGCAAAATCGGGGAGCGTGGTGGCTCTAAGGGCAAGGAAATGGGCGGGTTAGAGCAAGGCAGATTATTAAACGCTGGATAAATGACGGCTGCAACTTTATGAGACTGCTTGTGTTAGATACGGTGTGGTCGCAATGACCAGGACCGACGTCCAACTGATGCTGGACGTGAAGGGGGGCGACGAACAGTCGTTCGAACTTCTGCTGCAGCGCTACCGGACGCCGCTGGTTAATTTCCTGTTCCGGATGGTGAAGAACCGGGAACAAGCAGAAGACCTGGCGCAGGAAGTCTTCATACGAGTATATCGCGCGCGGGAAGAATACGTACCGACGGCGAAGTTCACTACCTGGCTTTTCCGGATTGCCACAAACCTTGCGCTGAATTCGCTGCGTGACCACCGGCACCAGAAGCTGGAAATGTCCATCGATGCTCCGCTGACGGATGGCGAGGACGGCGATGAAAGGCCATTTGAAGTGGCTGACAAACATCTGACCGTCGAGCAGGAGTTGGTGGAAGAAGAGCGGAAAAAAATGATCCGGCGCGCAATTGAGAAGTTGCCGGAAAAGCAAAGAGCGGCAGTGCTGCTGCACAAGTATCAGGAATTGGACTATGCGGAGATTGCGAAGATTTTGAGTTGTTCGGAGAGCGCGTTGAAGTCGTTGTTGTTCCGGGCTTATGAGATGTTGCGGGTGGAGTTGGCGCCGCTGGTGGCGAGGCGTGGATTGAAGTAATGAGGTAAGGAAATAGCGAGGTAACGACGAAAGTGAAAAAGTCGGAAGAGTTTGATACCGGAAACTCAATAAGGTGGACGATATGAGTTGTGAACGAATGGAAAGCCGAATTCTAGCGTACATGGATAGCCGGCTGAAGGACAGCGAGCGGGCCGAGATGGACAAGCATCTGGCGGCTTGCCCGGTGTGCCGGGTGCGCGCGAATGAATTTCGCTCGGTGAGCGATTTGCTGGGCGAGCTGCCGATGGTTGAGCCGACGCCGGCATTTGATGTACGTGTGCGTGCGCGCGTGGCGGCGGAGCCAGTGAAGCAGAGCTGGTGGGCGTGGATGCGGCCGTCGCCGCGCATCGCGTTTGCCGCGTCAATGCTGTTGCTGGCGATGCTGTGGATGGGATATCGCAAGGAGGCAGTTACGCCGTTGCCGATCAGTCCTGAAGAAGCGGATGCGTCCATGATGCAGGACATTTCGGTGATGGAGGATCACGATACGCTGGCAAATTTTGAGCCGTTGAAGGAGCTGCCGCCTCCGGTGGAAGCGACGGCTGATTCCGACGACACCGATCAGCAAATGTAAGCGGAACCTAGCGGCTAGGCGACGCAGACGGCACGGTGGTGGCCGGGCCGACGAGTTTGCAGAGTGACGGGTTTCAGGGGTTGGTACTTACAAGCTCTGGTATGACATGACCAAACGATTCCAATTCGGGTGGATGGCAGTGGCGCTGATCAACGTGGCAGCGCTCGGCGCAACAGCTGCGGCTGGCGCTGAGGCACGGCCGACGCAGAGTCATACGCCTCAGAGGTCGCAGGCACCGCCGCCGAGACCGCCATCGCAGCCTGCAAATCGTCCGCCGCCGAGTCAGACTCAGCATCAGCCGGGGAGTGCGGCGCAACATCCGCCAAATACCCAACATCAACCGAATAACGGATCGAATCGTCCGCCGGCCACGATGACGGAACCGCCGCGATCGAACAATTTTAATAACCGGCCGAATGAAAATGGACCCGCAGCGACGTTGCGGCCGAGACAACAGGTCGGTGTTGGCGCGCCGCGTCCGTTTGTGGATCGCATGCGCGATTTGAATCCGCAGCAGCGGGATCGCGTGTTGCAGAGTAGCCGTGCGTTTCAGAATTTAGCGCCGGAACAGCAGAACCGGATCCGGCAGCAATTTAATCAGTGGGACCATCTGAACGCGCAGCAGCGCGCGGACCTTCGCGCGAAGGAAGATACCTGGCGGAGAATGACGCCGCAGCAGCGGAGTTACGTGAAGAACGATGTTTTGCCGAAATGGCGACAGATTCCATGGGAGCGGCAGCAGGTGATTCAGCAGAAGCTTGGTGTCCTGCAGAATATGCCGGAGTCGGCGAGAAACCGGCGGTTGAGTGATCCGACTTTTACGCGCGGAATGAGCGACGAAGATAAACAAACGCTGCATGATTTGAGCCATTTGCATGTGGGCGGAGCGCCTGATCCGCCGGGAAATGAGTGAAGAGGAAGTGCAATAAGTGCAAATTTGAAGGTGCCAAACAAACCGAGACAATTGGCAATCTTGAGTGCATGTAAGGCGTCGCCACCACAAACAAAATCAACAGGCCAAATTGACAGCGAGTACGGTCTCGCGGCATCGTGACTTGTGTTCAAACGGTGCATCGAACGAATAGAGGCGGCGCTGTTGAAAAGTGATGATTGTTCCTGCTGCGCGGTAAACCGGAAAAACAACGAGAACGCTTCAATTTATTTGCCCGGGCAAGTCAGGGCGCAGCATGCTGCGCCCCTGCAGAGAATTCTGTTGTTTTGTGTTGGAGGGTGTACTGCGCTTGATTGCGGCGGATCGGCTGGGAGAGCATGACGCGGTTCCGCGCCCTGAAGCATCGCAATTTTCAATTATTTATCGTGGGGCAACTGGTTTCGTTGATTGGGACCTGGATGCAGACTACCGCGCAGTTGTGGCTGGTCTACGATTTGACACATTCGGCGGCGCTGCTGGGAATTTTTGGATTTGCGAATCAGATACCGATGCTGGTGCTGGCGACGGTGGGCGGATACGTCGGAGACCGCTATAGCCGGCACCGCGGAGTGATTGCCACGCAGTCGATTTCGATGCTTCTTGCCTTTATTTTGGCGGGGCTGACGCTGACTCATCACATTCACGAATGGTCACTGATCACGATTACTTTTCTGGTGGGAATCGTGAATGCCTTTGACGTGCCGATCCGGCAGGCATTTTTTGTGGAGATGGTGGGAAAAGATGATTTGCCGAATGCGATTGCCTTGAACTCCTCGATATTTAATGGCGCGAGAGTCGTGGGACCGGCGATTGCCGGATTTGCGATTGCGTGGATTGGCGAAGGCTGGTGTTTCTTCCTGAATGGCGTCAGCTTCTTTGCGGTAATTGTGGCGCTGCTCGCGATGCGCATTGACAAGGTGGAGCGAAAGACGAGTGAAGAGTCGCCGTTGCAAAATTTGTTGCAAGGATTTCGATATGCGATGAGCGACCGGCCGACCCGGTCCGCGTTGCTGCTGCTGAGCATGTTGAGTTTGCTGGGACTGCAATATGCGGTGTTCATGCCAATTTTTGCGAACGACGTTCTGCACGTTGGCGCGAAGGGCCTGGGACTGTTGATGAGCGCGGCCGGAGTAGGGGCGGTGCTGGGAGCGCTGCAATTTGCGGCGAGGACGAGCTACAAAGGATTGGCCAAGTGGATTGCGGCAATGTCGGTGATTTGCGCGATTGGCTTGATTGCCTTTTCACAATCGCACATTTTCTGGCTTTCCTGCGCAGTACTGTTGGCGGTGGGATTTGCGGCAACATCGCAGATGGCTGCGACCAACACAACAGTGCAGAATCGCGTGCCGGATGAATTGCGCGGGCGAGTGATGGCGGTGTACGCGACGATGTTCATGGGAGTGCAGCCGATAGGCGCGTTGCTGGCGGGAGGAATTGCGAAACGCATCGGAGCGCCGCTGACGCTGGCGTTTTTTGGGTCACTCTGTTTGGTGGGGGGCTTGGTGTTTGCGGTGTGGGTGATGATGCGATTGCGCGCTACGCAAGAGGCGGCGCAGGTTCAGGCGGGATTGGGGCGGTAGAGCCAAGCTGGCTGCGTGATGGTTCCTGATACGCCCGGTGAGTGGCTTGACTCGGGAATTGCGGAAATAATCGCGTCTACTTTTGCGCGCTGTGGTGAAAGAGAACAGACCGGGTCGGTTGCAGCGGCATCGCCTGCAAGCAATAAGGCCTGGCAGCGGCAGCCGCCGAAATCCACGGAGCGGCGAGCGCAGGATTTGCACGGCTCCTGCATCCAATCTTCGCCGCGAAATTTCTGGAAGGATTCGCTCTTCTGCCAGATCTCAGCCAGAGATTTTTCTTCGACATTGTCAAAACGCAAGCCGGGGATCACTGCCGCGGCGTGGCAGGGAAGCGCTTCGCCCCTCGGCGTGATAAGCATCACTTTGCGCGCCCAGCCGCCCATGCAGGGCTTGGGGAACTTCGCGTAGTAGTCCGGAACAACAGATTCGATGCGGATTTTGCCGCGCAGGCGTTCTTGCGCGTTTTTGAAAAAATCGAGTGAGCGGCCGGGTTGTTCATGGGTGGGGAGAAGCTGCTCGCGGTTTGCGAAGGCCCACCCGTAATATTGCACGTGTGCGAATTCCACGCGGGTGGCGGAAGAATTTTCGGCGATGGCGAGCATTTCTTCGAGTTGATCGAGATTCTCGCGATGTATGACGAAGTTCAGTGTGACCCCTACCCGGCGCGACTTTAGCCACTCGAGGACGCGGAGTTTTTGCGTGTGGGATTTGCTGCCGCTGATTTCGTTGGCGGTGTCTTCTCTTGCCCCCTGGAAGCTGAGCTGGAAGTGATCGAGACCGGCGGAGATTAAATCGTCAAGGCGTTTTTCGTCCAGTGGCAGGCCGGAAGTGATGAGGTTGACGTAGAGATTTGCAGAGCGCGCGGATCGGACGAGTGTGGTGAGATCGGGCCGGGCGAGAGGTTCGCCGCCGGTGAGGTCGAGTTGCATCACGCCTAGGGCGGCGGCTTCCTGGAAAACGCGGCTCCACGTTTTGCTGGGGAGTTCATTTGCGCACGCGGTGAGTTCTTGCGGATTGGAGCAGTAGACGCAGTGCAGGGGGCAGCGATGCGTGAGTTCGGCGATTAGGGCTAGCGGGTTTGCGAGGGTGTCAGGCATTGGACGGATGAGCGTCAGGGATGGTGGCAATCGAAGAGAGATTCCTGGCTTCGCTCGGAATGACGGCTTTGTCGCTTTGTGGAAAGGGAGTCATGATTGGATGAAACCCGCCCGCCTCGGAAGGGCGGCCGCTTGCGAAGAGCAAACAAAAAAGGCAGTCATGGCTGGCGCTACAACACAAAATCCAGGGCGCGCTGGTCGTGCAACAGTTGCAGATAGCCCAGGATGTCTTGCTCGACCTTTTTCGGTTCCGCTTTTGAGTATAGCTTCTGCAGCTCGGCGATTAGAGTCGCGATGGTGTGTTTGCCATCGCAGCGTCTGACGATTTCCAGGCTGGGGCCGCTGAGGCGAAGCGCGCGTTCCGGCATCAGCAACACCTTTTGCCCCTGGTTTTCTCCCAAGCGACAGCCGGGAGCTAGTTCTGGGCGCGAGTTTGTATCGAGACTCATAGGTCGGCGTGGTTGGGATGAAAAGCGCCGGGCGGCGGCCACGCAGGATTTACGTAGGCGAAAAACAGTGCGTCCAGCATGGCCCACAGAATATCGCACTTGGCGCGTAACGCGGCGTGAGCGGCGTCTTGTTCTTCGCGCGTGCGGGCGTGTTTGACAACCCAGGCCAGCGCAAAATCGGCATCTTCAGGAGCTTGCGTGAGACGACCCGCGAAGTAATCAAGGCCGCTGGCCATCCAGGGATAATATTCGCGCAGCCGGTCCATGCGAAGGGCGATTAATTTTTGCGAGAAGAGTTCAGTGAGGGACGAAGCGACGGCTTCAAGATGGGTCCGCGTAGAAACGAATTGAACGTAGGCGTCTACGGCGTAACGCGTGGCAGGCAAAATTCCATCGCCGCGTACTGCCTGAATGCGCGGAAGGCCGGTGGCTTCGACCAGTTTGAGCCATTTTTCCACGCCGCCCGGGGCTCCGCTGCCATCGCCATCGTGGTCGATCAAGCGTTTGCGCCAAGCCATGCGGAAGCCCTGATCGTCGGAGCGGGACAGCAATACGGCGTCTTTACGCGGAATATGGCTCTGATAGTAGTAGCGATTTAGCGCCCAGGCCTGCATCTGACCGCGGCTCAGCGAACCTTCGTGCATGAGTTTGTGGAACGGATGGCGGTGGTGATAACGATCTTCACCGATGGCGTGAAATCCGGCGATGAAGTCTGCTTCGGACAGCGCGAGCTTTTCCTGCTGCTGGCTCACAGAGTCAATTCCATCCCATCGTAGGCTATATCGAAACCGGCCTCGCGGGTCAGACGATGTTCCTCGCTGCTCTCATCGAGGATGGGATTGGTGTTGTTGATGTGGACCAGAATCTTGCGGCATTCGGAATCTTTGGGGAATTGCGCAAGTAGGCCGTCCCGTCCCGAGAGCGGAAGATGGCCCATTTCGCGGGCGGTTTTCTGGCCGCGGCCGATTTCAATTAGCTCATCGTCGGACCAGAAAGTACCGTCGAGGAACGCAACGTTGCTGGTGGCTGCGACTTTCACGCCTTCGGCCGAACCTTGCGAAAGAGTTGGCGCGTAGCAAAACGATTTTCCCGCTCGCTCGAAGCGCAGCGCTATGACGGCTTCCTGTGCGGGAAGGCTGCGACGTAGTTCGGTGCTGATGAAGTCCGGATAGTTACTGCCCAATGAAATGGGCGTGCATACGAACGAAGGAGGAGCGGAGGGATCGTCACCGAAGCGGCAGGCAAGGCGAGCTCCAGGAGCGAGGTTTTGCCATTGCACGGGAGGATCGGCGCGATGCAGAACGTCAAAAATGCGATTCTCATTTTTGAGAATTTTCTGAATGGCTGGTGTCGCGAAGATGAAAAAGGATTGAAATTCGCGCAGATGAAGCAATCCCATCACGGAATCGAGGTCGGCAGAGTGCAAGAAAACGCCGCCGATTGGTGTTCCGGTGGTAGCGGTCGAAGGCGGAGCAAGTTGCGGCATAGCAACGATTTGAGAGCGTAAGTCCGGTGACGCGCCAAGCAGGAACCAGACCAGGCCGTCCGGAGAAAATGCCAACTGAGTTTGTGTGCGGGCGGTGCTTTTGAGCGTTCCGGCGCGCAGGGCTCTGCAGTTGCGGCAGCCGCAGTTCCATTGCGGGAGTCCACCGCCGGCAGCCGATCCTAGAATTGTAATGTGCATGTGAGGAGTTTATCCGCAATCGTAGGGAATCAGGCGGGCCGTTAGTTTATCGCGCTGGGCAATGCACTTAATACAAAGGCCGGGCTGAAGCCCGGCCTCGCAAGATTTACCGTGAATCGAACCAAAAGCCGTTGGAATGGCTGTTTAGAGTTCGGCGTTCGCGTATGAGCTGATCTCGCAGTTCAGTTCGATCTCTTCGTGCTGAGGTGTGGTCCATTCCATGGCATGACTCCTTGTGTCATTCGAACGCATAGAGAATAGCACGCCAATCAAATCCGGAAAAGAAAATCTTGCGGAGTGCATCCGATCGGAGCGCGGGAGAAAGCGACGAAGGAGAAGCGAAAACACCGGCACAAAATATGGGGAGTTACAAAGAAATCGAGCGCAGCAGGTGGAACAGAACTCCCGAGAGTGATTTTGTTAACACAAATTTAAAAAAATTTGTGCGGAACGCACGATTTCACTTGACAAGAATCGTAGTCCGATTAAGATGTGGCGAAAAGTGGTAGCGAGTGGGAAGTAGTAGAGTCAAGTAGGGCAGCGCAAGCACCGGATAGGGCACGGTAGCACCAAGTCGAAAAGGCAGCTAAGTTCATCAAGCAAGTGGGGAAACGTGGCGATCTGGGGCATCAGATTCCGTCGTTTCGAAGTGTGGCCGCTACGCGGTCGATTGGATGTGCGACCGTTAAACGGTCGACGGCTAAGGGCGAATGAGTCTTCGGGGAAACTGTCGGGCGAAGGTGGACGAGAAGGGTCGTCTGAAGATACCCGCCGTGTTTCTCGAAGGGCTGCGACAATTCGGGGATCAGTTCTATATCACTAGCATGACCGGAGAAACGGCCCGGATTTATCCGATGCAGGTGTGGCTGGCCATCGAAGAAAAGCTGGCGAAAGTGTCTAGCCAAAACCGGGCGAAGCGCAAATTTTTGATGAGAACCAGCTATTTCGGGCAAATGGTTGAAATGGACGGGCAGGGCAGAGTGCTGCTTCCACCCGTTTTGCGGGAGTCGGCTCAGACAGTGGGCGAGGTTGATGTCTTCGGGAGCCTGGATTATCTGGAAGTGATGAATCACACGCGAGTTCTGGACGAGATGAAGAACGATCCGTTCACGGAAGACGACTACAAGGCGCTGGAAGATTTGGGAATTTGACACGGGCGGCGGGGCTTGGGCGAAGGTCAGGGCGAGCGGCAAAGAGGCGGATGCGGTGAGCGAAACAGCGCCACACACGCCGGTAATGTTGCAAGAGGTGCTGGAATGGCTACGAATAAAGCCAGACGGAATATACGTCGACGCAACATTGGGAGCCGGAGGGCATTCGGAAGCCATCGCCGAAAGACTTTCTACGGGCAGGTTGATCAGCCTGGACCGGGACGAACAGGCGCTGCAGATCGCGCGGGAGCGTTTGACGAGACTCGGGTCGAAAGTGAACTGCGTTTTATCTCCGTTCTCAAGGATTGCGGAGGCCGTACACGAGTTGGGGATTCCGAAGGTGGACGGGGTCTTGGCCGACTTGGGGGTTTCGAGCATGCAACTTGATCATGCGGAGCGGGGATTTTCGTTCCGCCAGGCGGGTCCGCTGAACATGCGCATGGGAGTCAGCGTGGATCACCCGTCGGCAGCGCTTGGGTCAAGTGAGCTGACCGCAGACGAAATTGTGAATCGCTGGCCAGAAAAAGAACTGGCCGATTTGCTGTACCGCGAAGCGGATGAGCACGATTCCAGAAGAATCGCCAGGTCGATTGTAAGAGCGCGGCCGATCAGAGATACGGCGCACCTGGCAACGGTTGTGGCAGGGTCCCGAGCGCAATGGGGAAGGCAGAGACTGCATCCCGCGACAAAAACGTTTCTGGCGCTGCGGATAGCGGTGAATCGAGAGATGGAGGAACTCGGGCAGTTTCTTTCTCGGGTCCCCGCCACAATGAATCCAGAGGGGCGGTGCGTGATGTTGACGTACCACTCCAGGGAAGACCGGATCGTGAAGGAAGCGTTTCGCGAAGCGGCTAAGCAGGGGACGCTGAAGATTCTGACGAAACATGTAGTGCGGCCCAGTGAAGAAGAAGAGCGAATGAACCCGCGATCGCGAAGCGCGAAACTGCGGTGTGCAGAAAGAGCCTGAGCATGAAGCAAAAGTCAGCAGCAATGCGTGAGTTCCGCACCGTAAAGCGCATTGATAATTCGCGTTTGGTGCGCCATATCGAGCCGGCAAAGCAGAGAAATTTATTGAAGACTGCGGGGCTCGGCGGACTGGTGGCGGTATTTTTTCTGTTTTATATTTTTCAGCATTTTCGCTGCATTGACCTGAGTTTCGCGCTGGAAGATTTGAAAGCGCAGCAAGTGCGCGCGGCGGCGCTGAATTCGGAATTGAAACTCGAAATCGCCAATCTGCGCGATCCGATGCGCATTGACGTGATTGCGCGGAGACAGTTGGGATTGACGCAGCCATTGCCGGCGCAGGTGCGCGAGTATGAAGCGCCGAGCGGAATGCAAGTGGCCGCCATGCGGTTTAACAGAGTTAGCCGGAGACAGTAACGGCTGCCAGCCGACAATACGAGCTTCAGAAGTGGCGTAGTTTTTATCTCAGGGTCTGCAAGATATAAACCCTGAAACCCGATTATCTCAGGGTTTGTAAAACAAACCCTGAAACCCTCAGGCGGAGAGAATCCCGAACGCAGCGGGCCATGCAAGAAGAAAAAGTTCACGTCCGTCTGTTGATCGTCGCCGGCGTGGCCCTGTTGTGGATGACTGCGGTATTCGGACGGCTTGGGTATCTGCAATTAGTCCGGCATAGCACTTATGTTGCACGCGCGCATAGGCAACAGCAGCGCACCATCGAAATCACCCCAAAACGCGGCGCAATTTACGACCGCAACATGCATCCGCTGGCGATGAGTGTGCCGGTGCAGTCGGCGTTTGCGGTCCCGTCGGAAATTGGCGACAACCGAGCCATGGCCGCGCGCTTGCTCTCAGGTGTGCTGGGCATTCCGCGCGACGTTTTGGACGCCCGCTTTGAATCTGGGGGGTCGTTCGTTTGGATTTTGCGCAAGCTTCCCCCTGACAAAGCCGAGGCGGTGCGCGCTTTGAACTTGAAAGGTGTTTATCTGCAAGCCGAAAACCAACGCTATTACCCGAAACGCGAACTGGCCTCACATGTTTTGGGATTTGTCGACCTGGATGAAAAAGGACTGGGAGGAATTGAATACCAACTGGATAACTGGATCCGCGGAAAAAGCGAGAAAATTGTAGTCATGGAGGACGCCCGACAACGCTCGTTCGATGGCGGGGTGGCGCAAAGGAACCAGGGCGCGAATGTTGTCCTGACGATTGACGAAAAGATTCAGTACATTGCCGAGCGAGAACTGGCGGAGGCCATCGCGAAGACTCACGCGCTTGCCGGAACTGTGATCGTGCAGAATCCGAACGACGGAACGATTCTGGCCCTCGCCAACTGGCCGAAGTTCAATCCCAATTCGCCGAATGATGTGAAAACGGAAGCGCGCATGGATCGCGCGGTGAGCGCGATCTACGAGCCGGGCTCAACGTTCAAATTGATTACGCTGGCGGCGGCATTCGACCAGGACCTGACCAAACCTGGCGAGATTTTCGATTGTGAGAATGGCTCGGTGATCGTGGCTGGGCACCGTATTCACGATCACAAACCATTCGGATTGTTGACGGTGTCGAACATTCTGGCGAAGTCCAGCGATGTCGGAGCCATCAAGATCGCCATGCGCCTGGGCGCGCCGAAATTTTACGAATATATCCGCGCCTTTGGATTCGGCCAGCAAACCGGTGTGGATCTTCCCGGCGAAAGCAAGGGCCTGCTGAAGAAAATCGAGAACTGGAGCGGTGTTTCGATCGGCTCGATTTCGATGGGACAGGAAATCGGCGTAACACCGATGCAACTGGTTACGGCGGTCTCAGCGATCGCCAATGGCGGCACTCTTTACAAACCGCGCGTGGTCGCGGAAATGCGCCGAGGTGAACAGGTATTGCCACTCACCGGTGTATTGGCGCCGGCGGAACCGAGAGAAATCATTCGACCGCAGACTGCCGCGACCCTGCGTAGTTTAATGGAAGGCGTGGTGCTCGAGGGCGGAACCGGAACGCGAGCAAGGCTGGACGGCTGGACCGCAGCCGGAAAAACCGGATCGGCACAAAAGATCGATCCCGCAACCGGCCGCTATTCGCCTACGCAACTGATCGCGTCGTTCACTGGATTTACGCCGATCAACGATCCGGCCGTGACGATTCTGGTTTCGCTGGATTCTCCGGTGGGGCAGCACGAAGGAGGACAGGTGGCAGCGCCGGTATTCAAGCGCGTTGCCGAACAGGTGCTGGCATATCTCAACGTGCCGCGCGATGTACCGCTGAGCCCAAAGCTGATGCAAGCGTCGTACAAGAGTTCGGAAGCGGAAGCGAGTGCATCGCTCGAAGATTTCACGCCAGTGGATTTTGCGGCGCAGCCGGATCCACTGCCAGCACAGGAAAAAAACAATCAGCCCGAACCTGTGCAGCCGTCGGTCACGGTCGCGTTGGACGAAGGTGGCGACATCGCCGTGCCTGACCTTCACGGCAAGACCATGCGCGACGTGACAGAAATGTGTTTGAGCCTGGGACTGGAACCGGTTTTGGTTGGCAGCGGACTTGCTGTGGATGAATTACCAGCCGACGGCGCAAAGGTTCGGCGCGGCGCAAAAATCACAGTGCGCTTCGGAACACCGGAAGAAGCAGCGAAGGCTATTAAGTTGTTGGGAAAAAGCGGACATCGATGACCACGGAATTGCAGGAGCCAAAAAACGCGGCAGAGAGCGGAAAAGTGATGGAATGGCGCGGCGCGGACACTCGGCATGTGGAAAATAGTTCGTTGACACTCGGCGAAGTGTTTTCGGAGACCGGCGCAACCGTACCGCCCGCGGCGCACGCGTTGAAGATTCAAAGTATTGTGTGTGATTCACGCAAGGCTGCAACCGGCAGCTTGTTTTTTGCGCTGCAGGGGGTAAAAGAAGATGGCAATCGATACATTCGCGACGCGATTGAACGCGGGGCGATCGCCATTGCCAGCGAATCCGGACTCCCGGCGGATTTCAGCGCAAACGTTGCCTGGGTTCGCGTGTCGGGAAGCCGCAAGAGTCTGGCGATTGCGGCGGCGAACTTTTTCGGGCATCCTGCGAAATCTCTGCAGTTAATCGCGGTGACTGGCACAAACGGAAAAACCACCACCGCTTCGCTGATTGACTCCGTGCTGCGCGCATCGGGCGTAAAGACCGGAATGTTTGGAACGATTGCTTACCATACTCCGCTCGGCAAATATCCCGCGCCGAATACCACGCCGGAATCGCTGGATTTGCAGGGGTTCCTCGGGGAAATTCGCGATGCAGGCGGAAAGTATGCGGTGATGGAGGCAAGTTCGCACGCGCTGGCGATGGATCGCTTGTGGGGCTGTCATTTTCAGTCCGCAGTCTTCACGAACCTTACCCGCGACCACTTGGACTTTCACAAAAATTTCGCGGACTATTTTGCGGCTAAGCGAGTGTTGTTTGAGGGAACGGGCGCGGGTGCGCCGGAGAGCGCAGTCTTGAACAGCGACGATCCATACAGTAATCGCCTCTCCGGCCTGGCTAAGCAGTCGCTGACCTACGGCATCGAAAACCCAGCCGACATCTCCGCCAAAAAATTTCAGCTTTCATTCAGCGGGCTTCAGTTCACGGCGAACTCTCCGCAGGGAAAACTGCAAATCACTACGCCGCTAGTGGGTCGGATCAATGTGTACAATATTCTGGCGGCGATCGGTGCAGCGCAGGCGGCTGGCATTTCGAACGACATCATCGCAAAGGGAATTCGCGCGCTGGAAAATGTTCCGGGTAGATTTCAGAGCGTGGATATGAGCCAATCCTTTTTGGTGATTGTGGATTTCGCGCATACGGATGATGCGCTGGAAAATCTGATTAAGACCGCACGCGAGCTGAATCCCAGGGGCCGGGTAATCACGCTTTTTGGTTGCGGCGGCGGCAAAGATCGCACCAAACGTCCCATCATGGGTGAGGCCAGTGGCCGGCTCTCTGACCTGACGATTTTGACCAATGACAATCCACGCCAGGAAGATCCGCTGAAAATCATCAGTGACATCGTTGTCGGTCTACAGAAAAGCAACGGCAAATACTTGATCGAGCCGGATCGAGAAAAGGCCATCGGCCTCGCATTTGACGAAGCGCGCGCAGGCGACATTGTGCTATTGGCCGGCAAAGGCCACGAGGACTACCAGATTATCGGCGACAAAACGCTGCCCTGGGACGATCAACTGGTGGCGCGGCGGGAATTGCATAAGCGCGGATTTGATTCTCCGGGCACGAAGGAGCAAAAGTCCGACGCGGGGTTTGGCACCTAGCGCGCAAACTAGCTAGTGCGGCTCAGGCGGAAGGTTTCCAATCGTAGTTTCAGTGGTACTGAAACACGCCATCTGCAGACGATGGGAGGAGGAGCCAGCGAACCGGTGAGCATCAAACCAACCCCGGGTTACGCCCGTAAGGCGAGCCCTCTGAGGTATTTATGCGGTGGACGATTGCACAGGTGGCTGACGTTCTGGCG
>Ga0307474_10001492_pt1 | contig 16971 bp, 14 predicted proteins | sample atmos_gasesECM1C_2_FD_203312 | JGI IMG/M metagenome (GOLD analysis project Ga0307474, IMG submission 203312) | Hardwood forest soil microbial communities from Morgan-Monroe State Forest, Indiana, United States - atmos_gasesECM1C_05 | ecosystem: Environmental > Terrestrial > Soil > Temperate... | reverse complement strand
TTCTAATCTCATTCCGAATTTTCCATATAAAGAATTCATTAATAATTTAGCTATTAGATTCATAGGAGTTCCTTTAGGATATTCCATTCTTAGAGCATACATTTTTTCAATATATTCTTTAAATATATATCCTCTTTCAAATTCGTAACCTTTAATGATTTCAAATGTATAGCCATATTTTATAGCATTATACATTTCTTCACTATATATCCAACCTTCCCAACTTCCTAATCCAGCAATGGTTCTGATTCCTTCATTAGTTTTGATTTTTCTTTGTAATAAAGGATGTTTAATATTTTCTGGACTAGTAATTTTACAATAGAAATAACCAAATGCTTGAGGATCTATTTTAGTAATATCTCCTTCAAAAGCTATTGGTTTACCTACAGGCATTGGTCTATTAGCCATAATAAACGGATATAATGAATTAACATCATAAGAAAATAATTTAGTAAATAATGCTCTAATATTACTATTAATTAAAGAAATTATATTGTGTTAAATCTTCAGGTGTTATTGAATTAGGTAAATAAAATAAAAAATAAGCAAAAAATATTGTTGAACTAACAATAGCTAAAGGTTTTAAATAATTAGTATTAGATTCAATATCTAAATTATCTTTTTTAAAATCGTCTATTACTTCGGTTAAGGCTTCTTTAATACCTGTTTTAATTTCATTTTTTATATTAGGATTATTAGTAACATTAGTTAAATCTTCTGAGAAAAAGATATTAAAATAAATTTTAATTTTATTCCATATTGTTTTAATAAAATTAATATATGGATCTAATAAATCATTATATAATGAAAATGTTAAATATAATGAACTATTGAAATCAGTGAAATATAAAACAACAAATATATTTGTAATTATAGTTAAATATACTATAATTTTTAAAACTAATTTAAATTTATTATAAAAATTAGTTTTAAATAATTTAGATAAAATTGAAATTATTGGTAAAATATAAAAATATTTATTTAAAAATTGTATTAAATTATTTAATTTATACATTAATTTTAGTAATTGGCTTCTATTCATTATTGATTAAATTTGTATTAAGTTGGATATATCACTATATTTTAGTTAATTAGGCGTTATAAGATTAAACTAGAATACCAACCCTAGATAATTATTTAATTATTCCATGCCTAATTAACATCATTAATAAACTTTTATATATATAAAATATTATTAGATTATTATTTCTTTTAATAATAACAATCTTTTATATATTTAAGTATTAATAGAATTGAACTATTATCTCAAACATGTGCAAGTACAAATAGATCAAGGAGTACAAGCATCAAGCCATGTAAATACTTGCACACCTACATCTAAATGATTTAAATTTACAAGTGGTAAATTAGAAATAGTATCTAAAGTTGGACTATAAGTTACTGGAGCTGTAGTTTGTAAAGTTGAATTAAAAATATAAGTCACAATATTTGTATCTAATGGAGAAGTAAATTAAATTCTGATCAATCAATAAATCTTCATGATTCAGAAAGTCCTTTAACTAATATAAGATTTGGAACTGATTCTCCTTTACAAAATTTAGTTGGACCTAATGATAGTGCATCTCAAATAAGTGAATCTAATTTACAAATTGTAGAACCTATTTTACAAAATGTAAATGAAAGAGTAACTAATACTGGTAGAATTTATGATATGAGTAATGTCAAAGATGTTTTAGATCTAATGAATGATCCTACTGTAGTTTTTTCTGTGAATTCTGCAACTTTACCTGGAGATGATTTAATTATTTTTCATACAGCAGATTCTTCTAATGAAATTTTAAGATCTACTCTTGAAACCTTATTAAATAGTGTTAATTAATGATTTGAAAATAAGCATTTGCTTATTTATCCCCATCTCTTAAAAGAGAACAACAATCCTAATAAATATATTACCTTTACTATTCAACTATTATATGATTAATATCTTACCAATGCTCGGAGACTTACTAGACTATAACAGGGGTGTTATGCAACGCTAGAAGTTAATAAGTTTGTAACCTTTCATATAATATTGTTTATGTCTATGGTTACTAGACAGCTCGCAAAAGCTTATAATAAGTTATTTAGATTAAAAAGTCCGCTGATTGACTATAAAGCAAAAATATTTTATAATTTAATGAGAACACCTAGATTTTTTCAAGGATTAACTTTAACTTCATTTAGTTTGGTAATATTTAATACAATTAGAACAAATAAAACAAAACTATTAGAAGATAAAATAAATAAACAAGAAACTAAATATGAAGAATTAAACAATAAATATACATCTTTACTTGAAAATAATCTAAGTAGATTAGAAAATGAAAGAGAAATATTAGAAGAATCTAATAGTTTAAGTAAAGATGTAGAAGTATTGGATCAGAAATTAAGAAGTTCATTAGAAATTAGAAGAGAGTTACAACACAAATATTCAGAAAATAGTGCAGATTTATCAATAAATAATCAATTACAAGAAGTAGAAAATACAAATGTAGAAATACATAATATGTATGAATCAGTAAATACTAAATTTGATTCATTTATTAATAAAGTTAATACTTTATTGAATAATAGTGGTAATAAATCTCAATATTTAGATTCATTACAAAGTATTATTGATGGATTTAATTATGAACAAAATTTAGCTATGTCTAATATTTTAGGTTCAATGTTTATTTTATTTAGTTTAATTAGTATAATAAGTATATTTTATGGAGATAAATTAATAATCTTTTTTGATCTAGAAAATAGATTTCCTAAAATAGCTAAGTTTATACTAATTAGAAGAAAATTCCAACAATATTATTTATTAATGAATATGATTTTAATTAGTATTGTATTATTATTAATAATTTATGTTAATATAATAGAATTCCTATCACATATTAATTAATTATCCCCTTTTTAATGATTCTACAGTACAAACTGATAATTTTACTAATGTTACTAATACAAGTGTACAAACAGAATTAACTAATAGTACTAATACAAGTGTACAAACAGAATTAAATGGATTTATGATTAGTAAATCTATAAAAGGTTTAAGTATTGTAAATGAAATATTACCAATTGAAGTTCAAAATAATATTAATGAAATAGTTGATAATAATACTAAAAAAATTATTGATTAATATAAATCTATTTATATCCCCATTTTTATATAAAAGATTCTAATATATAATTTTCCTCCTTGAAATTAAAAAGGTATTATTTTTAAAATATGGCCCCGCTTTAAGTGAAATTTTATTTTCATCAAATTTATGTTTTTTGCAGTGTATATACGTAAATCATCTAAAATGCTAACTCCTCTATATCCCCCATTTTTATATAAAAGAGAAGTAATTTTAATATTCTTCTTAAAGAATTATTAAAATTACACTATAAGCAATCTATAATTAGCCAGTTTTTCTACCCTCAACAATCATCAGCAGTAATAGGCCACTAACAATGGTATGTTAGGTGTGTGGATGAAAGACCTGACAAGCTAATACTATACTTAATTTGATTTGTGCTTTACAAAATCAATTATATTGATTTAATTGAATAAAGTTCAGCAGCAGGTGTTATTTAAGTCACCAGTATTGAATATAAACAAAAATAAGTTATAATTAAGTATAAGCATAGATATATACAAATTAATAAAAAAACAAATGAAAAATATACAATTAAATAAATTTCAATATCATCCATTTCATTTAGTAGAAAATTCTCCATGGCCAATTTTATTAAGTTTTTCATTATTAAGTTTAACAACTGGAGCAGTGATGTATTTACAAGGATATTCTAATGGAGGATTATTATTAACTTTAGGATTAATATTAACAGTATCAGGAATGGGATTATGGTTTAGAGATGTAATAACAGAAGGAACATATGAAGGACATCATACAAAACAAGTACAAAAAGGATTAATCATTGGAATAGTTCTATTTATTATTAGTGAAGTATTTGCTTTCTTCAGTGTATTTTGGGCTTTCTTCCATTCTAGTTTATCACCAGCAATAGAAATTGGAGGAATGTGGCCACCTTTAGGTATAACACCCTTAGATCCATTTTCTATACCCTTATTAAATACTTTTTTATTATTATCATCTGGAGCTTTTGTAACTTATGGTCATCATGCTTTAATTGCTGGAGATAGAAAAGGTGCAATATTTGGAACTTTAATTACTATAATTTTAGCTATTGTATTCACTGTTTTACAATATATAGAATATTCAGAAGCAGGATTTAGTATAGCTGATTCAGTATTTGGAACAGTATTCTTTGCATCAACAGGATTACATGGATTACATGTTATTGTAGGAACTATCTTTATTACTGTAGGTTTCATAAGAATATTAAATTATCATTTAACTGATACTCACCATATTGGACATGAATCAGGTATTTTATATTGGCACTTTGTTGATGTAGTTTGGTTATTCTTATTTATTGCAGTTTATTACTGGGGAGGTAATTAATCTATTTTCAATCAATTATCTAATTTTAACTAATTTAATTAAAACATTGCAAATATTACTATGTCCTTACTTGCTTTAACATAAACTTTAAAGCTATAAGCATTCTCGGAAGCCTATCTTATTTTATAAGGCTGACCTTGTTTTGCTAGTTGATCTTGATCAGCAAGAAGAAGGGCTATATTTGTATCGGTCTAGAAAACTATTAATTAATTTGTATTGATAACTTTTTCTTTTTAAGCTTAGGCTTTAAATTTTAAGATTTAATCAAAACAAAAAAAATAATTAAAAATAAAAATCATAATATTCAATGTACGGGCTAGCAAAGCAAGCCCAGACTGGTCACAATTATAAAATTTATAATTAGCTATCTAAACAAAATAAGGGTAGGGACCGGTCATCCAAAAGGAAAAATACAAATACAAACCATGAATCTATCATTATTATTATTTTTAGTAGGTATATTAGGATTTATATTAAATAGAAAAAATATAATTTTAATGATAATTGCGATAGAATTAATGTTATTATCTGTAACATTATTAATATTAATTTCTAGTTTTAGTTTTGATGATGGTATTGGACAAACTTTTAGTATCTTTATTATTTCAATAGCAGGTGCTGAATCAGTAGTAGGTTTAAGTATATTAGTAGCATATTATAGATTAAGAGGAAATATATCATTAAGAACATAATGTATTTATCAATTTTAGTATTACCTTTATTAGGTTCTTTTGTATCAGGATTTATGGGTAGAAAAATAGGTGTTACAGGAGCACATATAATAACTTGTACTTGCTTAATATTTTCATCAATTTTAGCTTCTATAGCTTTTTATGAAGTAGGTTTCTGTGGTTCACCAGTTTCTATTAATTTAAGTAGTTGGATAGATTCAGAATTAATATTAATTTCTTGGGAATTTTTATTTGATCAATTAACTGTTTCTATGTTAATTCCTGTTTTATATATTTCATCTTTAATTCATATATTTTCTACTGATTATATGGCTGAAGATCCTCATAATCAAAGATTTTTCTCTTATTTATCTTTATTCACTTTCTTTATGTTAATATTAGTTTCTGGAGCTAATTTTTTTGTAATGTTTATTGGTTGGGAAGGTATTGGTGTAGTTTCTTATTTATTAATTAACTTTTGGTTCACTAGAATTCAAGCTAATAAAGCATCAATTTTAGCATTCACTATGAATAGAGTAGGTGATATGGGATTAAGTATAGGATTTTTTGCTATTTTTGCATTATTTGGATCATTAGATTTTACAATTGTCTTTAGTTTAGTTCCTTTAATGAATGAAACTGGAATAACTATAATAGGTTTATTATTATTAATGGGTGCTATGGCTAAATCTGCTCAAATTCCTTTACATAGTTGGTTACCTGGAAGTATGGAGGGTTTATAGGTGTTAAACATTATATTTTATTATTTATTATAATAATCCTTATCTAATTTTATAAATACTAAGGATTTTGATATAAATTATATATATAATTGTTATTTTAGGGCCCTCATTAAACTTCACTATATGCTGGAATACCCTAAAGCTTTAAATACTAATTCTTTTTATATTATTAGTGAAAATTTTAAAGATATAATGTAGGCACAAAAATGGGCAATCAGCAGGAAACCAAAGTTCTATATTATAGTGGTATAATCGAAAATTTGTTGAATAGTTTCTTTATTCTATTCAATAGAGGCCGAGCTCTGACCTAGGTCATCTTTGCTCTAGTATATTACTAGAAAGTAATGAATTAATACTTATGCCTTTATTTAAGTATTAATTCTAATCTTGTAAAAATTAATTTATTAATTTATACAATACTCCTTAATATTCTCAATTTATAAATAGTCAGTTGCTCATCTATGATGGCAGCTTCTCTCTGATCCCTACTCAGTAACTATTTATAGTAATAATTTGCAGAGATAGTTAACAAATTTAACAAAATTAACAAATTTAACAATAATAAATATAAAATTAATGCTTTTTTTCAATATAATTATAAATGGTTTAAATAATTTAAATCTTAATCTTAATGATCTTATGGTAATGCTAAGTAATCTTGAATATTTACAAGATTTAGTAGAAGTACCACTAAATTATTATGATATTAATAATATAAGTTTTTTTATTGAAATGTTATTTCAATGTCAAGATTTATCTGTTCAATTTATAGATGGAGTGTATGTAAATTGTATTATAATTAATAATATGATCTACACTGTACATCCTGATTTAATATATCTTATTATTAAGATATTTAGATTCTTAAAATTTTTCTTTCTCTGATAATTTAATTTCTTTTTTCTTTCTTCAAGAAGCCTGCTCTATTTTGTTTAAACAAAAAGAGCGGTGTATTTCACAAAACACAAAAAAATTTATGCTTAATTTTCCCCTATTATAAATTTATTATTATAAAATTTAATAACTAAATCCACTAAAAGAGTAAGTTTATTTATTTTTTATAGTATTATGGTCTACCTTGCCATTTGTCTTACCTAAAGGTTAGGTAAGGCTAGGTTGGAGAAGTCCAATTTAACAATGGCTAGGTTAACCTTTACCTATACCTAAAAATAATAATAGGTATAGCTGCTTTAGCTAAGGTTAGTAAGGTAAGAAAAAAAAAAATAAAATTTTAAATTTCTAAAGAATTACTCTTCTTGCCTTTTTCTAAGGCTATATAAATAAACTAACAAATATAATGTAGCTGAGCGAAGCTCAACTAGCTCTCCTTCATAAATATCTTCCCTCTTTCTACAAATCTTCGAAAATTTCACACAATTAAAATATAGAACAAGTAGGATCCTCAGAGACTACACGTGAAGCTTCATAATAAAAAGTGAAGATGATATAGTCCGATCAGTAAAGAAATTTACTGTTAACATAAATGCCTACACCAGTATCAGCTTTAATTCATGCAGCAACATTAGTAACAGCCGGATTATATTTATTAGTAAGATCCTCTCCATTATTAGAATATAGTTCAACTGCTTTATTAATTATAACTTTAATTGGAGCATCTACTGCTTTTTTTGCAGCTACTTGTGGTTTAGTTCAAAATGATTTAAAAAGAATTATAGCATTTTCAACAATAAGTCAATTAGGGTATATGGTAATGGCAGTAGGATTAAGTCAATATAATGTAGCATTAATGCATGTAATAAATCATGCTTTCTTTAAAGCATTACTATTTTTAGGAGCTGGAGCTGTAATACATAGTTTTTCTGATCAACAAGATGTTAGAAGAATAGGAGGATTAATAAATTTCTTACCTTTCACTTATACAGCAATGTTAGTAGGATCTTTATCTTTATTAGCTACTCCTTGGTTAACTGGATTTTATAGTAAAGATTTAATAATAGAATTAGCTTATGGACATTATAGTTTCAGTGGAACTTATGCTTATATATTAGGTAGTTTAACTGCAGGTATTACAGCATTTTATTCATTTAGATTAATTTCTTTAGTTTTCTTAACTGTACCTAATGGATCTAAAAATTCTTATATAAATTCACATGAAGCTAATTTAGCAGTAATACTACCTTTATTTGTATTAGCTCTATTTAGTATCTTCTTTGGATTTATTTTCTCTGATTTATTTGTTGGTGTAGGTTCAGATTTTTTTGCTAATTCTTTATTTATACATCCTAATAATATTTCTATTATTGAAGCTGAATTTAGTTTACCTATTTTAATTAAATTATTACCATCATTATTATCTTTATTTGGTGCTTTAACTGCTATAATTTTATATCATAAAAATACAAGTTTTGTTATTGATTTAACTGAAACTTCTTTAGGTAGAAAAATTTATACTTTTTTAAATGGTAAATATTTATTTGATGTAGTATATAATAATTTTATTGTTTCTATAGGTTTACAATTAGGTTATAATATATCTAAAGTAATAGATAGAGGAATAATTGAATTATTAGGTCCTCATGGATTATCTAATATTTTTACTTATGCTGGTTATAATATTTCTAAATTAGATAGTGGTCTAATTACTACTTATGCTCTTTATTTTACATTAGGTCTATTAGCTTTATTATTCTTAGTTTTTGCTCCTATATTAATTGATACTTCTTATTTAAGTGAAATAAGATTAATAATTATTTATTTTGCTTCAATAATTATAGTTTTATCTTCTTCCATTAACCTACATTAATTTACATCTTTGTCTAAAGTATAAAACCTTTATTAAAAATAAGATATTAGGATAGGATAAACACACTCACCCATTTACGTATCAGTAACCAAAGGTTAGGTGTAAAATGGATGTAAGATAGAATAGAGTCAAATTAAAAATCTTAGTAAATTAATAATTCTATTTTTTTTTTTATATCTTACTTTAACTTTTTAATTATAGAGTTTGATTACACTTTTTTGAATATTTTCTTTCTAGTATTCAATTTTAGTAGACTGATATATGCTAATCTTAAACCAAGGCTAGTATATTTAGCCTACTCTCCTATAGTCTTGTATAAGCTTGCAAATATTTAGCATGTTTGCTTAAATTAAAGCAAAGTCAGACAGGCTTTTTTTGGCCTGGAGGTGTATAAATTTAGAAAGAAAAAAATATTATCTTTAACTAGATAATTATAAAAATTTTATCCCCTATTTATTTAATTATATTAATATTAAATAAATATAGTTGTTTTATTTGATTTATAATTAAAGAATAAATAATAAATTTAAAAGAGGTAAGATTAGTTTAATGGTAAAATGATGTCTTGTGGCGACAATGTTCAGAGTTCAATTCTCTGATTTTACCCAAATTTTTTATAAAATAATATTATTATATTAGAGAACTAATTCTGTATTTAAAGAATATTTTGTTTCTAATCCTACTCCTATAAAAATAAAAATAGGTTAGGATTATAAATTATTATTAACTTTACTTAAGGAAGGTCAAAGGTTATTTAGGTAAAAATAAAATAATATATAAATTAATTTATGGTAAAACTATAGAAAATAAACAATAATTTTAATAAAATTATATAATTATCTAACACTTTATTGATTATATTTATTATTGCTTATTACTCTTTAATTTAACTAAAACTTATTACTCTTTAAAAAGAGTAGGAGTACACATCTTACTAAATAAAAGATCTTAAGATCTGAAGGTTAGGAGGTTATAATTTATTTATTGGAAAGAATAAGAAAATATAACAGTAAACGTTTGTTTAAATTATTAAAATTTAGAGAAAAGAATCCTATGCCTAACTTATTAATATTTAGCTATATCAGTCTTTAATATATTATTATAATTATTTTACTAATATATATAATTATAATGATATAATTACAAAGAACTTAACAAGAATCTTTTTAAAGATAAATCTTCTAATTACATTACTATTATTTTATTTTTCCCTTTAATTTCGCCCCATAGCTTATATTTACTTTAATAAATATCAAGCTTGGACATAAATTAAATATATAATATATAGTTATATATTAGTAATATTACTTTATTTATAAATTATCCCCTTTATTAACTCACCTACTCATTGCAAATAGGTGAAATGGTGGCTACACTAATCATCTTTGACTCAATTGACTCTGACTGATCATATTTATGAAGGTGCACTCAAGCCTATATCCAAAGCTTTAAGTTTACCTTACTCCTTTTTATAAAAGAACTACTTATTATAAAAAAAAAAAAAACAAAACAAAAAATAAATAAAAAAAATTTATAAATAAGACGTTGTCTTTAGTTTACATACACTATATATTTTTTTTTTAAGTTCAACAATGTTAGTTGCTGCAAAATACTTAGGAGCTGGTTTAGCTTGCTCAGGTTTAATAGGAGCTGGAGCAGGAATAGGTTTAATTTTCTCTTCATTAATAGCTTCTACAGCTAGAAATCCTCAAATCAGAGGACAATTATTTGGTTATGCAATCTTAGGATTCGCCTTAGCTGAAGCTACAGGATTATTCTCATTAATGATTGCTTTCTTATTATTATATTCATAATTTTATAATATAATATTAGCCTTAGCTTGTATTACTTTGAAAGATTATCTTTAATTATATTAGCAAGGTCTAAACTGAATAATTTAATTTATCATATCCCCTAATTTAGCCTTAAAGCTAAAACTTCGCTCAAGGTCCACCCTATTCACCTATTTGCAATGAGCAGGTGGCTACACATGAGTATCTAAGTGTTTTAGCGAAGTAAGTTACAAACATCCATGGCTGGGTGAGATTAGTAGGAAAGCGAAGCAGTGAAGCATTAAATGCTTATCATTAATGTTAGACTAGAGGTATTAATTAAAGAAAGAAGAAAGGCTAATTAAACTAAAATAGAGGTTCAATTCCTTTACTTCTTAGATTTTATGGTTATATTTAAAATAAGATAGTAAAATTATCATATTTACATAAAAGAATATTTAAGCTCAATCTTAGGATACTATATATATTTAATAAAAATATATTTAAAGTATTATCTCATAATTTTATAAGTTTAGTTAGGCCCTGCTAAATTTTCAATAGACTTTATTATTTAAAGATTTTACTATGCTTAGCGTTAGCTAAGCAAATTAGATTCAGTCTAATGTAAAACATATAGTAGTGCAGTGAAAGATCTAAATAAGTGAGGAAATAATTCAAATAATAATCATTATTAATTATTTACTAAAAAAGAAAAGAAATTAATTTAGAATATTAAGTAATAATTAAATTATGTTTTATTAAGAAATAAATCTATTTATTAAAAATATCTAAGATTAAATAAATATATTAAAAAATGTTAACTAATTTTTCAATCTTTAATACTATCTATAATGATGCACCTCAACCTTGGCAATTAGGTTTTCAAGATAGTGCTTCACCAAGTTTCACTGGAATAGTAGAATTACATAATAATATTTTCTTCTTTTTAGTAGTTATTGCTGTAGGAATATTTTGGGTTTTAGGTTCAACTATTTATTATTATAGTTTTAAAAACTCTCCTATAGTACATAAATATCTTAACCATGGTACTTTAATTGAATTAATTTGGACAATAACACCAGCATTAATTTTAATTATTATTGCTTTTCCATCATTTAGATTACTTTATTTATTAGATGAAGTAATTTCACCAACAATAACTATAAAAGTAGTAGGACATCAATGGTATTGGTCATATGAATATTCTGATTACGTTAATGAAAGTGGTGAATCTATAGAATTTGATTCTTATATGATACCTGAATCTGATTTAGAATTAGGACAATTTAGAGTATTAGAAGTTGATAATAAAGTTATTGTTCCTGTAGATACTCATGTTAGAATAATTGTTACTGGTGCAGATGTTCTCCATTCATTTTCTGTTCCTTCATTAGGAATTAAAATTGATACTGTACCTGGAAGATTAAATCAAACTTCTTTATTAGCTGAAAGAACTGGAACATTTTATGGTCAATGTTCTGAAATTTGCGGAGTATATCATGGATTTATGCCAATAGCTATTGAATCTGTATCTGTACAAGATTACTTAGCTTGGGTAGATGCTCAATAGTTTAAACTAATATATATTAACTATTTTAATTAAAGTTAATTATAAAATCTGCTAGATTTAACTTTATTAAATAAAGAAATTTAATTAATAAAATTTTATCTAGCCCTTCCAGCTTTGCTATAATAACTAAAATCCACTTACACATTTTATATTAAAATAAGGAGGTCAGATATCCACCTTACACCTCAGATCCTGAGTTTAACTCAACAGTCTAATATCTTTATCCCTTTAAAAGGGATAGGAGAGCGAAGTTATCCTTATTTTGCCTTTGGCTAAAAGCTAGGCTAGGATAAGATTAGTGATCAGTAAGTAATGTAGTAGGAGGGCAGGATCAAATAAATCATCTTTCTAATGAATCTAAACTAAATTAAAATTGTTTATCCCCCTTCCTCACCTATCTCATCGCAGATGGGAGCTTTGCTCAATTCTTCTCTATTTTTTAATCTCTGTCCTTATTTAGCCATAATTTAAGATTAGGAAAAGGAGAGTGCAACGAAGCAGCATCATAGATGAGAATAAAGATCATTTGCTTAATCTAAAAGTAGGATAAAAATTTAAGGTAAAACGCATATATTTATATATAAATAAAAGAAATAATAATAGAAACGAGTATAGTTAAATGGTATAACTTCTACCTTCCAAGTAGATATCATCAGTTCGATTCTGATTACTTGTAAAATAAATATTTTAGTTTAATTTGATTCTCTGACTTTATAGCTAAAAAGATTATTATATATAATAGCAATAAGGTAACTTTTACATTCAGTATTAGTGAAACTTAAATATTAGTTTTGAGGGTCTGCTCTATCTTTAGCCTCTGTCTTTGTGGAGTGAAACTTCACCTTGTTTTTAGACTTGGTAATAATGTGACCTTCGATTATAGTAAGGCTAGCAAAGTAATAGCTTTGAGTAATGTTATTTATTAGTATCTTAATTTTAATTATGGTTATGGCCATATCTTCTCTAAAAGAAAAAATCCATCCAATTATATTCCAGAGAATATCTTCTATAATTTTAATTTATGCCGGAGCAATATCATTAAATGCTTTATATATTCAGTCAATTGGATCAGGTATAGGTATTTATAGTGGATTATTCCATGTAACCTTTATTTCTCAATTATTAGAAATATTTATATATATTATTGGAGCAACAATATTAATTGCTAGACCTAATATCCATACTACACCAATTAATGTAATATTAGGAGAACAAAAAAATATTACAAATATATTAGAAAATAATTATAAAAATACAATAGAATATAGTTTAGTAATATTATTTAGTACATTAGGAGCTAGTTTATTAATATCTTCTTCAAATTTAATATCTATGTATTTAAGTATAGAATTACAATCATTTGCTGTATATATTTTACCTACTTTATATAAAGATTCAGAATTAGCTACTAATGCTGGTTTAAAATATTTTTTATTAGGAAGTTTAGCTTCTTGTTTAATTTTATTAGGTTCAGGATTAATTTATACTTATACAGGTTTAACTAATTTAGAATCAATTTATAATTTTATATCAGTAACAAATTTAGTTAATAATAATATAAGTCAAGGTATAGCATTAGGATTTATTATAATCTTTGTAGGATATTTATTAAAAATATCAGCAGCACCTTTACATAATTGGGCTCCAGATGTATATGATGAAAGTCCAACAATAGTAACAATATGGTTAACTATTATGCCTAAAATATCTATATTAATTTTAATTTTAGAAATTTTTACTCAAATAACTTCAGTAAATCCAGTTTTAGAAAATTTAGGATTAAATACTATTAAATTTTTATTATTAATTAGTTCTTTATTTTCTTTAATTATTGGAACCGTAGTAGGATTAACTCAAATAAAAATAAAAAGATTATTAGCTTATAGTACAATATCACATATAGGATTTATTTTATTAGCTTTATCAATAAATAGTGTACAATCTATTGATTCATTTATTTTCTATATTATACAATATACTTTAACTAATTTAAATACATTTTTAATATTAATTGCTATAGGTTATATATTAAATAATAATATTTTAATTAATAAAGGTTCAGAAAAAGATATTAATTTTATTTCTGAATTAAAAGGATTTTTTTTCTCTAATCCTATTTTATCTATTAGTTTAACTATTTGTTTATTATCTATGGCTGGTACTCCACCTTTTTTAGGATTTTTCTCTAAACAGTTTGTATTATATTCTGCTATTGAAAGTGGATATTATTTTATGTCTATAGCTGGAATATTAGTAAGTATTATTAGTGCTTCTTATTATTTAAAAATAATAAGAATATTACATACTGAAAACTCTATTATATCAAATAAATTTAATAATGAAGATTCTAAAAATACAAAAGTAGAAATTAGTAATACTCATAGTTTAATAATATCAATATTAACATTATTAATATTATTCTTTATTTTAAAACCATCTATCTTATTAAAAAGTACACAATTACTTTCATTATCTATATTTTTAAATTAATGAATACATTATTTATGCTATTTTTTCTTGTTCCTATTTTAGCTAGTTTATTATTAGGATTAAATTTATTATTAGCCACTAATAAACCTAATGAAGCTAAAAATTCAGTATATGAATGTGGATTTAATGCTGTTTATGGACAAACTAGATCTACTTTCCAAATTCATTTCTTCTTAGTTGCTTTATTATTCTTAGTTTTCGATTTAGAAATTTTACTTTTATTCCCTATAGCTTTAACTTTATATCAAGTAAGTATGTTTGGATTTTCTGTAGCTTTAATATTTTTTATTGTTTTAACTATTGGATTTGTATTAGAAATTGGTACTGGAGCTATTAAAATTTAAATTACCCCACACTCAATCCCAATAAGCAATCACTAGAAACTAACCATTAGTGGTGAGAGATTAGGTGTACCACCTTTGGTGGGTGGGTATTAATATCTACTCTATCAGTAGCAGTTCAAAAACTCAAAATTTAATAAAAAAGGTGTTAATATATCTAATAAAACAATCAAAAAATACAGAGATACTGGAAAAATATATAAAAATTGATCTTTCTACATTAATAATAAATCATTAAAAACAGGTTATTATAAAATAATATTTTCTTGCTGCTGTACTTTGTTCAATTCAATCAACAGCGCTCGACTCTCATTAAATTAGTTATTTATCCTATTCTTAAAATAAAAAATATTAATTTAATTACCTTCACTCTTTTGTGAGTTTGTAATTTACATTAATATTTGAGATATAAATATCTAAACCCTATTTTTGTGAGGTTAAGAAGAAGTTAAAAATATTAATTTAATTAATTTATAATTTACAAATTATTGTTTGTAAAAGAGAAGTAAAATTATATATTATTTTAATATAATTAATCGGCCCAATGATACTGACTTTTCTATTCTTTTTAAGATTACCCTAGCTTTGCTAAGCTAAAAAGGAAAGTGATCGAGTTGGAGTAGGGTTTTTAATAAATCACTTCTTTTCATACCAGACTGATTATTCTTTGCCTTCGTTCTATCACTGACCATAAAGGGAGATTGCGTCAAATAATTGTGTTTAGCTACCTTTTTTGTAGGGAAGGCATGGCTAGACATTTCTAATTTCAAGATCCAGCTAAACTAGTAGTAACTAAATACTAGTATTATACTCTTTATATAAATTAAAATATATAAAGATACTCCTTAATATCTCAATTTATAAATAGAAATTTCTATTTATTTGTAATTATTATATTACTTTAGTTTTATAAATTAATAAAAATAGAGATAGCTTTAATTCTACCTATGTTTATTTATACCGTGCTTAGTCATGCCTCCCTTTTTCTATGAAGAGGGTAGTTGAGCATAGTTGTCTTACGCAATCTCCCTTTATGGTCAGTGATAGAACGAAGGCTAGCAAATAAGGATCTTGTTTTATTTATTTATAAAAAATAAGTTTAGGTTTCTATGGTAGAACAGAGCTTGCCTTCGGGTATATATAAATTCAAATAAATGCCACAATTAATTCCATTCTATTTTTTAAATCAATTATCATTTTCATTTTTAACTTTATTAGTTTTAATATATGTATTTTCTAAATACATTTTACCTTTATTTACATTTCAACAAGTTATAAGAATGTATATTACAAAATTAAGTAAAAAAGCTTAATTAAAATTAATTATCCCCTTACATGACCTACTGAACAATGCTTTAATCGAAGCTATTACCTTCAGTCAAAGGAGGTTATAGATAGTAACTCCACACCTTTATGTAGGCTGATACATTAAAAATAATTTCGTAGTTTAAAATTAAAACTAAGAAAAATAAATTCAAATTAGTTTAAGAAAATTCCATTCTCCTTAACTAAATAAAAATCTTCTTCTAATTATTTGCAAGCGGTTAAGATTTATAATTATTTGCTTTAACGTCCGGGCTATAGCAATAAGTTAAGGAATAAGGTAATCAACAAAACAAAAAAAATAAAACAATGATTCAATTACTAATATTAATACCAATATTAGGTTCTTTATTATTATTACCTATTAAAGAAATATCAATTAATAGTAAAAATCAAATAAGAAATATAGCATTAATTATTTCTTTAATTAATTTCTTAATTTCCATAATTTTATGGATAAAATTTGATTCAAGTACAAATCAAATACAATTTGTATATGAATATAATCAATTAAGTTTTTGTCATTTTAATTTAGGAATTGATGGCATATCTTTATATTATGTATTATTAACTACATTTTTAACACCTATAGCTTTATTATCAAATTATAATAATATAACAGAAAATGTTAAAACATTTGTTATTTCTTTTTTAATATTAGAAAGTTTACAAATTTGTTTATTTACTGTATTAGATTTATTCTTATTTTATATATTTTTTGAAAGTATATTACCAATATTATTTGTTATTATTATAGTATATGGTTCAGGTCAAGCTAGAATTAGATCAGCATATTTATTTTTTTTATATACTTTTGCAGGATCATTATTTATG
>Ga0307474_10001491_pt1 | contig 16971 bp, 10 predicted proteins | sample atmos_gasesECM1C_2_FD_203312 | JGI IMG/M metagenome (GOLD analysis project Ga0307474, IMG submission 203312) | Hardwood forest soil microbial communities from Morgan-Monroe State Forest, Indiana, United States - atmos_gasesECM1C_05 | ecosystem: Environmental > Terrestrial > Soil > Temperate... | reverse complement strand
TTGGTAACGCGCATGTTGGGGCCGTCGTAGTAGATCCTTTTCCCGGCGTGGAGGGCCACTACGCCTAAGAGCATGACTTCGGTGAGGCGCGCGGCGTACTCGAAAGGGCAGGAAGCTTCGACTTTGCCCTTGGCAGCATCGACCCAGTTCAGTTCGTGGTGTTCTCCAGCGATGCGCGGGAGCTTCTCGGCAGGCTTGCCAAAAGAATCGTGCAACGACTTGGGCAAAAGACGCGGCCGGTAGCCGTAGGTGTCGTAGAGGAGCTTGCCTTTGGTGCCGATAAGCAGCGCGCCGCCTTCTTGCTTCAACTCCTCGTCGCCGAGTTCTTCGGGCTTGTTGGGTTTGAGGCCACCATCGTACCAGGTGAGCTTGACCGGCGGCATCGAGCCGCGGGCCGGGAAATCGTAGAAAGTGAGGGTGGCGGTCGGATAAGAGACGCCGTTAAAAGAAGTTGAGATGGTCTCCACGCTGGTGGGAAAACCCAGATTGAGCGCCCACATGGTGTGGTCAATCAAATGGGCACCCATGTCACCGATGGCACCGACACCCCAATCGGTCCAGCCGCGCCAGTTGAAGGGATGGTAGATGGGATGGTAGTTCACATTGGAGGCGGAGGTGCCAAGAAAAAGATCCCAGGCTAGGCCACCAGGGACGGGATAGTCGCCACTGATGGCGGCGGCAAGGCGGGCGTTGACGTCACGGCCACTCCATTTCAAAGGTTCGGGGCCGGGCTTCAATGGCTCGGGACGCGGCACGCCTTGTGGCCAATAGCCGAGGGGGCGATTCGTCCATATGTGGACTTCGCGGACGTCGCCAATGGCGCCGGCCCAGAGGTACTCGACGGCGGTCCGGCCGTCGTCAGAAGAATGACCCTGGTTGCCCATTTGCGTGGCGACTTTGGTTTCCTTCGCGCGAAGGGCAAGCTTGCGAGCTTCTTGGACGGACCAGCAGAGCGGCTTTTGGACGTAAACGTGTTTTCCGAGGTCCATGGCCGCAAGGGCGATGGAAGCGTGCATGTGGTCGGGGGTGGCTACGACGACGGCGTCGATGTCTTTCTCGCGGTCGAGCATTTCGCGAAAGTCGGTGTAGCGAGTCGCTTTCGGAAGGCGTTCGTTCTTGAGCTTGATCATGCCGTCGACGCGCGCTTGGGCCTTGACGGGATCAAAAGGCGGCCATGACTCACCGGGCTGCGGCGGGGCGGGGAGCTCAATGCGCTTTTTCAAGCGCTCGATATCGATATCCAGGTGGTTGAATCCTTTGTCGGCATAGCGCCAGTCGACGTCCGAGAGGGCGACGATATTCTGGCTGGCGAGATTGATCAAATTAGTGCGGCCCATACCCCCGACGCCAACGGCGGCGATGTTGAGCGTATCGCTCGGGGGAGTGAATCCACGACCGAGGACGTTTCTGGGAACAACGGTTAACGCGGCGCTACCAGCAGCACTGGCCAAAAAGGCGCGACGGGAGATTTCTTTCTTCTTGCTCATGGCTAAGACTCCAAGCCTCGATTATCGCGCGGTCGTGTAGGTTTCGAAAAGCAAGATTTGAGATTTCCGCAACCGGCTAGGATTCGCCGGTTCACTCCTAATGGGGCGGTACCGGTTCGTCCCACATATGGTGCGACATCTTCCATTCACCGTCTGACTGCTTCTTGAGGACATTTAAGAATATGCCGCGGTGCGAGGCAGTCGTGGTCTTGCCATTTTGCACCGTCGTCCAGGCTACTTCGTGAGTGCCCCACACATAGGCGATTTCACCGTCACCGCCGATGCTTGTCGGTGTGACCACCAACTTTGTAATCTGAGTCGGCGGGGCATTGGGTGGAAACCAATAGTCGTTCAATCCCTTTTTCCCAATACGTGGCGTGTCACCATGCGGCGGAAGCAACACACAATCTTCCGTGAAGAGGGCGCGTACTGCATCCGCGTCTCCCTTGAGCCAAGCTTGTTCGTACTGGCTATGTACTCGCTTTATTTTTGCGAGGTCGTCCGCGGACAGGCCGCCGGCAGACCCCAGCACCGCACAAAACAATGATAGCGAGAGCCCGAGCAAGACTTTCTGAATAAGCGTGGCGCCTCCTCGACGATACCCTCCGTTTGGACGGCGGACGCGCGGCAACGTCACCGACGGCGTGCTCGGTGACAGCCCTAGAAAAGGCACGGGTCGGTCAGAAGGAGGGCGGTCGTTCGGACGCGACGGCCAAGGAGCGCTCGAGGGCGATGCCGACGCGGCCGAGGGTACCTTCTTCGAAGAGGCCGCCAATCAGGGTGATACCGTGGGGCACGCGGCGCGGTGGAGAAAACTTCGGGAGAGGATTTTTCGGATCAGGCGCCCAGTCCGAACGAGCCTCGGAAACTTCGACGAAACCGGCGCGCATGGTGAGCGAGGGGTGGCCGGTATTGTTGCTAATGGTGAGCATTTCGTCACGCAACGAAGGAACAAGGAGCAGATCGACTTGCGAGAAAAGGCGAGCCATTTCCCCGGCGACTTTGCGGCGGAAGCGGTCGGACTGGACGAAATCGACGGCGGAGAGGAAACGCGCTTGGCGGAAAAGATTGGGCCAGGCATCGTAGGTCTGGACTTTTAGCTGGTCAACGCCGTGGCTCAGAGTGAGCTCCTCAAAAGCGGCTGCGCCTTCGGCGAAAAGAATGAGGTTGAGTGCATCGTAGGGCCAATTGGGGAGAGAGACTTCGACGGGAACGAGGCCGAGCTGTGGGAGAGCGGCGAGCGCAGCACGGTCCACATCGGTGGCGGGAGCTTGCCTCATCCATTCAGGAAAGTAGCCCACGCGGAGGCCTTTGATGCTGGCGTTGGAATCGAAATCAAGATGGCTGGGGACGCTGGAAAGATCGCCAGGGTCGGTGCCGGAGATGGCTTCGAGGACCAGCAGCGCGTCTTCAACCGTGCGGGTCATGGGACCAAGTTTATCGAGGGACCAGCAGAGGGTCATGGCGCCGGTGCGCGGGACGCGGCCATAGGTGGGACGCAGTCCGGTGATGCCGCAACGCATGCTGGGGCTGACGATGCTGCCCCCGGTTTCGCTGCCAATCGAGAAACCGACTAGACCCGCCGCGGTGGCGGCGCCGGGACCGGCGCTCGAACCGGAGGCGCCTTCCAGAAGAAGCCAGGGGTTCATGGTTTGTCCGCCGAACCAAATGTCGTTGAGGGCCAGAGCGCCGAGGCTGAGTTTTGCTAGGAGCACGGCACCAGCGGCTTGAAGACGCTTCACGACGGCGGCATCGTCTTTGGGAATGCGGTTGCGGAATGGCTCGGCACCATAAGTCGTGGGGATGCCAGCAGTGTCGAGAAGATCTTTGCCGCCCCAGGGGATGCCATGAAGAGGCCCGCGGTACTTGCCCGCGGAGATTTCTCGGTCAGCTTGCTTGGCCTCTCGGAGGGCAAAATCGCGGGTGAGCGTGATGATCGAGCGGAGTTGCGGATCGAATTGCTCGATGCGGCGCAAGTAGATTTGGGTAAGGCGCTCGGAAGTGAGTTTGCGCTGCTCGATCCAACGGGAGAGCTGAGTTACGGGTGCGAAGGCGATGTCGGCGTCGTTGGCGGGAAGGGGACCCGGGTCGGTCGTGGTGCGGATGAATTGACTGCGCGGCGGACCAGCGGGCTGGCCGGGAAGAACGGAGTGGTAGCGGGAGAAGGGCGCCAGCCTGGGCTCGAGAACGATGGTGCGCGGGCCGGTGCGGCGTTCGTAGAGAGAAGCGAGGTTCACGCGCCAGGAGGCTGCAGCTAGAGCGCGGTCTCGGGCGTTTAAGTTTATTTGAATGAGCTTTTCTGCTTCGGCGAAAGTCGCCGGTGAGACTTCGGGGCCCACGGCTGGGCCGGTGCCGAAGGCTGGTGGCGCGCCGGGAGGAAGCTGTGTGGGGTCTTGTTCTAATTCTTCAGCATGGAGTGGCATTGAGCTCGAAGCAATGGCTGCGCCTAGCAGGCCGCGCGAAGTCTCTGTAAGGAAGTGCCTGCGGGATTTGGACATGGAGCCTCCGCGCAGCATTGTAACCGAGTCCGGAAGAGATGACCGAACGTAGAGAGAAAACCAAAAAAGCGCGATTATTTTGTGGCCGGAGGAGCGGCGCCGGCGTCGAGGTGGTCGAAGTTGAGCATGGCGTTGAAAACGAGGAAGTAGCTGCCCATGGTTTCGCCTCGCCACATGGGATTGTTGGCGAACAGAACGACGTGGCCCTTGCCGTGGGGAACGTCGACGACCACGGGTTTTTCGGCGATTTCGTTGCCGCCGGTGATCATGCCGCTGAGAAGCAAATCTTTTTCGGCGGCGAAGCGCAGGACGACGCGCGGTTGCTGGTCCTTCGGAGGGAGCGCAAAGCGCGCAAATTCCTGGAGGTCTTCGGGGACGTAGAGTTCTTGTTCATGGGGAGTCCGCTTCACGGGCTTTTCGGGAGGCTCGTAAGTGCGGGCTTGGATGATATCCGGATCGCTGGCACTGCCCCGTCCGCTGGAACGCGCGGAACCGCCTGGGCCTTCGTCGGGCCCACCACCTCCACCACCAGGGCCGCCGAAATTGCCGCCGACTGTGATGACCGGACCCTGGCGAAAATAGAGGTAGAGTTTGTCGTCGTAACCGTAAGTGATGGGGCTTTTCTTGTCGTCGATGGTGGAGAGCACGACGCTGCCGGGGGCTTGCATGGCACGGGCGTCGGAAACATTGACCATTTCCGTCATGCCGCCGGCGACGGGGAGCGCAGCGCTGGTCTGCACGGCAATGAGTAAACCGCCTTCGCGAACGAAGCGCTCGAGGTTGGCAAGGCCCTGATAACCGAGACCGCCGCGAATGTCGTCGGTGGAGTCGAGACCCGGAGCCACGAAGTTGGGAGTTTCCTCCGAGTTTTTCCAGGGGCGCGCATCACCGCGCATGGGCAAGCCGCGAAGCACGGCGCTGAGACCGGCAGGACCGCCGCCACCCATGGGGGGCAGAAGGATGACGTCGAACTTTTCGCGGAGGTTCTGGTTTTCGCGCAGCCAGGTATCGGCGACGTAGGTATAGGGGACTTTCAGTTCCTCCATGGGAATGCGGAACCATCCGTCGTTCTGGGTGTTCTGCCAGTTGTGGACCAGGGCCACGCGGGGGACGGCGAGTGGATGAGTCTTGACGTTTAGCTTGGCGTTGGTGGAATGGATTTTGATTCCTAGATCTTTAGCGGCTTTTTCGAGTTGGGCGCGATCGGCATTGCCAATGACGAAGGAACCGGCTTTGAACTTGATGCCGTCGGCCTCGAAAGAATCTTCGGCAGCTTCCATGGAAACGCTGGAGAGGCGGAAGCGGAGCGAGGCGAGAGTGTTGTCGGTGTTGTGCTGGATGAGAAAGACTTTGCCCTGGCTATCGATTCCACCCGGGGGCTCGATCTTGCTCATTTTTTGCATGGCGGCGCTGAGAATGGAGACGTCGGTGACGCGGGTGGTTTTGACGTTGCGCAAAGCGCCGATGGTCCAGCCGGTGTCGTCGTAGGAGCGCGGATCGCGCGAGCTGTAATACTGGGTGTCGAGGGCCATATCGGCGAGGCGGCTGTAGGGCTGGTCCATGCGTACAACGTAGCTTCCCGCGGGGATTACGGTTTCTGAGGGCTTCTTTTCTTCCTTGGGCTTGGTGGCGGTATCGGATTTTTCGGCTGACTTTTCCCTTTCTTTTTCCTTATCGCCGGCGGGTTCCTTGGCGCCCTCGGCGGCTGGAATCCGCAATTCTTTTTCGAGGCGGTGAACTTCGACGCCCTGAAGCTCGAGAAGATTGAGGAAGCTGGCTTGTTCGGCGGGGCGCGGGTCGTCCGCGGGGAAGACCCAAGCGGCGGGGCCTTCCGTGCGGGCTTTGGCAACGGCGCGCTTGCTCTTCAGATAGAAATTGTTGAGAAACTTCTGGCCGTTGGTGGCGACGTTGTTCATGCCGAACAAGATGGCGCTCTCTTGCAAGTTGATATTGTCGCGGGCAGACCACTTCACTTTGGGGAGAGGAGGATTGGGGCGATACCACTCGCGGCTAGTGTCGGGCGGCCGAAGGGTGCGGACGCGCGTATCGGCGCCGCCGTTGCCAAACGTTTCGTAGAAACGCCCGATGGAGTTGTGACCGTTCGCTATGGATAGCAGGTAGTTGGGGGCCCAGCCGTCGTAGAAGCCGTGCGTCCAGACGCCGATGACGCCGCGCTTGGTCAGCTCTTCTATTTCGTGATAGGCCATCTCCTGCCACTCACTGATGACGATGGGATCAAGCCAAGCGTTGTAGGGACCGGTGCCGGTCATAATGTAGATATAGGGAACGGATTCGTGGAGGTCGTGCATGACGGTGGGGTGCCAGTCGAGGTAGGTCTTGAGCATGTTGCGGGAGAGGGCCAGGCTGACGCCGAGATTGTCGCGATTGTTGTCGTGAGAAACGTAATGCCCCCACCAGATGAGCGGATAGGGCGGCTGGTCAGGATGCTTTTTATGCTGCATGTAGACGTCAACCATGCGGTCGTGCCCGTCGGTCTCGACGATAGGAGTGATGAGCACGATGCCATCGCGGCGGATTTTTTGGATGAACGGGGTGTCTTCGACAGCCAAGCGGTAGGCAAGTTCCATGAGCATTTCCGGAGCGCCGGTTTCCGGGGAGTGGATGCTACCATCAGCCCAGTACATGGGCTTGCCTTCGGCGATCAGCTTTTGCGCTTCGGCATCACTGAGGCCGCGGGGATCGGCGAGGCGGGCGGTGATTTCCTTGTAGCGGTCGAGCTTGGCGAGATTGGCTTCGTCGGAGACGGCGGCGACGAGCATCTCGCGGCCTTCTTCGGACATGCCTATGCTCCAGACCTTGACGCGGGGGCTTTTGCTGGCGAGCAAGCGGAAATAGGCGTTGATGTCTTTGGTGTAATCGAGAACATCAGGGGCGCCTACAATGTGGTGAAGATGGGCATCGGGCGGGGGAACGCAGGAGCTGAGAGGAAGATGATCGACGAGTTCGGTGGAGAAGAAGGATTCGGTGGTGAACTCCTTAATCTTTTTGGTGTAGTCCGCGTGGTCAATGATGGTGCAAGGCGTGGACTGCGCAGAACTCGTGGCGGCAAAGAAATACAAAGACAGGCAAACTCCGAGCAAGCTGCGGATCATAAAACACCTCAGGGCGAAACAATCGCGGAGGACTATATAGAGTATTTTGCGCGTTGGCGCAACTCTTAGGTCAGTAGCGGTCGACGCTGCGAGGGCATTTAGCCTATGATTGGCCGCCGACGGTTCGGGAGAATCGCAGAGAGGCACGGATGGAAGAACAACTTAGCCTGGATTTTTTGCGCGTGGTGGAAAACGCGGCGATCGCGGCCGCGCGCACGATGGGTTTCGGCGACCGGCACCATGCCGATGAAGTGGCCGTAGAAGCCATGCGCAAGACCATGGACTCGGTGGAGATTGACGGAACGATCGTGATTGGCGAAGGCGAGCGGGATGAGGCTCCGATGCTTTATATCGGCGAAAAGGTCGGGCTAGCGACACACGCTCCAAAAGCATTGTTTCCGCAGGTGGACATCGCCGTGGACCCGCTAGAAGGAACGAACCTCTGCGCAACGGGCGCGGCGAACGCCATTGCAGTGCTGGCGGCCAGCGAGCGCGGCGGATTGCTGCACGCGCCCGACTTGTATATGGAAAAACTGGTGGTGGGGCCGGCGTGCAAAGGCGCAGTGGACCTGGATGCGCCGGTGGCCGACAACTTAAAATCGATCGCCAAGCGGCTGGACCGCGACGTCGAGGATCTGGTGGTGATCGTGCTCGACCGGCCGCGGCACGAAAAGATCATTGAAGAGATACGAGCGGCGGGCGCGCGCATCCGGTTGATTGGCGACGGAGATCTCTCGGCGGGAATTTCCGCCGCGGTGGTCGGCACCGGGGTGCACGCGGTGATGGGCACGGGTGGCGCGCCGGAGGGCGTGCTGACGGCGGCGGCGCTGCGCTGCTTGAACGGGCAGATTTTGGCAAGGCTGGTGGTCAGTAAGCCGGAACATGCGGAACGCTTGGCAAAAATGGGCGTGAAAGATCTCGACCGCGTCTACGACACGGAAGATCTGGCCCCAGGCAAGAAAATGATTTTTGCGTGCACCGGTGTAACCGACGGAAACTTGCTAAAGGGCGTGCGATTTTTTGGGGAAGGCGTACGCACCAGCTCGATGATTTTGACGCTGGATGAACGGCAGGTGCGCTTTATCGATTCGGTGCATTTGGAGAAGCGCCCGGATATTAAGGTGCGCTTTAACTGAAGACGGTCTTCGCTGCTCAGAGGCCAGCCAACATTCTGCGGTTGCTTGTTTCTCGTGCATTGAACGGGAATGCTGTGCGTTCTGCGAGAGCTGTGGGCCGCCGCCTGCTCCTCCTGACGAGAATGGTTTTACCGGTGCTTCATTGTGCCGAGCAAGAATGCGTCGCAGTAAAAAGCTCAGGGTGCTAAGGAATTACAGCTGCGCCGAGCCGAGAGCCGGAAAAACCAAAGTTCAACGCGGCTCGCTCGCAACGGCCAGAAAGACGCGATCGTCCACGGCAACCGAGCGCGTGAAGAGCGTTGCCGCGTTCGCGCCCGGGATGGCCACGTGCCGCGCATTGCCGCTCAAAGCCGGTCCTGCGGGCGGCGCGCCGGAGGCCGTCCCATCACCAGGCTGCAGCGAAATCCGGGTTGTTTTCGGAGTGCAGTTGGTGGCGCCAAAACAGGTATCGCGGATGAACACCTGGCGAAAGCCGCTGTTGCTGCTGCCTGCGGACGTCTTCGACGGAGCGGAAACGGGATTGGAAGAGTGGCTCGGTGCAATAGCCAGAAACGCAACGAAGCGTCCCGAAGAGCTCACGGATGGAAGAACGCTTTCCGTTCCGGCCAGCGCGCCGTTCGGATCAGTGGAGATTAACTGCGTCGCCGCCTTGCAGGAGTCTCCCGCCCCCGCACAAGTATCGCGCAAATAAACCTGGCGGCCTGGCGGTGAATTCTCGACGAGATTGCCGGCGGCGGAACTAAACGCTACAAAGCGTCCGTCGGAACTCATCGAAGGCGCGTGACTTTCGTCATCGGCCGGAGAGCCGTCGGCGGCGGCTGACAAAAGGGTTGTGCGCGCCAGGCAGCCGGAAGCTGCCCCTTCGCAAGTGTCGCGAAGAAGAATCTGGGCATGGCCTTCTTCGACCGCCGTGTAAGCCACGTATCGTCCATCGAGACTCACGGCGGGAGTTTCTTCGGCGACGGCGGTTGAGGCTAGCGAACTAGCCGGGGCTTTAGCAGCTACCGGACAAGCGGCCGTCTGGATGGTCACGGTGGCCGCCGGGCTAGTCCCACCGCCGCTGCCCTTGCTGCCGGGAACGTTGGGAAGAGGAAGCGAAGGCGGATTGTAAACGGTGACAGTGGCAGAGCCAGCAGCCGGGATGCCCGTCGCCGGAACGGTGACGGTTATCTGCGTTGCGGTGATCGAAGCCGCCGGCGGAGTGAACTGAAATTGCGATGAACCAAGAGTCCAATTCAAAGTGGAAACCTGGGAACTGCCGGCGGAAGCGGCGAGGAAATTAGTGCCAGTGACCGTGAGCGAAAGAGCAGCATTAGGGGCAGCACAAGTGGGAGAAACGGAAGAGACACCGGGAGCCGGATTGGGGGGATTGTCGATAAGCAAAGTGACCGTATTGGAGAGACCGTTTTGCCCCGCACCAGAGGCCGGGTTCACCGTGACCACCGTTGCAGTACCGGGCTTTCCCAGGAGCGCCGCGGGAGCGACAGCGGTCACGACGTTCCCGAGAGCGGCTCCCGTGCTATCCGCCGGAACGGTCGTAACCAGCGTCTGGCCATTCAACCGCACTTTTGTCTGCAAGACGAAACCGGCGCCATTCAGCGTCAAGGTGACATCTGAGCAAGTTATGCCTGTTGCTGGCAAGCAAGCGGGGACTTGCGAAGGGGACAGAAAGGAGATCACCGCGCCCGTATTGTTCTGAAACGTGTTGCCGTAGTCGTTGCAACCCGCGACCGCGAAAACCGCAACCAGCGCGACAGCCAATGCTGTCCAAGACCGCTTCATTGAGACTCCTTCATCTTGTTCTGAGACCCCAGCCGCGCCGGAGTCTACGTGCCGCGGCGATCGGAAAGAACCCGTTGCGCCAGCCTGCTTTGGGGTTGAGATGCCAAATTCGTCCGTGGCGTTGACTGCTACCAGGCCGGGATTCGGGGAACTCCGCCCAGCTTTTCGATCCACCCCTCGATGAGACCGTACTTTGCCGAATCTGACGACTCGGGCAACCCTACATCATTACCATCCGGAAGGGGAGGAGGTCAATGCTGGTCAATGCGGAATGCGGGCAAACCAAATTGTGAAGGTAGCATGCCGGTGGCGTTATCTCACCACGGCGCGGGGCGCATTGCGGAAGCCAATTCCTTTATTGCACGCCGCCCAGAGCAGCAATGGCTGCGCGCACCAGATTTTGGACATGGGTTTGACACTCTGAACCTTCGACCGCAACAGCGCTCGCGGCGCGATAACAAGCCAGAGCTTGCCGCTTTCGGCCAAGCTTGGCATAGAGGTCCCCGCACGCCAATTGAAAGATAGGGTTTGCGGGATACTTTCTGACGAGCGGGCCGAGGACGTTGAGCGCCTTTTCATACTGCTGATCGTAGCGATGGAGATTCAGGGCCAGATAAAAGCGCGCCGCCTCGGACGTGAGAACGCCATGGGCGATGGCTTGCTCAAGAAGGCGCACGCCGTCCTGCTTTGAGCCGCCGGGAATGCCCATGAAAAAGCGCAGGATCTTGGCCAAGGAGCTGAGCGTATCCACGTAATAGTTGTAAAGGCCCAAGCCCAGGTCGGCATCGGCGAGATCCGGGTCAAGAACCTTGGCGCGGAGAAGATGCTCGCGTCCGCGGACTCCGGAGCGCGCGGCGTTGCGATTCTCGGCGCGAACCCCGTACAGCCGCGCTAGAGAAGCTTCCGCCGTGCCGGCATAAAACTGCATTTCCGCGGATTCGCTGTGCTTGATTTGCGCTTCCGCCAGAGACAAGGCCTTGCTAGACAGCTCAATATAGTGTTGATCGGCTTCCAACTTGGCCCTATGCCGGGCGTCACTCATTCCATATTTGAATTCTGCAGACGCACACCACAAGCGCCACCACAATGCTTCCGCTTCGAGAAGATATCCGAGCGGGTGATTGGGTTGTTCCTGCTCCATGCGTTTTGCCGATGCCATAGCTCCATCGAGGTCGAAGGAATAAATCTTGTCGAGGATGGCCAGAGTCTCGGACGGCAGAGTGAGATTGGAAGCGCGAGCCGGCGCCGACCAACCCGCCAGCATGAGGAGGCCAGCCAGGCCGGCTCGGCGAGCAATTCCTGATGAGATCATCGTCTCCGCCAGAGAAAGAAATTGAGCAGCTTCAGGCTCTACGCCGGATGAGTTTAAGCTGTTCGAGAAGAGTTGCAAAACGAAATGGTTTTTTCAATCAGACAGAATTGGGCGGTAGTTCGGCTTCGGGAAACTCCCCGGCGTAAGCAGAAATATAAACGACGCGGGTCTCCGGGTGCATCTTGATTATACGGCGGGCGAGTTCTGGCCCCGGCGGTGTGACGCACTCTAAAACCTCGTTAGCGCATGGAATCCGGGTTAGGTGGCGCGCGTGGCATTTGTTATTCTCGGCGGACCTGTGAAGGCCAATAACAATGCGACAAGCCCGGCGCTGGAGCGCGGTTTAGGCCTAAAAGAGGCCGTCGCCCTGAACATGATCGAGATTGTGGGCATCGGCCCGTTTGTGGTCAGTTCGCTAGTGATCCGCGCGATGGGCGGTCCGCAGGCTTTAATCGCCTGGCTGGCCGGGGCGCTCCTGGCGACGCTGGATGCCTTTGTATGGTCCGAACTTGGTGCGGCCATGCCGAAAGCCGGCGGCACGTACGTCTTTCTTCGAGAAGCGTACGGTCCCGAGCGGTGGGGCCGCTTGATGTCGTTCTTGTTCGTGTGGCAAACGCTGGTGCAAGCCCCGCTTTCGGTGGCCTCGGCGTCGATCGGTTTCGCAAAGTATGCCGGATATTTGTACCCCTTCACGCCGCTCGAGACGAAAGCGCTTTCCGGCGGACTCGTCATTCTTATTGTCATCCTGCTTTATCGAAGAATCGCGACGATTGGAAAAATTTCCGTTTTGCTGTGGATGGGAGTGGTAGGAACGATGCTGTGGCTGATTTGGGGAGGAGCCACGCATTTTAGCGCGAAGATCGCCTTTGATTTCCCTCCAGGAGCTTTCGACCTGTCGTGGGTTTGGTTCGCGGGGCTGGGGTCCGCGATGGTCAGCACGGTATACAGCTACTGGGGCTACTACAACATTTGCCACCTCGGGAGCGAGATCAAGGATCCGGAACGCAATATCCCGCGAGGCATTTTTCTCTCGGTGCTGGGGATCGCCATCTTGTATCTGGCGATGCAGACCAGCATCCTGGGGGTGGTGCCGTGGCGCGAAGCGCAGAATTCGGATTTCATCGCCAGCTTGTTTGTCGAGCGATTGTATGGGCAGGCAGCCGCGCGTTTCGTGACGGGAATGATTTTGTGGATCGCCGTGGCTTCCGCTTTCTCCGTGCTGCTGGGCGCTTCGCGCGTACCCTATTCGGCGGCGCAAGACGGGAATTTCTTCCCGGTATTTGGCAAGGTTCATGCCTCGAAACACTTTCCGCACGTTTCATTGCTGGTGTTGGCTGGACTCGCCTTTATTTTCAGCATTTCCTTGAAACTGAAACAAGCTATCGCCGGAATCCTGGCCATGAGACTTCTTGTGCAATTTATCGGACAAGCGGTCGGAGTGATATTGCTGCGCCGCCGCCGTGGTACGGTGGGACTGCCCTTCAAAATGTGGCTGTATCCGGTACCGGCGGTGCTCACGATGATCGGATGGGCGTGGCTGTTTTGGCAAACAGGGCCGACGCGAAAATGGGGGCTCGCAGAAATTGCGCTGGGGGCGATGGCATTTCTGGTTCGCGCGCGGGAAGTGAGACAATGGCCCTTCGGCAGTTCAGCGCCGGCAGTTGACGGTGGACAGTAAGAGGCGTGACGGTCTTGTACTGGAGGTTGCGTGAATTCCCTTTTTCGAAGCTTGGTGATCCTGGCCTCACTGGCATCCGGAGTGACCACTCTTTTGCCCGTCCGCACGTTTGGGCAGTTTCCTCCGGCGCCCGGAACGGGACCCGGTTTGCCGGAAACAATTGAGGCCATAGAAAGCGCTCGAATCACCATGCGGATCTTGTTCGTGACGGCTCATCCGGACGATGAGAGTGCGGCGGCGCTCACTTATCTTACACGGGGGTTGCATGCCGAGGTGGCGCTGCTGACCTTGACGCGCGGCGAAGGCGGACAGAATGACCTGGGCCCGGAACAAGCCCCGCAGCTGGGATTGATTCGCACGCAGGAATTGCTTGCGGCCACACGGGGCTATGGCGTGAGACTGTACTTTACGCGCGCCAAGGATTTTGGCTTTTCGAAGACTCCGGAAGAAACCGAGCGAATCTGGGGCGACCAGGTTCTCGAGGACATGGTCCGCGTGATGCGGACCTTTCGCCCCAACATCGTGATCAACGGATGGGGCGGCGTGCACGGAGGCCACGGACATCATCAAGCCTCGGGATTGCTTGCGCCGAAGGCCGTCGAACTCGCGGCGGATTCTTCGTTCAAGGTCCAGGGTTCTACTCTGGAAGCGCAAGACCTGGCTCCCTGGGGCGACCGAAAGCCGGTCGTCGTACTGGACTTCGACCGCAGCGACGCCCCCAAGGGTTACGTGCTCCCAGTAGACGAGATTTCGCCGCTTTACGGAAAGTCCTGGCGTGAAATGGGACTCGATGCGTTTTCGAACCATCGCTCGCAGGGCATCACCGGATTTCTGAACTCACCGTTCCTGCGGCGGCCGACCGCGCTCCAGCGGGAAGACGGCGGCCAACTTGAACCTGCTTTGCTGGCGGCGCCGCTCGGCCCGCTCGACGAAGATTATGAAATGGGGAACATGGGTGTTGACCCGCTCATGCGGAGCGTGGACACGGCGCTGGTGGTGGCGCGCGATGCGGCATTACGCCTCGATTGGAAAGCGGCCGTCGGTTCCCTGGTTGCCGCCGGCCGAAAAATCAGTGAAGCCATGCCGGCGGTTTCTTACGAGGCTCCCGCCCCGGTGGTCTCTCTGGCGCGAAGCCTAAAGCGGAAACGGGAGAAAATAGACGCAGCCCTCGCTCTCGCAGCCGGACTACGACTGGACGCTCTTGCCGATCGGAGCGAAATTGTCTCCGGAGAAACCTTCAACGTGCGCGTTGACGCTCATCGCCGCGGAGAGATTCGAGGAGATTTTAAGAAACCTTTGTTGTTGCTGCCCCCGGAATGGAGCGTCACCAAAGAAGAGACGGAAGCCAATGGAGCTGTTCGCTTTACGGTTGCCGCGGGGCCGAATCCGCAAAGAGCGCCAAGCCCCGCTGTGGCCATTCTGCCGGAACCACCGCCGCTTGTAACCGTTAGCCAGGAAGCGGTGATCGACGGCTATTCGTTCACGGTGAGCACGCCGGTGCTGCAGCTCCGGGCAACTTCCACGCGAGCGGATCGCATGCCTTTGCAAATCGTTCCCGCTTATACGCTGGCGGTCGAGCCCATACAAGCGATAGAGAATACCACCACGCCGAGTAAGCCGTTCGACGTGTTGCTCCGCGTGCACTCCTACGCCACGCAACCGGGCGAGATTCGCGCGGGGCTGACGGTGCCCCGCGGATGGAAAACAAGCGTCGCCATTCCCTTGAAATTTGAAGGAGCTGGCGATCGTTACGCACGGCTCAAGGTGACGCCGCCATTGAAACTCGGCAAGGGAAACTTCAAGATTGCAGCTTACGCGGAGCGCGTGGCCGAGCGCGCCCGCGGTGAGAAGGCGGAGAAATTCACGACTTCGCTGGAGCCCTTGCCGACGCTGCCGACGCAGCTTTGGAGCGAGCCGGCTCAGTGCCGCGTGCACGCTTTTGACGTGCTGGTTCCATCAAATCTCCGCGTTGGCTACGTCACCGCGGAAAGCGAACCAGTGCCCGAATCGCTCGAACGACTGGGAATTCGCGTGGAACTTTTGCATGCCGGGGCCCTGGCTTTCGGCGATTTATCCCCCTTCCATGCCATCGTGATCGGAGTGCGCGCGTACGAACTTCGGCCGGAATTGGCCGCCGCGAATCAGCGTCTGCTGGACTATGTTTCGAGTGGCGGAACACTCGTGGTGCAATATCAGCGGGAATTTGCTTGGGACAAATTCCAGTATGCTCCGTATCCGGCGCAGATCTCGCCGCCAATTCCCCCGGCGAAGGATGGCACTCCTCCGACGCCGCGGCCTCTGCCGCGCATTACGGACGAAAATTCTCCGGTCACATTTCTGAAGCCGGACGACGCGCTGTTAAACACGCCGAACAAGATCACGCCAGAGGACTTCAAAGGCTGGGTGCAGGAGCGCGGCTTGTATTTTTGGACGCAGTTCGATCCTAAATATACGGCGCTGCTGTCTATGAACGATCCTGGCGAGCCAGCGCTCAACGGCGGCTTGGTCTACACTCGCTTTGGCAAAGGCACCTACATCTACACGGGGCTCGCTTTCTTCCGCCAGTTGCCTGAAGGCGTTCCCGGGGCTTACCGGTTGTTTGTCAATTTACTTAGCGCCTCGCGGAATCGCCGAGCGCGACCGGTCGGGAAGAAGCCCCGGGCCTGAAGGTCCGAGCTACAACTTCAGGCGCGTAAATCAACTGGGCACATCGCTCGCGCACGCGAATCACCGTGATATTCTCTTGGACCGAGGGGTGAAACGCGAATGAGCAATCATCAAGGAACTTGCTTTGCGGGACGAATGGCTCAGAACATCCTTTTCCTGCTGGCGGTATCCGCGCTGGCCGGGACTTCGGTTTCTCCGGCGGCGGCGCAGAAAAAGAAGAAGACGGAACCTGCTCCGTCCACGGACAGCTCCAAGATGCTGATTCCGTTGAGTGACGAACAGCAAATCGACTACACGCTCTCGGAAATGCTGGGGGCCTGGCAAATCGGGGACGTTGAAAAACTGCATTCGGATTATGGAGACGACGTGGCCATCGTGAACGGCGGCTGGGCACCGCCCATTCTTGGCTGGACCAATTACTTGGCTGTTTACCAGCAGCAGCGCGCGCGTATGCAGCAGGTTCGTATGGATCGCATGAATACTTACATCAAAGTGAGTGGCACGGTGGGCTGGGCGTGCTACCAGTGGGATTTCTCAGGACTTGTGGATGGCCAGCAGACGGCTTCCCAGGGCCAGACCACCGTGGTTTTAGAGAAAAGGAGCAACCATTGGGTCATCGTACTCAACCACACGTCACTAGCCCCCAAAGCGCCGATCGCGGCTCCGGCCACGGCGCCATCACCGCAACAACCTGCCAAGCCAACACAACCCTGAGACTTGCTGGAGCAAACCCGGCGAAGACGCCCCAGGACCTAGAACAAGCCTTTCAGACCTGGCTTGAGCAATATTCCCGCAATCACCAGCAGTAGAAGTCCGGCGATGATGCCGGTGCCCAAGAGCGGCCGCGAAAGTGAGTTGATCTTGGCAACCAGTTCCCGCTGTTCCTTAGCCATGTGTTCTTCGGCGGCGTCGAGGAAGATCTGATCGTCCTCATGGCTGGATAGAACGCTCCGCCAAATAAACAAAACAATAAATACGGCGGTGACGATCCCCCAGGCAATGATTAGGTAAAGCGTTGTCCCTGTGAGCAGCGCTTGTGATTCCATGGTGACCTCCCGTTGGAACCGATCCGCGGTGCCGGGTTGGCCGGCAAGGGGTTGTAGGGGTTAACTGATGCGGAGTATAGCACTTTGCATCAAAAATTCTAGTGCTAGGGTTACATTCTTAGATGGCTTGACGGGGTGCTGAGAACCAGCAAAACGAGTGCTAGACCAGGTGGCCCGTGGGCCAGGGATCTGGCCTCTGGAACCCCCGCAAGCAGCTCGAAAACTAACAAAACGGATTCTTGATCCGCCAGG
>Ga0307474_10001490_pt1 | contig 16975 bp, 17 predicted proteins | sample atmos_gasesECM1C_2_FD_203312 | JGI IMG/M metagenome (GOLD analysis project Ga0307474, IMG submission 203312) | Hardwood forest soil microbial communities from Morgan-Monroe State Forest, Indiana, United States - atmos_gasesECM1C_05 | ecosystem: Environmental > Terrestrial > Soil > Temperate... | reverse complement strand
CATTTCGGCGGCGCCACGTTCAATGATTTTGAAAGAATCACCGATGGCGTGAGCGGAAGCCGAGCACGCTGTAGCCGTCGCGGAATTTGGTCCGCGCGCGCCGTAGCGGATCGAAATGTGTCCGGAGGCGAGATTGACAATCGCCGATGGAATGAAGAACGGCGAAATCTTGCCCGGGCCGCCTTGCACGAGCTTCCAGTGCTCGCGTTCGATGATGTCGAATCCGCCGATGCCGCTGGAGACGTAAACACCCACTTCATCGAGGTCGCCCTCGGTTTCCCTCGACCAGTTCGCCATCTTCACGGCGAAGTCGGCCGCGGCCAGAGCCACCTGGATGAAGCGGCCCATTTTTTTGAGTTCTTTTTTCTCGATCCACCGGAAGGGGTCGAAGTTCTTCACTTCGCCCGCAATGGTGCAGTCGAATCCAGTGGTATCAAAGAGCGTAATAGTGCCGACGCCGCTTTGACCGGCGACGAGATTTTTCCAGCTCTCATCCGTCCCGATACCAAGCGCGCAGACCAGCCCTACGCCCGTTACAACAACGCGGCGAGTCACAGGATTCTGCTCCCTGATGAGGTGATGAAACTCAGCGGTCCCTTACTTTCCCTTGGAGTGTTTGTCGATGTAGTCGACGGCGTCTTTTACGGTCGTCATTTTTTCGGCGTCTTCGTCCGGGACTTCGATCCCGAAGGCTTCCTCGAAAGCCATGACCAATTCGACTTGGTCCAGCGAATCGGCACCGAGATCGTCCACGAAGGACGCGGTGGGGGTAACTTCCGCTTCGTCCACGCCGAGCTGCTCGACAATGATCTGCTTTACGCGCTCTTCAACGCTGGCCATTCCTGTATCCTCCACGATCTGCGTTTCGTCGTGCTGGTTTGTGATGAGTGTCCCTTTGGACCGCTCGGCCCCACGCTACCCCGCAACTTTTTGACCCGTTTTTGTAACTCAAACATTCTAGTTAGGCTGTAACGCAAGGTCAACTTTCGCGCAGGAAATTTGCGGCCTTGATTGTCCTCGTCTCCGTTGGACTCGCGCTCACGTCAAGTGCATACCGCCGTTGACGTTGAGAACGTGGCCAGTGATGTATGCGGCTTCGTCGCTGGCGAGAAAAAGGATGGCGGCGGCGACATCGCGGGGCGAACCCATGCGTCCGAGCGGGATGCGCGTCTTCAATTCTTCCTTAACCTTGTCGGGAAGCACATCGGTCATCGGGGTTTCGATGAAACCGGGCGCAATGGCGTTTACGGTGATGTTGCGCGACGCAATCTCGATAGCGACGGCTTTCGTGAGACCGATGAGGCCGGCTTTTGCCGCAACATAATTCGCCTGGCCGGCATTGCCGGACTGCGCGACGACACTGCTGATGTTGATAATGCGACCGGCACGGGCTCGCATCATGGTCGAGAGCGCTTGCTGAATGCACAGATGCGCGCCGGTGAGATTCGTTTTCAGGACGGCTTCCCAGTCATCCGGCTTCATGCGCATCGAGAGGCCGTCGCGCGTGATCGCGGCGTTGTTCACGAGAATGTCGAGGCGGCCGAATTTGTCGAGCACCTGCTTGAAACCGGCTTTGACTTGCTCGCCATCGGCGACGTCCATTTTTACGGCGAGTGCAGCGCCTCCGGCGGATTCGATTTCGCTGACGAGCGCGGCTAGTTTCTCTTCGTTGCGCGCGGCGACCGCAACTTTCGCCCCGGCATGCGCGAGCGCCAGGGCCGTGTCGCGGCCGATGCCTTGGGATGCGCCAGTAATGAGAGCTACTTTGTCTTTCAGACTGAACATGTCGATGGTGGCCTCAGTCGGGTGCGAACTCGAACGCATCGTGAAATGCGCAGAAGGCTTTTACCACAGAGAACGCCGAGTTCACAGAGCCTCGGTGGCGGGGCGTTGCCTCACGCCGCGTCGGCGCGCGATTGGGCGATTTTTTCGACCGTTGTGGCCAGGCTCTTTTCGTCCTCCACATTGAGCGTGCCGACCGAGCGCTCGATTTGACGGAGCAAGCCGGTCAAGACACGGCTCGGTCCAACTTCGACGAACGTATTCACGCCTTCCTCAATCAATTCGCGGACGGATTCTTCCCAGCGCACGGGCATCGTGACCTGACGAATCAAAGCGTCGCGTGCTTCGTCGCCACTGGTTTCGGTGTCAGCATCGACGTTGGTGACCAGGGGAAACTTCAACGCCGCAAACTCGGTCTTGCGCAAATCTTTCTCGAGTTTTTCTTGAGCGGGCATCATCAGCGCAGAATGGAACGGTGCAGACACAGCCAATATGACGGCGCGCTTCGCTCCAAGCTGCGACGCGATTTCGACGGCGCGCTTGACAGCTGCTGCGTGACCGGAGATCACAGTTTGTTCCGGCGAATTCAGGTTGGCAGGAGAGCAGACTTTGCCCTCGGCGGCGCGCTTGCAAGCATCGGTAACGACGGCTGGCGACAAACCCATGATGGCGGCCATGGCCCCTTCGCCCACGGGAACGGCCTCCTGCATGTACTTGCCGCGTTTGTGCACAATCTTCACCGCGTCGGAAAATTTCAACGAACCAGCAGCAACGAGCGCGGAATATTCGCCGAGGCTGTGGCCGGCAACGAAATCGGGCGTAATTCCCTTCTCCGCAAGCACGCGGTACGTCGCAACCGAGCACGTCAGAATCGCGGGCTGTGTGTTGGCAGTTTGCTTGAGATCTTCCTCAGAGCCCGCAAAGCACATCTGTGAAATCGAAAACCCGAGCGCTTTGTCCGCCTCATCGAAAACAGCTTTCGCCGCCGGATATTTTTCGGCGAGTTCCTTGCCCATTCCGGGATACTGCGACGCCTGTCCCGGAAATACAAATGCAATTTTCCCCATCTTTGTTCCTTCTCCTGCTGCTACGAGCGCATCACGATTCGGTCGGGATGCACGCCCGCGGCTGAGAGCCCCTGTTCAATCTTTTCGTTCATGCGCGAGCGCGCCAAGCCGGCTGCGACACGGATCGCATTTTTCACCGCGGCTGCGTTCGAACGGCCGTGGCCGATCACGCACACGCCCCGCACACCAAGGAGAGGTGCGCCGCCATACTCTGCGTAATCAATTTTCTTCTTCAGGCCCTTGAAGGCGCCCTGCGACAGCATCGCGCCAAACTGCGAAACCAGCGAGCTCTTGAGCGACTTCTTCAACACCTCGAAAATCTGCAGCGCCAGGCCTTCGCAAATTTTCAGCGCGATGTTTCCGACGAACCCATCGCAAACGATCACATCGACTTCGCCGGAAAACAACCCACCGCCTTCGACGTTGCCGACAAAGTGCACCGGACTCTTCTTGAGCCGGTTGTATACTTCGCGCGTCAGCTCGTTGCCTTTTATCTCTTCTTCGCCGACCGAGAGCAGACCGACGCGCGGCTTTCGATGACCGAACGTCGCGCGGTAATAAATATCTCCCATCACCGCAAACTGAACTAGATGCTCGGGCTTGGAGTCGACGTTGGCTCCCACATCGAGCAAAACGGAAACTCCGCCTTTCGCGTTGGGAAACGGCGCCGCTAGCGCGACACGATCCACCGATTCCAACGTCCCCAGCAAAAATCTCGCGACGGTCATGACCGCGCCGGTATTCCCGGCGCTCACCAGTCCGTCGGCTTTGGTTTCTCGCACGAGCCGCGCGGCGACATGAACCGAGCTGTCTTTTTTCCGGCGAAAAGCCTGTGCCGGGTGATCCTCCATCGTGATCACCTCGCTCGCGGGAACGACTTCGATGGGCAGGTTGGGCGTGGCGTGCCTGGCCAATTCTGCACGGACCACTGACGGCTGACCGACCAACAAGATACGCACGCCAAATTCGCGCGCAGCCAGCACACTGCCTTCGACTTCGGGACGGGGAGCATGGTCTCCGCCCATGGCATCGACCGCAATTGTGATCATGAAGGGCTTCGATCAGACAATTCCGGAAAAAACACCGGTGAAAGGCTGCCGCTTACTCCGCAAACGAAATTGTCAGGCTGAGATATCTTGGACCGCTTTGCCCTTGTAATAGCCGCAATGAGGGCAGACCTGGTGGGGCTGCTTCATTTCGTGGCAGTTGGGGCACTTCGCCAGCGCGGGCTTGACCAGAAAATCGTGCGCGCGCCGGGTGCTGGTGCGCCGCTTCGAATGCCGGCGTTTTGGGTTAGGCATAGCACTACTCCTCGTTCCGACCTGATAGGGCCGGATTGTATGGGCTTTCGGCCCTGAAACCTATTGTTTTTTCAGCCAGTCCTGCTTCAGGCGCGCCAGTGGCGCGAGTCGCGGGTCTGTCGAATGAGTCTCGCAGCGGCACTCTTCGTGGTTCAAGTTGGCCCCGCAATTGGGGCAGAGTCCACGGCAGTCGCTGCGGCAGATCACCTTCATCGGCAAAGCCAACAAAACCTGCTCACGCAAAACGTCCGCCAGGAACAGCCCCTCTCCTTGAAAAAATCCGATTTCCGCGTCGTCGTCTTTCAGCCGGGCCTCTTCCGGACGCTCTCCATGCGGCAACGGGCTATAAAAGAGATCAAAAGATCGATGCACTTCGTCGACGACCGGTTCGAGGCACCGCGCGCACACCATCTCGACCTTGGTCTCGATTTCCCCGGCGATCCGAATCTGCCCCTCGATAAGTTCCGCGGTCGCCGTGACCTCGAGCGGCTCGATCTGCTTCATTTCCGTGGTCTGGTAATCGATGCTGCCGGGCGCGTAACTCTTACGGATGACCTGTTTCCGGACAGCAAGGTCCTTGATATCGAGAAACATGTCTGCAGCGCCTCCGGCGCTAACGCTCATGCTTTCTCATTATTGGGGCGGTTTGCCGCCAAGTCAAGGAAGCGCGGAAGCTTCTCACGAAAATGGGTTTCCTGGGAATTACGGCGCTACTGGCAGCCGCCGCTTTCGAGTTCGTAGAGTCGCAAGCGCGCTTCGCGATTGCCCTTTTCGGCCGCGGCCTTCATCAAGACCTTGGCCTGGTCGCAATTCTTGTTGACACCGGCCCCCCGCGCAAAACGTTCCGCCAGCGAGACTTCGGCCGAAACAGACCCCGCCTGGACGGCCCCCCAAAGGGCTTCCACGCTGTCGGTTTCGCTCCAGTTGGGCTCGGGCTTGGCGGCGCCAGCGTTCTGTCGTTCGAGTACCGAAACGGAACGGTCAGAGACGTTGGACGCATTGGGGCCGCCACCCGCAGACGGCGACGTGGGCGACGACGGCGTGGGCGTCGACGGCGCAGTCTTCGCCAGATCCTCGGCTGCCTTCATGTCCGCTGCCGTTGGATCGGTGGAATCGGGACTGGCGCCGCTCGAATTCTTGTCCGTTGTATCGCTTGCGGTCGCGGTCTCCGGCCCAGTCGTCGGAAGCCCTGACGGAGCCGAACCGACCGGTTTCTCGGTCGGCGCGACGGTCGACGCCTTGGTCTTGCCGCTCATGGTCTCGCCCAACCAAATCAGCGAAGTGCCGACGTCTTTCTGGTACACGATGCCGAGCGCCAGCACTGCGATCACGGTCGCTGCGACGGCAATGCCTCGCCAGACCGCAGCTGACTTACGTTGCGGATAATCCGGATAAGGAACCATCGCTTCGGAAAAAGGCGACGAGTACCTGGGTTCTTCAAGGACCGGATAACCGGCGGTGCGCGAATTCGACCACGCCGGTTGAGGAGGCAGCGCTTCCTGCTGTGGAACTCTCAGGTTCGCCGCTTCGCGTGGAAGCGGATCGGGTGCGATATTCGTCCGAACAGAACGCGCGCCGACAGCCGCGCCAGCAGCGGCTGTGGACGCTGCCGCCGCCGAAGCATAACCGTATTCCATCGGTGCGTTGGTCTCTTCCAGCCACGCCCGAATTTCTTTGCGAGCCTCAGGAGGAAGATTCAGGAAGCGTAATCCGCCCATCACACCGGATTCATCCGCCCACACAATTTCCGCATCGCCCGCGATGCGACGTCCACCATTGATCTGAAATCCGAAGCGCGTTTCGCCGCATTTCACCGGCGTGATCGCCTGAAATCCGCATCCCTCTTCGGAAAGATTGAGCATGACGCCGCCGTTCTCGCGCCCCAACTCCAGATACACCAACTGTTGGGTACGCCGACGAACGATCGTGCGTTTATTCTGTTTCATCGATTCGACTTTCACATCTACCTCAGCGACCTCTGCGACTGCGCCGAGCATGGAAAGAAAACCAGGACGCTTGGAGGCACAGTCCGCTGTACCCGTCATTCTATCCGAGACGCATGGTTCTGACATCGTTAATATTTTCTCCCCAGGAGTGAAGGGGTTTTTCAGCTCCCGCCTGTGGAAATCGAGATATCAAGGCCCGTTTTGTTGCGGCATCACTTAAAACAAGAGCCACAACTGCGAGTCAAGATACCAAGCTGGCTTCGAGGAAAGCCCGTCATTGCCGTCACTTAACCGCGGCCTGATTGAAACACTCCGGACCCGTGGCGGGAAATACAGGGTTCAGGGGAGGGGGGTGGGTACTTGAACCTGTATTTTGGCCTTATAGTCAATAAATATGGGAGAAACCGAGGGTCGAGAGCTGACTGGCGCGGGCACTCAGGCTACAGCGAAAGCGGCGATACGCCGTCTGCGTAGGTCGGATCTCCCGATTGGGACCGTAGAGCTGGCACGGTACCTCATTGAGAAAATCGTCGTCCGCGACCTCCCCAGCCTCCGAATGGCCGGCCGTATCGTAGAAACCGAGGCCTACCCTCCCCGGGACCCGGCGGCGCATCACTATCGCGGTCCAACGCCTCGAAACCAATCCATGTATCTGAGCCGCGGCCACGCGTATATCTACTTCTCCTACGGCAACCACTTCATGCTCAACGTCAGCGCCGAGTTGCCGGGTGTCGGAGGCGGCGTGCTGATTCGCGCGCTCGAGCCGCTGGAAGGCATCGCGGAAATGGAGCGGCGGCGCGGCACAAATCGTCTCTACGACCTCATGCGCGGGCCCGGTCGGCTGGCACAAGCTCTGCACATCGACCGCAGCGTGAATGGCGTCGACCTTTGCGAGCCCGGTCCGCTGTGGTTAGGCGAGGTCACGTCCCCGCGCGCCCCCAACGCCGAGGGTCTTGACCTCGAACGGCGCATCCGCATGGGAGTCAGCCGGCGCATTGGGATTGCGAAAGCCGCGCATCGCCTTTTGCGCTTCTACGAACGCGGGAACCGGTTTGTGAGCGGCACCTTGCGCCTAAGGACTTAACCTTACGCCCGGGCCTATCTCGTACGGATTTCCACTGAGCTCGACCCTGTTTTGACCTTCAAACACAGCCATTTACCAAATGTCGACGCTCTCCGAGGTACTGGATTGCCGTAGTACCTGCAGGCGTATGATGTTCGTTGGACATCTAAGAACCTGGGGGTGCTCGCATGTCAGATAGTTGGCGCGACTCCGAAGGCCAAGTTATCGACGGCCGGTTTCCGCTCGTGAAGCATCTGGGCGGCTCCGATCACAGCGTTGTTTTCGCAACGCAGCGCAGTAAAGAGAAGGGCGAACGGGCCGCGATCAAGTTCATTCAGGCGGATGCCTCGAATGCTGACGCGCAGATTGCGCGATGGAAGCAGGTCGCGCAGCTCGCTCATCCGAATTTGATCAAGGTGTTCGAATGCGGCCGCTGCCAGCTTGCCGGCTTGGATTTGTTGTACGTCGTGACGGATTTCGCGCAAGAAAATCTTGCTGAATTCTTGCCGCAGCGCGCGCTTTCTGCCGACGAAACACGCGACATGCTTGAGCCTTTCGTCGATGCCTTGTCGTACCTGCACGGAAAAGGCTTCGCGCACGGACGCATCAAACCTGGAAATATTCTCGCGATCGACGATCAGCTGAAGCTGTCGAGCGATTCAATTTGCCGCGACGGAGACGCACAGATCGGAGCCGGCAAGCCGGACATTTATGTCGCGCTCGAAACGAATGGCAAAGCTACGACGGCCGGCGATTCATGGTCGCTGGGCGCGACGATCGTCGAAGCGTTGACGCAGCGTCGTCCGGACGAGGCCGCCGGCGATCCCAGCGTGCCCGACAGCTTGCCGCAACCGTTTCTCGACATTGCGCGCAATACGTTGCGGCGCGACCCGAAGGCGCGTTGGACGATCGCGGAAATTTTGAATCGTCTAAATCCAAAAGCGCAGCCCGAGCTGGCGAAGGCTGCCAGTGTTGCGCCGCCACCGTCCCCCGCGCCGACATCCACAAAATCGGCGGCCGCAGCAGCGCCTTCCGCTGTTGCGATTGCCGAGCCGCCGAAACCATCATCGAAACCAGCCGGCGCAGCCGCTGCCGCCGCAAGTGCCGGCGCTGCCACCGCCGTCGCCGTCGCTCCATCTCCGGTCGAGCCGAAAGCCGTGCCGCTCGCAAGGCCTGAGAAGAGCATCGATCCGCTTTCCGTGCCGCTCTCGACACTAGCCCCGAAATTCGACGCCGGAAAAAGCTCGAGCAAGGGCTGGTACATCGCAATTCTGCTTCTGATCGCGTTCGCCGCGGGGGCTTGGTACACCGTTCCGCAGTTGCGCGAATTTGCGCAAGGTAGCGGTTCTTCATCGCCGGCAGCAGAACCTTCCGCGCCGCCGGCATCATCGACGCCCGCGTCGCAGCCCGCTGCGGAGCCTGCGCAACCGCCGGCGAACAGCAAGCCCGACGCAACGCCTGCCGCGAAGCCTTCCACCCCCGCGCCCGCTGCGAGTCATGGCGGGATCGATGGGCCCCCGCAGGTTTCGTCAACTCAGCCGCCCGCGGACCCGACGCCAACTTCGACTCCGGTCTCGGAGCGAACACCCGTGAAGAAGGACGTCACTTCGGCCGCCACCGCCGCCAAGAATTTGGAAGCGCTCCATGCATCATCGATTGCGCCCCTTCCGGCAACCTCACGCACCGCAGCCATAGCCTCCACGAGTCTGCCCGCCGGTCAGGTCACGCAAGGCCAGCCACGCAATCAGATACTGCCCGAGGTTTCGGGGAGAGCGCGCAGCACTATTCACGGAACCGTTCGCGTCATTGTAAAGGTTCGCGTTGATGCGTCGGGCGCTGTGGAAACCGCGACTCCCGCTTCTTCCCCGAGCAGATTCTTTGGCGATGCCGCTGTCCAAGCGGCGAAACAGTGGGACTTCACGCCCGCAAAAGTTTCCGGCCAGCCCGTGCCGAGCGAATGGCTCGTGCGTTTTGATTTCACGCCAACCGACACGAAAGTTCTGCCGTCGGAAACCAAGCCCTAGACTCAACGCATCATCTTTCGGCGAGCGGACGACCCATCCGCTCGCTCTTTCATTTCTGCCATGTTCAATCCAGGCGATTTCAGGTGTTACCATCTCTTCAGCCAGCTCGAGGGAGAAAAACTATGCGTTGGACCGACGGTGGAGAAAGCTCCGACATCGAGGATCGCCGCGATGAATCGGGCGGCGGAGGCGGCGGGTTTGGGTTTGGCGGGATCCACATCGGCTTGGGAGGCGCTCTGATCCTGCTCGTCCTGAGTCTGATCTTTCACCAAAACTTTTTTGCATTGCTGAGTGGCGGCGGTCAGGCCGTTCAGTCGGGTCCCGCGGCGTCCGGTCCGCCAAATACCGCGCGCGACAACGCCGAAAAGCCCCTGGTGGACTTTATCTCCTTTGTTCTCGACGACACGCAGAAAACCTGGACCGAGATCCTGCCACAAGAGTCCAACCGCCAATATCATCACGCCAAGCTCGTCCTGTTTCGCGACTACACGCAGTCCGGTTGCGGCGGCGCAGAATCTGCGACCGGCCCGTTCTACTGCCCGTCGGATCAAAAGGTCTACATCGATCTTGGCTTTTACGATGAGCTAAAGCGCCGCTTCGGCGCGCCCGGCCAGTTTGCGCAAGCTTACGTGCTCGCACACGAAATCGGTCATCACGTCCAGAATATTCTCGGAATCGAACGGCAAGCCGAACAAGGGAGTCGACAAGGCGCGAACTCCTCTTCGGTTAAACTCGAACTTCAAGCCGACTGCTTCGCAGGTATTTGGGCGCACTCGACACAACAGCGCGGCTTGCTGGAGCAAGGCGACATCGAGTCGGCGCTAGGCGCCGCGGCGGCGGTGGGAGACGATCGGTTGCAGAAAATGTCGACCGGTCACGTCTCGCCCGATTCGTTCACGCATGGAACGTCTCAGGAGCGGCAGAAGTGGTTCACGGCTGGATTTAATTCGGGGCAAATCTCTTCGTGCAACACCTTTGGCACGAACGACCTGCAATAAGCGAGCTTTCAAGAAAACGATCAGGAAAAAATTGACGTCGTCATCTTACCGATGAAGTTGGTGTGTCCCGGAAAACAGCGGAATGTGGAGCTCAGATACGAAACGACCACTGTCCTGGTAACCAGCAATGTCATAAGTTCCTCGTGCAGATTGACAGCACTCGCAACCGCGCAGGTGATTGCGAACCATCGCATAGGACTTAGCAAACTTTGCCTGCAATCGCATGAGCTCATTGTCGATCTTCTTTCCCCTTAGCCCGGACTTGGAGATCTCTGCCCGCCGCGCGTTCCATTCCTTTCGTGCCGCATTGCATTCATCGAGAAGACCCTGATGCGTCTCGCAGGTGGATGCCATCTCGAAAACGGTTGCGCTCATTGCCGCCCCCCTCCTCAAACAAGCCTGCTACGCAAAAAGACTCGTTTAGCCTTGTACTTGATACCAACGGATTGGCCCACCAACAACGGCAGGTAGTGCAATGAATGTGCCAAACCGAGGCCCGGAGGTTAACTGGCGTATTTCGTGTGATTTGAATCAGAAGGATGCGGCCTGAGAGCCGGAAAGCACAACCACGTCGCGGAGTTTTTGCAGGTTCAGCGCGCGAAATTTTCTAAAGCATTCGCAGTAGGGAAGGAAAGAAAGACCTTAGAGCGTGGCCCAGCGGGAGAAATCCAATAACACGGTCCTAGGACCGGTCACGACCGCGATGGAGGTCGTCGGGAGATCCATTCGGTGGCAGCGTCGCTCGGTCCGACTCGACCGCCTTCTTCGCCGCGGCCGCCTTCTCCGGATTCACCCACGCATCCTGGGTGACGATGGTCGTCTGCGAAGGCAGAGCCAGTGCGCCGCCCGTGCGATCGAGCGTGTCCAGCACGTCCAGAATAAGCGTCTCCTGCGCTGCAAGATAATTTCCATATTCGCGCTCGAGAATGTACGCATAAATCTCAACCTCGACCGCGTAGTCCCCAAATCGCAAAATCCTCACCCGCGAGGTCGACGCCTCCACCTTCGGGTTGCTCGCCAGCACTTCGCGAATCTGCGCCAGCACGTAGCGCATGTGATCGGACGCCAAGTCATAGCGTAGACGCACCAACTGCCTGCACAAAATCTTGTCGCGGAACCTGAAATTCTCGAGCGTCGCCGTCGCTACGGTACCGTTCGGAATCGACACCACCGTTCGTTCCTCGGTTCGAATCCGGGTCGACCGCAATCCGATGTCTTCAACTGTTCCCGCGCGATCGCCGATCTTGCACGAATCGCCGACCACGATCGCCTTGTCCGTCAGGATCGAAATCCCGCCGAGCAAATTTTCGAAAGTCTTCTGCGCCCCAAGGCCGATGGCCAAGCCGCCGATGCCCAGGCCCGCCAGCGCCGCGGTCACGTTGACGTTCATCCAGCTCAACGCCAACAGCGCAACCACCACAAAAATCAAAACATCGAGCACGCGCCTCGTTAGCGAAACCAGCGACCGCTCGGCAAGTCTTCCGCGCTCGGTCAACTGCGCCGCAATCCCGCGGAAAATCCAGTGCGTGATGCGCGTAATCGCCCAGTAGCCCGCAATCGCGATCACGACGATCAGAAAATAGCGGTAATACTGCCGATACAAAAGCGACGTGCCGATTTGCCGCACAAATTCGTAGTGAATCAGCACGGCGATCAACATCGCCCCGGGACCATAGTGTTTCAGCGGACGTGGCGACAGTTCCTGCAGCCCACGATAGTGGCGATACTTACCGAACAACGTGCGCCCCGCGAGCGCGATCGCCCAACCCAGCGCCGCCGCGATCGGCGCCAACAAAACAATCGCGATCCACTGCCAGAGTGGCATTCCCAACGGACGGTTTCGAACAAGCCACGGCGGTAGTTTTTGTTCCACCTGAGGCCATTGCAGGGAGTCGTACGCCTCGGGCACCTTGCTGAGCGTCTGCCTCGAGATGAACCAGAGCTTGACGTTGTGCACGTCTTCCAGCCGCACAAGTGTCACTGGAAACGATTCGCTCAGCAGGTGCGTGCCACCGATCGTAATTTCGTCGCGCGGCCTTCCGTCGTCGCCGCGCCCCTCATAGTCGGCGTTGGTTGATGTCAGCGCGGAAGCGGGAAACGTGGAATTCAGTACCGTGAACAGCTGCTTCGCGAGTTCCTGCTCTTCCTCGGCAGTAACGCGACGCCCTTTCATCGGCGGTTGGAAATATTCGGCGGCGCGTTCGTTCTCCTCTTGCGCCATTCGAATGAATCCGACGATCGTCCCGCGCGGCGTTTCACGGTTCAATCCGAGCGGATCGATAGTCGCGTTCGCCGCCGGTGCCTGCGCCGCGGGCTTGGAGCCGACGCCCGGCAACAGCGACGACACCTGTGCCGCCGCGAATGCGCCCGTAACCAAACAAAGCGCGAGCGCCAGAAGCATCCACGCAAATTTCCTAGCCGCGAATTTATCGATTGCGATCACGAAGGACTCTTCCCCGCTGGAATCGAACCAAAATCAAATCAAGATAGCGCACAGAAACTGTATTGTACCTACGCCAGCAAAGGAGGGAAAAGCAATAGCACGCAGTTACGCCGAAGTGTTCTTGACGCTCGCCCGAGCCGTAGCCCCAAACACCTGATGGTGCTGCCGCAACAGAAACTGGTCCGTCATGCCCGCGATGTAATCGCACACCACCACATGCCGCGGTTCGACATGCGCCATCTCTTCGTATGAGGCAGGCATCGATTTCGGCGAACCAAAATAATATTCAAACAACTCCGCCAAGCAATGCACCGACCGGTCTCGGTCCTCGGTGATAATCGGCCGCTCGTAAATATTCGCGAACAAAAATCGCTTCAACTCCGCATTCCGTTGGGCGAGCTCCGGACTGAACCCCGCAATCCGCTTCGGCATCTTCCGCACGTCATCGACCGTCTTCACGTCGGCCTCGCGCACCCGCGCCGAAGTCGTCTCGATCAAATCCGTCACCAACTGGTCCAGCACGCTCTTCAACGCATCATTAAATTTCAGCTTCTCAATCGCCGCTCCGTACTTCGCATTCGTGCGGTCGTACGCCTGGCCGAAAATCGGCACGTCCGAAGTGAGCACACGCAAATCCAGCAACTCCGCCTCACGCGCATCGTCTAAGTCCGCCGTGTTGTACGCGATCTCGTCGACGCAATCGATCAGCTGCGCTTCCAGTGGAGGCCGCAAATCCAACAAATACTCTGTCAGCTCCGGCCACTCCGCCTCACGACCCGCATAATCCCGCGAGTGCTTGACGATCCCTTCGCGCACCTCAAACGTCAGGTTCAGTCCAGGATGATCCGGATATCGCTGCTCAAATTGGTCCACAATCCGCAACGCATGCAAGTTGTGGTTGAAGCGTCCGCCGTGCCGCTTCATCAATTCATTCAGCTTTCGTTCTCCCGCATGCCCAAACGGCGGGTGCCCGATGTCGTGCACCAGTGCCAACGCCTCGACCAGCTCCGAGTTCAAGCCCAGCGCCGTTGCCACGGTTCGCGCAATCTGCGACACCTCCAACGTGTGGGTCAGCCGGTTGCGAAAATGATCCGAAAATCGCGTCGTAAAAACTTGCGTCTTCGCTTCCAGCCGCCGAAACGCGCGCGCGTGCACGATCCGGTCGCGATCGCGTGCATATTCACTTCTGTATCGATGGAGTGCTTCGGGATAGCGCCGGCCTCGCGATTGATTCGCGTGCATGGCCCACGGCGCGAGAGTGGAAAGGGTGTCGATGCGTCGCTCCGCGCGAATGACGGCGGGGTAAAACTCTTAGGATCGGACGCCTGAATTCGCGTTTGTTCGTGTCGGCAACAAGTCGTACCGGCGCAAGGACTCGCTTACGACTTTGGCCCCAGCGTATCCAGCCCGCGATCCGCTTCTTCCGAAATCGCCGACTCCGGATATTCCTTCTTCACCTGCTGGTAAACGGTCGCCGCTTCCTTCGGATTGCTCTGTCGTAGCACGCCTGCAAGCTCCAGCAACGCCAGCGGCCGCGTCACAAACACCGAGGGCTTATCCGCCAGCGCGCGATAAATCTTCGCCGCTTCATCGGCCTTCCCGGTGCGCGAATACAACACCGCCGTCTGATACTGCGCCATGCTCGCCAATTCCTTGTCGCTACCGTTGCTGATCCTCTTCAGTTCCTCGAGCGCCTGATTCTCTTTGTCCAGATCTTCCAGGCAAAGGGCCGCATAATATCGCGCCAGCCGCCCCGGATTCGTGCTTGGATACTTATCCGCAACCACCGTGAACTTCTGCAGCGCGTCGTTCGAACGCGCCGCTTCGTCCGCGTAGCTCGGCTCACCCGCTTCGGCCGGATCCGCCGACGACCCGATGTGTCCCGAGTACGCCTTCATCGCCGTATCGAACTCCGCCGAAGCCGACGCCGTCTGCCGCTCGTGATACACGCTCCAGCCGCCATAGGCCGCCGCCACAACCAACACCACCGCCAGCACAATGATCGACGTCTGCTTGTGGGTATAGACCGCTTCGGCGCTGTGTTCCAGCGCGTCGTGAATCCGGTCCTGCTTCAATTCTTTTCGAGAGAGGTGTTCGGACACAGACGAGACTCCTGGCAACAATCAAACGGCATTCGGAACCACCGATTCTAGCACAACGCAACCGCGCCCCCCGAACCGGGCGGGTCCGCCTCCATCTCCCCACGATAACCATCTCAACACCCCCGTTGCGCCTCGCCAATCACGCCCCCCGCCACGGTGCTACCTTCAACCCATGCAGGCAGCATGCAGTAACTGCGGCACGCAACACGTGCTCAAGGATGCCGACGTCGGCGCGCATCCCAAAGTAAAGTTCCGCTGCTCTCGATGTTCCGAGACTACCGTCGTCGACACCCACCGCCATCCTGGCGCCACCGTAGCGGTCTCTCCGTTGCCTTCATTTGCCCGCGGCAACGGCTCCGGCACGCAATCCTCGCTCATCCTGCAGGATCTCACCGCGCACCTACCGCAAACGAAAAACGTAGTCCTCACCATCGTTTCCGGCCCCGGCGCAGGCGCCGCTCACACCCTGAAAAAACCTCGCGTCGTCGTCGGCCGCGATGGCGCCGACATCGCACTGGAAGATCCCGAAATCTCGCGCCACCACTGCGTCGTCGAAGTTCGCGAAGACTACGTTAATCTCCGTGATCTCGATTCCACCAACGGCACATTTTTCGAAAAAGAGCGCGTTCGCGCCGCCATGCTCGGCCAAGGCGCCGAATTTCGCATCGGCGAAACCACGCTCCGCCTCACTTTCGAGCCAAAATAATCTCGTCGCGACGAACCGACCGTCGCGCCACCCCATGCTGACCGAACCGCACAACAAGCCGCACTCCGTCGCGACAGACTTAGACGTCATCGACCTCGGCTACGCTTCGCTCTATTCCCGTTGGGGCGAGTTCGTGAACGTTTATCTGTTTCCGATCTGTCTCGTCCTCAGTGCGCTGTTCGGATTCATCGCATTCAAAGCAGGCGCCTCGTCCGACACAAGTCTCGAGATCACCGGGATTACTCTGGTCGGCGGCGCCTACGTCAAAGGAGCCATTTCCCTCGGGTTCCTGCTGCATCCCCTCTACCAAACATGGAAGTTCGCTGGCACCCTCTCCGGCACGAAAACGACCGCGCATGTTTTCACCGCCGACGGCGTCGAGCTCGAAAGTGCAAGCGGTCCGACGCTCCTTCCCTGGAATGCCCTCTCGAAAGTCGTCGAAACAAAAAAGGGCTTCCTCTTCTATCGCGGCGGAAAACTCGCCACCTTCCTTCCCGCGCGCCAGCTTGAAGGCCCCGCCGAAGCTGAACTGATCCGAAAATTTATTCGTCAGAAGGTCGCCGATGCGACCCTCCTTGGATGAGCCGCACTCGGGAAGACTCCGGGGTGACCATGAGATACTTCTTTCAGCCGCCAGCTCCCCGCGGCGCGCAATGAACCGCATCTCCGCCTGCCTCATCACTCTCAACGAAGAAGCAAATCTCGCCCGCGCACTGGCCTCTCTCAGCGGCGTCGCCGACGAAATCATCGTCATCGATTCCGGCAGCTCGGATCGCACCGAACAGAACGCTGTCCAATACGGCGCAACCTTCGTCGTCCACGACTGGACCAACTATGGCGAACAGAAAAACTTCGCCGCCGAAACCGCCTCCAACGAGTGGATTTTCTCGATGGACGCCGACGAAGAGCTCAGCAGCAATCTCCACCTCGCGCTCCTCGAGTGGAAAAAACGCAAGCCCGATTGCGAAGTCTACGAAGTCTCGCGCCGCACCTGGTATCTCGGCGCGTGGATCAAGCACTCGGGCTGGTATCCCGATTTTCAGCGCCGCCTCTACCGCCGCACCGCCGCAAGATTCGCTGGGATCATCCACGAGTCCCTGCAATTCACCGGCGATCCCGGGCGCCTCACCGGCGACCTCCTCCATTACACCGTCCGCTCCTTCGACGAACACGAAGTCAACGTCGAAAAATATTCCACTCTTTCCGCCCAACGCATGTACTCCGAAGGCCGCCGCCGTTGGCGCGGCGCCATCCTCGTCGCCACTCCATGGAGTTGGTTCCGCAGTTTTATCCTCCGCCTTGGTTTTCTCGACGGTTACCGCGGAGCACTCATCGCACAAATGGCAGCGCGCACCGTGCGCCTCAAATATGCGAAGCTGGGTAAGCTGATCGCATCTCATCGTCGCTCGGGGACCGTTCGTTCGTGAAAATTTTGATCGTGGACTTGGACACAGAATGGCGCGGAGGACAAAATCAGGCGCTCTTGATGCTCGAAGGGCTCAACGCGCGACATCACGTCGCCGAACTCGTTGCGCCAGAAACA
>Ga0307474_10001489_pt1 | contig 16976 bp, 10 predicted proteins | sample atmos_gasesECM1C_2_FD_203312 | JGI IMG/M metagenome (GOLD analysis project Ga0307474, IMG submission 203312) | Hardwood forest soil microbial communities from Morgan-Monroe State Forest, Indiana, United States - atmos_gasesECM1C_05 | ecosystem: Environmental > Terrestrial > Soil > Temperate... | reverse complement strand
CCATCCGGAAACTCAGTCGCCCGGCTGCTGCGACCATAATGACGGGATCTTCGCTTATAACGCGCCTCACAATCTGTTGATCCAAGGCAACGTGATCGCCTATGGCGAGTCGAACATTGAAGTGGCTGGGGGATCTTCAGTGAATGTTATTGGGAATTTTCTATTAAACCCGCGCGGCCCCAATCCCCGCGGCCAACAGTTTCAATGCTGGAGCAATTGCAGCACGATCAATGTCCAGAATAACTACCTCCTGTCGAGCACAGATACCGTAAAGTTTCTGCACGCCGATGCGACGGAGGACTCCGTGAATTTTGGTTACAGCCAGTCCTTCACCGTGCAGCAGAATTTCATCACTGGTGGGCGTAGCCTCACGGGCTGCGGCATCATCGCCGATAGTTACGCCAACGCAGGACAAATCCTGAAGAATCGCCTATACGACACGGGTGCGTGCGGTATTGGCCTGACCAATGGCACTCATACCGTGAGCGGCAATTCCGTCTACAATCGACTCCCGGTCAAGGGCGGAGGCAACACAGCGATCTACGTTGCCCACTACGGCGCAAGCGGCACTTGTGGTCCGATGACAATTACCAACAACGTTGCCGATTCGCTGCAGATAGCGGGGAGCCACTCGGGATGGTGGTACCCAGGGGGATGCGGGGCGATCTCTACGACAACGGACGTATTTGGCGTCGCGGGGGATGCTGCGCTCTCCGCACGGTCAGCATTTACGCCACCGCTGATTCCGCCGGAGCCGAAGACCTGCGTTGCAGCTTCGCCGTACTCCACGCAGACCAACGTTCCGCTCTGCACCCCTTAAAGCCGGATCCGGCCTCGGTGGCAACGGTTTAAGAACGTGATAAACAGAATTAGAAATCTGGGCTTATATCCGGCAATTTGCTCGATGCAATTTTCCGTAATCCGACTGAAAGGGTCGCCCGATAGCAATACACAACTCGTGCAGCCGAGACTGAAGAGCGCTTGAAAGGCTCCAAGCTGGTAGCCGCGGCGTTCCGGGGCAGTAGCGGAGAACTCGATCGAGATTTATTGCTGTTTCGATCCTTGCTCTTCGGCAGATTTCTGAGCTGGTTTCTCGAAGAGTTTGGGTTCAAGTTGAGGATTGACTTCAATCTTCTTGAACTCTGCGATGCTGGTCTGCTCTCCGTTCTGCATATTTTGATGCTGATACGGCATGGTGAGGCCGTCTACGGTGCGCCAGTCCGAAAGGTTGCTCTCGCCGTCGAAGGGGCCGGATTGTCCCATACCCTTGTATTTTTCGCGGAGAATGTGACCGGTCTTGGGATCGATATACCAGCGCAGCCAGGGAATCGCGCCGCCGATGTCGAGGATGGCGGCTTCCACATCACCGATCTTCTCTGTGCCGGAGGCAGAAAAGGTGAAAGCGGGGTCGTCTGCGTGTTGCGCCACGTAAACCAGATCGTGATGTAACTGGGAAAGCATCTCATTCTTTTGCGCCGGGGGCATGGTGCGGGTGCCCATGCCCGCCATACTCATGAAGGCCGTGTCCGGCGACGTCACAATGGTCAGAATGCCCTGTGGGGTCTGCACTTCGACGTGCATGTTGTCGGGAAAAGCCAACATTACGTCGACGGGGGAAGACGGTCCGCCGGCGTCGCTTTCAGCGATGCTAACGCGCATTGCCTTTATGGATTGCAGCTTCGGCAGACCTCCCATCGCGGCTGCGACTTTGGCAATCAGCGCTTTGCCTTCTGCATTGGAAGCCGCAGGCTTCCCTTCGTCTTTCGGCGCTGGCGGAGGAGGGATCGTGATGTCGATTTCCTTGACCGGGCCTAGCGATGTCAGAGGTTTGTCAAATTCACTAAGGTTGCCTACCACAAGCACCGCGAGTTGATCCTTGTGCAGGTACTTGGTAGCGACGCGATTCACGTCCGTCGCGGTAACCGTTTTGATTTCCGCCTGATACTTGTCGAGCCAGTCGGGCGGGTAACCGTAGTATTCGTAGGTCATTCGCTCAGCGAGAATCTTGTCAGGGGAATCGAGGCGAAATATAAACGCGTTGAGAATCGCGTCCTTCGCGCGTTGAATTTCGTCATCGGTAATGGGCTGCTTGCTCAGATTGTCGATGTCTTCGTCGGTGGCCTGAATGGCTTCGACCGTACTCTGGCTTTTGGTTCCCATTGCAATCTGCAAAATGCCGGGGTGGCCGAAGTTGGTGCCGACTCCGCCGCCGACGCCGTAAGCGAGGCCGCGCCTGGTGCGAATGTCGTTGAACAGGCGTGAGGAAAATCCGCCGCCGAAAGCCTCGTTGAAGACACTGATGGCGTAATAGTCGGGATTGTCGCGCGTGGTGCCGAGTCCGACCATGCGAATGTTGCTTTGATTCACATCTTCTTTGTTGACGAGGTAGTAGCCGGGCTTAGCCGGGGAGTACTTCACGTCATTTTTCGGCTGTGTGGGCCCCTTCTGCCAGGACTCGAAAGCCGCGCGCAGACGGGCCTCCATCGCTGCCGAGTCAAAATCTCCGCTGATACCGAGAATGATGTCGTTGGGATGCGCGTATTTGGCGTGCCAGTCGACCAAGTCCTGGCGTGTGATCGCGGCGATAGTCGCGTACTCTGGCACGCGGGCATAGGGGTTGTCGGCGCCGTAGGCCAGTTTGACGGCCTCCCGGTGGGCAATTTCGCTGACGTCATCGTTGCGACGGGAGATGGCGTCGTAGGCTTCTTTCTGAGCGATGTCGAGTTTGTCTGGGCGGAACTCAGGATTCCGAAGCACGTCGTCGAAGGCTTTGAAGACGTCGTCGAGATCGGCCTTCAGGCAGGAGAAACTGATCGTAGTCGAGTCGGGGCCGCCGCCGGTTTCGACTTTTGCGGCGCGGACTTCGAGGAAATCATCGAGTTCATCTCCGGTTCGTGACTTGGTGCCTCCGGTTCGCCATACCTCCCCGTAGATGTCGACGAGGCCGACCTTGTTCGCAGGTTCGTTAACCGATCCACCGCGGATTCGGGCGGTGCCCTCAATTAGGGGCAGCTCGTGATCCTCCTGAAGAAAGATCACCATGCCATTCGAAAACTCGATGCGCTTGGGTTGCTGCGGCTTAAAGGCGGGCAGAGGAGGAATCGGAATCTGTTTCCACCCTGCTTGAGATGTAGTTTGAGACGCTGCTGGAGGAGATACAAAGCCTGCCGCCAGTAACAAGATAGCTCCGAGGACGATTGCTGTCAGGGTGCGGGTTGTCATGGCAAGCGACTTCATTGCGCACCTCCCTGATCGCCAGAATTACCAGAACCTTGTTCGCCTCCTCCACCGGAAGAGGCGCGACCGCCACCGCTTTCGATAATGCCGACGGTGCGGTTGGTATCGACGAAGATTTCGTTGGCCACGCGGCGGATGTCAGCCTTTGTGACCTGGTCAATGCGATCGACCGAGCGGAACAATTCCCGCCAGTCCCCATAGCGACGTTGGTAGGTGGCAAGCTGCGTGGCCAAGCCTTCGTTCTCGGCAAGGCCACGAATCAAGTTCGCCTTGGAGCGAGTCTTGATCATTTTCAGTTCGTCGTCGGAGATGTCTTCTTTCTTCAGACGATCGATTTCCGCGTGGATGGCGTCGGCGACTTCCTGTGGCGTGTGGCCGGGCAGCGGGAAGGCGTAGAACGCGAACAGGTGCGGATATTTGATTCCAGGCAGCCCGGTGAAACCAGCGGAGAACGAGGCGATCTTTTTGTCCCGCACCAGCGCCCGGTAAAGACGCGAGGTCCGGCCTTCCGACATGAGGTCGGTGATCGCGTCGTACACCGCATCGTCTTTCGTGCGATAGTCAGGCCGGTGATAGCCCTCGAGGTAGAGCGGCTGCGTTTTCTCCTTCAGAACAACTCGGCGCTCAGAATTTTGTGGAGGTTCGGTTGTGGTGGCTTCGTCAGGCTGCGGGTGCGCGGGCAGGCGGCTGAAGTACTTTTCCAGGATCGGCATCGCCTGGGAACTCTTCACATCTCCCGCGACGGCGACCACCATGTTCGCGGGGATGTAATACGTGTCGAAAAAGTGTTGCGCCTCCGTTGCGGAAAAGGTGTTGAGGTCGGACATCCAGCCGACCGTGGGCCTGTGATAGGGATGTGCCTCGAAAGCCGCGGCGTTGAACTGCTCGAGCAGGCGGCCGATAGGATTGCTGTCGGTGCGCATGCGCCGTTCCTCGATGACGACGTTGCGCTCCTTATAGAACTCGCGCATCACCGGATGCAGGAATCGCTCGGATTCGAGGTAAGCCCAAAGTTCCAGGCGGTTTTCCGGAAGGGAATAGTGATATCCGGTTTCGTCGTAATTGGTGAATGCGTTCAGGTCCTCGCCGCCGTTCTGCTCGATAATCTTGCCGAATTCGTTGGGAACAACGTACTTGTCGGCTTCGGCGATCGCATCTTTCCACGCTTTTTCCAGTTGCTTCAGCTTGGCTTCGTCGCGGCCCACGGTTTTGTCGCGCTCGGCGATGTAGGCCGTGTAGGCAGTCTCAACCTTGGCGAGGGCTATCTTCTCCGCCGCGTAATCGGTCGTACCGATTTTGTCGGTGCCTTTGAACGCCATATGCTCGAACATGTGGGCGAGACCGGTCGCCCGGAGAGGGTCTTGAGCCGAACCGGCATCCACGAGCGTGAAGAATGAGAAGACTGGAGCTTCCGGGCGTTCGCAGATCAGCAGCGTCAGACCGTTAGGGAGAGTCTTTACGGTAATGCGCTTCTCGAACGAAGCCACATCCTGAGCTGTTGCGAGAGCTTGGAGCAATAGTAAAAAGGCCCCTAGCTTGAATGATCTCGATTGGGTGAGACGGGCTTTCATTGGACCTCCGAGTTGAGCCAACATCGAAATGACATGGATTGGACGGATATTCGGGGCAGAAGTTTGAAAGTACGTGTCTGGCAGGGAGGTTGTCAAACCGGGCAAGGGCATCCTTCGGGTGAGTGAGAGTAAAAGAGTTTATTCTGTACCGACGCAGCGGTCCTTATAGGGAGGCCGTATGAGGAACATTCTAAAGCGGGAAGGGAAGCGGATCTGGATGTACAAGCACGGATTTCTGACATTGCTCGCGTTCTTCACAATCGGCGCAGCGATCGGACAGGAAAGCGGTTCTTCCCAATTTACGCTGAAGGCGTTGCGACTGCCAGGCGCGCAAGGCCTGGTGATGCTGGACTATTTTGCTTATGACCCAACCACCCGAAAACTTTGGGTGCCCGCAGCCAACACCGGCAGTGTGGACGTCATCGATACGAAAACGGACCGGATTCTGCGCGTCAAGGGATTCACGACCGGAGAGATCGAGATCAAAGGGAAAATGCGAACGGTGGGACCATCGTCAATCGCTATCGGGGAAGGGGCGGTTTATGTCGGCAGCCGGGCTGATTCGCAGATTTGTACCGTCGATAGCCGCAGCCTGAAGAACCGCGGGTGCGTCGCGTTCGCTCCTCGGTCAGCTGGGCTCGCCGCAGCGCCGGATGGTCTTATCTATGTCGCCGCCACCAAAGAATTGTGGGCTACAAGCGGAGCACCGCCGATCGGTGTGCCCGCGGCTGATCGCTCAATTCAGATTCTTTCGACCACAGGCTCGCAATTGAAGCCTGCAGGGAAAATTCCGCTGACGGGTTCCGCCGAGGGCTACGCGGTCGACAACCTGCACCGGCGCTTTTACACGAATCTTGAGGAGACTGGGCAGACGATCGCCGTGGACGTCAGGAAGCGCGAAATCCTTTCCACCTGGAAGTCTTGCGATGACCCAAGCGGCGTGGCTGTCGACAGCAAGCGCGGGTTTGTGTTCGTAGCGTGCGTGGATCACGTCATCGTATTAGATACCGGTCACGATGGACGAGTCGCTGGCTCGGTCTCAACCGGCGCTGGCGTGGACAATATCGACTATTGCGAAGAGGATGGATTGCTCTACGCGGCCGCGGCAGAGGCTGCCCAGCTGACGATTGCTCGTGTCGACGATGCGGGGACGCCCAGCGTCGGCGCGATAGTGAAGACAACCAAGGGGGCACGCAGCGTGGTCGCGGGTTCAAACAGAACTGCATATCTGATCGATCCGCTCGGCGGCAATATTCTCACGGTTCAGCCCAAGTAAAAGGAGATCGCTTGACCGACTCGACGATTGAAGTACAAGGGCGGCATCTCAAGCTGTCGAACTTGGAGAAGGTCCTGTATCCGGCTTCGGGCTTCACCAAGCAGCAGGTGATCGACTATTACGTGCGGATTGCGCCGGCAATTCTCCCGCATTTAAAAGGGCGGGCTTTGACGCGTAAGCGGTATCCAGACGGAGTTGAGGCCCAGCCATTTTTTGAAAAGAATGCGCCGATGCACCGGCCTGACTGGGTGAAGACGGCTCCGATCTGGAGTGAGGGGAACCACCGCACGGTTCATTACGTTCTGGCGAACGATCTGGCGACTCTGGTGTGGCTGGCGAATCTGGCGGCGCTCGAGTTGCATCCGTCGCTCTCCTTAGCCGAGGACATTATGTGTCCGACGGAAATGGTGTTCGACCTCGATCCCGGGCCCCCCGCCAACATTGTGCAGTGCTGCCAGGTGGGACTGTGGCTGCGTGAGATCTTCGCGCACCTGGGCCTGGAGAGTTTTCCGAAGACTTCCGGGTCGAAGGGCTTGCAGTTGTATGTGCCGTTGAACACTCCGACTACATATGACGCCACCAAGCTGTTTTCGCATGCTCTGGCGCAGTTGCTGGAACACGATCATCCCGGGCAAGTCGTGTCAGAAATGAAGAAGCAGGTGCGGACCGGGAAGGTGTTCGTGGACTGGAGTCAGAACGACGAGCACAAAACCACAATCGCGGTGTACTCCTTGCGTGCTAAAGAGCATCCAACTGTGTCTACGCCGGTTACTTGGGCCGAGGTGGAGCGGTGCCTGAAGAAAAAAGATGCGAAGTTGCTGGTCTTCGAGGCGAGGCAGACCGTGGCCCGCTTCGAAAAAATGGGGGACTTGTTTGAGCCGGTTCTGAAACTCAAACAGCGATTGCCGGAATTGACTGTGGCTCCGGTCGCCCAGAAGGCTCACGGTGGAATTGAGATCGCGGCGGAGTCAGACGAAAAATATCTCGAGCCGACGCATGCAGGCGCCAAGGGAAAGGGGAAGAAACCAAACGCATCAGCGCGGAAGCGGCGAGCGGGATAATTCTGAATCGGTAGGCCGCAGGGGTCACGTTAATAAGGGGAAATAAGAGGATCACACCAGGAGCGAGCGAGGTCATGTCGCAGATTTTTGCGGGAACATCGGGGTGGGCATATCCGAAGTGGAAACCGGATTTCTATCCTCCCAAGCTGGCGCAGAAGAATTTTCTCAACTACTACGCGACCCAGCTCAACACGGTCGAGGTGAATTTCACCTTCCGACAACTGGTAAAGGAAACGACCATCCAGAATTGGCTGCGGGAAACGCCGTCGCATTTTCGGTTCGCGGTCAAGGCCCACCAGGTCATCACGCATATCAAGAGGCTGAAGGGAGCGGAAGACTTTGTTCCTCGGTTTCTGGCCACGATTGAGCCGCTGGCTGCGGCCGGGAAGCTGTCTGCTGTCCTGTTTCAGTTGCCTCCGAACCTGAAGTCGGACCCGCCTTTGCTGAAGGATTTCCTCGCGATCCTGCCACGTTCGGTGCCGGCGGCCTTCGAGTTCCGCCACGAATCGTGGTTCGGGGATTCGACTTGGGAATTGTTAAAGGCCAGCAACATCGCCATTTGTGTTGCCGAAACTGAGACGCGGATCACGCCGGATGTGACCACTGGGGAATTTGCTTATTACCGATTTCGCAAACCGACGTATACGGGCGAGGAGCGGCGGGCGATGCTCGACCGCATCGAGCAACATATCGCGGCGGGGCGCGACGTTTTCGCCTACTTCAAGCACGAAGATACGCCTGAGGGAGCGCTCTACGCGGCGGAACTGTTGAGAAGCGCTGGGCGGACGTTACAAGCCACAACTCCGGGAACTTGAGCCGAGTATCCTCCTTCAATACTTTCTTCTGTGTCCGATAACGCGCATACTAGATTCCTCCCAGCCATGTCTTCGGAAGCTAACGCGCGTGTGCTTTCTGGATTTCTTGATTACTTACGAATCGAGAAGGGATTGGCGCCACTTTCCATCAGCGCTTACACAACGGATATCAACCAGTTCGCCGGATTCCTCGAGAAACTGAGGCGCAATCTACTCACGGCGAGGCGCAGCGACGTGCGCGAGTTCCTGCAGCAGCTTTTCTCGAATCAAGTAGATGGTCGCAGCGTAGGACGAAAGCTTTCAGCGTTGCGCCATCTTTATCGATACCTGCTGTTGGACAAGAAAATTGAGCACGATCCAACGCTGAATATCGAGTCGCCACGGCAATGGAAAGTTCTGCCGAAGTCGCTGGCGCGCGACGAGATCGAATCCACACTGGCCGCACCCGGCAGAGCGCGCTCCTCAACCGAGGCATCCCTGGCGCTGGCCTTGCGAGATCGCGCCATGCTGGAGGTGTTCTATGCGGGTGCGTTGCGTGTATCGGAGATAATCAGTGCCAACCTGGAAGACTTGAAGCTCGAGGCCGGATACATGCTGGTTCGCGGCAAAGGCGATAAAGAACGCGTTGTGCCATTGGGAAAATCGGCCCAGGATGTGTTGCGAGAGTACCTGGAGAAAGCTCGCCCGCTGCTTGCGCAGAAATCAGGCGTCATAGCACAAACCGGGTCGCCCCTTTTGTTTCTGAGCCGAGGATCGCGGAAGTTGACACGGCAGCGAGTGTGGCAGATGGTGCGGGCGGCTTCAGCGGCTTCGGGACGCCATGCATCGCCACATATGCTTCGGCACTCTTGCGCGACTCACATGGTGGAAAACGGCGCAGATTTGAGAACAGTGCAGACAATTCTGGGCCACGCTGATATTTCGACCACGCAGGTATACACGCATCTGGCGATCGACCGACTGCGCAGTGTATATCAAAAGCATCACCCCAGGGCGAAGGCCAGATGAAGCCATTGAAGAAGGGCGGCACGGTTGTGGATCGTGCAGTCGCAGATTTTCTCCGTCATCTGCGCGAGAAAAACTCCTCACCGCACACAATCAAGGCTTACACCGGCGATCTTGCGGAGTTCTGTGCATACGTCGGCTCGCGCGACTGGCAGGATGTCGATCACATTGCGATTCGCGGCTTTCTGTCGCAACTTTATGCGAAGGGACTGAGCAAGACGTCAGTCGCACGGGCGCTGGCTGCGGTGCGTTCGCTCTATCGATGGCTGGCACAGGAGGGCGTGGTCGAGCAAAATCCCGCTAAGCTGGTGGCGACGCCGAAGCTGCCGAAGAAACTGCCGCGCGTGCCAACCATCGAAGAGATGAACTCGGTGCTCGATGGGCAGATGCCGGACGTGGCTGCCTTTCCCGAGCGCGACCACTTGATGCTGGAATTGCTTTATGGCTGTGGCATTCGCAATTCGGAGCTGACGGGAATCAATCTGGACGATATCGGGCTCAGCGCGGAAGCCATCCTCATTCGTGGCAAGGGGAAGAAGGAGCGGTATGTTCCCTTTGGAAATTCGGCAAAGGCAGCCCTTGCGACTTACCTTCGCGCCAGACAGTCTGTACTCGCTGGGCTGCGCAGGAATACTCCGGCACTGCTCATCAACCGGCGCGGCGGGCGACTAACGACTCGCAGCGTCGGGCGAATCATCAAGAAAATTGCCGTCGCGAAGGGGTTATCGCCGGATGTGCATCCTCATACGCTGCGGCATGCCTTTGGCACGCACATGCTGGAAGAAGGCGCGGACCTACGCGCGATTCAGGAATTGCTGGGGCATGAACGCCTTGCTACGACACAGCGCTACACGCAACTCTCGATGAAGCATGTGCTGCAGGTATACGATCAGACACATCCGCGGGCGAAGTGATGAGACGTGGACTTTGCCTTGGGCTACACTCGATCGCGCCAACTAAGTTTTGCGCAATCCCTCCCACATTTCGACAATAGTTGCTTTCAGATGGTCCGTCAGTTTTTCGTAGGTTTCTTCGGAAGCGTCCGACTCCGGAGGGGGACTGATCGATTTGCCAAAAACCATTTTCAGTGGTGCGATCTTCTGGAAGAAGCTCTTGCCCCGCGGCCAGACATCATAGAAACCTTCGATCGCTACCGGGACGATCGGCACCTGCATGTGAATCGAAAGAATGGCTGCCCCTTTCTTGAAGATCCGCGGAGTGCCATCGATCGAGCGTTCCCCTTCCGGATATAGAAACAGAATCCGGCCATGCCGCAAGCCAAACGCCCCGGCACGCATCGCCGGAACAAGATTGGCATCTGGGTCGAGGACGACGACTCGCAGCCAGCGCGCCAGGCGACGCATGAATCCTTCACCGAAAATGTCGCTGGTGCCTACCGCAAAGGAATTCTCCATCATATTTCGCGCCAGCACACTGACCGTAACGATCGGATCGATGTAGCTCTGGTGGTTCGAGGAGAGGATGAACGGTCCCTGGCGGGGCAGATTTTCCAGCCCAGACACGCGAAGGTCAAAAAGATCACGGGCGACCATCTGGATGATGCGCGACACGGGATACCATACGGCGTCGAAGGCAGGATGCGGATCCTTGAGAGCAAGAACCTCAGGGTCAGTCGGTTCTTCCGAAAGGATGGTTTTCCAGCCGGCGAAAGCCACACGTGGCGTGGCATTCCCGGACTGTGCACTTGCGAGAACGGCTTCGACCAAATCGCGAACGGTATAGATTTCGGCGAGTTGTGCCTCCTCAACATTGCCGCCGAGTTCTTCTTCGATCCGACTGAGAAGTTCGACGCGCTGCATGGAGTCGAGACCGAGGTCGAGTTCCAGATTCATGGTGGGCCGCAAGCTCGAAGGACCGTTGCGTGCGGCTTCACGGATAATGGTTAAGCCGCGCTGGACTTCCGGGCGATCGAGCCAGGCTGTCTCGTCTTCGGTAAGCGGTTTGTCTGCGGGCACGTCGGAGTCGTCGGAAAGTTTCTTGGCCTGATTTGACTTAACGCGCTTTTCAACCTCGAAACGCTTAATCTTTCGCGTTGTGGTGCGCGGCAGATCCTCCTGCCAGATTTCGTAGCTGCCAATGCGCTTGGTAGATGCCAGTTGTTGGGACAGACCTTCGATATCGTAGCGGATGACTTCCTTGGCATTGACGATTTTCTTCTGCCGCAGGATGTCGAAATTCGGAACGATCACGGCGTGCAACCGGTCCCCGCCTTCACCGGGCTTGCCTTCCAGGCCGAGAACCGCCATTTCTTTAATGAACGGTGACTTCAGGTAATGGGTTTCAATCTCTTCGGGATAGATGTTTTTCCCGTTGCTGAGAACAATGATTTCTTTCTGCCGCCCGGTGAGAAACAAGTGGCCGCGCGAGTCAAAATATCCGAGATCCCCTGTATAAAACCATCCGTCGCGCAGCACCGCAGAGGTAGCGTCTGCACGGTTCCAGTATCCCTTCATAACTACCGGTCCGCGGAGGGTTACTTCGCCGACGGGTGGGGCACCTTCTTCTTGTGGTTGCGGATTTGTAATTTTGGCTTCGATCCCCTTCAAGGCTTTACCTACCGAGCCGATCTCATTGTCATGCGGCGAGTTTGCGAAGACGGCAGCTGTGGTTTCAGTCAGGCCGTAGGCTTGCAAAATGTCGATGCCAAGATCGTGAAAGGCCCAGCCATTTTCAGGATCGAATCGCGATCCACCCGTCACCAGATAGCGCATTTTGGGCCCGAGCGTTTGATGTATTTTGCGGAAGAGCAACGGGCCAGCATTGATTCCGACTTTGCGCAGCGTGCGGTTTAACGTCACCATCACTGCGAAAAGCTTCCGCGTGAGTGTCCCGCGTTTATTGATCTCCTCCATGATGCGCTCATGAATCAGGTAGTAGAACTGGGGCACGATCGCGAATGCGGTGATGTTGCGCTCGCTGAGGGCTCGCAGAAGTTCTGTTGTGTTGAGGGTCTCGAGATAAACGACGCGCGATCCTTTGATCAGCGGCAGGAGAAGGTTAGCCATCTGCGCCAACACGTGAAAAAGAGGCAATACGCCGAGCAATGCGTCGCTGGGGCCGAGGTCGACCCAGTTGAAAACGGCATCGACTTCACCCAGGAAATTCGCATGGGTAAGCATCACGCCTTTAGGATCGGCCGTCGTCCCGGAGGTGTAGATGAGGGAGGCGAGGTCTTCATTATTGGCGGCCGCTGGTTTGAAGGTTCCGGCGCCATCCCGAAAAATATCCGGCAAAGTGGCTAGCCACTTTGCCGTGCCGGAGTGCTGGGTGCGACGCTCTGGGTCCACCAGGATGAGCCCCAATTGCAGTTCCTCCGCGGCGGGATGCAAGACCGGCACATGCTTGGCATCGCAGAAGACGGCCGAGGCGCCACTATCCTTCAGCAGCTTTGTGACCTGGTCGGCGTGAAGAGCGGTATCGAGCGGCACGGCGGCGCACCCGGAGGCGATAATTCCCAAGTAGGCCGCGACCCAACGGGGATGGTTTTCGGCGAGAATGGCTAGGCGGGCACCGCGAGGAAACTGCTTTTCGGTGATCCATCGGCCGACAGATTCAGCCATGCGTCGGAGTTCGGCATAGGTGCAGCTTTCGAGATTGTCGTGACGCTGGATTTCGAGAGCAACGTTATCGGGCCAGCGCTCGGCACATTCAACAAAACGGTCGTAGAACGTGGGCATGAGTCGAGGGGAATATACACGAAAAGCGGCTAGTGGAGCAGGCTACGTTGCGTGACCAAGCCGTGTTCTTGTCTTTCGCGACCAGCGGAGTTGCAGTCAGAATCGAAAGAAACAGGAGAGCAGAGAGGCGTGCTGTCATGGGGAGCCTCCGCAATCATTATAATCAGGAGTAACACGGGCGTGTTTCGTCGCGAACTACGCCCGCATCTAATATGCTAGGCTTTTAAGGATAAGCTGTGGGCAGGTTGCCCTCCGAGGAATTTCCCGTTTGATTAACACTCTGTTAGGCAAGGTTTTCGGCACCAAGAACGAGCGCGTCATTAAGGCGCTGATGCCACGGGTGCGGGCCATTAACGCGCTCGAACCACAGATGCAGAGGCTCACCGATGCCGAACTCCGTGCCAAGACTGATGAATTCCGCGAGCGCATTCAGGAGCGCCTGGGCCAACTTGCCAAAGATCCCCGACCGGAAACGGCTCAACCCTCTGAGGAGGACGAGCCGGACCTCGATCAGCAACGGCTATTGGAGAAGCGAGAGTACGAGGCCCTTGAGGAAGTGCTCGACGAGATTCTGGTAGAGGCCTTTGCCGTTGTGCGCGAGGCCGGACGGCGCATCCTGAACATGCGGCACTTCGACGTCCAACTGATCGGCGGGATGGTGCTGCACAAGGGCACGATTTCGGAAATGAAGACTGGCGAGGGCAAGACGCTGGTCGCGACCCTCCCGGTGTACCTTAATGCGCTGAGTGGCCGCGGCGTTCACGTCGTGACTGTCAACGACTATCTGGCGAAGCGCGACTCGGAGTGGATGGGCAAGCTCTACCGATTTCTGGGCCTGAGCGTTGGCGTCATCGTCCATGACCTGGACGACGCAGAACGCCGGGCCGCCTACGCGGCTGACGTGACTTACGGCACGAACAACGAGTTTGGGTTCGACTACCTGCGCGACAACATGAAGTTCGATATCAGGGACTGCGTGCAGCGCGGACACAATTACGCGATCGTCGACGAAGTCGACTCAATCCTGATTGACGAAGCCCGCACGCCGCTGATTATTTCCGGCGCCAGCGAAGAATCGACCGACAAGTATTACAAGGTCAATCGCATCATTCCGAAGCTGGAAAAGGGCGAAGAAATTGAGGCTCCTCCAGGTGAACCGGCACAGCTTACGGGTGATTTTGTGGTCGACGAAAAGCACCGCAATATCACCGTGACGGATGAAGGCTGGGAGAAGGTGGAAGGACTGCTTGGCATCGGCAACATCGCCGATCCCGAGAACTGGCCTTTGAAGCATCACGTCGAGACCGCGATCAAAGCGCACGCGCTCTATCGCAAAGACGTTGAGTACGTGATCAAGGATGGCGAAGTCATCATTGTCGATGAGTTCACGGGCCGCATGATGCCCGGTCGCCGCTGGTCCGACGGACTGCATCAAGCCATTGAGGCCAAAGAGGGCGTCAAGATCGAACGCGAGAACCAGACTCTGGCGACGATCACCTTCCAGAACTATTTCCGAATGTTCAAGAAGTTGGCCGGAATGACGGGCACGGCGGAAACGGAAGCCACGGAATTCGACAAGATCTACAAGCTGGAAGTTGTGGTTATTCCGACCAATAAGCCGCTGCTGCGCGTCGAGAACCCAGACGTTATTTTCCGTACGGAGAAAGAAAAATACTTTGCGGTGGCCGACGAGATTCAGCAGTTGGCGACGAAGGGCCAACCGGTGCTGGTGGGCACGACGTCGGTGGAGAAATCGGAGCGACTGTCCGATCTGCTCAAGAAGAAGGGCCTCAAGCACGTTGTGCTGAACGCCAAGTTTCACGAGCGCGAGGCGGAAATCGTAGCGCAAGCCGGGCGCAAGGGCATGGTCACGATCGCGACCAATATGGCCGGGCGCGGCACCGACATCCTGCTTGGTGGAAATTCTGAATTCATGGCCAAGCAGGAAATGGTTAAGAAGGGAATCGCGCAGCAGTTGCGCGTGGCGCAGGGCAAGATCGAGGGTCCGCAGGAAGACGGCGAGACTTCCGTTTTTTACTACAACGGAAACGAATATACAGTCCCTACCGATAAGTGGACGGAGGCTCTCAAGCGGTACAAACAGGAAACCGACAAAGAGCACGACGAAGTTACAGCGGTGGGCGGGTTGCACATCCTGGGCACGGAGCGGCACGAATCGCGGCGAATTGATAATCAGCTTCGTGGACGTGCGGGACGCCAAGGCGATCCTGGATCTTCGCGCTTTTATCTCGCGCTTGAAGATGACCTCATGCGCATCTTCATACCCAAAGAGTGGGTGTCGAATCTCCTGCAGCGGCTGGGCATGGAAGAGGGCGTTCCAATCGAATCGAAGATGATGACGCGCCGCGTCGAGAACGCGCAGAAGGCGGTGGAAGGGCAGCATTTCGAGTCCCGCAAGCACCTTCTGGAATACGACGATGTGATGAACAAGCAGCGCGAGGCCGTATACGGACTGCGACGCCGGCTGCTGGAAGGAATGGATCAGAAGGATCTGATCCTGGAAGATTACGTCTCGTCCATTCTCGGCGACCTGTTGGACGAGTATTGCCAGGCCAAAGCGCACGTCGACGATTGGAACATAAAGGGGCTGAAGGACGCGATCTTCACGCGATTTGGGGTCGATATCTTAGCTGAAGGGGTAAAGGCGGATACGCTGAACCGTCAGGAACTCGGCGACGCCATTTTTGAGAAGCTCAAGCAGCGTTATGAGGCTAAGGAAAAACTGATTGGCCCTGATGCCATGCGGCATCACGAGCGGATGATTATGTTGAGCGTGATCGACCAGCAGTGGAAAGACCATCTGCTCAGCATGGATCACCTCAAAGAGGGAATTGGGCTGCGCGGATACGGTCAACACGATCCGCTGGTCGAGTACAAAAAAGAATCGTTCGACATGTTCGAAGCGATGATGCAACGGTTCCAGGAAGATACCGTCCGCTATTTGTATCTCATGCAGATTCTGGAGCGGCCGCCGGAGATTGCTTCTGGGGCGCAACCGAGTGCACAAACAGGGCTTGGCCTCGAACCTGGAGTTCCGGCGCAGAGCGGAGAAGACGGCAACGGGCGGCGTCCTCCGCGCATGGTGTCAACTTCTGCGGACGAACTCGAAGAAGCTTTTTTGCGCCGCAAACGTCGCGAACTGGAGCAAGCGCGCATGGCTGGTGGAGGAGAATCGCAGCCGGTGCAACAGGTCGTTCGATCACAGGAGAAGGTTGGGCGGAACGATCCTTGCCCGTGCGGGTCGGGAAAGAAGTACAAGAAATGCCACGGCGCCTAGTGATCGTGCAGTCATGGCGTCAAAAGAGACGTTGCAAGCAACGTCTCTACGACTTGACCCCTTTGAATGTCATCTCCTCGGCCGGGCTCTTCGTTTCTCGCTTCCATTCTGAAAACAGTGTCGCGTAATTCTTAGTGATGTAGTCGGTACGACTCACTCCGAGTTTCCTGGCGGTCGAATCAATCCACCGGGAGCTGCCTTCAATTTCACAAAAATCGCCGATCGGCGTGTGGTCCACTACGATCTGGCCTTTGCCGTCCGTCCATTCCGACCGGAATTTTTCGTAACGAAACGACGGTGAGTAGCCCAGCGCTCGCAAGATCGCGTCCATGGTCTTTCCATCTTCGACGCCTGTCTCGAGTTCCCTGCGACTGCTATGACGGCCGATTTTACCCGCACTTTTGTGGGTCAGCTTCCACTTCTTACCGTACTGACGAAGGCGCAACAATTCTTTTCGCTTGCGCAGGACTTCACCGGGCAGGTCGTAGAGCGTATTTACTTCGCGCATACTGCGAGTGACCAGCCGAAATTTTGCGGCACGGAGTTTGCGAGCCATTGCCCGCAAATTGGAAACGCGGAATTTGATCTCGGTTTCTTTCGGCATGAAGAGCAGTGTATTACGGCAGGGGAGCGGTGGCTGGAGTCGGAAAGACTTTAGCCGGGGTGATTCGAGCCCAATCCACTGGTTCGATGGGTCCCACCACCAGCCCCCAGGCCGCGGCGCCAATCCAGGCGATGGTCGCCGTTATGAAAAACGGCCAATAGAACTGGCCCGTCCGGTCGAGGAGAAATCCGGTAAGCGCGGGCGCTACCCATCCCGCGAAATTGCCGACGAAATTTTGCACCCCGGTCCAGCGTCCCGCGGCGTGTGGACCCGCCAGCGTCTGTTTCACGGCCCAGGTGCTGCAGCAACTGATGCCCAGAAAGATCCCGGTCAATGCCAGGATGAAAATAAAAAATTGGCCCTGGGCGAACACCAAAAGAACCAGGCAGATCCCCACTCCGAACTGCCCGA
>Ga0307474_10001488_pt1 | contig 16988 bp, 17 predicted proteins | sample atmos_gasesECM1C_2_FD_203312 | JGI IMG/M metagenome (GOLD analysis project Ga0307474, IMG submission 203312) | Hardwood forest soil microbial communities from Morgan-Monroe State Forest, Indiana, United States - atmos_gasesECM1C_05 | ecosystem: Environmental > Terrestrial > Soil > Temperate... | reverse complement strand
AAAAGGCCGACGAGGAGCAGAATCGTTACGGGTTTTCTCATCGAGAGATGGAATTATACCTGTGCCAAACAGCCCTTCCGGGCACACCAAAGCTCGCGACCTCCAAGCATAGTCACGAACATTGCAATGCTGTCATGTTTCTTTTCGTCCTCTTGCGGTTCTACCCGGCGAACTTCGCGGTCCCAGATTTTTGCCCCAGGGAACAAGTGCCGGGCCGCGTGCAGTTAGATGCGGCTTCCCGCACTGGGCTGCCTGCATCTCAGGAATTTGCGCGTGGAATCTCCGGAGGGAATGGCTCCCCGTCCGCCCACACCGCCCCGTCTTCGAAGTATTCCTTTTTCCAGATGGGCACCGTGCGCTTGAGAGTATCAATCAGCCACCGGCAAGCATCAAAAGCGGCCGCGCGATGCGCCGAAGCGACCGCGATCAGCACGCTGGTCTCGCCGATCTCGAGTCGTCCCAGCCGGTGGACAATGGCAACGTCTCGAATCTGAAACTGTTGCACTGCCTTATCGGCCAACGACTCCATTTGCTCTAGCGCCATTTCTTCATACGCTTCATAGTCGAGATAAAGGGTTTTGCGGCCCCGGGTCTGAATGCGCACGACTCCTTCAAAAACGACAGTAGCGCCGTCCTCCCCGCGCTTGATGGCGGCAACCGTGCGCGGTGTGTCGATGGTCTCGCGCACGATCCACGCGCGCCGCTGATGTATCGTTCCTTCTATCGCGCCTCCGCTCACCGGTGGCAAGAGTGCAACTTCATCGTTCGCACTCAATTTCGTGTCGGGCCCGGCGTATTGCTGATTTACCGCTAAGGCAAGCGACGACAGGGATTCTTTCAGGCGTGGAATCTGCGACTCGTAGCGCGCGATCGCATCCCGCACCGATGCGCCCTCCGGCACGTCGATCAAGTCCGTCGACTTCCCCACCATTTCCCGCAGAACGCCGAAGAATAGCATTCGCACTCGCATCAGGCGTTCAGTTTACAAGAGTTGCACCTTAGCTGTGCCATGCCCAAAATCGCCAAAAGAAAAAATGGCCGGCCTCAGCGAGGCCGGCCACGAAATTCTAAGCGGCGTTCAGAGCCGCGTCAAAACCCGATCATGAACACCTTCCGGTTCTTTCGCGGGCTGCGTCGGGTTGTAATCCTGCTTCGGATCTTTCGGCGGGGTCGACAGTATCTTCGCCGCAGGACCCTCGGCCACTTGGGGCAGAGAGACCTTCAGAGCCTCGTCGATGGTCTTCACGTAGTGCACTGTCAGGTTCTCCAGTTGCTCTGGCGTGAGATCTTCCTCGACGTTCATCTTGTTTTCCGCAGGCAGAATCACGTCGCGCACCCCAGCCCGTTTGGCCGCGAGCACTTTTTCCTTGATCCCGCCGACAGGAAGAACGTTGCCGCTCAACGTGATTTCTCCGGTCATCGCGATCAGGGGTGTGATGCGGCGCTTAGTCAGCAGCGACACCAGGGCCGTAGCCATGGTCACTCCCGCAGAAGGCCCATCTTTCGGAATCGCCCCGGCCGGCACATGGATGTGGATATCGTGATCGGCGAAGAAAGTTTCCGAAATCCCCAACCGGTCCGCATTCGACCGCACCCAGGTCAGAGCCGCCTGCATCGATTCCTGCATGACTTGGCCAATCTGCCCGGTCATGGTGAACCCGCCTTTGCCCTTCATCGCATTGGCTTCGACGAATAGCACGTCACCGCCTGACGGAGTCCACGCCAGACCCACAGCCACACCGGGCCGCTCGGTCCGTTCCGCAATCTCGCCCTCGCTGCGAATCTTGATGCCACCCAGAAACTCCTGAATGACCTCTTTGCTGACGACGAGTTTTTCAGTCTTACCCTCGGCCAAGCGCCGCGCTTGTTTGCGGCAGATGGTTCCGATGGTGCGTTCGAGGCTGCGCACGCCCGCTTCTCGCGTGTAGTGGCGAATGATATAGCGCACACCTTCTTCCGGAAACTCGATTTGGTCTGCATTGATCCCGTTTTCATCAATCTGGCGCGGGATTAGGTACTTGAACGCGATGTGAACTTTTTCTTCTTCCGTGTAACCCTGCAGTTCAATGATCTCCATGCGATCGCGCAACGGCTCCGCGATCGGGTCGAGCATATTGGCGGTCGTGATGAACAACACTTTCGACAAGTCAAACGTGACATCCAGATAATTGTCGCGGAACGAAGAGTTCTGCTCTGGATCGAGCGCCTCCAGCAGCGCCGAAGCCGGATCGCCGCGGAAGTCGCGCCCCACCTTGTCGATTTCATCGAGCATGAAGACGGGATCTTTCGTCTCTGCGCGCCGGATACCCTGAATGATCTGACCCGGCAGCGCTCCGATATACGTCCGGCGATGCCCGCGAATTTCGGCTTCATCGTGCACGCCACCCAGCGAAAGCCGCACGAACTTGCGGCCTAGAGCGCGCGCAATCGACTTGCCCAGCGAGGTTTTCCCCACGCCCGGAGGTCCGACGAAGCACAGAATCGGCCCTTTCATATTCGGCTTCAGCCGCCTAACCGAGAGATAGTCCAGAATGCGGTCTTTCACCTTCTCCAGATCGTAGTGATCCGCATCCAGAATTTCTTTCGCTTTCGGAATCTCAATCTCCTGGCCGGAAGTTTTCGACCACGGCAACACCGCCAGCCATTCAATGTAGTTGCGGGTCAGAGAATAGTCGGCTGCCATCGGCGACATGCGCGAAAGCCGGCCCAATTCCTTGAGCGCCTCTTTCTTGACCTCGTCGGGCATACCCGCTTCTTCGATTTTCTTCTTCAAATCTTCGACGTCGCGCTGGCCTTCGTCTTGCTCGCCCAGCTCTTTCTGAATGGCCTTCATCTGCTCGCGCAGGTAGTACTCGCGCTGTGTCTGCTGCACTCGATCCTGCACTTCGCTTTGAATCTTGTTGCGAAGTTGCTGGACTTCGAGTTCCTTGGCCAAGTGCTGGTTGATCTTTTCTAATCGCACGTGAATATCAAGCGTCTCCAGCGTGTCCTGCTTGTCGGGTGTTGACAGTGACGGCAGCGACGACGCAATGAAGTCCACCAGGCGACCGGGCTCGTCGATGTTCATCGCCACGGTCGAGAGTTCATCCGAAAGCGTCGGTGACCCTGCCACAATCTGTTGAAACAGTGTCAGGACGTTGCGCTGCAGCGCTTCAATCTCCGAGGTCGCAATTGGCGTGGTGCCCTCAGGCAGCGTGGAATAATGCGCGGTCATGAAAGGCGCCAGTTGCGTGAACTCGCCCAGTTTCACCCGCTCAAGCCCCTCGGCAAACACGAACAGGCTCTGGTTGGGCATTTTGACTACTTTATGGACGACTGCGGAGGTCCCAACTGTGTAAAGGTCAGTAGGCTGCGGCGTATCAACCCGAGCCTCGCGCTGGGCTGCAACAATGATGGTTTTGTCTTCGCCGAGTGAATTAATCAGCTGGACGGAACTCTCCCGGCCCACAGTCAGCGGCAAAACCGCGTGGGGGAACAGTACGGTGTCCCGTACTGGGAGTACCGGAAGAGCCTTTTGCTCGTTTGTTTCCTTGATTTTAGGAGTGCGCTCAACTGGCGGCTGCTGGCTCATATGTCTCCTTGAGTGTAACTCGCTCAAGTTTAGATGTTACACGTGCACGAAAGGTTTCAGAGGCTGCAAAGGATTCCCGCAAGAGACAGGATTCTTTTCTGTTACGGATCTCGAAGAATGTGCCTAAGGTGCAGAGCCTACCGCGCCGAACCGTCGCTGCCAAGCACAAAATTGCGAATCAAGCGATGACTTGTTCACGTTTGAACTCGCCGCCGCCTGATTCGCAAGGACTTCCATTTGAGTTTGGGACTTGGCTGTTTCCAGGAGTTAGAAGAGACAACTTCGGCCTGCATGTTGCGTCTGATACCCCAAAGAGTCTGGACTGATCCATTACCGCGCCGGGTCAACCTTTGGCCTAAGGGAAAAAGGATCCACCTGCGACGAGCCGCCGGGGACGACCTGCGGCCGCAACTCGCAGTTACACGTGAGTCCTCGGCGTCACTTGGCCGCCCACTCTGCAGTCATCAGTTCGAAGCCGATAGGTCCAGCACCGGAAGTCTAGAACACGTGCTTGGCGGAATCGCCCTCGAACTCGAGCTCGTGCAGCACTTTTTCGTTTTCGGCGCTTAACTCGTAGGTCGTTTGGTTCTTGTCCGCCTTCCGCGGCAGCGGAACCAGCGTGCACTTCACTTTAAACTCGTCCTTACTATGAACTCGCTGGAACACCATCACGTGATCCTGTCCTTCCATGGTGTGGCGGACCACATAGTCGCCGGCCGGCAATACAACGGCTCCCACCCGCATCGGCGTTTTGAACGTGACTTTGTTCACATCGCGAACCCCCATACTGTTTGGTCCAGCTACGGCTATCGCGGCAAGCCCAAGCACGCACAGAAAAACGCCCAGTATTTTCAATGAACGCATAGAGCCTCCTTAGAATACTTTCGAGGTGCCCGCAAGAAAGCTTCGTGAAGACACGGAATCAGCTTAGGAGGGTGTGATCGCAACTGATGTGCGCGAGGTCAGATGAGAGTGTGACGACGGAACCGCGAGTTTCGCCCTGGCATGATGCGTCCATCCCACTTCAGGCGGCCGGGTAAATCCCCAGCACTTTTACGAACTCGGCAACTTCGCCCAGATGTCGCAAGGCGTTGCGCGCCGGCTCGTCGTCGCCGCGCAAAAAGTCCACATAGAAAACGTACTCCCACGGCCGCCCGCGCCAGGGCCGGGATTCGATCTTGCTCAAAGTAATATCGCGCAGGGCAAACACGCTGAGCGACTTGAAGAGCGCCCCTGGCACATTTCTTACCTGGAAAACGATTGACGTCTTGTTCGCGCCCCTGGGGATGAGCCGGTGATAGTCCCCGCGTCCCTTTGGCCCGGCGGCCTCCTGCTTGCGAATCAGAAAGAAGCGAGTGAAGTTGCGCTTATCATCCTCGATGCTTGACTGCAGAATCTTGCCCGCGTATTCGCGCTCTGCCAGACGTCCAGCAATTCCTGCGGCATCCTTCAACTGGTTGGCAATCACATGCTTCACGCTGCCTGCGGTGTCGTAGAACGGCACCGCCTCAATCTTCGGATGTCTGCGAAAAAAATCGCGACACTGATCCAGTGCTACTGGATGTGAGAGCACGCGCCGCAACGATTGTAATTGCACACCAGGCATGGCGATCACGTTGTGCACAATGCGCAGCAAATATTCGCGCTGGATGAAAACCTGGCGCGCCATCATCAGATCGGCATGCTCCGCCACCGTTCCAGCCAGCGTGTTTTCGATCGGAATGACGGCGGCAGCAACCGATCCTCCCTCCAGGCGATCGAACACCTCGGCCGACCGCGCACAAGGCACGACCGTGCACCGCTGCAGCATCCGCTGCGCCGCGTCATGACTGAATGACCCGAGTTCGCCTTGAATCGCAACTTTCATGATCTTTTCTTGAATAGTGCAAGGTATCTGGAGAGGGCCTATCAACGCAAATGAACCGTTGCAGGGGAACTGTAGCCCGCCGTCCCGGCGGCTGTCGTGGCGGCGTCTCGCCCGCACTTGCGAGGGCGAGATGCCCTCGCAACCTGCCCTGAGCTTTGCGAAGGCGCAGCCGGCAGGTGCCGGCGCTGCCCACGCAGCGTTATCGACAGGTGAGATCTTTTTTCATAACCAGCGCATCGACGCCATTGGAATAGTAGCGCGGCCAGGTCCGAACGATGCTGTATCCGTGCCTCTTATAGAAAGATAACGCTGCCATATTGTCCACTGCCGTTTCCAAGCCCACGGCACGCGCACCTTCTGCGCGCAAGCGATCTTCGGCAGCCCGCAGCAGCAGCGATCCTACGCCGAGACGGCGCGCCGCTGTATCAACATCAATAGTGATGACATGCGGAGTGGGGCCGTCGTGCACGACGATGAAGCCTGCAATCTTGCCTTCATCAGCGACCAGCGTGAATGATCCTCGCCGGCGTATGTAGGCCTTAAGTTCTTGCCTGGAATACGAGATTCCTGCCGGAAAACATTCTTGGTCCATGTGCCAGAGGGTTTCGAAATCGTCCGGCTCGAAATCGCGGATGACGGGGGCCACGGCGCCATTGTAGCCGGGAAGCCGCAAAGACGGGCCGATGGTGCCGGACAGTTTGGGTTTTCCACAGCCCTGCCTCCCCTATCCCGGAAAAAAATCCTCCTTGAGGGCTATTGCCCCTTGCCCGGGTCGCAACCTCGGACGTACCATCGGCATCAGAGGACTGTGTGAAGACGTGGTGGGACGCCTTCTAGTCATCGACGTCGTCAGCGCGGTTGTGGTTCTGGGGATCTGGTATTTCGTCTTTTCCGCCTACAACCGTCGCAAAGGAAGCGAGGCGCTGCGCTGGGTACAGTCAGCTTGCGCCGGCAAAGGACGCATCCTTGACTGGCGTTGGCTGAATAGTCATCGCCTTCACGCCCGCCTGCAGTTCCCCTCGCGCAGCTTTGAAAACGCTCATCTCACCATGAAGTTTCGGCCCCGCGCTCTACCGGTCCACTGGCTGCTAAGCTGCTGGCACAAACAAAAAGAGACCTTGACCTTCGAGGCCGACCTGGGCGGCTCGCCCAGCTTCCATCTCGAAGTGGTGCGCCATCGCTGGTGCGCGCACAGCCGTGGTGTGACGGCCCTCCGTCGCGACGAGCGCGAATGGGACGTCTACGAACCTGGCCCCATCGTGCTCACCACCCGCACGCATTGGAAGCAGGACTCCACGCCGGAATTGAACACCTTGATGACAGTGCGTCAGCAGGACGTGCTGCAGGTCCGCTTTCGGTCCGAGTCGCCCCAATTTTCCGCCACGATCGCGCTCGACGCGCTACATGATCCGAAAACGGCGTCGGGATTCCTCACCACCCTGCGGGAGTTAGCCGCAGGCGCTTCCGCCCATCGCCAGTAATCGCGCGGCATTCCGACTGTTACTTCGGTCCATTCTGCGCATCGATACCCACATACGCCGCTGTGGATAATCCAGTAGACTGCCCATATGCCCAGCACTCGCCAGGGATCGATCCATCTATTCCGTTTCAGCGGAATTGATGTGTTTCTTCACTGGTCCTGGTTTCTTGTCGCGGCCTACGAAATCCAGTCTCGAAAAGGCGCCTACTCCTCCGTCACCTGGAATGTGCTGGAGTATCTGGCGCTGTTCTTGATCGTGACGATCCACGAGTTCGGACACGCCCTGGCATGCCGTCAGGTTGGAGGCAAGGCAAACCAAGTCGTGCTTTGGCCTCTTGGTGGCGTAGCGTATGTAGATCCGCCACAGAGGCCCGGCGCAACTCTGTGGAGCATCGCAGCGGGCCCGCTGGTCAATGTGGCGCTCATACCGATTCTGTACGTAGCCCTCATGGTCAGCGAGTCGGCGGGAATGCCAGCCACTGCGCACGATCTCTACACTCTGCTGCATACGATCTATTGGATAAACATCGGATTATTAGCCTTCAACATCCTGCCCATCTATCCCCTCGATGGCGGACAGATTCTTCGCTCCCTGCTCTGGTTCGTGCTGGGACGCGCACGCAGTTTGATGGTGGCCACAATCATTGGTCTGATCGGAGTTGCAGGCTTCATCGTTCTCGCGTTGTGGAGACAAGACGTCTGGCTAGGTGCAATAGCGCTCTTTATGTTGATGAGTTGCTGGGGCGGGCTCAAACATGCAATTGCGCTTTCACGTTTTGCCAATCTGCCGCGCCGCGAGGAGTTCGCCTGTCCAACGTGCAGGGCTGGACCGCCGATCGGTGAGTTCTGGAAATGCGGCCAGTGCGGCCAGCCTTTCGACACTTTTCAAAACGGAGCAGTTTGTCCACGCTGCAAAGCTCAATTCGCTCAAACCAAGTGCATCGACTGCGGAGCCTCACATTCCATGAGTGAATGGATGGCATCCCGCCTCACGCCTTCGAAGGTGTAGTGTCACCCTGAAAATTGTCGACCGAGATCAGACTTGTCATCCCGCGCGAAGCGGGGGATCTCGGTTATTGCCGGCGTCGCAACAGTTTTTCAGACCGAGCCACAACTCCTAAATAAATCTCTTTTATGCTTCTCATCAGCTTTTTCAATTGGCGGCTATTCGGCTCTCGCGCTATCCTTCGTGTTCCAAATCAGCGTGTTGAAACCAGCCATTTCAACTTCTCTGTATCCGATTTGGTTTTGCCTAAATCATAGGTTCTACGCGAAGGAGACTGAAGGACATCCATGCCCAACGAACTGCGCAATTTCCTGGCACTTTCGTACGATGAACTCGAAGACCTCAACCTTAAAGCGAAGGAGCAGCGCAAGAACCGCGCCGCTGCTCACAAGGTCCAAGAGGATCGCATCAAGTACCTGACCGACGAGAAGCGGATCAAAGCCGTCACCGTGCTCTTCAGCGATCTCGAAGGCCGGTTGCACATGCTCGACTACGACAAGAAGTTCCTGCTCAAAAGCTGGGACAACCTCACTTTCGACGGCTCATCCATCCGCGGCTTCACCGCACAACGCGAAAGCGATCTCCGCCTGGGCATCGATTGGGGCGCCTTCTACTGGGCTCCGGCCGACGTCTTCGGCTCGGGCAAAGTCCTGGTATTTGGCGAAGTCATCGACAAGGGCGGAACATCGTACGCTGGCGACATTCGCGGTGTGCTCAAGGGATACGCCGACGACCTTCACAAGAAAAAAGGCTACACCCTCAACGCCGCTAATGAAATTGAAGGCTTTCTCTTCAAAGGCCCCGACGCGGAGCGTCATTATCACGAGACTGGAAAATTCGAATACGTCAACACCGGCGGATACTACCATTCTCTGCCCGGCGACCCGCTGCGCACCTTCATCGACACCACTGCCGAAGTGCAGCGGTCCATGGGCTTTCAAAACGAAAAAGATCATCCGGAAGTTGCGCCCTCGCAGTTTGAAATCAACTACGGCTATGGTGAAGTCGTGGCTGCTGCCGATCAAATCCAACTCTACAAGCTGATCTGCCGCCAGGTGGCGACCAACATGGGACTGACCGCGTGCTTCCTGCCCAAGCCCGTCATCGGCGTCAACGGCAGTGGCATGCACACCAACGTCTCCATCAGCGAAAACGGAAAGAACCTGTTCTGGGACGCGAAGGGCGAAGAGAAACTCAGCAAGATGGGATGGTCGTTCCTCGACCGCATCCTCACACATGGCAATGACATTTGCCTGTTGCTCAACGCCAGTGTGAATGCTTATCGCCGTCTCGATCCGCACTTCGAAGCGCCCAACCAGATCAAGGCCTCGCCGGTCGATCGCGGCTCCATGATCCGTATTCCCATCGGCAACGAGAAGAGCATGCGGGTCGAAGTTCGCTCCGTCGCACCTGACGCAAATCCCTACCTGGTGATGCTCTCGATCTTCAAGACCGGGCTCGACGGCGAGACTGCAAAGATCAAGAATCTGCGCCAGGCCGAGCGCTACTTGCCTGACAACATCTACGACGCCATGGACAACTTCCGCAAAGCTGAGTGGACCAACAGCCTGCTCGGAGAAGATGTCAAAGGCCGCTACGCCGATTTGAAGCAGGCCTCCGCCGACCGTTGCCCCCGCTCCTTGGGAACTTTCATCAAAGCGCAGGAAGTCCAGTTCCATCACGAGGTCTACAACCAGTTCCTCTGGAATCTGTTCTAGATTACTGTCAGATCTGCCACCCGCCCCGGCGAAAAGCCGGGGCATTTCTTTGTAGCGCCGGCGACTCGCTTTGGCTGTCGCTGGGGCGTCTCGCCCGCGCAGCATGCACCGGCACAAGCCGATCAATTGCTCTGGTCCCCTGTCATCCCGGGGCGTCCCGCTGTGTGGCGCCGAACGACCCACGTAATTCCCGGGGACACACACGATCCCCAACAAGTCCGGGCCCGCGTTGACGGGAGAAGGGAAAGACATGGTCCCAGAGCCCCCCATCTCTGAAATCGTGTTGGACGGGGACTCATCTCTACTCTGCCTCAAATCAACTCATCCCAACTCATCTCATTTGTGTCTGGATCGCCAGCCATTTGATGTTGGCGGGGAGGCGTGGGGCGCTGAGTGGGAGCAATGGCTCCATTGGTCGCCCAGATCCACACCCACCGTCAAACGATCGAGATTGGGGCGAAGCTCACCGCGCTGATCCCGTTCTCCGGCACTCGTTGCTGCTACTTTTTTCGGACCCAGCTTTTCCTTCAGCTTTCCCACCAGTTCCGCCAGCAGTTCCTTCGTATCCCGCCGCATCCGGCCCTGCGGCTTCGCCCGCTTCGATGTCGGTTCACTCTTCTTTCCGGAATTGTTATGCTTCTCCCCAGAAACTCCTGCTTTTTAAGCGGCTGGAACTCCGATGAGTTGGTATCCCAGGGTGGCGGCTTTCCACTTGAGCTGCTTGATCTGTAACTGCCGGTGCTGCGCCTGGTAGGTCGCCGCTCCTTTGTCGACGTACTTCATCCCGTAGCGGAGCATGCGGTACACCAAGCGGGCCAGCTTGGCCGCCATGGCCTTGATGGCAACAGGAGCCCCTAACCTGGTTCGGAATCGACGGAACTGCGCTCCCAAATAGGTATCGCTTAGCCGCAAGCTGCTGGCCGCCATCTTTAAAGCGATGGTCACCCGGTTGTTGGTGGGCAGTCGCCCTTTGCCAATGACCCGGTTCCCGCTGATCCGATTGTCCGGACACAGCCGCAACCAGGAAACGAGATGGTCGTCGGTCTCCCATTTGCTCATATCCCATCCTACTTCGCTAAGGATCGTGGTCGCGGTCATGACATCGATGCTGTCGATCCGGGTTAGGTCTGTACCGCTCATGCGAAACAACCCGGTTCGCAAGTTGAACTGCGGCTTATTCCCGCTCTTTTTCTTGCGTCGCCCCTTGCGCTCTTCTTCTGGCAGAGGCGCACCCTGACTCCGATCCTCTCTCTGCTCCAGATAGTGGTTGAGCTGCCGATCGCACTCGGCCATTTGCTTCTGGCAGAACTCATAACCATCCTGCTCCTGCTGCAACACAAACAGCAGATCTCCGCTCCCAAGATTTCAGCCTAATGATCGGGCGAACGATCTCGCATTACCGTGTCAATGCGGGAAATGCAGCGAAGCGCCGCTGCCTTGCAGTAACCGGTCTGGCCTTGAACAAGGAGATGCGGGATACTCCGCATGCCGGCCAACTAGGCAACTTGTGACAATCTCTTGCAAATGATGGGGGGGGCTATGACCCGAAATGTTGCTTCCGCATTCCTGGCATTCGTTGCCGTTCTTCTTCCGCTCTCGATGGCTCAAATGCCGAACTATGCGACCAGCACCTTTCAAAAACTTCAAGCTCTCGCCGGAGACTGGGAAGGAAGGGACGACGCCGGCAATACAGTTAAGACCAAGTTCCAGCTCGTCGCAGGTAATACCGCCGTCATGGAGACGCTGACAATGTCAGGGATGGAACAAATGTTGACCCTGTACACCGTCGACCGCGATGGAATCGCACTTGTTCACTATTGCCCAACGAATAATCAGCCACGCATGAGGGCCATACCATCTTCGGCAGCGGCTAAAGAACTGGTCTTCTCGTTCCAGGGTGCTACCAACCTTCCCGATCCATCGATTGGCCACGAACAGAAACTGGTCCTGCAGTTTACGGCTGCCGATCAAATTGTCGAGCATTGGACCTGGCGAAAGAATGGCAAGGATGCCGACATGATCTACAGCTTCACGCGTAGTCAGACCAGAAAACGGTAATCTGGCAAATCGAGAATGCTTCACGCGATCTATGACGCTCGACGAGGTCGGCAGGCTCAATGAGGTGAAGTCGAGGGGTGGCGCGACGGTTTAGGTGAAGCCTAGCCGAGACCGGCCCTTTCGTTTGCCGGTGCCTCAATAACCTCACCCTGCCACGTTTCCACACCCCCGCTTATCGAACCGGACAGGCGGAGTTACCGCATCCGGCTCTCGGAAAAGACACAAAATGTTACGTGTGACGCCGTCTGCAACTTCTGAACACAACCTGGGGTGGCTAGACTTATCGTCAATCCCCCATGTCCTTGGTTGCTTGTTGCGTCCGTCTTTAGTAGGGTCGAGGACTGGCGCCACGCCCCGTAGACTCGGCCTATCTGTTGCTCCCCGTTTCCTCTGGGAGTGCCTCACTAGCGTAGGGCCCGGCCGATGGCCAGGGCAAAGCGGAAAGGAACTTGTCCGTCGAGCCATTTCTGCATCCTGAGACGGAGCGACAGGCAACGGAAGTAAGCCGTTGAGGCAGTGGTGTGTGGTTAAACACCGATCACTAGCGTGGTTCCAAGTTCCGTGCGCAGAGCAGTGGTTAACAGTTGGCGCAAACCAACTGATTCCGTTTGGAAGAGTACCTTCGATTGCACAGCTTGGCCGTTGCTTGCAGCTCAGAAAGCGAGCAACCAGTGAACAAGAAACAGGGCGATAATCTGCAGCCGTCGAAAGCGAAATCCAAGCGGCGAAGGCGAAACAAAGGGATGTGTTTGGAAGACCGGCCGGTGTTGGAGCCGAATGCCATCGCAAGATGGACTGACGGCGGTGCGGACAACAGATGAGGGAGAAAGCGAATGCCACTCTGTAATCCAGCGGACATCGGTTGCGTTAGTCACATTGACAACATCACCGGACGCGAAAGCGGGCAGACTTCCCTTTATGGTGCTTCACACGAGAGAACTGGATTAATCGGCTCATGAGGCAAAGCAGTTGACGACAGCCCAAGCTGTTGGTGCGGTCTCACGCGAAGCGGCGGAATGGTACGCCATTGATTGGCCGGCCATCAACCGCAACGTTCGCCGACTGCAAGTGCGTATCGTGCAGGCAACGAAGGCAAGCCGATGGGGCAGGGTGCGAGCCCTGCAACGTTTGCTGACCCTGTCTTGGCTCAGCCTGAAATGGAGAAGCGGCGTTCTCCGTTAGTGTATTCCGCCCCATTCGGGGCGTGGATTTTCAAGGCATGAGGCCTATCGTCCGATCACTGTTTCTGCTGAGTGTGAACATCGGCTCGATGAGTCCTCTAGGCTATCCCTCAGCATGGTTGCATCCCTGCAGAGCCCGCTTCCGTTTCACCTCGCGGAGTCATTGTAGCTCCAGCATGTCCATCCATCCATCCTTCCCAACTTCTGGTTAGCCGGTTATCCGCCCGAATTGCGCACCCGCCTATGAACCAATTCAGACCGGCGCTCCAAACCAAGTAAAATCTCCCAAATGGAACTCAAGGTGCTGTTTAGCGAAGATCCCGCATTTGTCATAAGGAGGGCTGACAAGTTCCTTTCGTCGGAACCAGTTCTGCATAATCTGATTCTGTCGATTCTGCACTCCCGCGTCGCTCAGGGCGATCCAGGTCGGTATTGGATCGCATTGCACGGAGAGGAAACCGTCGGCGTGGTCGTTCAGTCACCTCTAGAATATCCGGCGACCCTGACACCCATGGGACCGCGAGCGGTGATGGTACTGGTGGATGCAATTGCGGAAGCCGGGGTGATTCTATCCGGTGTCAATGGGGACGCGGCGACGGCAGCCAGCTTCGCAGGGCAATGGAGTGAACGATGTAAGTCGGCCGCCGCACCGTTCCAGGGAACGCGTCTCTACGAATTCCTGGGCGTGGGAAAAGTTCCCTGTACCGAAGGTCATTTACGACAAGCAGGTCTCAAAGATCGCAGCTTGATGATTCTCTGGACCCGGGCTTTCCAGCATGAAATTGGTGAGTCTGCTGACGATACCGAACTGCGTGTGGATCGAGGGTTGGCGGCGGGACAACTGTGGTTGTGGGATCGAAACGGAGAAACGGTCTCCATGGCTGTTGCCCGCGAGGCAGTAGATGGAGTAGTCCGCCTGTCAGGCGTCTATACGCCCCCTGAAAAACGGAAACAGAGTTACGCGGCAGCGTGCGTTCACGCTCTTTCGAGACAACTGCGTGACGCTGGCTATCGCTGTATCCTCTACACTGACTTGGCGAACCCCACCTCAAATTCTATCTACCGGCGAATTGGATATCGAGCTGTCGCAGAAGCTCTCCGCTATCGCTTTGAGTGATGTGCAGGCGAACGCGTCGCAGCTAAGACGATAAGTGATGCGTCGTCGGCTACCCGCAAGTAATACACTTCATCCGTCACGCTACACGTTGGCGGAGATTCTTCCGCTGTTCCCTCGCCGCTTCCAACTTCCGGTCCCGTTCGGCGTGAATCTCATGCTGGCGACCGGCGAGCATATCCTTCGGCGTGACATAGCCGATGGCACTGTTCAAGCGGGTGTTATTGTAATGCTCGACGTAGCCCTGCACGAGGTGTTGCGCATCATCCAGCGAAAGAGGTGTCCCCGGCCGGATGCACTCGCTCTTCAACGACTTGTGCCAGCGCTCGATTTTCCCGTTCGATTGGGGATAGTAGGGTGAAGTTCGTACATGCGTCATGCCGGAGATTCGAATGAACTCTTTGAAGTCGCGCGCGATGAACTGCGGCCCATTGTCCGAGATGATACGCGGTTTTGCCTCCCGGTACTTTTCCTTGGCGCATTCGAGAATATCTTCGATGTCGGTCTCCCTCATCGACTCACGCTGGTCCCAGTGCACGATAGAACGACTGTATCCATCCAGAATGCTGCACAAGTAATAGAAAGTCCCGCACACGTTGATATAGGCGATGTCTATACGCCAGTGTTGATGCGACTGGAGCGGCTGATCAAAGCCGGTCCCCTTGCGCGACGGCTTACCTTTCCACCGGGATAGTAGTCCTGCTTGCTTCAAGACCCGCCAAACGCTCGCCGGACTGACAGCCACAACGTCAGCATCGAGCATCATGAACGTCAGCCGCCGATAGCCTTCCAACGGATTCTTCAGATGGAAATCAACGATCGCTTCTTTTTCCCACAGCTCCAGCCAGAAATCGCGGGGAACCCATCCGTTGTGCTCGTTGACGCAACCGTAGCGCTGCCGCCAGTCATAGAACTTGCTGGTGGTCACGCCCAGCCACTGAATGAATCGCCCGACGCCGATCTCGGTCTTCTCTGACCAGCGCCGGACGAAATCGACCAATTGGTCCCGCACGTCATGCGGCACCCAGTTGCCGGTTAGAGTTCCCCACGACTTTTTTTTAGCGCGATGTGCTCCGCCATCAACGCCTCTGCACGTTTTCTCCGGAGAGGCGGACTATCTAACGCCGCCTGCTGAGGTTTGGGAGCGGCCTTCGGAATTTTCTTGTCCAGTGATCGCGTCACTCGTCACGGGCGGGTCTCATATGCTCTGCGCCATGTTAGAGAGCATGGTTCGAGACTTAGGAGGTCAGATCGCCGCGATGGACACGGATAGCGCGATGATCGTCTCCACCGAAGATGGCGGACTGGTTCCATGCGCGGGGTGGCCCACACAGGCTCGCCAACTATCACGAGGGGAGCGGAAACGCCGCCATTCGGGCGCTGTCTTTCGCTGAGGTGGATAGTATTCGCAAGCGGTTCGAATCCCTTAATCCATGGCACAAAACGCTCAAAACTCCGTTCCTGAGGCTTGAAAAAGAAAACTTTGATGCGAATGGCCATCGCCAGCTGCTTAACTTCTATGGCATCTCAGCAAAGCTGTATTGCCTGTTTAATCTGGACGGAAACAGTCTGCTGGTCCGCAAACCTTCCGGCCACGGACTCGGATTCTTACAGTCACCCTACACAATTGCAGACTGGCAACGAATGACAGGACGGAAATGGAAAGAACAATTGCCGCCCTGGATATTTGAGGCGTGGCATTTCATCCTCTCGCGGGAACTCGGCCTTCCACATAGGCCGCCATCCTGGCTGAAGCAGCCGGCAGTCATGTCGGTACCAATTACAACCCCCAAGTCTGGGCCCGGCTCGGCGTTTTCAAGAATGATATTCGCCCATTCACCGTGATGACAGTCCCATTTCCCAAACGGGAGACAGTCAAAGACCCGCTCTGGACGGGATACTTCATCATGCCGCACAGAGAAAAGCTCAACGATTTGCACGGGCGCACGATGGTGAATATTGTCAGTGGCGAAACCCTCCACATTTACGACAAGAATTCGTCGAGATTGCCGAAGCCTACCGGCTGGCTATCGCTCAAGACGATGGAAGATGAAATCAATCACATCCTGTCGAGAGCGGAAAGCAAGTTTTGCACTCCCAATGGCGGCGTATGCACGAGCAGGACGGTCGGCCTGCTTGCCCGCAGGCATATCGTCGCTGGGATTTTCATCACATGGGCAAAGAGGCATCAACGCGCTGGGCAGGCGGCCCCGATCCGTCCATGTTGGCCGCAGCGGGAGCAATCGACCTGGCGGACAAGACTTGCCGCGAGTACGAAAGAGTAGTCGACGCAAAATATCTAGATCAAATCCGGACAGAAGCGAAGCAATTTTCTAATAACCTGCTCTCTCGCCAGGCCGGAGTTGCTAGGTGCGCAATAATAAACTTCAAGAAGGGAAGAAACACCATCAAGCCGCGTACTTTGCGAAAGCTGACAAAGGCCATTCATAATCTGCAAAACAAAAAGATGAAGAATTAAGCGGGGGGCCTCGAGTCCCTCGGCAGATCCGCGAAGGTATCGCGATGCCGCATGCAATTCTCCGAAATCGCCTGGTAACGTCACACCCGAACCCGTCGCGAGCGGGATCCAACTCTGCTTGGCTTGCTGACTGTCCAACATCCGGGAACGGCGTCGAAGTCTTGACACCTCCAAGTTGTTCCGCTTCTATTTATTCCGCGCAGTTAGCCGTGCCTGCCCTGGCATTTCAGTTACCTCTCTTAGAGAGGTTTGATTTCCTTTTCGTGCAGTCAAGGGGCTTTTGAGTTCCCACCACGATGCAGGCGAAAGAGTTATGCCAGTTAACGTCACGCCCGAACCCGTCGCGAGCAGGATGCAGCTCTGCTTAACTTACTGACTGTCCAACATCCGGGAACGGAGTCGAAGTTTTGACACCACCTGCGATGGAGTGACGTGCGGCTGATAACAAGTTGTTCCGCTTCTATTTATTCCGCGCAGTTAGCCGTGCCTGCCTTGGCATTTCAGTTGCTCCCTG
>Ga0307474_10001487_pt1 | contig 16993 bp, 16 predicted proteins | sample atmos_gasesECM1C_2_FD_203312 | JGI IMG/M metagenome (GOLD analysis project Ga0307474, IMG submission 203312) | Hardwood forest soil microbial communities from Morgan-Monroe State Forest, Indiana, United States - atmos_gasesECM1C_05 | ecosystem: Environmental > Terrestrial > Soil > Temperate... | reverse complement strand
TCCCCGCAAGCGGGGCGAGGGAGCACATTTGCGTCGTGGTTGCAGGCACGATCCATTCACCTCATGTTCCAGCCAAACAACTTTCATAATCCGAACACCGCCACCGCGCGGATCGGCGAGGCCGTGCCGCCGCGCCACTTCATCGGCAGGCCGATGAAAGTGAACGGGCCGGCCCCGAGCAGGGATTCAAGATTGCACAGGCTCTCGATATGGGTGATGCCGAGGTCGAAGCAGGCCTTGTGTACCAGCAAATTCTCTTTGCCTTCGGGTCCAGGCCGCATCGAGTCGATGCCGAAATGCACGACGCCTTGTCCGGCGAGCCACGTCGTCGCCGCAACGTTGACGCCGGAATTCTCGGTCGCATATTCCTTGCGCGGGAAGGTGCGTTCGTGGTGGCCGGTGCAGAGCAGGACGGTGCCGCCCTTCGGCATCGCAAGGCCGGCCTTCTTGACCGCCGTCTCCAGATCGGCCGGAGTGATCTCTGCGCGTGGCGCGATATGGCGCAGATCGACGCAGATGCCCGGCACGATGCATCTTTCGAGCGGATATTCATCGATTGGCTGACCTCTCCGGTCGAAATGCAGCGGCGCGTCGATGTGGGTGCCGCCATGATCGGGCATCGAAAAATACATCGACGCCAGTCCGTGAACGTTGCCGCTATCGGCGAAAGATTCCTCGTGGGTCTTCCAGACGCCGTGGATGATGGCGGAATGCCCCGGATAACTCGGCGTGCGGTGGTAGAGCTCACGGCTGAGGTCGACGATTTTCAACGCTTGAGTCCTTTCCTGTTTCAGGCCTTCATTGCTGTCACTGCGAGAGTGGACGACGAAGCAATCCATATTGCGTCTGAGGTCGGATGGATTGCTTACTCGCACTGACGCTTGTGGTCACACCGGCTTGATGCCGGCCTTGCTGATGATGTCGTGCCATTTCGGTATTTCGACCTCGAGGCGTCGCCGCAAAGCTTGGCTTCCAGCGGCGGTGACCTCGTAGCCGTTGACGCGCAACTGCTCCACGACCGATGGCGTCTTGAGCACTTCCATCGATTTGGCCGACAATTTTTCCACGATGTCGGGCGCGGTCCCGCCGGGCGCGAAAAAGAATTGCGCGGTTTCGGCCGTGAAGTCCTTGTATCCAAGCTCGACCATGGTGGGCACGTTCGGCAGGTCGGGCCAGCGGTTGGCGCTGGTGACGGCAAGCACCTTGATCTCGCCGGATTGGGCAAAGGGAAGCACCGGCGGCAACGCCGAGACAGCGACCTGCGTGGTGCCGGCGAGCAGCGCCTGGATGGCGGGCGCAGCGCCATTGAACGGCACATGCGTCATCTCGATTCCGCCCACGATCTTCAGAAATTCGCCGGAGAGGTGCGGCGTGGTGCCGGCGCCCGGGCTCGCCCAATTGAGTTCGCCGGGATTTTTCCTGGCGCGGGCGATCAATTCCGCAATGGAGTTGATGTTGAGTTTGGGCGTCACCAGAATCGAATTCGGCGTGGACCCGAGTTCGGTAATCGGCGCGAAGTCCTTGTAAGGGTCGTAGGGAATCTTGGCGTAAAGACCGGGGTTGACGACATAGGCAGTGGAGACGACGAGCAGGGTGTAGCCGTCGGCAGCCGCGTGTGCCGCATATCCGATCCCGATATTGCCGCCGGCGCCGGGCTTGTTCTCGATGATGACGTTGCCGCCGAGAGCCGAGCCAAGACTCTGTGCGAGAATGCGCGCCATGATGTCGGTGGGCCCGGCTGCCGCGAACGGCACGATGATTTTGATCGGCCGCTCCGGATAGGCCGCAGCCCGCGCCCATTTGATGCCGAGGTGGGATGCGGCCGCCGCGCCGATCGAAAGACCCGCGGCTTTCAAAATGTGACGGCGCGAGGCAAGGGCGCTGGCTGTTTTCGGCATTGTTTCGCTCCAGAGGCACTGACGGCTTTTTGTTATCTCATCATACTGTGAAATTTAATTCGAGGGGCGTTGGATGCTGGCACCGACTTGGGCAGCTACCACCATCGATGTCGTCCCCGCGCACGCGGGGACCCATACGCCGCGGCTCCTCCTTTTTTGCACCTTGGTCGACGGCTTTAGCTGCAATTGACATCGGGGGTTATGGGTCCCTGCTTTCGCAGGGACGACGATTGGTGCGTTCGGTTCGATCGTCGCGAAGGGCACGCCAAAAACATTCCCGCGGCGCGAGCGCCCGAGGTTTGTCGAACTCGTGGCCCTCTCGAAAACGATCAAGGGCGCAGGGAATGCCGGGCGATCGATGCGCCCGCAGCCTCGTGTGCGAAAACAAAAAGCACACGAGCAAGTCACCACGGATCACACCGTTTTCGTCCGGCATTCCCCGCGCGAATGGTTTTAACGGTTTCCTTCGTGCTCTTCCCGGAGACCGGGCTTTCTTGTCTCCGTCATTGGCGCGATGCGGAAGCATCGCCGCCAACTTGACGCCAGCGTCGGGGCGCCAGAACGACACGACTTCGCCGTCCGCTCCATGCCGTTCGTCATCGGCATAGAAGCGTCCATCGCATCCCGCGCCCAACGTTCGTGACGATCGCGAAACGCCCCTCTTGCGGGCACGGGACAAGGCGAATCGTGCTGCTGATTTGGGGCGACGAGCAACACCGCATGCCTGCGGCGAATTGGCACGACGGGCAAATCACCCTTCGTCCTCAAAAAACTGTCAAGCGCAAGTTTACGTCACGTTGGTCGTGTTGCGTTTTTTGTCGTTACGGCGCGTGCGACCAGCTTCACTCGGCGGGATCGGATGCTGCTTTGCTGCCGCTCGCATTGCCATTGCGGGCCACGGAAAGGGGTGCAGGAGACACTTCTCCGTCCAGCCAGTCCTGCTCGTTGGCTAACGCCAGCCAGGCAGCTTCCATCCTCTTGTATCGGAGAAAGCTCGGTTCATTGGCTGCGGCTTCGGCGAGATGCGCGCAGTTCTCGGCATTTTCGCGAAAGATTTCGGATTGTCTCATGGTGTTTTTCCCTCTGACGGGCAGCTATGCGGAAGCCTCACCTTTGCAAGCAGGGTTCCAATAAATGATTGGTAATATTTCAAAGAGGCGAGGAACCACAAAGCACCGCGGAGTCGCCGTTCCGTTAGGCCTATTCAGACTGGATCGATGCCGCTCATCCGCGGCGATTACGCGTCAGTTCATCCGCCTCACGGAACAATCCGGCGCGCCAGCGCGGAGAAGGGATGGTCGTCAGCGATGCCGCGGTCGCTGATCATCGAGCGATGAAGCGGGTTTGGGATAATCCGGACGATGGTGTTTTGCAGGGTGAGGTAAATATCGCCGCACTCATAACAGGTGATGGTCTGGATCTGATCCCAATGTTGATGCTCGTGCAGGCTCCACACGTAGCGCGCGCCGCAGTCACACCTGAAATGTCGCGGCAATTTCTTCCTGAGCCGCCGCCAGTAAATCGAGAAAGTCAATCTCGCATATTTCCAGGACGACAGGCCGCGGACCCGGTCGAGCGGAACCAAATCGTTTGCAGGTTCTGGCAGCGACATATCGCTCCACTCCAGGAAAGGCTAAGATTCCTGCCGCAGCTTGCTTGCCGAGATTTCCGCCAATCTTCGCCACTTCGCATCGGTGTAGCGACGATTGTATTCGGCAACGTTCCAGCCGGCGGCGCCATCGAGAAAACCGGCGCGCCAGACGAAGGTTTTCAGGAAAGCCGTCCATCCGCGCAACGATGCTTTCAGCGGCGAGCCGCGGACATCGCCCCTCGCGAGCTGATTCGCGGCGGCAATGGAATAGCGCTCAATCTTGTCCTCCGCGTCGGCCCACGAAGTGATGCTGTCATGTTCGATGCGCACGTCGAGCCGCCTGACCGGGCCGTCCACGATCAGGCTTTCATGCACAAGGTGGTCCGAGAAGCGCGCGCGACCGCGCCGGAACAGACGGACGACGTAATCGGGCGACCAGCCGCTGTGGCGGATGATCTTTCCGCAGAAGCGGGATCGCCGCGACATCCTGTAGGCGCTTGGCGCATCCGGATCGGCGATGGCTTTCTCGATGGCGGCCATCGAACCCACCTCTATCCATTCATCGGCATCAAGCGAGATGATCCAGTCGCCGCGCGCCAAATCCAAAGCACGGGCCTTCTGCGGTCCGAACCCCGGCCAGTCGGATGTTGAAATGACATTGGCGCCGTGGGCGCGGGCGAGTTCCACGGTGCGGTCAGTGCTGCCGCTGTCAACGACGATAAGTTCGTCCGCAATATTCACCGAGCCGAGGCAGCGGGCGATCGATGCCTCTTCGTTTTTGGTGATCACGATCAAGGACAGGCTCGTCATATCCGAAAATCATCTGGTCCAGATCACATCGACCTGGCGTTCAATCCGACGCAGCTCGCTGTGGTCGATCAAGGTAGTGCCGCCATCATCCATCAGCAGGTGTGGGATAAAGCCGCCGGCGACGAGCCGGGTTGTCATTTCATCAAGAGACAAATTGCCAGATCGGCTCAGCGAAGGCGAATATTCGGTAATCAGCGCGTCCGTCCGCTCAAGCGTTCGCCTGGCTCCCGCGATGACCGAAGGCTCGTATCCTTCAACATCGATCTTCATCAGCAACACGCGGCGATCGCCAAGGCCGAGAGCATCGATCGCAGAATCGATGTCGACCATGGGAACCAGGCGCGAGCCGAGCCCGTAGTCCTTCAACAGCGAATGCCGCCCCTTGTTCGAAGGCTTGTAGCGATAGAGTCGGGCCAGACCAGGCTCGGCGCCGACGGCACAGGCTTCGACAATGACCTTGTCAATGGCATTGATCGCGAGATTTCGTTCAAACAGCCAGGCGTTGAAGGCGTCCGGCTCGAAAGCGACGATCTTCTCGACGCAGTCGTATCTGGCGGCGTGAACCGAGTGCCAGCCGAGATTGGCGCCGACATCGATGACAATGCCCTTCGGTGCCCGTTGAAGTCTGTTGCCGATCCATGAAGTCAATTCCGGCTCAATGCAGCCGTATTTGGCCACCTGGCGTCCGATCCCGTCGCGGTGCGAGACGAAAAACCGAAGCCCGGACGATTTGGCCCGCGTCAGGAATGCCGCCCGCCATGGCACCAGCCACGCGCCAAAAAACTTCAAGGTGTGAAAGGGACGAAGAACGCGAGACTTGCGCAAATGGGTCTGCCCAATTGGGTTGCTCAACGATCGGCATGGCGTAAGCCGCCAGCAAATGCAAAGGGATCGTCGACGTCAATGCCCGTGCCGTTGGTGAATCGAAAGCGAGATCGGCTACTCAGACATCAGCAAAATGGCCGGGACTTCGACCCGGCCATTTAAAATCATCGATGGCAGGCAGCCTTGGAGCCCGCCTTGGCGCGAAGCTCAGCTCGCCTTCTTGACCGGCGCAGCCGCAGCCACCTTCTTCACGATCTGGCGCTTCAGGTCCAGCGCGCGGGGCGACAGCTCGCTGTCGCGGGCCTTCAACAGATAGGCGTCCAGCCCGCCACGGTGATCGACGCTCTTGATCGCATTGGTCGAAACCCGCAGGCGCACATTGCGGCCGAGCGCGTCGGAGATGAAGGTGACGTTGCAGAGGTTCGGCAGGAAGCGCCGCTTGGTCTTGATATTGGAATGGCTCACCTTGTGGCCCACCTGCGGGGCCTTGGCCGTCAGTTCACAACGCCGCGACATCTTAAGAAATCCTCTTCCGTCCCGGCTCCGACCGCTTCACGAGGGGGCGGCGCCAAGGGGTCAAAAACACGTCCATCTAGGGAGCCCGGGACGTATAGGGGCAGATGCCTCCAGCGTCAAGGTTTCGACGCCCTGCCTGGTTTGCGGAAATGCCGGTCTTGCCGGGCATTTAGCCGGTCTTTTTGCATCACAGAAACGGCGTATTCGCCACCGACATTGTGGTTGCATTAATTGAGGTTGCATTATTTGTGCGCGCAGCTTCGGCACGGGTTTTTCCGGTTTACCCAAAAAGCGTGCAACCCATTGTTCGCCGGCTTTTTTTGTTTAAATGACAGATCGATCCCGCTGCCCTGGATCCCGCTACCTTGAGGACCGTCCTTCCGTGATCATGTCCAGATTGACTTCGCCCCGGCGGGCCGTTCGGGTGCTTCCGGCGCTGGTTGGCTTGAGCATGTTTGCGGGCCTTTTCGGCCTGACCGCTCGTCCGGCTTTTTCCCAAGGCAGGCTGGAAGCGCAATATCAGGCCACGCTGGCGGGTATTCCGGTCGGCAAGGGCGCCTGGACCATCGACATTTCCGACGACCAATTTTCCGCTTCCGCAATCGGCGGCACGGCCGGCCTGCTCAAGGCCTTCACCTCCGGCTCGGGTGCTGCCTCCTCGCAGGGACGTGTCGTCAACGGCGCGCTGATCTCAACCAATTACAACGCCAGCACCACGACCCCGAAGTACACCCAAGCCATTCACATGATCCTTGCGAATGGCACCATCAAGGACCTCACGTTCGATCCGGAGTGGCCGGTCGATCCGAACCGGATTCCGGTGACGGAGGCCCATCGCCGCGGCGTGTTCGATCCGATGACCGGCGCGATGCTGCGCGTGCCGGGCAATGGCGATCCGCTTGGCCCCGACGCCTGCCGCGGCAGTGCATCGATTTTCGATGGCCGGATGCGTTACGAACTCCGGCTTGATTACAAGCGCATGGAAACCGTGAGGGCGGAAAAGGGCTATCAGGGTCCGGCCGTGGTCTGCTCGATCTATTTCACGCCGGTCGCCGGCTACATTCCCGATCGTCCCGTGATCAAGTACCTCGCCGCTGCGCGCAACATGGAAATCGCGTTTGCACCGGTTCTCGGCACCCGCATCCTGGCTCCATTTCGCCTGGTGATCCCGACGCCGCTCGGGCTTGCCATGCTGGAGGCCACGCAATTCATCACCGCCGCCGCACCACCGCGCGTGGCCAAGACGAACTAAGGATCAAAGAGCGCCGTGGGCGACGAATCGATCGTCGCGAGCGGTGCGTGAGCACCGGAATCCGCAAATTCGCCGATATGCGATTCCAGAGGGAACTCGTCGCGTCCTATTGCCCTTGGAGCGAGGGTGCGCATCAATTCGTCGCGCCGCGACGACAAAAGACTCGCTGAATCCTGTTGACTCTTGTCCACTTCTGATTCGACTCGGAGCCCTCTTCAGTCTTAAGGATTTTGTGGTCGAAACCAGCGCTTGTTGGCCTGAGTCAAACTTGATCTAGTGGCAAAACACGCTAACTGCGCGATATGTTGCGGTGAACGAAGCAGGACGACGACATGAGTCAGCGATTCGGGCGCGATTCGTTCCGCAACCGTTCCGAAACTTAAGCCGCGACCTCACAAGCGTCGCATTGTGAAACACTTCTAACCCTCGCATCTTTCGCGTTCAAATCGCTGTACCGACCTTGCGCCTGATGCCGATCGCCGCAGAAACCCCTTAAAAACATGGCACTTTCGTCACCTCCGCCCTCGCTTGCAAACGGACGGGCTCCCGGTTCGGGGGTCACGGCAGTGCTCGGGCCGACCAACACCGGCAAGACGCATCTGGCGATCGAGCGGATGCTGGCGCACTCCTCGGGAGTGATCGGCCTGCCGCTGCGGCTGCTCGCGCGCGAGGTCTACAACAAGATGGCCGACCGCGCCGGTTCTGATGCGGTCGCACTCATCACCGGGGAAGAAAAGATCAAGCCGCCGCGGCCGCGGTTCTGGGTTTCCACGGTGGAAGCGATGCCGCGCGATCTCGACGTGTCGTTTCTCGCCGTCGACGAGATTCAGATCGCGGCCGACCTCGAACGCGGCCACGTCTTTACCGATCGCATTCTCAATCGGCGTGGTCGCGACGAAACCCTGCTGCTCGGCGCAGCCACCATGCGCCCTATCGTCGAACGGCTACTGCCCGGCGCCAACATCGTCACCCGGCCGAGGCTTTCGCAGCTTGAATTCGCCGGCGACCGCAAGATCACCCGCCAGCCGCGGCGCACGGCAATCGTCGCCTTTTCGGCCGATGAGGTTTACGCGATTGCCGAATTGATCCGTCGCCAGCACGGCGGTGCGGCGGTGGTGCTGGGCTCGCTGTCGCCCCGCACGCGCAATGCGCAGGTCGCGATGTTCCAGAATGGCGACGTCGATTACCTGGTCGCCACCGACGCCATCGGCATGGGGCTCAATCTCGACGTCGACCACGTCGCTTTTGCCTCCGACCGCAAATATGACGGCTATCAGTTCCGACGCCTCAATCCGGCCGAGTTCGCGCAGATCGCAGGGCGTGCCGGCCGCGCCACCCGCGACGGCAGCTTCGGCACGACCGGCCGTTGCGCCCCGTTCGAGCCGGAACTCGTCAATGCCCTGCAGAACCACACTTTCGAAAGCGTGAGAGTGCTCCAGTGGCGCAATTCCAGGCTGGATTTTTCTTCGCTTGGCGCCTTGCAGGTCTCACTGGCGCTCGCACCCGGTCACGAATCCTTGACCCGCGCCCCGATCGCCGAGGACCTGCGCGTTCTCGATCACGCCGCGCGCGATAACGATGTGCGGGATATGGCGCACGGGGAGGCCGCCGTGGAGCGGCTCTGGGATGCCTGCCAAATTCCGGATTACCGCAAGATCGCGCCGGCCGCCCATGCCGAACTTGTCACAAGCCTGTTCGCATTCCTGATGCAAAAAGGGCGGATTCCGGATGCCTGGTTTGCGGCCCAGGTCGATCAGTCGGATCGGGTGGACGGCGATATCGACACGTTATCGGGACGGATCGCGCAGATTCGCACCTGGACGTTCGTCGCCAACCGTCCGGACTGGCTGGCCGATCCCGAGCATTGGCAGGGAATTACGCGTGACATCGAAAATAAATTATCCGATGCGCTGCATGAACGGCTTACGGAGCGTTTCGTTGATCGCCGTACCAGTGTATTGATGCGCCGCTTGCGGGAAAACACGATGCTGAACACGGAAATCGGCAAAACCGGCGAAGTGATCGTAGAAGGCCATGTGATCGGCCGTCTCGACGGTTTCACCTTCGCGCCAGATGCCGCGGAGGCCGGCTCCGATGCCAAGGCCTTGCAAGCCACCGCGCAAAAGGCGCTCGCCGGCGAAATCGACGCGCGCGCCGAAAAATTGGCCGCCGCGCGCGACGATCAGTTTGTATTGACGTCGGACGGAACCATCCGTTGGACCGGTGATGCGGTCGCGCGACTTGTGGCGGCCGACGACGCGCTACATCCGCGCATTCGCATCATTTCCGACGAGCGCCTGACCGGCGCGCCGCGCGAAGCGGTGCAGGGAAGGCTGGACCTGTGGCTGAAGACGCATATCGAAAAGCTCCTGGGGCCGCTGTTCGAACTCGGCAAGGCCGAGGACATCACCGGAATCGCGCGTGGCATTGCCTTCCAGCTGATCGAGTCGCTGGGCGTGCTGGAGCGCACAAAGATCGCGTCCGAAATGAAGGATCTCGATCAGCCGTCGCGGGCATCGTTACGCAAATACGGCGTGCGCTTCGGCGCCTATCACATCTATGTCCCCCAGCTCCTCAAGCCTGCGGCGCGCGCTTTGGCCTCGCTGCTCTGGGCGCTGAAGCAGGACAATGTCGACTTGTCGGCGCTGTCAGGCGCGCAGCATCTTGCCGCAAGCGGGCGCACCTCTTTCCCGGTCGACAAGGCGCTTCCTCGCGATGCCTATCGCGTGCTCGGCTATCGCCAGAGCGGCGAGCGCGCGGTGCGCGTCGATATTCTGGAACGGCTTGCCGATCTCATTCGTCCGGCGCTGGCATGGCGCGAGACCTCGCCCGGCGCAAAGCCGCCCGGTGCGTTCGACGGCCGCGGATTCGTGGTGACGCAGGCGATGACGTCGCTGACCGGCTCGGCCGGCGAGGATTTCGCCTCGATCCTTCGCGCGCTCGGTTATCGGATGGAGCGCCGTCCTCCACCGCCACCGAAGCCGGCGGCGGTCGAAGCCTCGGCGGCTGAGGAAGCCGCGCCGGGGGAAAGCAAGGCGGAGGCTTCTGCCGAAGCCGCTGCGGAGAGCGTGGTCCAGGATGTTGGCGCGGAAACAACGGCCGCGGCCGAAGTCGTTCACGAGGCGCCTGCGGTGGTCGAAGAAGAGCCTGCGGTAGTTTCGTCGCTGACGCTACTGCCCGAGGTCGCGTTCTCTACCGAACCGCGCGAGGGGGAAACCGCGCATGAAAATGCGCCCGCCTCTTTGGAAGCGAAAAGCGGAGCGGAGAGTGTCGTTGAGGCGGCGCCAGCGTCTACTGAAACGCCCGAGCAGTCCTCCACGGAAGCGGCGGCGGAAAGTGCAGCCGTGGCTGAAGCGGCGCCGGCGGATTCAGCCACACCCGCTGTGGCTGGGCCTGCGGAGCCCGAACTGGTCGAGGTCTGGCGTCCCGGCGGCCGATCAGACGAGCGACGGCCGCAGCGCCATGATCGTCACCGGTACCGCCGCCCGCATCGCGCCGCTGAAGCGGCGCAGCCCGGCGCTGCGGGCCAGGCTGCACCGAGCGAACAGGGCGAAGGCGCAAGGCGCGAGCGGCGGCATGGGCGGCGCGACCGCCACCACGAGTTCCGCAAATCCGGTTCTGATGCACCGGCTGAAGGCGCCGCAGCCGAGGGGGCGGCGGTTCGCGAACCGCGCGACGAGAAAGCCGGTCGGCCGCGCGAGCGCTTCGAAGGCAAGGGGCGGGGTGAGGACAGGAACAAGGGCAAGTTCCGCGGCGAACGGGACCATGGCGGGCGCGAGGGCGGTGGGCGCGACAGGAGCGGCCGCGACAAGCGTGACCGCGACAAAGGCGGCCGGGAGAGCGGCCCGTCGCATCGGCAATATGCGACGAGCGCAAGTCCGCGCGATCGCGAGCGCTCGATCGATCCCAATTCGCCCTTCGCCAAGCTTGCGGCGCTGAAAGAGCAGCTTGCCGCCAACCGCAAGGACTAGAGCGAAGGCCCGTTTTCGGACCAGATCGTTGGAGCGCCAGCGTCTCGATAAATGGTTGTGGCACGCGCGGGTGGTCAAAGCCCGCACCAGCGCCGCCGCGCTGGTCGAGGCAGGCCACGTCCGCGTCAATGGCGTGCGTGAGACCGCGCCCGGCCATGGGGTGAAGGCCGGCGATGTCCTGACGATCGGGCTCGACCGGAGCGTGCGCATTCTCAAGGTGATCGGATTTTCGGAGCGGCGGGGAGATGCACCGTCGGCACGCGCGCTCTATCTGGATTTGCAGGATCAGGCGGAGTGATTATCTCTAGCGTGGCCAGTTGCGCGACAGCCTGAAAAAAGCATGCCGGTAGGCGCTTTGCTTCACTTGCGGCTGCTGAGTTCCTGCGCTACGCAACCCGCACAAAATTGACCGTTCGGAGCCTTGGATGACTTACGTCGTCACTGAAGCCTGCATCAAATGCAAATATACCGACTGCGTCGAAGTCTGCCCCGTGGATTGTTTCTACGAGGGTGAAAACATGCTGGTCATCCACCCCGACGAGTGCATCGATTGTGGCGTATGCGAACCCGAGTGTCCCGCCGACGCCATCAAGCCCGACACCGAGCCGGGCCTCGAAAAATGGCTCGAGGTGAATACCGAATATGCCAAGACCTGGCCGAATATCACCCAGAAGAAGGAATCCCCGGCGGACGCGAAAGAATTCGAGGGGGTCGAGGGCAAATTCGAAAAATATTTTTCTCCCGCGCCCGGGACGGGCGACTAGTTCCAGAGATGGAACTTTGGTTCCAAGCCGCTTCCCGTTTCCCGTTTATTGCGCAGTAGTTTAACCCTAATGCTTTTGTGGGGGTCAAAATCCGCCCCAAAACTCAGCTGAGAGGCCATAAATCATTGATTTTTGCGGGAAATGTGCTATATTTGCACAATTCGCTAGCCGAACCCGTCAGCCTGCTTAATGGCCCCTATGGGTTCCCGTGAAACATTTGAACAGGGGCGTGGCAATTCCGCGCGCAGGCTGTGTCACAAAAAACGCGTAAATCGAGTACCTCCAAGGCTACCAGAAAAGCCGCCGCGGTCAGGCGTGGCGCATCAAAGAACCGTGCTCGGAGTTCCGATATCAGGAAAGCCAGGGCCCCGGCCAAGTCCTCCAAAAACAAAAGAAGCTCAATGCCACACAAGACTGCGAAAACTGCCGCGAAAGCGACCGGTTCGAAGGCCACTGCTTCGAAGGTTGCTTCCAAGACTGCCGCCAAGTCCGTTAACCACAAAACCGCATCCCACAGGGTACCGGTCACCAAGCCCGTCGTTGCCGCCAAGCCTGCCGCCAAACCGGTGGTGGCCCCGCGCGCCGAGGAGCCCAAGAAGCCCTTGACCCAGCGCCAGGGCTTCAAGACCAATGAATTCGTCGTTTATCCCGCCCATGGCGTGGGCCAGATTCTGGCCATCGAGGAGCAGGAGATCGCCGGCGCAAAGCTCGAGCTGTTCGTCATCAATTTCATCAAGGACAAGATGACGCTGCGCGTTCCGACCGCCAAAGTCGCCAATGTCGGCATGCGCAAGCTGTCAGAGCCGGCGCTGGTCAAGCGCGCGCTCGAAACGCTCAAGGGCCGCGCCCGCGTCAAGCGCACCATGTGGTCGCGCCGCGCCCAGGAATACGAAGCCAAGATCAATTCGGGCGATATCGTCGCCATTGCCGAAGTGGTGCGCGATCTCTACCGCTCGGAATCGCAGCCCGAGCAGTCCTACAGCGAGCGCCAGCTTTACGAGGCCGCGCTCGATCGCCTGTCGCGGGAAATCGCCGTCGTGCAGCATGTGACCGAAACCGAGGCGGTGAAGGAGATCGAAAGTCAGCTTGCCAAGAGCCCGCGTCGCGGCGCCAAGGCCGAGGTGGGAGCCGAGGCCGACGGTGAAGGCGATCTTGATGGCGAGGTCGATATCGATGGCGACGACACCGCTGTCGCGGATGAAGCCGCGTAAGCTGATTTCAAGCAATCAAATGAAAAAGCCCGGTCGAGAGACCGGGCTTTTTTCCTTGAGGTTCGTTGGCTCCGTCATTCCGGGTTCGCTTCGCGTCCCGGGGATGACGCGCTTTCGCCCCGTCAATCCACCACGATCTTGACGCGGTCGCGCGCCTTGACCTGGGCATGGGCTTCAAGCCCGTTGAGGATACGGAAGCGCTCGGCCGGGCGATCGACGCCGGCCATGCGGTGCGACAGCGATTCAACGGTATCGCCGGGCTGCACGTTGATCACCCTGATGCGCAGCGGCCGCGCTGCCTGGATCTCGTCCAGCGTCAAACGACGGAAGGAGCCGACGGTCTCCCGCGCATTGCGTTCGCTCTCGGTCGTCTTCTGCTTGGCCGCGAAGATGAAGCGGTAGACGTCGCTGCCAAAGCGCAGTGCATAAATCTTGAATTGCCACTGGTCGCCATGGGCGACGGCGGAGGCGGCCGGGAAGCCGTTGATGGTGACGTCCTCGGTGGAGGACTTGTCGACATTTTCCATCCAGCCGGAATTGAGATAGTCGCCGAGCGATTGTTCCGCCGGCACCCGCACCACGTCGAAACGCATCGCCTGCGTGCCGCCTTCGCGCACGCCGATCACGGCCTGGGCGGTGTTGTCGAGTGTGAAGTTTTCGGGCGCCGAGAAGCTGAAGCCGAGCTTGGGATGGAGGAATCTGCGTCCGCGAACAAAACCTTCGCTCGGATCCTCGCCATAGACGATGTTGTCGATTGCGGCGAGATAAGCGTCGCGCTCGCGTTCATTGGGCTCCGGCGAGGTGTACTGCCTTGCGGTGTTCTGCGCGTTCGCTACCCGCTCCGGCGTTGCCGGATGCGACGACAGGAAGTCCTGCGCGCGCGGATCGACCGAGGTCTTTCCCGCCTTCAGTTCGGCGTTGCGTTCCATCGCGCTGAGGAACCGCGCCGCGCCGTAAGGATCGAAATGGGCGCGCGCCGAGATGCCGACGCCGATGCCGTCGGCCTCGAATTCCTGCGAGCGCGAGAAGCTTGCCATCGTCAGCTTGGTTTTCGCCAGCGCCAGCGCCGTCAAATCCGGATCGGTGCCCATTTCGGTGACCACGCGGGTGACCACGGCGGCCTGGCGCGCCTGGTCCTCCCGGGTTGAGGCGTGCTTGGCCAGCACATGCGCCATCTCGTGGCTCAGCACCGAGGATAATTCCGAGGTGTCGCAGGCGAGTGCAATCAGCCCGCGCGTCACATAGAGCTGGCCGGTTGGAAGCGCGAATGCATTCACCGCGCCCGAATTGAGGATCGTCACCTTGTAAGCCTGATCGGGACGATCGGAGGCGGCCACCAGCCGATCTACGGTCTTGGCCATCAGGGCTTCTAGTTTCGGATCGTCATAGGCGCCGCCGTAGGAGGTCAGGATGCGCTCGTGCTCCTTCTCGGCGGCGGCGCTTTGAACGATGGTACGATTGGGCTTTGCGGAACTCGCACCCGAGGGGGCCGCGGCCTGGAAGCGGCTGATGTCGCCGCAAGCAGCCAGCGCCAGCGTCGCGCACAACACCAGTACCGTCGAACCTTGGTACGCAGCCCAAAGCCCGCGGCTCATCCCGCTCTCGCGCCGTCCCTTAACGTGCACCACTACGGCTACTCTTTCCCAAGCGGGCTAATTCCCGCCAAGCAGCTCAATCTGCCCCACCCGGAGCACATCAATTCGCGGCCCGCCATGCGCCTCAACGAAACCCCTAACCCGAATCCGGCGATTTTCGAAGGACTTAGGCAAAATGCCGGCCGCCTCGAACGCCGCTGACGCCCGCCTTGAAATAGTCACAGCGAAGTCTCGTGTCCAGTTTCGACCGAAATTCAGGTAAGTCGTCGCCCCCGCCTGCCGGACGGACAATACCTTGCCCTCGACCAGAGTAAACCGCCCGATCCCGGTCAAAATATCGCCCGGACTTTCGGTGTTTTTTATGACGGCCGGATCGGCCCAGATGCCCCGTTTGGCGCGGCGGGCCGCGGCCTCGGCGCCGGCCAGGGCCGAGGCACATTCCCTGTCGGTCACGGTGGCCGAAACGAGCGCCTCGCCCTGGTCCAGAAGTTCCTCCTGCACTGAGCTCATCGAGGAACCGAGGAATACGAAGGCATCCTGTCGTCCGTAGCGGTCGGGTGCATCGTCCACGCCGCGCAAGGTTACGTCGCGATTGAGCAGGATTTTCGCCAGCACCCGGCCGCTTGCGCCCTCTTGCAAGCCCGGCTCGATGCCGGAAAGGCGAACTTCGCGGCCATCCTGCAGGCGAAAGCTGCGCTCATCGATGATGCCGGAAACGCGCCCCTCGCCTTGCACCTCAAAGGCGCAACGTGACGCAGATGCCGGACCCGCCGCACTGGCGAGAAGCGCGATTGCACCAAGCGCAATTGCCGAGCGCCGCACGCATCGAAGCCCATCTGAATTTGCCTGGGCGCCCATGGCGTCCTGTTTACCCCACCCTTCATTCCACGCGTCGAAAGACGAAACCCCGATAGCTTGCCGCATCCCGACGCTTACGGCATGATTGAAGGACCGGAAATAGCAAGCTGCTGATTCAAGGCGGCGACAGGGAGGCTTCATGAGACGGATTTTTTCCGCCGCTCTTGGCGCGGTGTTGGCGGTGGGTGCAGGCCAGGCGGCGCTAGCGCAGAGCAAGCCTCCGCTCAAGCTCGGCGGCATCCTCGACATGTCCGGGCTTTATGCCGATATCACCGGCGCCGGCTCCGAGACAGCGGCAAAAATGGCGGCAGAGGATTTCGGCGGCGAGGTGCTTGGCCGCAAGATCGAGATTCTTGCAGCGGACCATCTCAACAAGGCCGATCTTTCCGCCAACATCGCCCGCGACATGCTCGACAACCAGGGTGTCGAGATGATCTATGACGTCGCCGCGTCCGCCACCGCGCTTGCCGCCGGCGAAATCGCCAAGGCGCGCAACAAGATCATCATGTTCAACGGACCGGGATCGATCCGGCTCAGCAACGAAGCCTGCGGTCCCTACACCGTGCATTATGTCTTCGACACCTTTGCCCAGGCCAATGTGACGGGGCTTGCCGCGGTCAAGCAGGGGCTCGACAGCTGGTTCTTCATCACCGTGGACTACGCATTCGGACAGGATCTGGAGAAAGATACGGTCAATGTCGTGAAGAAGTCCGGCGGCACGGTGCTCGGTAATGTCAGGCACCCGCTCAACACATCGGATTTCTCATCCTATCTCCTGCAGGCGCAGGCCTCCAAGGCCAAGGTGATCGGGCTTGCCAATGCCGGCGGCGATACTATCAACACGATCAAGCAGGCAGCCGAGTTCGGCATCATGAAGGCGGGACAGAAGCTATCGCCGCTTTTGGTTTTTGTGACCGATATCGACAGTATCGGGCTGGAGACCGCGCAGGGATTGCTGCTTTCCGAAGCCTTCTATTGGGACCTCAACGACGAGACCCGCGCCTTTTCCAAACGTTTCAAGGACCGGGTCGGCCGGGTGCCGAGCGCGGCGCAGGCTGGCGTCTATTCTTCCGTGTCGCACTATTTGAAGGCGGTGAAGGCGGCCGGCACCACGGACGCTGCCGCGGTGATGAAGGTCATGAAGGAAACCCCGATCAACGACATGTTCGCGAAAAACGGCCGGATCCGCGAGGACGGACGCATGGTTCACGACATGTACCTGTTTGAGGTCAAAAAGCCCTCGGAATCGAAAGGGCGCTGGGACGACTACAAGCTGATCGCAACCATTCCGGGCAACGAAGCGTTCCAGTCGCTCGAACTTTCACGCTGCCCGCTGGTGAAGAAATAGCCGTAGCGTCATTCCGGAGCGCGCAAAGCGCGAATCCGGAATCTGGAGATTCCGGGGTCCGATGCTTCGCATCGCCCCGGAACAACGGCAGAAGAGAGCAACAATAAGAAAGGCTGCCACCCCATGAGCAACGACATCGTGCTGCAAAACCTCGAGTCCGGCTTGCTGACGATCACCATGAACCGCCCCGACCGGCGCAACGCGCTCAATCCGGACATGACGCTGGGGTTGGTCGCGGCCGCGCGGCGCGCGGCCGAAGATCACGAGGTTCGCGCCGTTCTGCTCAAGGGTGCAGGCGGCACCTTCTGCGTCGGCGGCGATGTCAAATCGATGGCGGAGGGGCGGGCGCCGATG
>Ga0307474_10001486_pt1 | contig 16993 bp, 18 predicted proteins | sample atmos_gasesECM1C_2_FD_203312 | JGI IMG/M metagenome (GOLD analysis project Ga0307474, IMG submission 203312) | Hardwood forest soil microbial communities from Morgan-Monroe State Forest, Indiana, United States - atmos_gasesECM1C_05 | ecosystem: Environmental > Terrestrial > Soil > Temperate... | reverse complement strand
TCGAAAACTGGAGGCAACCAGAGCGAAAAGGGCGACGAAAAGAGAGCTCATCGTGATACCACCAGGATCTCACCAATGCTCGGAACCTCCGCGTTTTCAGCTCGGTCGGAGTTTTCGGTAACCACAGGGTCAGAAGCGGCCACGGCGGGGCGCTGTGCGAAGTGGGGGATGGGCGGCGGGCCGGTGTAGGTGGAGGCAATGGCGGTTTGGTGGGTGATGATCATCCGCGCAAGCGTGATCCCCCGCAGTTTTCGTACGTTTCCTGTTGACATTCACAGCGGGCCCTAGTAATGTCTCGCCCAATCAGCAGGCGGGATACGCCGATTAGAGCGACCGGATTCTCAGTTCCGTCAAAATCCCCCTACCTCGCTGCTTCCTCCTAAGATTTGTTGAACGCACGGCCCCCGAACGCATTCGTGTGCTTTCGTGGCTGAACAATAGATTAGGCTCTGTTCTTAACGTTGCAGGAGGAAGCCAAATGTTCCCGAGATGGTTCTCGCCCAAGCCCGTACAAACCCAATGCCATGCATTTTTCGCAGAGCAGCAGATCGCTCAATTTCCGGTTTGGCTGTCTCGTCTTTCAGCAGTCTCCTTTCGCACCGGAGAGCAGTCTGCTAGGGGCCGATCCCACCGTTTTCCGAAGAGCTTGTGTGGGGCCCTACTCCTAACCGTTGTCGGCCTCGCCCACGCGCAGGGCGGTCAGGTACCGGGCGTGCTGCCATTCTCTACTCGGAGCTTTAATGTTGACCTTGCGACAAGTAGCGTCACAGCCATATTCCCTATCCGTAGCAAGGCCGGAAAGATACCACTTTCGTATTCTTTGGTGGCTAACTACCAGATTCAAAAATCCAAAAACGGCTTGGCGTATAACCTTCTTACTCCGGGCGGATTAGCGGGACAACTCAATGCCCACACGTTTGGCTACACAGTCACATACACGACAACATCAATTCAAGACTGCAATGGATCGAACGATCAGACGTACGGGGGTTGGGTCGTAATCGACGGGAGCGGCGCTTCTCATCCTTTGTACGATGGGATTTGGGTCGATCGTACAGGCGCGTGCTTTCCATTCCCGCCAGTCTCTCAAACACAGGACGGTTCGGGTCTTACCGTAACGACAACATCCCAGCTCTATCTGGGACCGAAGACCATTTATGACGCCTCTGGATACGCCGGTGGTTCACTGACGCTCACCGATCCCGATGGAGTAACGGTATCTGAGTCTGGCTCCGGAGTAGCAAACTTCACTGACAGCCTAGGAACGCTTTTCATGTCCCAAACCTTTTCGGGCAACTACATCAACAGTTTGGTGTATCCCGATGCGAATGGTAATAACATCAATCCGCCATATTCAATTGCATATCAATCGTTTAATTTGAAAAGCAATTTCAACTGCCAAGGTTTGGGTTATACCTACAGCGATTATTCGTATTCGTCGATAACCCTGCCTGTCTCCGTCACTGACCCCACCGGCGCAGTAGTGAAAATCGGATACGAAGCGACTCCTGGATACTCGGGCTATATTACGGGTAGGCTGGGTAGCATAACGTACGGCTCGGGAGGCTCGATTTCCCATGCCTATTCGCAGAACAGCGACCCGCGAGGACAGAACGGGTTCGATTGTGTCAGTTTTGTCACACCGAAGATTACGGTCACCGTCAACGACAACAACGGTACTACAAGCAAATGGACGTATGCCAACTACAATAGCAAGAGCACTCCGGGGAATTTTGTGGTCACTGAAACCGATCCAGCGGGCAACCAGAGCGTTCACAACTTCGCGGGCGACTATCAGACTCAGGTAGCGACGTATGAGGGTGGCTGTCCCACAAGCATTTCAGGCTGCAACGGCGGCGGTGCACAGCAAAGCACCACAATAACGTGCTATAACACCAATTTCACTAGCTGCGCGACGCCGAGCTTGGTGCCCCACTTACCTTTTCTTCAAACAGACGTCTACACGTCTATCAATGGATCCGCAAGTAACCTGGTTGAGACCAAGTATGATTCCTTCGGAAATGTCACGGAAGTGAAGCAGTACGACTTTGGCGCAGCGATGCCTCCGACCGGCAATCCTACGTCTGATACGACAATTACACATGCTGGCGTAAATGGCGTCTCTTGTGGAACGGTAGCTCTTTATCAATACGACAGGCCGTGCTCCATCACGACACTTATGTCTGCCGGGAGCGCCATGAATCAAGTGAGTCAGGTTAACTACACTTATAATAATGGTCATCCAACGCAGACCTCCAAGTGGGTCAACGGGCCGAACCCTCTTAATGCTTACGCTTCGTACAACTCAAATGGCACAGTTAACACTGTTACGGACGTACAGGGAACCGTGACGACATACGCCTATAATGGGACCGGGGGTTGCAACGGCCTGCTTCCCACTTCGGCTAGCGCAGGGGGCCTCAGTACCTCCACGCAATGGAACTGTTACGGAGGTGTAGCAGCGCAGAGCACGGATTCGAATCAGCAGCCAACTACATATACGCACAATGACCCGCTATGGCGTCTCACCTCGACGAAAGATCCATTAGGAAATGTCATGAGTTATAGCTATCCAACGCCAACCACATTCGAGAGTGTGATGAACTTCAACGGTACCGTGTCAACGTTGGATAAACTGATCGCGACCGATGGTTTGGGCCGGCAAATCTTTAGGCAAGCTCGTCAAGGACAGGGAGCGTCGATGTTTGATAGCATCCAAACGTCCTATGGTTGGAATAGTACGGGTGCGTTTACCAAAACCACGTTACCCTATTCCGGCACTGTAGCCCAACCCGCACCCAGCGGTACCGGCTCCGTGACTACGCAGAACGATGTCACGTACCGCCCACTGAGTCTGAGCGACACCGGGGGCGGATTACAGACTGGCACTTATTCGCAAAACGACGTTCTTTCCGTCGCTAGCTCCCCTCCGTCTGGCGAGAACACCAAGCAAGTGCAGAATCAATACGACGGTCTTGGGCGGTTGACGAAGTCCTGCGCTATCGGCAACGGATCGAGTACTGCCTGCGGCCAGAACACTGGAATGCAGAACGGAGTGACAACTTCGTACAGCTACACGGCGGCAACCGGTAGCCAAACCACGAGCGCAACTCGCGGATCGCAAACCCGTAGTCAGACGTTTGATGCGCTCGGTCGCCTGACTTCCGAAACCAAACCAGAATCAGGCACGACTTCTTACGTCTACGACTTCTACGCTTCCGGAGTGTGCGCTGGGGCAACCGGAGGAAAGGGAGTCACCAGCGAGCCCGGAGACTTGATGCTGAAAACGCTCAACAACGGGCTTCAGGTCTGTTTTTTGCACGACTCTTTGCATCGTCTCACGGATGAACAATCATCCTCTGCCGATCAATGTAAACGTTTTCGATACGATAAGGTCACCAATGCCGTACAAGCTGTGCCATCCGGCTATTCCGCCATGAATGTTTCGGGGCGGCTCATTGAGGCCGAAACCGACACATGCAGCGCCTATCCACCCACACAAGCGACCATGATCACTGATGAGTGGTTCAGCTACGACGCAGACGGCAACGTGACCGACATTTGGGAAATGACGCCGCACTCAGGGCAGTACTATCATTCGAAGGCGGCATTCTATGCCAATGGTAAGGTCAACATGCTTCAACTTGCCAGCCCTTCTCTCTACACGATGACGTGGGGGCTTGATGGCGAAGGCCGATGGAATACGCTGACAGACACGACCAGCGGAAAAGCTCTTGTCACCGGAGCAACGTTCTTCCCGGCGGCGAATCCCGCCGTTGTAAGCTTGATCGGAACGGACAAAGATAGCTTCACATTCGATCAAAATACTGGACAGATGAAGAAATACGTGTTCACGGTCGGCAGTTCGAGCATGACGGGGAATCTGGCGTGGAGTTCCAACGGCACGCTCAACCAACTCGCAATTACCGATGGGTTCAATTCTGGCGGAACGCAGACGTGCAATTTCAATCCCACCGTGGCACCGGGAACAGGATATGACGACCTGGGTCGACTGGTTGGAGTTGACTGCGGCTCAGGGCAGTGGGGACAGACGTTTAGCTACGACATCTACGATAATCTGAGCAAATCAGCCAGCTTTTCGGGCAGAATAGGAACGACTTGGAATCCCGTATACTCGGCCACCACGAATCATTGCAACGGCTGCACGTATGACGCGGACGGAAATGTGACCGGGGACGGCAACAACGTCTACGGGTGGGACGGTTTCTCGAAGTTGACGTGGACCGCACCGTCGGGCACTCCCACCTGCGGTTCCAGCGGCAGGTGTGCTGTGTACGACGCCTTCGGCCGGATGGTCGAACGGAGTGTCGGCACTACATGGTATGAACAATGGTTCACGCAGGGCGGGACGGCGTGGATGAGCGGATCGACAATCAACTATGCTTACTGGCCAGCGCCGGAAGGCGGCAGGGTCCTACTGTATGGGAATAGCACGAACTACGACTATTTACACCCTGACTGGCTGGGTAACGCGAGGATCGACTCGGACCTTATCGGCCATACGATCAAGACGGATCAGGCGTACACGCCATACGGTGAAATCTACGACATTTTCGGCTCAAACGTGGGTCAGAATGAGATTTTCGCGACGATGGAAGGACATCTCGCAGGCGGCACCACGACTCCGGTCATGTGGGATACGCCGAATCGAGAACTGTCAATCGTTAGCCGCTGGCTGTCGCCCGACCCTGCTGGGGTGGGATGGAATCAGTACGCGTACGTGACAAATCCGAACAGCATGACGGACCCTACCGGCTTGGGCGGACAGTGCCCCGTAAGCCCTAATTGCAACAGTCTTCCGCCAGGCCAAGACCCGACCAGGGGATGCACAGTTTCCATCGACGGGCAGGAGCTACCATGTGGCTTGCTCGGCTCTGGCGGCGAGTCGACCGTCGTCTGCCCGGACGGCAACTGTAATGTATTTGGACGGTATACCGGTACGGACTCCAATGGTGCACCCTTCGACCTCCAGTTGGTACCTGGCGTTAACGGATCCACTTGGATTAACAACTTCAATGCTCAGGAAGCCAGTCCGTTCGGCGTTGCCACTGAATTTGGGCTTTTGCTGCCGATGTCCAGCGGTTTCCAATCTCTGTTACCTGCTGTAAACAGTTGTCAAGCACCATTTCTCTGCAATCGCCCCCCCGTCGCAAACGTGGGGGCTCTTCCGCCAACGCCGCAGAACAAAGTGCAGAAGGTGACAGCGGGATGTGTGGGACAGAGACTTGTCGACAACTTCGTTGGCCCAACTGGAAGCGTAACAGTGACTACGGTGCTCAACGTTGCGGGCGTCGCTGTATTTAGGCCCGCCGTGGCGAGTCTGCTGCCTGGGCCGGGCTGGGTCTATACGGGCGCAGCCGTAGCTTATGACCTCGGAATAGTCGGGAAGTCGTATGTGGAATGTAGGAATGGAGGGGGACAACCGGTCGTTGAGACACCAGCTGATGACCAACCGGAGGAGCCGGAATAGAGTGAAGGGAGAGAAACCGATCGCAGAGGAGAGAGGAATGACACCGACCCGAGGACTACTCAAGAATCGGCCAATACTTATTGGGATACTGCTCTTCTGTTCATATGAATGCGTCACGCTGTGGTTGACGATTACGAAATATAGTAGGTTTCCACACGACCCAGTGAGTACCTTTGGCCTAGCGTTCGCGGTTTTCATCACCGCGTCAATTACTTGGCGGTCGCATCTTTCCGCGGATCGAATGATATTTGGTGCGATCACCGTCACTCTCGTACTAACGGCAGTAAGGATGGCTCATCTAACTCCGCTCGCAATGCTGGCTACAAAAATAGCGGAGGCCATGGTGTGGACAATTGCCGCAGGAATTGGCTTCATAGTGTTGCTGCGCGGATTCAAGATCTCGCGGATGGACAGCTAGTAGCGCCGCAAACAACAGTTGGATTACGGCTGCCACAGATGCTGCTGGCATAGTTGGACTTTTTCAAAAGGTCGCGAAACCGATGGGACGTGTGGGTGCGCCGGCAGATATTCTTTTGCCAGATACTCGTTGGCGGCTTCGTAGCTAGCGATCTTCTTCCGCCGCAGTTTCTTGATCAGCCGATCCTGATGCGTCCCGTGGTTGCGTTCTACCCGGCGCCGAAATTTCGCCGGTTTGCTACGATTGGAAACTCGCCCCACATTGCCATGCTGCAGCCCTTGGCTGCCCTTGTGGCTGGCGAATTGTTATTTCGCCCACAATTCGCCAGCCACAGGTTCTCTGAAGTGCGTTTGCGCCAAGTCATCGATGGAGTCAGATCCGAGTTCGCCACTCATACCCCAGTGGCTATGATCATCCGCTCAAAGCTCTACCATGTGATCCTTTAGGAAGAACTTATTGCCTTCTCCCCTGCATTGCGCTCCCGCCGAGATGAAGAACCAACATCGAAATGTGATCGGTAGAAGTCGGTATGAATTCGATCTGCACGTCCATTGCCCGCGTAAAGAACTGAGGGTGACCGTTTATTTCTCCTTCATAGGAGAACAGCAACGGCGGCTGTCCCGATGCTTGCACGATCAGGCCGTCGTCCGATGGCGTTATTTTGAGCGACAACTGGGCCGAGATTTCGTAGTCTCCAACAAACTTTGAGAGTTCTGCTCTCGCGATTGGCAGCGCAACTCTCGGCTTGGCAAGTGTGACCGCTTTCCCCAGGGTCACGTATAAGAGCTTGCCAGCCATGATGTCCGGTGCATCGCCGCTTACGTTGGACAAGACGATGATGGCGATATTGCGGGCTGGGACATAAGTCATATAGCTGTTGAAGCCGTCAATGCTGCCGCCGTGTTCAACGACCTCCATGTCATCTTTACGACTCACGAAGACCCCATCCCCATAGTTCCCTTTACCTGGTGTTGTCATCTGCTTGAGAGATGAAGCTGACAGAACCTTCCCACCAAACAGGGCCCGTTCCCATCGAAGCAGATCCGCAGTTGTCGAGTACATGGAGCCAGTGGCCCAGCCTACAGACATTGATAGAGAACGGACGGGAACTAGACCCTTTGGTCCAGGCTGGTAACCTTCGGCTCTTTCGGGCAAGATCAGGTCGTCATCGTCGAGCCCGGAATCCTTCATTCCCAGTGGTGCAAGGATGCGCTCGCGTAAGAGATCCCCATAGCGTCGACCGGTGACTTTTTCCAAGATCATACCGAGCAACGTGTAGTTGGAATTGCTGTACTCCCACTGTGTTCCAGGTGAGAAGTTCAGAGGTTTGTCTTTGAAGAGGGCGACTTCCTCGGCAGGTGTTCGAGAGACCATCCGCCATTCAAAGTATCGTTTGTCGAAGATGAAGTTGGGAATGCCCGAGGTGTGATGCAACAGATCGGCTATTGTTAGTTTTTCCCATGCAGCCGGAGCATCAGGCAGGTATTTGCGGACAGGATCGTCCACGGAGAGCCTGCCTTCTTCTTGCTCCAAGAGAATGAGAGCTGCGGTGAACTGCTTTGTCATCGAGCCGATCCTGAACTTCACGTTAGGAGAATCTGGAATGTTCCACTCCAGAACTGCTTTTCCGTAGGCCTTGTCAAGAAGTATGGTGGGGCCCTTCACTACCAAGACAGCACCCATGAATGCATTGTCCTTGGTGAACGAACTCGCTACCTCATCTAGACGCTGGTTGGACGAGTCCGGCTCGACAGCGCCAGCCTGGGCAAAGACTGTTGCAGAACGGACAACCCAAATGGCCAAAAAGAAGTAAATAACTCGGCGGATGAGTGAGGCACTGCACTGCGAACTGTTCATTAGATTCCTTTGGACTCAAGGGGCACATAACGTGACCCGGCATGGTGAGTAGGGCCTAAAAGAGCAGGCTTCCACCCATTCGACAAAGAGGACTCTATCTCACGATAGAGCCGCTTTGACTTGATATCGACAAATGAACAGGAAAACGCGATGAGCAGAGGTAGAGGTGCGATAAGCGCCTGAGCCTCGGCCCATTTCGCTGTGGATGCGCCGCGCCCATCCCCCTGGTGATTCATTTCTCGGCAGAGATTACGACCATACCGATTTGCGATCGGGAAAGGCTGCCCTCTAATAATTCGACCTTCCCTATTGGAGCGTTTTGCGTTGACCCGCGGGAAAGCTGCGACGAAGCGCCTTAGGTAGGCAGTTCTGAAAGACTAGAATCAGAAGCATGGCGCGCACGAGAACACCGTGGTTTCCGTCTTTCTGGCAGATACAGCCTGCGGCATGGACGCTCATGTACGTGCTGCTCATCGTTGCAGCTCTTCCCCATCTGAGAGAGCCGGCAATCTTGAGCTACAACACAGTTGCATGTGTCATGGCCTTCAGCGTTAGCATCCTGCTTCGTCCGATCTGTAGGAGGGTGTATGAGCGTTGGCTTGCAAACTGGTTAGTGTTGGAGAGCTTTGCGTTCGGGCTCTCACTTGTCGGCGGAACCATCGTCACGTTTTGTTGCCAGCTCGTTCTATTCGGAGTTCGAAACTTCAGGTGGAGCAACTGGATTCTGAGCGGAGTGCAGCTCTCCCTGATTCTTTTTCTCTGGTGTAGCTTGTATTTCAGCGTGAAGCAGTGGAATAGGGTTAATCAGGAACTAGAACGCAGCCACAGAGCCGAGGACGAAGCGCGTGACGCGCGCCTCAGTGCACTGCAGTATCAGTTGAATCCCCATTTCCTCTTCAATGCCCTAAACGCCGTATCAACCTTGATCCTCGAAAAACGAGATGAAGACGCTACTCAGATGATCTCGCAGATCTGCGATGTCCTCCGCACCTCACTCGTATCGAATACCCCGTCTTTGATTAGCCTTTCGGAGGAGATTACTGTCATTGAGAAATACCTGGCCATTGAGCAGATTCGAATCGGTCCAAGGCTGAGTATTGCTGTGTGTGTTGATGATGACGTTCTGCAGGCTCAAGTACCGGCGAAAATCCTCCAACCTCTGATAGAGAACGCAGTCAAACACGGCGTATCTTGCGTTCCTGGTGAAGGCCAGATTACCGTCCGCGGCTATCGTGAGGGTGACAGACTTAAGGTACTCGTAAGAAATACGGGGGAGAAGCACGGCAGTTCGGGACAGCCCGAGACTAGCGTGGCAGGAATCGGGCTTACAAATACAAGACAACGGTTGAATACCCTGTATGGCTCCGACTTCACGCTTTCGCTCGATTGGCCGCTGGATGGAGGCTGTCAGGTACGTCTCGACCTGCCGTTTCAAAGAACTAAACACAAGGATTCTGCACTGTGCGAGTGCTGATAATAGATGACGAGCCGCCTGCACGGCGCGGCATCGCTCTGCGACTGAAAAGGCTTTCCGATGTAGAAGTAGTCGGTGAATCGGGCGATGGTGTGGAAGCGCTTAAGGATATTCTGAGACTCACACCCGATCTTATCTTCTTAGATGTGCAGATGCCGGGTATGAACGGCTTTGACGTCCTGCGGGCTCTTCCTGAGGACAAAATGCCGCATGTCGTCTTCCTCACTGCGTTCGAAGAGCACGCGCTCCATGCTTTTGAAGTTCACGCGCTGGATTACCTACTGAAACCTATCAATGACAAGCGATTTACAGCGATGATGGAATATGTGAGACGTAGGCTGAACAGCGGTACCTCCCACACTGCAGATCAACGGATTAAAGCTCTGCTCGACCAACCCCTCCCTTTTTCAGACTCAAGCTTCGCCATACGGACGGGCCTTCGAACCAAGATCGTGTCGCAGGAAGACGTTCTCTGGATTTCTGCCGCAAGAGATTATGTGGAGTTGCATACTAGAACGGGAGCGGTGCACCTTTTGCGCGAAACGATGAGCGCTCTCGAAGAGAGGCTGGATCCAGCCAAATTCATAAGGATTCATCGATCGCGCATTGTGCGGCGAGACCAAATAACAGAGGTAATCAGTGAGGACGACGGCGAATATGTGATTAGGTTACGCGACGGTTCGGAACATCGCTGCAGCAGAACATATTCGCGCATGTTGACGAGTTGGCTTCAGTCCGGAAGGGAGTGAGCTAAACCATCCCCGCATCCCGTTCGGTCCAAAAACTCTACCCGACTCCTGTCTGGAACGGGATTGCGTTGGAGCTTTTGGGGGCCAACCGAGAGAAGTATGCGAAACGCTGCTTGTCGATCACGAGAAAGCTCACAGAGGCGACCTCTGAAGATTGATCACCATGGCTTGATGGCCCTACGTTTTGGGGGCGCTCACGCCGCCCGGTGGTAGTAGTTCAGCATGCCGCCCAGTCGCTGGCGTCGCTGGATCGTTCCATTAGAGTCTGTCGGAATAGCCTGGGGAGTAATGAGCCGGTTGCCCAGCCCTTGATGATTTCGTTCCAGATGGTAATGGGCCACGAACTCTCGGATCGCTTTCCGCAGTGAGCCCTCGCCAAAGAGTATCAATCGGTCCAGGCACGACTCCTTGATCGTGCGTACAAAGCGTTCCGCGTAGGCGTTCAGGTTGGGGGAACGCGGTGGCAGTTTCACCGACTGAATCCCAATGTCGGCGAGCATCTCCAGGAACTCTGCCGTGAACAGCGGATCGCGATCATGGATCAAATACCGCTTCCCAACAAACAGACCATCGATGGGATCACTTTGGTTCCGGCCGATTTGGCTCATCCACAGTCCGTTGGCTTTAGCTCCAATCCCAGCGATCTTCACACCTCGGCTGGACAAGTCGATGAAGAGGTCGCACTCACTGCGCGGCCTGGGGCGCGGGCGGCAGTCCTCCTGACCAATCCACTAATCCATCGGGTTGAACTGCAGATATACCCAGTAGGCAAGGGCCGTCACGATCAGAATCGCGCACCAAATGACAACTTGTGCCGCTCTTGCCATGAATTTGAAGTTTACGACGTGCCTGTCGCGCGGATGTGGAATTTTCGGTGCGTTGCGGGTGCGGGGCCGAGGCGTGGTTACCTTGGTTACTCGGGTCATCTAGTGTCCAGATTTGTTTACCCTTACACTTCCGGCAATAGATGGTTTCTGCAAGAAACAGGGGTAGGTGTAGCTTCTTTGGGATGCCACGCTCATTCTATTTGGAGACCGCACCTCCAGCTCGGGGAGTCCACGAAGTGGAGAAGAAAAAAACATGAGGAAACAGAAGGGTTTCTCACTGATGAGCTGCTGATCGTGGTGGCCATCATCCTGATCATTGCGGCTATCGCAATTCCAAACTTGCTGCGCGCCCGCATGGCGGCCAATGAGTCGTCTGCTGTCGGCTCCATCCGTACCATCAATACCGGTATGGTAACCTACAATACCGGTTATCCGACGATCGGTTTCGCAAGCGCCCTGGCCAACCTGGGCGGGGCAGCTGGTGGGGCTTGCACGCCCGCTACCAATACCGCTTGCCTGATCGACAGCGTTCTGTCGGCCGGCACCAAGAGCGGATACATCTTCACGGCTCAGGCTGGAGTAGTGGCGGTCCCGCAGACCACCTAATACTCGACGGCGACTCCGGTCACTGCGAGCCAGACCGGTATCCGCAGCTTCTGCTCTTCTGAAGATGCTGTGGTGCGCTACGACTCCACCGGCGGGCTGGCTGGCAGCGAAGGCGCTTGCCAGAACCTCGCGCCGCTAAACTAGTAAACGTAGTTTTGATTTGATAGAGAGACGCTGGGGACGAAATCGAGATGAGCACGGCGCAATCCAATCAGTATAGTTGCGAAGCCTTTACGACTAGTCCCCATATTCTCCTTTCCTGTTTGCTGTTGCTGTTTCTTTGTTCCAATCTGTTTGCCCAGAGTAAGCAAAAGCGACAACCGTCCACTCCAGCGGAGCGTGCCCAGGCCACTTAGCTGTTGCATCAACTCTCGAATCGAGACCTGCTCGAGGTTCGCCACTGTCCTCACGACGGCGGCGCGTTGACTTTCGGTTGTGTTAGGCGCGGCAGTCTTGTTGAACTTCTGAACGGCCATATCCCATGACATCGGGCGCGTGAAGAACCCTTCATAATCTTTGCTTTCTTGTTCGAGGACACGCCCATTGTTCAGCGTGATCTTCACCCGACAAGGCATCTCGTCCGGGAAACGATCCGAAAAGGCGGTGCGGGGTTGAACCGAGACCTTGGGCAGCAGCGCCTGCACGCCTGCCCGCTGAATGCGCTGCGGATCGTACTGTTCGGGCATTACCTGAGCGTCAAGAATTGCTGCCGCAAGTATGTATGGCAGGCTGTGATCGCCTGCTCTTTGGTGGACACGACACTTTTGTCACCTTCTTCGCCTCCGCCGATGATGTTGTAAGCCACATCAAAGATCTCCGCATCCACTCGCTTGATCTCGGTGCCTGAGAACTGATAACGCTGGCGCAGAATGAGAACGGCTTCAATGGCGGTTTGTGAGTGGATCTCGGCGTTGTATTTCTTGACGATGGTTCTCGCTACGGATCCCAGACTCTCCGCGGGCCAGCACACCTCGAAGTACCCTGTGATGGCATCCATGAGTCCCTTATCCCCCCAATTACCTCCAGGGGACCGGTAATACCTTGCCTAGCCAGCAATGTGGCCCGCTGCAACAGGCTGCCAGATTTGGGTAGGCGAGCCCCTTCCAATGCGACAATTTTCCCGTCCGGGTCACGCGCAAAGCATTAGAGGCCGTTCCACAAACGGCAATCGCGTTGGCGGTCTGGGAGGGATCGAGCCTTAGGATCTTGGACACTCCTGCCGCTACTGCATATGCGCCTTGCACGGTGTGGTCGAATCCTCGCTCCCGAACCGGAGCGACATCGCACAGTCGGCATTGGACTTGGTAAGCCACTGCAAGCGCGGTCATCAGGTCGCGCCCGGTAGCCCCGATCAGTTCGCCTCCCGCCAGGATTGCCCCGAGGTTGTCGCTCGGGTGACAGGTTTCTCCCTTGGCTAGATAGCTGTCGTTGAAATCCAGATAGCCTATCAGCGCGCTGTTGTAGAGAGCAGCCCGGTCGACATCCGCGGACCCACCACCGATCAGCGTACAGTTGCCACAATTTCCTAGCCCATTGATGTAGGCACGTAGCATGCGTATGGGCTCCCCATGAAGTGCACCAAGACTGCAACCCACGGCGTCCAAAACACGGATCTTGAGTTGCTGGCGGATTTCGGAGCCTAGCGTGGCATATCCCGTTCTGCCCAGAAATTCCGCCATCCGTTCCGCCTGGCTCCCACCGCTCTGGTGTGAAACTGCAGTCATTCTTCACTCGGGCAATCGGGGTCTTCTTCGGGCTCACCTGGCCGCTTTCTTTCTCTATCTCCGCACGGTTGCCTGTTCTTTGAAATAGTCCGTTCGTACTTGTAAGGCAAACAACCATCACAACGGCACTGGACAACCACAATTAGGGATTGAGGGCAGATGCCTCACCGGAGGAACAGCAGCCGGCTGGAAAGGTGGAGCTAGATTAGCTTGCGCTGAATAGCATGGGTTACAGCTTCGAGACGGTTATGAGTCCGTAGCTTTTGATTGACGTGGTGAAGATGATTACGCAGGGTCTGGAGGCTGATTCCCAGTGTCCCAGCAATCTCCGGAGAGTTCTTCCCCGCTGAGAACAGTCTCAAAACATGCAACTCCTGCTCGGAAAGCGGCGACACTGGAGCCGCAGCCGGTGCAACTTGTGTGGCAACCTGATACAACTGCCGAGACACCTCAAGCACCTTCTCCGTCGCTTCTTCCGCTTTTTTCCGTCGGTTGACGTCGCGCGCCAAATGAACGATTAGATGGTGTTGAGTACGGGGACAGCGAGAGTTTCCATCAGCGCGCGGGCACTGTTGCAGCGCCTCCCGCAAAACGTCCTCACGCACGCCCTGCGACGCCTTACATCGCGTTCACCAGCGTGCCTCCCAACGATTCCCCGAAAAGAGTGTTGATACGGCTGACTTTCAACTGATTCGAGATAATGAACGTCCACGGCCAAGGAAAGGAGAACGTAGACGCAAAACCATGATGGAACTTGTCCCGAAGTGACTGCGGGCTGACGGATGTCGAAGGAGGGACACAGGCTTCGGAGAGAGTGCAAGCTTCTCAGAACCTAATTGCGGTTGCAGCCTTTCTATCTTCTCCTACATTCAATCACTTGCCACCAGTTTTTTTTCCGTTCAAGTTTGGCATTCCCAATGCATAGACTGATTAGGGAGGCGGTATTCCTATTGGAATGGCACGCCCCAGACACGCAGAAAAACTTAGGAGAAACAGAATAAACTCTTTAGAGAATTTGATTGTGTGCATGGCCTCGTCATTAGTCCTGTGCGCTATCCCTAGCATGGCACAGATCGCTAACAGTGCGACCTTTGACGCACCCTCCGCGTTTTACGCGGGGAACGCGAAGACGCCTGCGGGCAGTTATCGAGTGACTCAGCCGAACGCCGACGACAGCCTCTGATTGCTCGAAACCGCCGACGGCTCACACTCCGTCTTCTTGGAGTATGAAATCGTCTCCTCCGAAACTCGGCATGCTCAGAGCGATGTCACTTTCAACAAGTATGGCAACGTCGATTTTTGAGCGCCATCTGGATCGCAGGACGAAGGTGCGGGATGCAGATTCTGCCGTCGAAAGTCGAACAAAATGCCGCCAAAGCTGCAGCCGTGGAAAAACATTCGCTGCCAGCCAAGAATGTCGGCCAGCCGTAATAACTGGGGCAGGCTCGTCGTGAAGTCTCAACAAGCAAAGGAGAAATCATGAAAGTACGAAGCACAATATTGTTTTCGATCGCCATGTTGTTTGTCTCCATATCTGCGTCCTTCGCCCAGCTGGTGAAGACAGACTACGATCACAACGCAAATTTCGCAGAGTACACGACGTACTCCTGGGAGAAGGTCCAAACGCAAGATCCGCTGCTGGTTGCCCGCATTAAGGAAGCGGTGAATGCGGCTCTGGCGGCCAAGGGCTGGACCCAGGTCGACTCCGGTGGCGACGTCTGCATCGTAGCGATGGAAATCACCCGGAATCAACAGACTCTCAACACGTTTTACGATGGCTTTGGAGGAGGTTGGCGTTGGAGAGGATTCGGGGGATTCGGAGAAGCAACGACAACAACTGAAACGTACCAGGTCGGCACCCTGGTGGTCGATCTGTTCGCCGCCAAGAGCAAGAATCTAATCTGGCGAGGCTCGTCCAGCGACACACTTTCCAACAATGCAGATAAGAACACCAGGAATCTCGACAAGGGTGTGCAGAAGATGTTCGAACATTTTCCACCGCATGCGAAAAAGTAATCCTGAATGTCGGTTGGCGAGGGCTGGGCATTCAGAGTAGTGACTTGTGGTCACGGGGTACAGTGTCAACATCCCGACTCCGTCGCGCTCTCGCCATCACACAGCATCGAAATGACACGTGACGCAACTTGTTCCGGAGAAAAGCAATTGCCGTACGTAAATGATTTGGCCCTCGGGATGCACATAGAAGCGCGATGCGAGGAAGAATTACAGTGAAGCACTTCTGCGGATCACCGGTCGAGATTGGAGCAAGGCGCGTCCGAGCCGCTGCGCTCCTCGTGGTTGTTTTCAGCATGATTGGATGTACGGCGAAACGTCTGGTGCTGGTGCCAGCGCCCAATGCTACCTTGGCCGCTCGACCCAACTCAGCTGAGGGCTCAAGTCAGGGAGTATCCGTCTTACTGCAACCGGATGCATGGGACGGATATCCCCGAACTCTGGACAGAAATCTCATTCCCATCAAAGTTACGATTCAAAATAGCAGTGAGCATGACGTGGCAATCCGATACGAGGATTTTGTACTCGTCGCATCGGGCGATCGCCGTTACAGTGATATCCCCCCGGATCAAATAAGAGGTTTCAGCCGTGAGGCTCTGCAACCCTATTGGGCCTACTCTGAGGCCGAGAAGCACGTCGAAGTGCAGCAACTACCGACTGAGTCAATGCTCAAGCAAGCAATGTCTGAGGGCGTCGTGGCCCGCGGTACAGAAACTAGCGGATTTCTCTACTTTCCGAGACCCTCGAAACTACCGAACGAAATCACTTTTAGTGTTACTTTGGTGGATGCGCACACAAAGCAAAGGTTCGCTGACATTGTTGTCCCGCTAGTTCTGAAGGTGTTGCCTCGCAGCGCCGACACGTACAGCCCCCTTTGACTGAATACCTACAGCATTGTCATGCTCTCGAGTTGACCGGTCCTTTTTTCTGTCACACGTGTCCCACGTCAGCGGAACCGCCGAATCCGGCGCGAAATCTCCTCTCTGTTCTTGGGCGCGAGCAAAATGGAGTGTTCTCCACCTTAGGAGGTGCATTCCGAAACGTGATGATAGCGCAGTGCACTCATCCGAAAAGTGAAGCCTGCTCCGGAACAGAGGACTTGGTACGGGGTCTCCTGGCCGATCCGGGTCTGTGTTCGAAGATGAGGACCGAAGTCGAATCGATCAATTGCTGGACAAGCACAGGGGTATCGGAATCGCTCGGAATCACGTTGCCAGACAATTCGCGAGACGCCACTTCATCGACTGCTTCAGAAGCGGTCGGAAATAACTTCTGGTGTTCGGTGTTGATTGTCTTCCAGACAGCGTCGGCGGACTCGCCGATGCCATTCCTCTCTACAAGTTCTCGCGCCATCGCCGAAAGCATGTCATCGTCTTCGTCGATGTTCTGTAATCCTTCGCCAGCAAACTTGCCCTCCATGGTGAGCGCCACCAGAAGTTTCTTTCCCATCAGGCGCAGACAGGCAGTCTGCATCGTCCCTTCATAGCAAAGGAACTTCACGCGCACTTGGCGCCGCTGCCCGATGCGCCAGGACCGCCGACTGGCCTGGCGCAGGGTATGTAGTGAGTAGCCTGACTCGTAGAAAATGATGGTTGGGAAATCGAGCAGGTCCAGACCCGTTTCAACCAACTTGGGATGGGAGATTACGACCTGCACTCCTTCCTTGACCTGCCGTGCATACCAGGGCTCCGTTTTGACGTGTCCACGCTGGCGCGTAGAATTGCCGTTCGAATTCCTTCGTTCGTCAGAATCCGCAGAAGTCTGGCTGTGACGTCATGCTTCTGCGTCTAGACAGCGAACACCTGGCAACGGCGCCCTTCGGCGAGTTCTTTTC
>Ga0307474_10001483_pt1 | contig 17025 bp, 22 predicted proteins | sample atmos_gasesECM1C_2_FD_203312 | JGI IMG/M metagenome (GOLD analysis project Ga0307474, IMG submission 203312) | Hardwood forest soil microbial communities from Morgan-Monroe State Forest, Indiana, United States - atmos_gasesECM1C_05 | ecosystem: Environmental > Terrestrial > Soil > Temperate... | reverse complement strand
TGGTCTTCAGTCAGTTTCTTGTTGGTGAGGGTTGCATGCGACCAGGTGTGCGATCCGATCGTATGGCCCGCCGCTGCGACCTGTTTGAGGATTTCCGGATAGTAGGTCGAATGCTTGCCGATCGGGAAGAAAATGCCGGTCGTGCACTCGTCGGCCAAGGTCTTCAGCACCGACGGCGTGTTGAGCGGCCAGGGGCCGTCGTCGAACGTCAGCACAACTTCCTTTTCGCGCAGGAAATCAAGTTGCTTGAAATGCTCAAAACCGAATCCCGGACCCCCGGTGGTGTCGACTTCAACCACGCGGCCGATGCCGAGTGCGTCCGCATTGGCGCAAGGCTGTTTGGCCGGTGCCGGCGTCGCTGCGGCTGCCGGCCCGGGCGCCGCGGCGGCGGCTGGCGCTGGGCTGTTCTTCATGGCCGGGGTTTGCGACCAGGCTGCACCGGTCGCCAACAACGAAACCGCGCTTGCTAAGATCAAACCTGCCGCAATACGCATCTTTGTGTTCCTTTATCGAGATCGCCCGCTGAGAATCGGCATTCGCCATCGCCCGAGCGCTTTTCCCGCCCCAAGCCATCATAGCCTAGTAGGACCGGCGCGGCCACGGCAACGGCTTTTTCAAGAGCAGTGGATTTGTCGGTTGAACCGGTTAATTCGGGGGATTACGCGGCGATCTTGAGGCCTCGCGTCAGCTGGCGGCAAGTGCCCGCGCCACCGCGGTCTTTACCCGCGTATCAAGTGGTTCGACCGATTCGGCAAAGACCTCGGCGATATAGCCATCGCGACCGACAAGGTATTTGCGGAAGTTCCAGCGCGGAACATCGCCCGGCCGCGCGACTGCGGCCCATTTGTAGAAGGGATGGGCGTTGGTGCCGCTGACGATCGTCTTGGCCGCCATGGGAAAGGTAACGCCATATTGGTGCTGGGCGGTCTCTGCGATCTCGCTGGCGCCACCGGGTTCTTGCGCGCCGCAATCATTGGAGGGAATGCCGATGATCACGAGGCCTCGATCATGAAACTCGGTCCAGAGCTGCTGTAACCCGGCATATTGCGGCGTGAAACCGCATAATGACGCCGTGTTGACGACGAGCATCGGGTGACCAGCATAATCCGATAGCCTGATTTCGCCCCCGGCGAGCGCGGGAAATGAGAAGGCGTAAGCCGTCATTTTCGTCATTGCGCCTTGCGCGCAAGCCTTTCGGCCCGGTAACGGACTGGCCAGCGCGCTCAGCGCCGAAGCGATCAGGATCCTGCGGTTGATCATCGAAATCCCCCAGGGTTCGGCCTGCCTTCAGCTTAGCCTTCGCCACTACCTCTCAACAAGCCATCAGGCATGGGGAACAGGACACCACGGCACTGGCAGAAGCGGAAGGTAGTACTGATTCCATTGGCATGTCAGTTCCGGCCCCCGGCGCATGAAGGCATATTTGATCGGCTCGGCTTGGCCGACGACGATTTGCAGTCCGAAAAGCACCGTTGCGATCGGTGCGGCCCATTTGTGAAAGCGAAACTCGCTCAAGGAATCGAGCAACATCGCGCCGGCAAGGATGATCATGGGATCCGTGAAAATGAAATATTCGGATTTCAATCCACGTCGCACTCCTAGCGTATCGATGCCGAGCGCAGCCACGAGCAGCACGAGCGCCTGCATAGCAACCTGTCTTCGGCCACGCGACCACGCATAAACGATGCCGGGCACGATCAGCCAGGTGAGAAATACGGTGGGCCGGGGGGAAGAGTGAAGCACGAAAGTATAGCGCGCAAAAACCGATGCGACACCTTCGAGCAAAAGCCAGGGAATTGCAAAACGGCTGGACCCGCTCGCCGCAGCCTGCGTGTTCGCGTCCGCAAACGCGAGCATTTTTTCCAGAGGATTGAACACCGCGATCACATTGCCGGTGTTGTACGCCAGATCGAGTGCAAGTAAGGCCAGCGCCGCGCCAGCCACGATCGCGGCTAACGAAGCCAGCGTTTCGGTTACGCTGACGCGCCAGATGGCCGCATAGGCGATCATGCAGCTCACGATCAGGAGCAGAAGCGCCGCCTGGTAGACACCGAAGTGGCCGAGCACAAGCGGACGAAACTGTGCGGCCTCAAGCAGTGTGCGATCAAAGCCTGTCGTGACGAGCGGCCACGCCGCCCATGCCGAAGCTATTGCCGCTGCGAATGCGATCATCGCCGCCGGAAAGCTCGATCGCGCATCGCGCCAGAACAAAACGCTGGAACTATCGGCCCCTCCGAAAGGCAACACCAGTAGCGGCAGGATAGCGATCAGCAGGATGGCTTGCACCTTGTTCTCCAGACCGACTACGCAGAGCGCAGCCGCAAACGCCATCCAAAGCGGGCGGAGGACACTTGCACGGCGGCCGATCACGATCAGGATCATCAGTGCGAAGATGACCGGGCACGCGGCCACGAGTTCGCTGCGCAAGATGCGTGAGTGCACGGCAATCCCGCCCGAAAACGCAAAGGCGAAGGTCGCGATCAGTGCAACGCGCCAGTCACGCACGATGGCGCGGATCAATCCCGCAAATATCGCAACGCTACAGGTTGCGATCAACCAGGCGAGAACGCGGCCGGCGCGAACGGCGCTGGTCATTGCGGCATCGAAAGCCTTGAGGTCGGCCGCCGGCGGCATCGTCGACAGCGAATAGGCATCAAGCAGGCCGAGACAATGCAGCAGGCCAAACCATGCCTTCACGGACAGGATGGTGAGGTAGGCGGTGTGGTCGAAGAAGACTTGCGGTTTGCCATCGTTGAGGACAAGGGCATTGTAGATCACCATGAAATCCATGTCGGCGTTGCGCCAGTAAACCAGCGCGTAGCCGTACAGAAAAAAAGAGGCGGTCAGCCCGGCGAAGATCAATGCCAATCCGCCGCGCCAGCCAAGAAATGTCAGAGGGGCGAGCGCGTCCGGCGTCGCGTGGAGCGGCGGCCGGGTCGAAGTCAAGGTGGGAGCTTGGTCCATGGCGGCGGTCTTTTAGCCCAGCCTCCGGTTCAAAGCGACCGGCGGTCCGCGCTTCTTGGAGCTTTTGCCAAGGACCTAACGCAGCCTGACGATGAAATCCGTTCCCTCGCCGGTCTCGCCGGCGGCAATCCCCTGGTCGGAAACGATGATTGACCCGCCGGTCGAGAGCGCCTCGGCGATTCTCGCCACGGCATCAGCGGGGAGCTTGATCCGATTCAGCGCCTCCGTGGGGCTGTCCTGCTCTGGTGAAGCCTTTGCCTCGACCGGCGCTGCGCCTGTGATCTTGCGCCGGGGCCAGCCACGCTCATCTTCGCTTCGCCGCTCGGCATGTCTGCCCGGGGCGGGGAGCGATATCACCGACCAGTGCAGGATGTTGCCATCGTCCTTGTCGATTTGCGCGGTGAATACGTGTGTTCCCAGCGGGCGGTCCTCAGGTGAAATCGAGATCGGGACCTCGAACAGTGGCGAAAAATTCTGCCGGACGTAAAGCTTTGAATCCTTGCGGCTGACGAAGGCGGCAATCTGACCGGCGCGCTTGGAGGCTGCAGCCGAATCGGTCTTTGCGCCAGCCGCTCTCATCAAATCGGCCGGCCGGTTCTGATCCTTGTTCGGTTCGGGAATCGCCGAAGGCGCTACTGCCGCCTTGGTATCTCCGGTGGGCTTCTCGTTTGGTCCGTTAGCCCCAACTTTGGCCGGCTCGGCTTTGAGCACGTCTGCCCTGGTTTCGGTTTGGGGTTTTGCTTCGGTAGCTGAAAGCTTTTGTTCGGCTGCCGCGGGCGGGCCGTGATCGCGTTGGGCTGCGTCGGACATCCTGGTTGCCGGTGATGTGCTGCCGGCATCCGCCGTTCGCGTCTGGGGTGCAGAAGACGGTGCCTCGTCCGCCAAAGGCTTTGCGCCATCGTCGTGGCCAACACCCGAACGCAAGTCGATCCTTGCCTGTGCGACAGTTGCGCCTGCATTTTTCTCGGTGTCCACCGCCTGGTCAACTTTCACGTCCGCCGCGGTATCCGTCTTCGGCTCCGCGATCGCGGTCGGTTGCGGCGGGATCTTCAAGGTCGCGAGAAGCGGATGCGAGAAGCTGGCCGGCGTGACGTCGCCAGGAGTGATGATCACGCGCGCGCCCATCTTGGTCCAGTTCCACATCTTGACGGCAAAGGTCATTGGCATGCGGATGCAACCATGCGAGGCCGGATAGCCGGGAAGGACGCCGGCGTGGATGGCGACGCCGGACCAGGTGATCCGCTGCATGAAGGGCATTGGCGCGCCGCTATAGATGTTGGAATGATGGAATTTGTGCTTCTGGATGACGCTGAAGACACCCATCGGTGTCGGATGACCGGGCATCCCGGTGGAGACCGGTGATTCCGCGAACAATCCGTTGGAATCGTAAATCCTCATCCTTTGCTGGGAAATCGAGATCGAGATGATCAGCGGTCCCTGAGGTTTGGTCGCTTCCTTCTCCGCAGTCTCGGTCTTCTTGTCGGGATGACGGCGAACGCGCTGGCGTCGCTGCGGAACAAACGCTGGCGGCGACTGCCAAAAGCCGGAGCCGGAGTCCGACCAATAATAGATTGCTGCCTCAGCCTGCGGGTCGAGGCCGATCGCCCCTGCCATCGTAAAGAGGGCAATCCGCCAAAACCGCGCGCCACCGATGCTTAGTCCAAGCCCGCTTACGCGCATGATTTTCGATTCCAGGCCACTCGACATTTAGTTGTCGCAGACGAGTTACGAGTTCAACAGAAGCACTTCAATACTGGCGATTTTGGCCCCGAGCCTAACAAAAAAGCCTCACATTCGGTTAAACCCGGGACGGTACTCCGGGCTTCCCGTAAGGCTGGCCAACCTCTACATCCCTTCGAGCCTGATCACGGAGAGATTGATGACACGGCAAGCCGAAAGGCATTATGACGCGCCTTGGGGTTGTTTAGCCTTGCTGGCGCTTGCACTATTCGCTTGTTCTGGCTCGCCTGCTTTTGCGGCCGACGAACCCGACCTGATCTTCCGTCGCTCGACGGTATTCAAGTGGCTCAGCCCTAACGACAAGCTTGCGACCTATGGCATCGACGATCCGGAAGTCGAGGGAGTGGCCTGTCACTTCACCGTGCCGGAACGGGGCGGCATCAAGGGTTGGCTGGGGGTCGCGGAGGAAGTATCGGACATTTCGCTTGCGTGCCGTCAAATCGGTCCGATCCATTTCAAGAACAAGATGGAGCAGGGCGACGACATGTTTCGGCAGCGCCGCTCGCTTTTCTTCAAGAAGATGCAAATCGTGCGCGGCTGCGACACCAAACGGAACGTGCTGGTGTATATGGTCTATTCGGACAAGCTGATCGAGGGCTCACCGAAGAACTCGACATCGTCGGTGCCGATCATGCCCTGGGGCTCCGCGGATGCGGTGGTTCAGAAATGCGGCGAATTCATCCAGTAGATGGTCACCGTTCCGCGGCTATGGCTTGCGGTGAACTGGTCGCGGACGCGCTCCGGGTCGAGGGCGCGCGTTAGCGTCGCGGCATCCCACCAGGTGAACGAATTTTTGCGGCGCCGATTGGTCGCTGCGGCCACCTTGACCATGCTGCTCCGACATCGCCCCGCAAATTTCGCCGGCGCTGGACTTGGCTTGAGTTCTGCCGTCGATATCCATTTCGGGAGAGCGGTCTGACCGGGTCGAGCTTCGAATCGTCGATCCTGCCGGATGGCGATTCGTGCGTTGTTTTCCCGAATCGAAATGGCCACTGCCCACGACCGGTCCCCCCGGTTGAGATTGAATGGCGAGGCGCAATCCAACAGCAATTGCGCGCCATCAAGGGAGTCGGCGCAGGCGGGGTTTGGTTCATCGAAATGCACAGCTTTTGCATCCAAATGCGCATGCTCATCGGCCAATGAACGATCAAGCTGGTTCAGCGGACGATATAGATAATTGAAATCGTTTGCTTTTTGATTCTGTTTCGTTGGAACGCGGCGACGAAACAATTTTTCTGTGCGACGAAACCATTTTCGATTTTGACGTAGAACTCCGGAAACGGCACAAAGGTATCAGGGCAATGGGGCTTTAGCTTCGCCGGCAGGGCTGTATGGATGTTGTTGCGAATCCGAGCATTGGTGATGTTTGCGTCCATTGCCCTTTGCGCCTCAGCGCAGGCGGAGATTCTGTCTCAAATAAGATTACCCGATCCACGTGGAGAGTTCGTGCGCCAATGTGCGCCTCACATGCTTGGCCGCTGGGAGCATCCGGAATCGGTTTGTGGTTGCCTTCATGACTACGCGGTCGCCGTCGTCGACGATGCCGACCTTCGCTCGGCCTTGCTGCGCGGGATCAGCGAGACGGGTGTACCCACCATTGAAAACGACTGGGTGCCGGCATCCAAGCGATCCCTGATCGGGGCGACTTTCACCAAGGTTGCGAAACCGACGATGCAGTGCATGTTCGATCCGGCGAAATAGCCTCGCTACTTCTGCACCACCTATTTTTGTTTGGGCCCCAGACGCGGGATGCATTTTCGCGACCGGACGACTCCGCCAGAGGTCATCCTGGTGCCGGAGATTTCCTTGATCTGGCCAGCCGGACAGGTGCCGTCATCGACCTTGACGCGCTGCCCGAGCCGCAGTTCACCAATATCCTGCTCGCGGGACGGGTGTTGGGCGAGGGCGGGCGATGTGAGCGCCAAGAACCCCAAGAAGCCCAAGACCGGAAAGGCCGGCATCATTGGCGGCTGTTTCATCGATGGCTCCTCCACTGATCGCCCCCTCTTTTGCCACGGGCCAATCGCGGCAGCTTGCAAGCGTTTGCCATGAAGCCAGTCTGGCGGTTGCCGGTCATCCGGAGCTTCCTCACGGCAAAGTTTATTGATGGGCTCGCGATTCTGAAAGCGGCTGAGGGATGATATTGAGACGCGCGCCGTTATGTTTCATTCTCGGTGATGCAAAGAGAGCGTGATGCCATGAACGCCAGCGATGTAAGACGGGGAATCCTCGAGGCGGTCGACGAAAATTTCGGCGCACAGCTTGCCACCACCGCCGATCTTGTCGCGATTCCCTCAATCCGTGGCGCGGAAGGGCCGTGCCAGGACATGATCGGCGATCTCTTGCGGGAGCGCGATTATGAAGTCGACGACTGGCAAATCAATATCGACGATCTCAGGGATTTGCGGGGCTTTGGAGCGATCGAGCATGATTTTTCGAAAGCCCGCAGCGTAGTCGGCAGCTTTCGGCCGAACAACAATTCGGGCAAATCGCTGATCCTGCAGGGCCATTGCGACGTCGTGCCAACAGGGCCGCTGGATATGTGGGAGACGCCGCCGTTTTCGCCAGTGGTGCGCGACGGCAGGATGTATGGCCGCGGCGCCTGCGACATGAAGTCGGGCACCATCGCGGCGCTTTATGCGCTGGATGCCATCAAGGCCGCCGGATTGAGGCCGACCGCCCGCATTCACTTTCAGTCGGTGATCGAAGAGGAAAGCACTGGCCTCGGCGCGCTCTCCACGTTGCAGCGCGGCTATCGCGCGGACGCCTGCTTCATTCCCGAGCCGACCTCGGGGAGGATGGTGCGCTCGCAGGTTGGCGTGATCTGGTTTCGCCTGAAAGTGCGCGGTCATCCCGTGCACGTGTTTGAGGCGGGCAGTGGCTCGAACGCGATCACGGCGGCCTATCATCTCGTCCAGTCATTGCAGAGGCTTGAGGATGACTGGAATGTTCGTGCGAAAAGCGATCATCACTTCAAAACGGTGAGCCATCCGATCAACTTCAATCCCGGCATCATCAAGGGCGGCGATTGGGCTTCCAGCGTGCCGGCCTGGTGCGACATCGATTGTCGGATCGCGATCCTGCCTGGCTGGTCGGTTGCCGAGTCCCAGGCCGAGATAGTTCGATGCGTCACCGCCGCATCGCGCAAGCATCGTTTCCTTGCCAACAATCCGCCCGAGGTGGAATGGTCGGGCTTTCTGTCGGAAGGCTACGAACTAAAGGATTCCGATGAGGCTGAAGCCGCGTTCGCGAGAGCCTATGACGCGGTCTATGGAGGCACCGTCGAGGACCTCGTTTTCACCGCGCTCACCGATACGCGATTCTATGGCCTGAACTACGGCATCCCGAGCCTCTGCTTCGGCGCGAGCGGGGCCGCAATGCACGGCTTCAACGAATATGTCGATCTCGATTCTTTGCGGAAATCGACCAAGACCGTGGCACTCTTTATTGCGGAATGGTGTGGTGTGGAGAAGTTGTGACAGAGCCCCAGAGCGCCGTAGGCTACTTCGACGGAGTTTTGCTGAATGCTCGGGACCAGGCCCGCGTGTCCCAAAGGAACGGGAGCATCACGAGATGACGCCGCTTGAGAAAATCAATTCGATGAAAATGCCGTTCGCCGAGTTGAAAGGTGTCACCTTCACAGCGGCCGAAAGAGACCGCGTGGTGGCGCGGATGCTCGTTCGTCCCGACCTCTGTACGCTCGACCACACCATTCATGGCGGGGCTTTGATGGCGCTGGCGGATTCGGTCGGCGCCGCGGCGACCGTGATCAATCTGCCCGAGGGGGCCAGCGGCACGACGACGATCGAAAGCAAGACCAATTTCGTTGGCGGGGCGAAGGAGGGGACCACCGTGATCGCGACCGCTACCCCGGTGCATCGGGGCCGGCGCACGCAGGTCTGGCAGACCCGGCTGGAGACCGAGGAGGGGAAGCTGGTTGCCCTGGTGACCCAGACGCAGATGGTCCTCTGAGGGCACCATACCGGTCCAAAATCCACGAAATCACCGCGGTTTCACGCCGTTTTGAGGCCAAAACCGGCCTTGCAATCTATGTTGCGATGCACAACATACCGGGGTCTAGGGATTCGACGCCTCACTCGAGGGCTTCCAAGAGGAGTTTTTGACGTGAGCTATCAGGACATTCTCAGTTCGGGGGTCGCCAGAGGCGCCGTTCGGACGCTAAGTCGGCAGGAAGAACTGCCCCTGTTGCGCGATCATCTATTGCGGCTTGATCGGGAAAGCCGCCATGACCGTTTTCACGGCTTCATGGATGACAGCTTCATTGAGCGCTACGCCGAGAAATGCGCCAATGACGGCACGATCGTCATCGCCTATCTCGAAGATGGCGTTGTTCGGGGTGCCGCCGAGCTGCATCCGCCGAATCAATCTGAGGATTCGCAGCCCGAGATCGCGTTCAGTGTCGAATCAGGTTTCCGCCGGCACGGCGTGGGCAGCATCTTGTTTCGCAAGCTGATCGCGGAAGCCCGTGCGAAGGGTTACCGCTCGTTGCGGATCACGGCCGGTGCGCAAAACGAGGCCATGCGGGCGCTTGCCCAAAAATTCGGAGCTCGCCTGACATTCCGCCATGGCGAATCGACCGGCAGCATCGATCTCAGCCAGCAGCCGCAGCCTGAACCCGCGAAGCTTCGAATGCCTACACCGCTCGACGCGACCCGCGCGATGATCAATTTCAATCGCGCCTACTGGAAGTTTTTGTTCGGAATGTATGGTTGGGGGCGAGCCGCCTGATCCAGGCTCGCCTTCTTCCGACAGGCTGCTGCTTCTCAAGGCGAGCAGCCAAGGGCGGGTGCCAAGTGCCGGTGCTAAGTGCCGGTGCGCTTGTCGTTGCCAAATCGCCGCACAACGCGGCGCTCGACTACGACCGAGCGTTGCGCGCCCTGCTCACCGGCGATTACGCGAGTCGACGAGCGGGCCATGGTGCGGCCGGCCTTTTTCACTTCGGCAGTGACGGATTCGATCGGCAGTCCCATCAGCGCGGCTGCGATCTCGGCCTGCTCATCCTGATCGTCGGTCAGGCCAGTCGCTGCGAAAATCGCCTCTTCCAGAGTAGGCGGATCGTGCCGGACACGCCGCGGTCCATATTTTGTGTTCCAGTCCTGGCTCATCTCGGCCCCCTTTTTCGAAGCCAATCATCTAAGGATGGTTATGTTGCATTGCAATATGAAATTGATATGGCAATCCAGCCATGCGTTGTCCAATTTCCGAATTTTTTGAATCGCCTCCCGCCGCTGTCTGCGTTTCAAGGAATTGATTCGGCAGCTCCTCGCAATTCCACCGGCTGTTGCGGCCAGCGCTTCAACGCGGCGCGTCCAGCGTCGGTTAGCAGATAAATGCCGCGCTCTGCGCGGTCGAACCAGCCGTAGACGTTGTGCAGCAAAATCTTCGGAGCGTCGGGAATGTCCGGCTTGAGATCGCGCACCCGCCGGGGTCCATCCGACAGGGCCAATGCGCAAGCCAATGCCTGCTGGCGGTACGCCGTCATGATCGGAGCGCGTGTACTGCCGCCGAGCGCCGGGTCGCCGCGGCGCCGTCGATGTTCGGCAACAAGGCGCGCGCGCTTTTTCGGATTGCGGCGGGCGATACTCGTCGGCGAGACGATCACCTCGACGTCACCCGATTTGGTGACCGCGAGCATGCCAAAGCCGAGCCGGCGGCAGAGGTTACGATAACGCGCATCGCTCTCCCGTCCCTTGCCGCGCTCCGATAGTCTTGCGGCAAGCCAGACCTCATCGCAGGCACCCGCGCGATCCACCGCCTGCAAGAGCAGTTCGAGATTGAATGAAAGCTTCAGTTCGCCGACGACCACGATGGGCGGATCGTCGCCGCTCAAGGCCACGAGGTCACAGCCGCCAATCTCGCCCTTTACCGTGAAGCCAAGCTTCTCGAGGAAACGTTTGACGGGCAGGTAAAGCGCAGTTTCCAAAGGGGCCTCCGGCGGGCTGGTTCGGCGACTCACTGGTAGTGACGATTCTAAACATTCGTGTCCTCCGGCCCCAGACATGTCTGACGAATGATTGAAATCAGGAAGGTCTGCGCCTGCGACCGTGATTTGATCGGAAGGAACGGCAGACGTTATTCTGTACCGTCGGTGGACGCGCGGGCGAAGCGAGCCATGATCAGAAACGGCCTCTGCCACATCACCGTGGAGATGCTTGACGGCATCAGAGGCGGCAACCAGGCGGTCATGGTCGTTCGCGATGGCACGCTGCGCGGCGGTGACTCGTTCTTTTATGCGTATGGCACCTACACGGCAGCCAACGGCAAGTGGACGGGCGAGGTGACGAACCAGGAACATACCAGAAGCTTCGGGGAGCGGCCGGTATGGGAGGGCAAGATCGTGACCATTGGCTTTACCGGAACTTATACCGACGAAACGGCCGAAACCGATGGCATCGCGCTTGCGGGAAAACAAAGCATCCGCTTCAAATCCCGACTGCGGCTGCTTGTCCCCGATTAGATTTCCTGGTGGTACCCGCTTTCCGAAGTTCGTGATCCGGCCCGGCATCTCGCAAGCGAACTTCGGAAAGCAATCGCGGGCGATGCAGGAACTTCAAATCGGCGGCACTAGACCCGGCCGGGCACCGGAATCAACGCGCCGGTGATGCCGCTCGCTGCGTCGCTCGCAAGAAACAGGATGACGCTGGCCAGTTCTTCCGGCGTTACCCATTTTGCGAAATCTGCATCCGGCATGGCAGCGCGGTTGGCCGCGGTATCGATGATCGACGGCAGCACGGCATTGACGGTGATCTTGCCTTTCCATTCGGCGGCGAGCGCTTCGGTGAGGCGGTGCACGCCAGCCTTCGAGGCTGCGTAAGCCCCCATTCCGGGGCCAGCCTGGAGCGCGCCCGTCGCACCGATGTTGACGATCCGCCCTGAATGAGAGGCGGCAAGATAGGGGATCGCCGACCGCGAGGCGTTCAGTGCAGTGGTGACGTTGAGGGCAAACATGCGTTGCCAGGTTTTGGGATCACCCTCGGCAACGGTTTCGAATGCGAAGGCGCCGGCTACATTGATCAACGCGTCGAGCTTGCCGAAATGCGCGTGCGCCGCATCCATCGCCTTCTTGGCCTGTATCGGGTCCGTCAAATCGACGTGGCCGAGTTCGATCCGGTTGGCTACTGCAGCAGCCTGCGGTGCCGCTTGGCCCAGGCTCGCGACACGCGCACCCCGTGCCAGGGCCGCTGCAACGACGACACTGCCAAGTGCCCCCGAGGCCCCGGTCACGACAATGACTTTACCGTCCATGATGGGTCTCCAATCCGAATGACACACTACTGCGAGACGAAAATCGTTTGCAATGCTACCGATTTTTGCGGCCAAATAAGGGTTCAAGGATCACACGGTTTTCGCAAAGGCGGCCCCCATGCCTGACACTGCGCCCGAGGTGGATTTCCCCAGCGAACTCGTCAGCCTGAAATATCCGCTCCCGCACCTCATGAAGGCATTGGTCGGCGAGACAGCGGTCAGGATCGTCGCGATGGGATCGTCTTCGACGGCAGGGAGAGGCGACGTCGTGCCTTACCCGCATCGACTGGAGATGTATCTGCGAGCCCGGTTTGGTGAGGAGCGATTCCCCAATTTGAAGATCGATGTGCTCAACAGGGGCAGGGGCGGCGAGGAGGCGATCGAAGAGCTGGGTCGTTTCGATAGCGATATTTTCGCCGAAAAGCCCTCTCTGGTGATCTGGCAGGTCGGCACCAACGCGGTCTTTCACAGTTACAAACTTGATGAGGTGGCCGAGAGCATTGCTGAGGGGCTGCGACGGTTAAGCGAAAAACGGATGGATGTGCTTTTGATCGATCCGCAATATACCCCGGCGATGCTTTTCGACGACAAGGCGGACGCTTCCGAGCGCATGGTGTCGCTGATATCGGCTGCGGCCGACGAAGCAAACGTCAACCTGTTTCGGCGGTGGGCGCTGATACGACATTGGCACGTTCACAATAATGTCAGTCTGGACAGGTTTTTCGACCCTACTGATCCCGACAAGCTCCATCAGAGCGACTGGAGCACGCTCCAGTTTGCCAAAGCGCTCTGCGGAGCGATCACAAGGTCACCCCCGGCAGGAGCGTAGTGCTCCGTTTGGTTCTGGCTCCCTGGAAAATCGATAAAATTTGCTGGAGTTTTGTAAGCGAAATTCAGAATGATCGGGCTACATCGCCCTATCGTTCAATTTCGGGGCTGGAACTGCCATGATGAGACATTTGCCTGACCACGGTTTGCCGCTTGTTCAGCTCAAGGAGCAGCGGCGCGATTTGGTCGTCGCGCTGCAAAACCGCAACGGTCCAGTGAGCGGCTGGGAATTGATGCAGATCGCCGCTGTTCAGCAGGCGATCTCCGCCTTCGAGGACGTCATCACCGATCTCGATGCAGAAATGGAAATGGATGCAGCGGCGGCGTAAGCGGCGCATTGTCGACTTTCGAATTCGGTCGGTCGCCCAGCCAATGTCCATCTTTTGAAAGCTGTACACCCGTCGCTTGCGGAGGTATTGCACATCACTGACCTTCCCGATTTAACCTGCGGGGGGTCTGCGAGGGCGCGGACATGAGCGGGCATAAAGCCGCCATTTCTGTTATGGCCATTGTTGTTGCCGGCGTCTTCACCGGTCCTTTGCCGGCGGCGGCGCAGACTTTCCAAAGCTATCGCTGTGCCGACGGGACGAGCTTCATCGTTGGATTTTACCAGTATGATTCCCGTGCCTTTTTGCAGGTCGACGGAAGGGCCATCACGTTGAAGAAGCGGTTGGGCCTATCCGGCGGGCGCTATTCGGGTAGCGGCGTGACCCTGGTGATCGGCAGGGCGCGCACCACAATCAGGCACGTCAAACGCCCGGTGACAGCGTGTGAGCTGATCTGAGAACGCGCTGAAACGAAAAAGGGTCGAAGCATTTTTGCTCGACCCTTTATCTATTCTTCGATCCCCGGACTTGGAGCAGCGGCGCATCTCGCATTGAACAGCATTCAGTGCTCGCGCGCTTGTCTTGATTCCTGAATCGCAGCCTCGTGATACCAGGCGCCGCTGTAAACGGCCTCGCTGAGATTTGACCAGGCGGGATCTGCGACGGCTTTCACTTCCGTTGCCCCAGCTTTGCCGAGAGCCGCGCGGCCCCCGGCGGGGAATTGGTAGATCGTGGCTGACCTTTGATTCGAACTCGTCGTCATCGGTATCTCCATCGGTCGCGGCGTAAAACTCATCGTGCGCCCGACTCGTTCGTGAGTGGTTACTGCAGATATCGGCCTTGCACGCCAGCCGTGCAACATGATCAAGAAAAAATCAGCCGGTGAATAAAATGTAGGCATTTTTGATTTTGCCTCCAGCAAAGCAGCGGCTTTCCGGTGAGCGCATTGGCCATCGCCAACGTTGCGGACCATGCACACTTTCTTACGGAAAATTGCGAACCCGTGCCGCGCGCTTGATCGGCGTGGCGATTACGTCCGCCGGCTGCCACGGAAAGAGGCGTCAGCAGGGCCCAAGTGCCTCCTTGCGACGTGGCAGGGCCCTGCTGACCGGGGACTTTGCCGCACCCTCAGTGTCGAACCGAACGATCGCGATCGAGGGCAAATCCCGCCGGACCGGAGCCTTTTGCACCGCAGCGATTTGGCACTTTTATTGCTTAGTAGCGCCTGGCCGATGGGGGCCGAGCAGCGTGTGGACCGACATTTTCGGTCCGTACGCCTTCGCATCATCAACTCAATGAGAGACGCAATGACCAAGTACAGACTCGAGTACATCTGGCTCGATGGATATACGCCGACACCGAATTTGCGCGGCAAGACACAGATCAAGGAATTTGAGGCTTTCCCAAAACTCGAACAGCTTCCGCTCTGGGGCTTCGATGGCAGTTCGACGATGCAGGCCGAGGGCCACAGTTCGGATTGCGTGCTCAAGCCGGTCGCCGTGTATCCCGACGCCGCGCGCACCAACGGCGTGCTCGTCATGTGCGAGGTCATGATGCCCGACGGCAAGACGCCGCATCCTTCCAACAAGCGCGCCACGATTCTCGACGATGAAGGCGCCTGGTTCGGTTTCGAGCAGGAATATTTCTTCTACAAGGATGGCCGTCCGCTGGGTTTCCCGTCCAGCGGCTATCCGGCGCCGCAGGGTCCGTATTACACCGGCGTTGGCTACAAGTATGTCGGCGATGTCGCGCGCAAGATGGTCGAAGAGCATCTCGACCTCTGCCTTGCCGCCGGCATCAACCACGAGGGCATCAACGCGGAAGTCGCCAAGGGCCAATGGGAATTCCAGATCTTCGGCAAAGGCTCCAAGACCGCCGCTGACCAGATGTGGATGGCCCGTTACCTCATGCTGCGCCTGACGGAGAAGTATGGCGTCGATATCGAATTCCACTGCAAGCCGCTCGGCGACACCGACTGGAACGGTTCGGGCATGCACTGCAACTTCTCCACCAAGTACATGCGTGAAGTCGGCGGCAAGGAATATTTCGAAAAACTCATGGAAGCCTTCAAGGGCGCACGCCAGGACCATATCGCTGTTTACGGTCCCGATAACCACATGCGCCTGACCGGCAAACACGAGACTGCCTCGATCGACACGTTTACATGGGGTGTCGCCGATCGTGGCGCGTCGATCCGCGTGCCGCACTCCTTCGTCAACAACTCCTACAAGGGCTATCTGGAAGACCGCCGTCCGAACTCGCAAGGAGACCCCTACCAGATCGCTTCGCAAATTCTGAAGACGATCGCGTCGGTTCCGACCTCCGCCAAGGCGGCTGCCGCGTAATCGATCGGTACTTCAAGCAAGTTCTTCATCGCAATCTGATCCGCCAAGGCGCAAGCTTTGGCGGATCATTGCGTGTTGGGCCCATCACTGCCGTGCTACAAGCAAGTTGGAAGGGCTGGAGATGGCAAATACGATACGCTTGCTTTCGACCCTCGCCTTGATGGGGGCGGTCCGCAGCCTTGTGGGAAGATACCAGACATTGACCGGAACGCACATCGAGGCCGATTTCGCGCCCACGCTGGGACTGCTTGACCGCTTGCAAAAGGGGGAGACCGCGGATGTGCTCATTCTCACCCAGGAGGGGCTTGCTGGTCTTGCCGCAACAGGGAGCGTCGTTGCAGAAAGCTGCATCGACCTCGCGCGCTCCTATGTTGGCCTTGCGGTAAAGGCTGGCGCTGCGCATCCCGACATCAGGACGGAAGAGGGCTTGCGCGCCACGCTTCTAGGCGCGCGATCGGTCGCCTATTCGCGTCTCGGTGCCAGCGGCATTTTCTTTGCGCAACTGATTGCGGGCATGGGAATCGCTTCCGAAGTGAATGCCCGTGCCACCATCGTTCCCCAGGGCTTTACCGCCGAGCGGCTGGTCTCCGGTGAGGCGGATCTGGCGGTTCAGCAGATCAGCGAACTGAAGCAGGTTGCTGGCGTCGACATCGTCGGGCCGATTCCGCTTCACCTGCAAGAGCCAGCGGTTTTTTCCGCCGGTCGTCTGGCGGCTTCGGCCAGACCCGACCAGTCCGACAGGCTCCTGAAATTTCTCGCTTCAAAAGAGGTTGCGCCCGCTCTCCGCAACTCTGGACTCGAGCCTTTTTCCTGACAGCGGATGTCGGATGTTGCGTCCTTGATCGAACGCAAGGTGATTGCCGGCAATTGAGTCTAGATTTGCGCGCGTCTTTCGACGATGGCACAGCCGGTTCAGGCGCTGGCCGATGCGATCGAGGCAAAAGATGCCCGGAAAATTCACCAAAAGCTGTGGCGATCTCACCGACGGATGCAATGGCTGCCGTCAGTCGATGGGACGCGGCTTCATCATCATGCGCGCGCCGGACGCTTCGCCTTTCGCTGATCAACGGTTTGCGCCGCAGCGCAAGCGATGACGATCGGAACGCCTTCATGAGCGACGGGTTTATAAAATGAACCCGTTTCAGGAAGGTCAAACGCATGATCCGAAAGCTGCGGTCAGGGGAGTACCGGCTCTATTCCCGCAAGGTAAATCCGAAGACGGGAAAGCGCCGCAATCTCGGTACCTTCAAATCGCGCACGGCTGCCGAGAAACATGAGCGAGCGGTGCAGTATTTCAAGCGGCACTAAAGCATCCACCATTGAGCTGCGGCAGGTGACGATCCCCAAGGCAAATCATCCCGTGCGAGCACGGCGGAGGCGACTATTTCGTGCCATACATTCTGTCGCCGGCATCTCCGAGCCCCGGCAGGATATAGCCGTGATCGTTCAGCTTCTCGTCCACTGCGGCCGTCCAGACCGGAACATCCGGATGCTCGGCCTGGAAGTGGTTGATGCCTTCCGGCGCGGCGAGCAGGCAGACAAAGCGCATGTCGCGG
>Ga0307474_10001480_pt1 | contig 17044 bp, 21 predicted proteins | sample atmos_gasesECM1C_2_FD_203312 | JGI IMG/M metagenome (GOLD analysis project Ga0307474, IMG submission 203312) | Hardwood forest soil microbial communities from Morgan-Monroe State Forest, Indiana, United States - atmos_gasesECM1C_05 | ecosystem: Environmental > Terrestrial > Soil > Temperate... | reverse complement strand
GACGCGGCGTTACCGACCGCGATGAGTTCCGTGAGGCGCGTCTTGTATCTGTTTTGATTGAGAGTATGGGTGATGGCCCAATTAAGAATACCTTCCTCGTATTCGCTGAAGGGAAATAGCGTTTCGACAGTGCGGCCATCAATCTGGCGCGACCAGCTTTCACCTTCGCCTAACAGCGGGAATAGTAATCGGCGAAATATCAATTGATCGATGCGGTCGCCACCGAGGTCTGCCCCTGCGGTCGATAGCACCTCAAACTTTGCCCCGGAATAGCGGATCACGCTGAGATCGAGCGTACCGCCGCCAAAATCAACGGTCAGCACGGTGCCACGACCCGTCAGCTTTCGCTGCCACAGAAAGCTCAACGTGGCGGCAACGGGTTCCGGGTAGAATTCAATCGTACGAAAGCCCGCATGCTCGCACGCCTCTCTGAGCCGCTTGACGGCCAGCGAGTTTCTTGAAGCATCGCTGCCTTCGAAGTTCACCGGGCGCCCGATATGTGCCTGCGTAACCGGCGCACGCAACTCTTTTTCAACTGCCTCGCGTAATCGCAGCAACACCGGTGTCAATAGCGCCACCAACCGATAGGGACGATTGAAGGCGAAGATCCGGTCGATGGCCGGATTGCCGAGCAGACGCTTTAGCCCCAGAAACAATCGCCCTGGCAAACCATGATCGATGAGCGGACCCAGTACCACATTCCGGGACGTGGTCAATTCGCCCATCTCGTGCTCCGGGCTGTTGTCCTCGATTGACCCGGCCGCCCGCCCCAGAATCTCCGGTACCAGATGCACCAAACGCGCGGTGTTCTCCTGCACGTAGCGTTCGATGGCCGCCGCACCGGTGGTGCCCTCATACTCTTTGCTTAGGTGTACCGCTGTGGGAAGAATTGGACTGTTTGTCTCGATTGCCACAAAGCGCAATTGATGCCCATCGAACCAGGCCACCGTCGAATTAGAGGTGCCGAAATCCACTCCTACGCCGATCATTCCAATGCTTGTTTATGGTTCATGCACTCAGCTAACACTGGCCGCATCGAGACTGCAAGATGAATCGATTGTTGGCCCCGTGCCGGGGCGAACAGTCGCTCGGCTTCCATTCGGTTCAGCTATTCAACTGCGCGTTCGAGAATTGCCACCATGCTGTCGGAGGTGCCTCATTGACATCGACGACGAACGCTGGTCAGGCGAGCCGAGTACGCGGTTCAACGCAGCGTGTTGCCCCGATAGGCACAATGAAGAAGTGCTCTTCCGACACGCCTTTGGCGACGCGCGCCGCATCAAGTTCGTGCAGCGGCTGGTCCAGAGGTTCATCCGAGAGCGAGAAAGTACCCCAGTGGACACCGAGACTGCGCTTGGCGCCCAAGTCCAAATGAACTTGTACCGCTTCCATTAAGTCGACATGCTGCAGACGCATGAACCACCGCGGCAGACAGGCGCCAACGGCGATCAGTGCGAGGTCGAATCCACCGCCGACTTGTTCGCTCTGTTTGTCTGCAAGGTAGCGACGCGCATCGGCAAAGTCCTGGCTGTAGCCGGTGTCACCGGTGAAGAACCAATGAAAGTCCGCGCCCAAAACTGCCCACGCACACCATAATGTTTGATTGCGATCATGTACCCCGCGCCCAGACCAGTGCTGAGCCGGCGTGCAATGGAAATCCACGCCTTTATGTGAGTAGTGCTGCCACCAGTCGAGTTCTACGGCGTTTGTGATCTGCAGTTTTCGCAGCCACGCTTTAAGGCCTAAGGGCGTCAAAAATAACGGCGAACCTCCTGGCTGCCGGGATAGCGCGAGAACGCTATCCCGGTCCAAGTGATCGTAGTGATTGTGCGATATCACGACCACGTCGATATGCGGTAACTCGCTGATGCGGAGCCCGGGCGGATAGACACGCGATGGGCCAGCGAACCGCAGCGGTGAGGCGCGACGCGAAAAAATCGGATCGGTGAGCACGTTCAGGCCGCTCGCCTGCACCAAAGTTGTGGCGTGCCCAATCCAGGTTAGAGCCGGAGTCATGTCCTGCGGTCGCGAGTTGCGGTGGATGAACTCGAGATCGGCCTTTTGACATGGTGTTGCCAAGCGCGGCGCCGGAGGCAATCCCGCCCGCAAGCGCTGAAATTGCCAGCGCAGTATGTCACCGAGCGACTTGGTGACAGAGGCAACATAATTATTGCGAAATCCGCCTGGCGTATGGTGGTGCAGATTGGACACAGTTGCGGGATTCTAACGTAGCGTCGAATCAATATTCGACGGATCTGGCTCAATCAAAACGAAATCGATTTCGGCCTGACAGCCTCAAGTCACAAAATCAGGAAACAGATCCGTTGAGCCGTGCGCTATCCTTTCACAAAGAAACCTAGAGACGCGCCTTTCTGAAGCATTGCCGTGGGTCGTAGGGACGTACCCAAATTTGCGATGGGATTGGTTGGTTCAACAAGCAAAGCTGAACGATGTACAAAACCGATTAGGGTTTGTAGTTGACTTGGCCAAGCAAATGGCCGAGAAATCTCAGAAACAATCAGAGCTTGCGCAGCTATCAGAGGTATCCCATCTTCTAGGGCGTTCGCTACTTGCCCACGAGGATACCCTGTGTCGCGAGTCTATGTCAGAGGTTGAGCGAAATTGGCTCGCGGAAAATCGATCGCCATATGCCAAGCGATGGAACCTCTTGACCGGCCTTGCCCCTGAACAATTGCCATATGCCGCGTGAGGCACCGCGTTGCACGACCGGCACGAAGTCATCAACATTGACTTCTTCGTTGAACTTGATGCAGACCTTCTCGAGCTTTGCCGAGGCGGGAATCGGCTTAACATCCAGCGACGTGCAGCCGCTCAGAATTGAGAGGGCGCTCGCGCAGCAGACAGCCGATGGCCGCACACTGTCTGAGCGCCTTGGCTTGCGCACCTCTCAGCCCTCATACCTATTGCATTGCTAAGTAATGCAAAGCCTTTTCTGCATTGCAGCTGGTCCAAAGCACTGCGACCTACGTCACTAAATTCCCCCAACCCCGCGAAAAGGCGCTTGCCATCTGAGATCCCCCGCACGTCACTTTATCCCGCGAATTGCTCAAATGCGGCATAAACCCAGGGACGTTTATTATGCTCAAACCAGCCATTGCGATTGTTACCGGAGTCACGATTGGTCTGGCGCTTCTGGGCGGTTGTGCGACGGTTGACACCGCATCCAGCTCTGGAAATGACTATGCGAGCATGCCCGCTGAGAATATCCTCAGACTTTTAAATCATCCTGAGGACATTAAAAACTCTTTCAACGGAAAAGAGCGCCGCATCTTTCAGGATTGCTACGGAGGTCGTGCGGGTGATTGTGCAGTTGTGGGAGGCGCTGAGGCCTTTCAATTCGTGCATGATGATGACAACGGACTGTTTGTGGGCACCGATCCCGGTGCCGGCTTCAAGGCACTCATGTTGGGATGCGCCTATGACGCTCAGCCCGATCATGGAGCGGCGCATAACTGTGCCGGTCTCGCCCTGCATTTGTACAAAATAGGAAATATTGAAAGCGCGAAAGCGATTATCCAGCATGCACCTGGCTGTCATAGTTTCACGGTCGGGGGAGATCCTCAAGATCGCTGTTTCGACACCTTTCTTCTCCTTAGCCCGAGGCTAGGCGCGAAGGACCTGCTGACGCCAGATGAGATGATGGCGCTTGCAAGAAGCGCGTTGGGGTACGCACGCTCCGATTTTACCGCTGCCCAATACATCAGTAGCCACGGCGGCAGCGCGAACGTGGCAGCAGCTCAGCAGGCGAATGAAGCAGCGAGGGCCAATACCCGCGAGGTTGTGCAACAACATAACGACGCTGCGGACAAGGTGGAGGCGGCTCGCGATGCTCGCCGTGATGCCGTGCTTGGATCTTTGCAACAAATGCCAGGCGCCTCCGATCCGAACGCCATTCTCAATGCGGGCAATCAGCAAGCCGCGGCTATCCGCGCGATCGGCGATGCCAACGCTGCGCGCCAACAGCAGAGCACGCAGCTGCATCTGGCTTCTCAACGAACTCCGCTGCAGACGACTAGTCCAGCGACGAATATCGTCGCCGCGCCGGCCAGCGCTTCTCAAGGCTCTGCACAGGTTGTGACTCCGTCGACCGGCACGCAGTCCAATGTCAATAATTCAAACAGCGCAATTCAATATTCGACGCCGCTTGCGACCTCGTGCGTTCGTCAGTTCTGGGATCCAAACACTTACAACTGGCTTTCGTTTGAGAATAATTGCGGGCAGGCGATCTACGTCGCATACATTCCCCATCGTGCGGGTGGATGGGCGATCGGCGGAGGCATGCACCTGGCGCCGGGCGATCACAGCAATATCGGTCTTTCAAAGGCGGAGGTTAATCAAACCGCGGGATTTGACTTGTACGTCTGCCCCACAGATTCCGTGCCCGTCGACTTGAACGGCAACGCATTCACTGCGAATGTCACGCAATACCGTTGCAAACCGCAGTAATGTAACGGTGGCGTGTCATAGAATGCCATGGACGTGACCCGTGGGCTCTCATACCTGAATCTGCCCGATTGCTGTCACTATTGGCGTCGCCGCCTGGCACCTTTTGTCATAAGTGGAGCGGGATCGCTTCGCTTATAAACCTCACACTCAAGGAAGATATACATGATGCGGATCCACGTCTTGGCTGCAGTCCTGTTCACGTCCGGCTGTACCGCGCTGGCCAATTCCCCGATGATCATCGATCAATTGAAGATCAGAAGCGCCGGATTCACCGGCTGCGCCGTCGACGCGAACGTAATTACCAACGTCGTTGGCAACATGGACGGAACTGGAACGTGGAACGCCACCTGCAAAGACAAAGTCTACCTTTGTTCCCAAGGCTCCTCCGGTGCCCCAACTTATAGCTGCGCCGTCGCGGTTAACTAAGAGTTCACATTACGGCGCGGCAGCGGCAAACGCTATGATCACCGTAGTCATCGCAGATCATGCCTCAAAGGCCGAAAGGGACGGTGTCGTCGTCGCCAGCTTCGAAAATAAGATCGTGTGGATACCCCAAAAATCGCGCAAGCGGATTATTGCCATTGGCGCGCCTCACGAATGGAACTCAGCGGCGCCATTACCGCCGGAGGCGGTTTCGACAGACCTAACCGCGGCATCGATGAACGATCCAGATCTGGCCGACGTGCTCTGGGGTGCGTTTCTCTCGTATCTGTATTACGCCGCTCGGCCCTCGCAATGGCAGCACATTCTCTTTCTAGTCGCGGGCAGGTTTATCCGCCTTCCGGCACGAATCGACATCTCCGACAAAGCAGTCCAGTTAGCGGTGCGCGAGTCGGTAACACGAAGCCGGTATTTTCCAAGGTTTCGAGTCGACGAGCCGTTGGGGAAACGCCCTTAATGTCGGAGGTCACAAGGAATACTGTCGCTTACCTGACCGGGCAGCGCTGAAGGCTATGCCATGGGATTGTTTGACAAACTGAAGTCAAAAGTACGCGTGAGAAAAAGTCTCACCGGCACATTTGAATCTTTTTATCTCGCACCACAATTTCGACGCTGAAAGGAACCATCATCACAACTCACTTCTTCCCCTGGCTCGCTCCCCATCCGAGTTTGACGACCATAGTGGGTGACCCGTCTTTCATCTTTATGGACCCCGGCTTCGGCTGGTACTTGACCGCCTTCATGTACTTCAAAGAAACCTCGTCCAACCGCCAGAACCCGGTCGATTGCACAATCGACGCCTTGCGTATACACCAATCCTCATCAAAGACGAGTTCCATCTGAACCGTGCCCTCTTCGTGGAATTGCACCGACCACGGCGGATATAACTGGTAGGGGACACGTATGCCGGCAACGGGAGGCGTGGATATCTTGCAGGGCCCCACCCGCTCAACTATGAAGACGGTACGCACTGGAGCGCGCCTCCAGCGCTATTGCCGAGTTCTTGGACGCCGATTGCACCCGAGACGATGCAGGATTTTGAGATGCATTACATCTGCACACGCGTGCCCAAATAAACCGCGCCTGATCCGAGACGCATCACCAAGCGCAGCCCGGCGCGGCTGCGCGCGGATCGGCTCGATCATCCAAACAAGTTTCCTAAGGGTAGGCCGCAGTGGGCTGCCCTACGGCGCCGGCGCAATCCCCATGGATTTCCACAGCGCCGCGGCGTCATACAACCGATCCCCGCGCAGCACCGTGCGCACCCTGCGTATATCGGAGATGTTAATCGTCGGGTCACCGTCGATAAGGATCAGGTCAGAAACGTAACCCGGCGCGATGCGACCGTATTCCTTGTCGCGCTTCATCACGCGGGCAGCACCCAGGGTATCGAGTCGCAGGACTTCGGCCGGCGAAATACCCGCGTTGACGTACAGCTCGAACTCGCGCGGCAGCCACATATAGCTGAGGCCGTCGGAACCCGCCACAATCGTCACGCCGCTGCGGTAAAGCACGCCGATCATCTGCACCATGCGCTCGAAGGATTCCCGATAGCGTGCATCCATTCCCGGCGTCACCGGCAGGGCTTCGGCACCCGCCCTGGCGGATCGCTGCCAGGATACAGACATGCGATCCACCATCGGAGCGAAGGTCGGCGCCATCACACCGGGGCGGGACAGGAACTTGGCTTCGAAATCCGCCACCGTCGGGTCGCAAACGATGTGATGCTGCCTCAGCAAGGCGACAAAGCTGCGCACCCGCGCTGAGCTCAAATCGAGCTCGGCGCCATGTTGTGCGAGCACGGTGAAACGGGCCGGCGTGCGGGTGTCCTGCACCTGATCGAAGAAGAAGTTGAGGAACAAGAAATTGATGTGCTGGATCTCATCGACGCCATCATCGACGAACTGCTCGGCAGTCATGAACGCCGGCACGTGGCCGCTGACACGCATTTCGCGCGCGTGGGCCTCCTTGACGATGACCGGCACCAATTCGGGCTTGACCGAGCTGTAGATCTTGGCCTGCACGTATCCGCGATCAGCGTAGAAGTCCACGTCCTTTACCGCCTCCTCAGGCGTGTCGGCATAAATGCCGGCCCGCGACTGGTATTGGCCACGGCCGTCGATCAGTCCGGCCTTGATCACCCGTGGGCCGATATCGGCCCCGGATTCGTAACCCTCACTGAGCGCGGCCAGGTTGTCCGTCGGGTTTCCCATATCCCGGACCGTCGTGATTCCCGCCGCCAGGTCGAGAAGGCCGTCATCATCGTGCAAATGCTGGTGCATGTCCCATAAGCCCGCCATCAGGAAGCGATTCTGGCCGTCAAACCGCGGTGCCTGCCTCGGGATATCGATGCTGCCATCGTCGCCGACCGCGGCGATGTGCCCGTCCCTGACCAGCACCGTCTGTCCCGCCTTCACACTGAGTTGGTCCGGGTCGAACACCCGCACATGTTCGATGGCAAGTGCTGAACCTACGTGCTGGGTCAGCGCCATCGCGCGCTCGCGGCGCAACTTTCTATCCTGCGCGTCCTCAAACTTGCGCAACTCGGGCAGGATGTCCTCCCACCCTTCAGGCACCACCGCGGAGTCGACGAAGAAATGTCCACCGGCGTCCTGCCAGTAGTAGTCCGGACTCCCATCCGACAATCCGCTCATTGCGTACAAAGACAGCTTGTGACTGCCCCCGTTGCCTTGCACGGTCTTTTCAGCAAGCTTGCGCAAACTAACCTCACCGCCGGGAAGCAAAATGAGCTTCTGCCCCGGGGCCTTGAGCAACGCCTGCACGAGCAGATGGAACTCTTCCGACGGCGCGTAGAGACTCTTATAGAAAACCGGGGTGCTAACCACGCGCTGATCATTTTCGGCCGTGTTGTGCCAATGGGCCATGCCGCCGACGACCGAGAAGTGATCCGAAATCGGCGCTTTCAGGTAATCCACGCCTTCGGAGTCAACTTGCAGCGTCGTGCCATCGGCCGCGAGCCGGTACTGCGCGTCCAATTTGGGACCGCGACCTTTATCGCTGTACTCGTAATGCACGCTGACGCTACCATCCGTATTGTGCCGAACCTCCTGAAAGCCGTTTGGCTGTCCGTACCTTAAGTGCGTCGAGCGTTCGACGTCACCGACGGCCTGTGCATGACCGGGAATCGCGGCACTCAACAAAAACGCAATGACCCGCAACGGTCGCCACACAGTTCTGATTCGCATGCAGATCCTTGTTTTCCACAAATCGACCAGTCGTACTCCGTCTCGCTCCTGGCATTAGATACCTGCAATAGGCCCTCTGACCGCCGACCTTCGCACACTATATTAAGAAACGAGTGGTTAACGGATCGTAATCCCGCCACGGACACGCAATCCGCGCCCCAATTCCCCCTCTTTCCATCCCAACTCTGCCACATTCGCGATTCACACTGGGCTTCGCTCGAGATCAAAGGGAGTCGATCATGCGCTTAGAAATGGGCATTGCCGTGCTTGTCGCGGCCGTCCCTCTGCTCGGCCCCGGCCGGGCGACAGCGCTGAGCTTCGCTTGCGCGAAGGCGTCCACACCAACCGAGTTTGCTCTATGCGCCGACACGCGCTTGTGGCCCTTGGACAATGAGTTCGGGAAAGCTGTCCGGCGAGAACTAGACCGGCATCCCGACCAGCGAGACTCTATCCTGCGAAAGGAGCGAGAATGGCTCAGCGAGCGCGATCGCGAGTGCCCCGCCGAAGCTTTGAACGACGAACCGTTCCATCTCTGTCTGATCGATGCCTATCAGAAGCGACTTGCCACCTTCTCCGCCGCGACGCCACTCGAACTGAAACAGGAACTCGCCCGCGAATTGGAAAAGAAAACCCGGCTCTGCAAAATAATTGCAGATGCCTATCGTCCGCTGGCGAATTCACACCCGGGAGAAGCGCCACTTCAGGTTCTGGCAAAGTCGACGGATTCGCCCATCAAATTGGCCTCAAAGTTCGTACCGATCCAACAGCCCGTGACTGACGTGAGCAACTGGGCCGCCGCGCAGAACCCGCCTTTCACGCTTTCTCCTAATCTACAGAAGAAACTTAAACAATATGCAGAATATAGCGGCGGCGATGTCACCTTGATCAAGGCGCTAGGCGTTGATTTCTACACGATCGGTCGGATTCAAGGAAGTATGGGTTGCGGGTCTCAATATTATTATCCTCAATAAACTTCACGATCTTATCCGCGGCCTTGATCGGATCCCGCGTCTCCGCGGCATTGATCAAAACATAAGCTCGCTTCAACAACGCACACAAATTGCGCGTCAGCCGTGTCCCGCCCTTCAGCGCCTCATGATAGAGAATCGCCGTTCCATCGCTGTCCGACACAATGAGCCGCGTCCCGCCTCAAACACCTGCTTAACGGCGGTCTATTCGAACCACGTCATGAGATGAAGATCGATGTCTACGACGGAGTAGGTAAGATCGAAGTCGGGATTGTTGGCGTTGGCAAAAGCGACTGCACCGACGTCCAGCTTGCGATTGTAGAAAAACGCGGTACCTGCGCCGCTGTCGATGCCATCGTGTCCCCAGGTCTGAATACCGTGTACATCGAGGGGCCCAATTAACCCCAGTCCTTGAACCCATCCTCCGTGCGTGGTGCGGAAGTTGCTCGGCGTTTCCAGCAGCGCGACGCTTTCCGCCGAAAGAAGCCGAGCTCCGTCGAGCACTCCGTTTCCCATCAGCATCAGCATGATTTGTGCAAAATCGCGGGCCGTCGTGTGCGCGCAGCCCGCAGGATAGTGAGGGCAACTCATCTGGTGATCGAGAATCTTGGCGTCGCCATTGCGGTGAAACCAATACTCCATCGCCGGCACATACTCAAAATGTCCGGCGTGACGCACACTTGCATAGCCAACCGCAAATCTATCTTCGGGAATGCCGGCCAGTCGGTAGCTCGTATCGCGCATTTGCAGCGGTTTCAAGATGGCCAGGCGGACATATTGGTCAAACGGTTCATGAGCTAGGCGCTCGATGGCATAGGCCATGAGATCGTAGGCATCGTTACTGTAGATCCACTCCGTACCAGGCTTGTGTACGCTATAACGATCCCGCCAGTAGAACGAGTTGCCGGGTGTAAACCCCATCTTGACGCGCTCTGCGAGCGTCGTTGTCGGATCATGCCCAAAGGTCGTTCCCTCGTTCAGCCGAGCGTCGTCCTCGACCTTCATGCTCGATGTCCGAGTCAGCAGCATGCGCCAAGTGATGGGGACATCCGGCCAATGCGGGTTGCGAACACTGAATGGCACATAGCTATTGATGTCATCGTCGAGCTTGAGGCGTCCCTGATCGAGCTGCTGAAGAACGGCGATCATCACCAGAATCTTGCCGACCGATGCGCTCCACAACAGCGTGTCAACCCGCATCGGTCGAACCGGCCCGGGCTGCTTGAGCACCGCGTAACCAAACTCTTTCGCCCACACCACCTTCCCATCCTTGACCACCACGGTCTGAAGTCCGGGAATCCCATCAATGGCCATCAGCTCCCGAACCAGGGCTTCACGTTGCGTATCGGCGCCAGCCGCAAGCGCAACGCCGCCGAACGCCCATAGGAATGCGACAGTAGATTTTCTTATGAGCATGCATTCACCCCCAGGACCGCGGCAGATCGATCCACTTTAGGATTTGCCGCTGTTTCTCGTACATGTACACGTCGATTAATGGCGAAATGGGCCGGCCGTTCATCAACCGAAGCATTGTCTCGTGTGCCGTGGGACGCGTTTGACGATTGCGCATCCTCAATGGACTCTCCAAGTGTTTCCGCGCCAAGTAACGAGCCCACTCCGACCCGATGGTGTGTGCCCCGCGCCGTCCTCGCGTCAAGCCCACAGCAGATCCGGGACCGCAGGTGGAACGATGAAACCCAATTGCACCATCATGCCGACATCGTCGCGAACCGCGCGATGATCGACGATGAGCCTCTGCTTCAGCGTGTACCAATGGATGTGCTGCAAGCTGAAGTGCCGTCCCGACGGAGCAACGCCGACCAGAAGCCCGCCATCGCGACCGCGGCGATGCTCGCCGCCCCGTCGAGGAGCGTTTCCATCCACCCATAAACAAAGGCCCAGACTCTGCCGAAGGCCGCGCCGATGAAATTGTACTGCCCGCCCGAGCGGGGCATCATGGCGCTCAGCTCGGCAAACGTGAGTGCGCCGCCAAGCGTGAGAACGCCCGCGACGACATAGGCGAGCAGTACCAGCCACGGTGACCCGACATTGCACGTCATGACGCGTGCCTTGAAGAAGACTCCCGTGCCGATGACGTTGGTCACGATGAGCGCGGTCGTCTCGAGGTGCATACCCCCGTATTCTGTAATGTGAACTCGGTGGCGCCTCACGAGCAGATGCACGTTCGGTCCGTATGGGCCTCGCTCAGCCGACGTGACTTCGGCTTGCGGCGTTGATCGGCCTGCGGCTCACCGGTATCGCATGGGCGATCAGGCGAGCACGGAGAGTTCCCATCTCAGACTTCGAAACCCGAGTTGGATCGATACAGATTCATTGCGCCCTCGCACCGAGTGGATTTCTCGTCAATCGAAATCGCGTCCCGGTCGCCTTGCCGCAAACCGCAAAAAGAAGGGCGCCATTTCCGTCGAAGAACTCGATTTTGGTTTGCTGGGCGAGGGTTTTACCGCCGTCCTCAACTTGAACCGTTGCAGCGATTTCAATGCTCCCTGCGAACGCGCCGCCCGCGTCATAGTTGTAACTCAGATCACTAAACGAGTAATTCCCCTTGCCGCGTTCGCGTTTCCAAACACCGAATTCCGGGCTACCTAAGGCCGGAGTCGAACCTGGAGGGACTGCGTAGCCGACTACCGACCCGTCTTCATTAAAAATCACAATGGCCTGAAAGGCAGGACCGGCCTGCAGTCCTGTTTGACAGTTGACCCCCATCCTTGTCATTCGCCACACGCCTTCAAGACGCCCTTCGTCGTCGTCGCGGGAAATCGCGCTGGCGGACGTGCCGAGTGCTATCGCTGCCACGAGCACAACTTTTATAGGTAAATTCCTCATGATCTGCTCTCCTGTTATTCCTTCCAAAATAAAAGCATGGCGTTTCTCGCGGCCGCACTCGCTGCCCCAAGCGCGCTTCGATCCTGCATACTCAGTTGCGCGCCTGCGCGGAAATGGGGCTGCGAGATATATCTACGAGGGGTACGCAAGGTGATCGACACTGCACTCGAATTGCCATCCAAACGAATTTGCCTGATCTCCCTTCCTTTCCACCATGGACAAACTCTGACCGCCGTCTGACCAGTGTCTGACCGCCCAAAGCGGAGTAAACTCACCAGTCCAGGCAGGAGCCTCGGACGGCCAATTCAGGAAGTGCCATGGATCATTCGGACATCGAATTCGACGGCTGGAGCCTGAATCACAATTCCGGTGAGCTAAAAAAGGCCGACCGCTTTACCCGGTTGCGCCCCCAGCCGCTGCAAGTGCTCGAGGAATTGCTTGCTCATCCCGGTGAAGTCGTTAGCCGCGCGCACCTCATCGCGCGGCTCTGGCCAAAAGGTATCGTGGATTTCGATACGGCTCTGAACAGCGCCGTGCGGCGCCTGCGAAGAGTGCTAGGCGATGATGCCGATACGCCGAAGTACATTGAGACAATCCCTCGCAAAGGATATCGATTCATCGGGTCTATAACGCCGCCTCTCCCGTTCCGGCCGGCCCTCGTCAATGCCGCGGCGACTTCAACGCGCACAACCCGAAACGCCGCATTCTCGCCCAGGTTACAAACAGTCATGACGGCATGTGCACTGGGTGCATTCGGCGTATGGATGGCGATTGATTCACACCATCCGACTGATGGTGTTACCGCCACCGCATCGATGGCGGCAACCGAGACCGTTTCGAAGGCTCAGGTTTTCCAATTTCTCGAAATGCAATTCGCTCGCGCGGACAGCAATCATGACGGCGAGTTGAATGCCGACGAATTGGCCGCCTTTGTGCAGGCGGTTGCGAGACGGCAATCGGCCCAGCGGTAGGGCCCGCATGACTATGATCTGGGCCGGCAAGGTCCGAAAGATCATGCGATGGGGCGCACATACGCATGCCTGCCACCATTTGCACGGTTATTCCAACTCGCGCCAGCATTTTGAGCAAGTATTCCACCGCCCGGCACCGGCGGCCCGAAGGCGCGCCGCAATGCTCCGCTTCCTGCTTCGCATGCGGTCCAGCCCGCACATCGTGTGCGGTCGTTCGAGCAAGTTGCTCTCACCCGGTCCGCCTTCCGGATCTCGGTCGTAGACGCCCATCGATCCGTTGCTACATCCTGTAGCAAGGTGCTACGCGTGCGTAGGCTGGCTTGAATTCAGTTGTATCTCCGCCTTCTTATATATGTATGGTCTTTCCTAGTCGCCGTCACTCCGAATCTAAGGTTCGGGACATCATTGGCACCGCGCGTCTCGCACAATGAGCTTTCGCGCGGCGGGCGTACCCTGCATAAACCGTCTGTGATCGATTCTCCCGCTTTTGTTGTTATCTCGGTGGCGTTGCATTCGGAGTGCCATACGTAAACGTCGTATTTTGCACTGTCTGTTCGAATCTAAATCAACAGACTATTTATTCCGTTCTTCGTCTGGCCGGGCCATTCACACTTCCGTGTGTTCGCCCGGCACCGGCGAGTCAGGCGTGCGAGCCCGACTCGCCTCACGGACTTCGTCCGTTGCCACCTCAATGTGGCAAATGCCGCGAGACGACACTTGCGTCAATCGCCCGAGAACCCTTAGTGAATATCCACTGCTCGATAACGTACTGGAATCAAAGCGCACATTTTGGTCGCGCCTGTCCTCGTGTACTTCCATACCTCATGCTTGGGCAAACCGTCCGCATCCTTGCGCGATCGATATTCAACATAAACTACGCCATTAAATGCAAATATAACCGAAGACGCTGCGCTTCGCGCAGTCTCGAGCGCTCCCGTTCGAGGTCGTCCGTGCCCACGACATCGCAGGTACGGTCGCGGGCACAGTCCTGACGATTGGGAGATTCAAAGATCGAGCACTCTTTTGAGTTTCGCGATCGCGGCATCGCGATCCTGGGTCCGCTTTACCAGCTGCTCGACATTCTTGAGCTTCCATTTTATTCCGGGCAACTGTCGCAAGTGAGGCACTGGAATGAGGTCCCATCGAGGCTCCGCTCGTTTTATGGATAGCAAGAATTCTCGCTCTGCTTGGGTGAGGCCACTCCGCAGTAAGTGGATCAACTGCGCTCGAGTATCCTCCAATTCTCGACACGTGAACTCGGCACGCGTCATCCCGGCAAACTCGCCGTCGAATAGTTATTGTAAAGGCTTCAATGCCGGATCCAGGATCTCCGAGATCGGCCGTCCGTGGTGGCCTGGTTCGGCGCACGCTCGGCGGATAAACACTCCCGCGCAAAGTCGCATTCGGTTCGACTTTGATCACAGCCCCGCGTGCACCGACCACGAGCTTCGGCGCGTCGAGTCGGGGCGAGGCGGTGACGGTAGCCCCGGGGATCTGATTCTTGACCGCGGCAGCGATGTGCTGAAGTGCGTCGCGAATACACACGAGCGCCTCGTTTCGTTCGACCAGAGGAAGGAAAGTCAGCGCGATGTCGACGGACAGGCGCGGCAGGTCGCGCACGAAGAGATTGATGGCCGTACCACCCTTGAGTGCGAAGACTTCTTCGCGTCCGACGATCGGCAACACCCGCAGCAGGAGCGCCAGCTGCTCGCGGTAAGGCATAGAGCTCATGCTTTGCTCTCAGCCAATTCAGCAGGGACGGTGATCTGATAGTGCGCGTCAAACTTGCCCTCGCTTACAAGGGATCGCTTGCCGCTGCCCAATTTCATACGCCCTTCCTTGAGCTGGGCGCGCCAGGGGTGGTTGGCCTTATCGGCGAGATAGAGAAACATCCTTTTGACTTTCACCGAGGTGCACTTTTCCAGCAAGGACTGAAGTGTCTCAGGCCGCAGCGTAGTCAGTCCTTCGACGAGTTCGCGTGCTTCCTCGAAGGAGCCATCGTCGGGATATCCATCGAGATATTCGAGCACCGCGCGTTCAGGAGATGAGATGTCGACGGCGAAATCACCGAACGAGCGGGGTGTGAGACCGAGATCTTTCGAAAACAGACCCGTCGCCGAATACCGTATTGGACGCTTCCAATCATGGGCGCGAAACCACCCCGGCATCCGAACGCCGGGCGAGCCGTAGAGATAGACGGGGGCGCCCGCGCTCAGGCCTGGGAAGTGAGCGAGACCATGCAGTTCCAACGCGGTACGCCCGCCCGGGTGCCCACAGTTGGGGCTGGCCAAACGCGCGTAAGTCATTGATTTTATGGTGGCCAGGGAGGGAATTGAATAGGTCCGGAATGCCTACCATTTGCTGTGATTACGAGGCCGGGGAAAGTTACCCCAACTGATTTCGGTAATTTCGCTACTGAACCCTGGACACAGGTGCTCGCAGGATGTTCGAAAGCGAATGATAACCCCCGCGTTCTCCCTCGCAGTGGCCGTCGATAACGGCAAGCCGTCTTATCAAGACTCTCTTGGGATGGCGATTCGGCAGCGTTATGCGCAGCGTGCGACCGCATCGGCCGGTCCCTGTTTACTATAAAATAAGCTACTTGTTCCCAATATGGGAACGCGCTATGATTTCGACATCGTGCGTGTTATTGCTCGCGGCACTCTCAAACGATTTATAGAACATACACGTGGCCGTCGGGCGCATGCGGCATTGAAATCGGCCCTCGAAGCGTGGTTCACAGAGGCGCGTAAGGCGCATTGGAAGAATGCCGCAGAAGTGAAAAGGTTGTATGCGACTGCAAGCATTGTTTCATCCGACCGAGTGGTATTTAACATCAAAGGTAATGACTACCGACTGGTTGTCGCGATCGATTACGAGAAGAGCATCGTGTGGATCAAGTGGATTGGCACGCATGCCGAATATGATGGCATCGACGTAAGGACTGTAAGCTATGAAGAATCTAAAGCCGCTCCGAACTGAAGAGGACTACCGAGCCGCTCTTGGGGAACTCCAGGGCTTGTGGGGCGCAAAGTCCGGTACTGCCCGTGGAGATCGCCTAGATGTGCTTGCGACCCTGATTGATGTATACGAGTCCGAGCACTATCCCATCAACGCGCCGGACCCGATTGAAGCCATAAAATTTCGCATGGAACAACAGGGCCTCAGTCGCAAAGACTTGGAAGGCATTTTAGGATCGCGAATGAGAGTCTCGGAGGTTCTCAACCGTCGCCGAGGTCTCTCCATTGAGATGATTCGCAAGCTGCACTCGAAGCTCAAAATTCCCGCCGAGGCGCTCATAGGTCCGACACGCCTGCGAAAAGGTCTTGCTGCGTAATTGAGCCTGGGTCTGGCGAGTGCCGAAGCAGCCCCAGCGTCAGAATGACCAAGTCCCGCCTCCAGACGAATCACTGGCGACTTGGCTGCCTCGCGCATTCACTAGATAGACATGAATTGGCGGCTGGTGCGATAAGCGAAGCCTTATCGTGCGTGGTGGCGGTCGGTAATGTATTTTATCCGGCGCTAGAAGGATCGGTGGAAGTGGAACGGAATGATCGTCATCGCCGTGAGCTGTCGGATGTGGCGAGCGGATAGCAGGCCACTCGATCAGACCATATCGAAGTGCGACACGACGACATTTCTATTGGACAATCCACGGAATAAGACTCCCTCACCTTAAATGTCGCGCTATAGCCCGTTGGCGGCAAAGAATGTTTCCCATTTTTCAATGACCCTATTAGCGAGTACGGCGACATCCAATGTTCTATTATCGCTATGGAGCGCCCAGACTTCCGCGTAGTGGTTGAGCGGTATCGTGTTCAAAGGGGCGGTGTTAAGCGGCCCGATGACTGATCGGATTGCGCTTGGGTCCGGTCGCCTTGTTAGGCGTAGGTGTTTTCCTTTGTCACACAAGTCGCGTGTGGCCGCAAGATCCGGGTCTTTCAAGAAGGCATCGAGTGCATCGAGCGTCGGCTGAGGAACCGCCGCGGTTTTTCTAATGTAATCCTGAATGTGGTATGCCGTCACGAAAAAGTTGAATACGTTGTCGATGTTAAATGCATCAGTCAACCGCTCGTGTTCGCGTCGCGCCTTCTCCAATATGTGGCGCGGTGTTCTTAATTCGAAGAAAGACATCGGAGATTGT